>Ga0081455_10005251_pt1 | contig 14238 bp, 13 predicted proteins | sample TabmetS3T2R1_FD_70207 | JGI IMG/M metagenome (GOLD analysis project Ga0081455, IMG submission 70207) | Tabebuia heterophylla rhizosphere microbial communities from the University of Puerto Rico - S3T2R1 | ecosystem: Host-associated > Plants > Roots > Rhizosphere ... | reverse complement strand
CGGGCGGGCCATCCGCTGCCGGCGCCTTGCCATGGTGCCGGTCGAGTGCGTGGCTCGCGGCTACCTGGCCGGATCCGGGTGGTCGGCCTACCAGGAGGCCGGGTCCGTGTCCGGGGTCGACCTGCCGGCCGGCCTGGTCGAGGGTGGCCGGCTGCCCGAGCCGGTGTTCACGCCGACCACGAAGACGCCGCCCGACGAGGGCCACGACGAGCCGATGACGTTCGCCGACGTGACGGCCGCGGTCGGCGCCGACCGGGCCGAGGCCCTGCGGTCGACCACCTTGCGGCTGTACGAGGCGGCCGCCAAGATCGCCGAGGACCGCGGGCTGATCCTGGCCGACACGAAGTTCGAGTTCGGCCTCGGTGCCGACGGGGGGCTAGTGCTGGCCGACGAGGCGCTGACCTCGGACTCGTCGCGCTACTGGCGCCTCCAGGACTGGCGTCCTGGCGGGCGGCAGCACGGCTTCGACAAGCAGTACGTGCGCGACTGGGCCTCGGATCTGGGCACCTGGGATCGGACGCCGCCCGGCCCGCCGATCCCGCCCGAGGTCGTCGACGAGACCCGCCGCCGCTACGTCGCCCTCTACGAGACGATCACCGGCTCTACCTGGGCGTGACGTCCAGCGACTTGGCGAAGTGCACCCGATGGAAGCCGCCGTCGTCGGTGCGATGCGTCTCGACGTACCCCCGACGCGGGTAGTAGGCCAGGTTGTCGGTCATCCGCTCGTGCGTGAACAGCCGTAGCTCGGTCAGCCCGCGCCCGGCGGCCTGCTGCTCGGCCAGTGCGAGCAGTGTCGACCCGACGCCGTGCCCCTGCGCATCCGGGGCCACCGCGACGTTCTCGACGAGCAGGTGGTCAGGGTAGGCCTCGAGCACCAGCACGCCGACGACCGAGCCGTCCTGCTCGGCGACGTGCACATGGCCGCCCGCTACGAGCGCGGCGTAGTCGGCGGTCAGCGGGGCCGGCGTGACCCCGAGGATGGGCGGGTAGTGCCCGTACGCCGCCTGGACCAGTTGCCGGACGGCGGCGACATCCGCGGCGCGAGCGGGACGGGTAGTGGCCATGGCGTCGATTCTGCGCCAAGCTCGCCCTGACTCACCGACCGTCCTAGGAGGTAGCGATGCCGGGCCGTACGTATCGAGTGACCGAGGTCGTCGGAACGTCGTCCGAAGGTGTCGACGACGCGATCAAGGGTGCGATCGGCCGGGCCGCGCGCACGTTGCGAGGCCTGGATTGGTTCGAGGTGACCGAGATCCGCGGGCACATCGTGGACGGCCAGCTCGGCCACGTGCAGGTGGGCCTGAAGGTGGGCTTCCGGCTGGACAACCCGGACGAGGACTGACGCCGCTCAGGCGGCGAGCTGCTCGTCCAGCTCTTCGCGGCTGTTGACCTTGTCCGGGTGCAGGAACACGAACCGCTTGTAGGCCCAGAACCGGAACAAGGTGCCCAGGCCGATACCGACCACGTTCGCGACGTTCATCACCCAGTGGTCGGACTTGTAGCCCAGCGGGTAGGCGAACAACGCGATGATCAGCTCGCCGGCCACCAACGCGATCAGGTTGATGCCGAAGAAGAAGGACGTTTCCCGCGCGAGCCCGGTGCGCGCCCGGTGCGAGAACGACCAGTGGCGGTTGCCGATGTACGCGACCGCGGTGGCGATGCCCGCGGATATCGCCTTGGACGTCATCGGGCCGATGTGCTGATGCAGCAGCAGGTTGAACAGGCCGATCTCGATGACGAAGCACACTGCGCCGACCACGCCGAACGCGGCGATCTCCTTGAGCAGGATTCGCCACGAACCGCGAAGCCGATCCAACACCGATGGTGGAGTCGTCGTGAGCATGATGGCCCGATCCTACCCGGATGGGATCTGCCGTACGCGTCCTACGGGCCTGTGCCTGGCTTAGGAGGGGGCGACGGCTACTCTTCGCGACGTGGATCCACGGACCGGTTTGCCCGTCGTCGGAATGGTCGGGGCCGGCCAGTTGGCCCGGATGACCCACCAGGCCGCCATCTCCTTGGGTCAGTCGCTGCGAATCCTGGCCGACTCGCCCGACGACGGAGCGGCGCTCGTCGCGGCTGACGTCGTCATAGGTGATTACCGCTCGTTACCGGATTTGCAGGCGTTCGCATCCGGATGTGACGTCGTGACGTTCGACCACGAGCACGTGCCGAGCGAGCACGTGGCGGCGCTGGCCGCCGGCGGGGTCGCCGTCCGGCCCGGGGCCGCCGCGCTGATGCACGCGCAGGACAAGGCGGTGATGCGCCGGCGGTTGACCGACCTGGGCGCACCGGGCCCGGACTGGGCGCCGATCGCCTCGGCCGACGAGCTGGCCGCGTTCGGCGAGCGCGTGGGGTGGCCGCTGGTGCTCAAGGCGGCGCGCGGCGGCTATGACGGCAAGGGCGTCTGGGTGGTGTCGTCGCCGGCCGAGGCGGCGCCGGTGCTGTCGTCCGGCGTGCCGTTGCTGGCCGAGGCGAAGGTGCCGATCGCCCGCGAGCTGGCCGCCGTGGTGGCCCGCTCGCCGTTCGGGCAGGGCGCGGCCTGGCCGGTCGTCGAGACGGTGCAGCAGGACGGCATCTGCGTCGAGGTGATCGCCCCGGCGCCGGGCCTGGCGCCCGAACGGGCCGACGAGGCGCAGGCGCTGGCCCTGCGGATCGCCGCGTCGCTCGGCGTCGTCGGTGTGCTGGCCGTCGAGCTGTTCGAGAGCGAGGACGGCCGGCTGCTGGTCAACGAGCTGGCCATGCGCCCGCACAACTCGGCGCACTGGACGATCGAGGGGGCGCGCACGTCGCAGTTCGAGCAGCACCTGCGCGCGGTGCTCGACTACCCGCTCGGCGCGACGACGCCCACCGCGCCGGTCACGGTCATGGCGAACCTGCTGGCCGGCCCGGACGACGTCAAGCCGGCGAGCATCGACGAGCGCGTCCACCACTGCCTGGCCCGCTGGCCGGATGTGAAGATCCACCTGTACGGCAAGGGTTTCCGCCCCGGACGCAAGGTCGGTCACGTCACGGCGCTGGGCGCATCGCTCGTCGACGTGCGCGAGCGGGCCCGGGCGGCGGCCGACTACCTCGCGAACGGAGACCCGGCATGAGCGAACTCGTCGGCGTGATCATGGGCAGCGACTCGGACTTCGACGTGATGGGCGCCGCCGCCGAGGCGCTGGCCGAGTTCGACGTGCCGCACGAGGTGCGCGTCGTCTCGGCGCACCGCACCCCGCTGGACATGGCCACCTACGCCCAGGCAGCCGCTGGACGCGGTTTGCGGGTGATCATCGCCGGGGCGGGCGGGGCGGCCCATCTGCCGGGCATGGTCGCGTCGATGACGACCCTGCCGGTGATCGGGGTGCCGGTGCCGCTTCGCTATCTGGACGGCCTGGACTCGCTGCTGTCGATCGTGCAGATGCCAGCCGGCGTGCCGGTGGCCACCGTGTCGATCGGGGGAGCGCGCAACGCCGGGCTGCTCGCCGTGCGCATCCTGGCCGCGTCCGACCCGGCGCTGGCCGCGCGGATGGCCGACTTCCAGGTGTCGCTGGCCGAGACGGCTCACGCCAAGGACGCCGCCCTGGCAGCCCGGTTGGCCCAGCAGTAACTGGACCCCGATCCGCGCCCCGGATTGGACCTTATCGGCGGCCCGGTCCGGTGTCAGTGTCGTGGCATGGAGATCTTGCAGCCCGGCCAGGCCGGATATGACGCCGCCCGTCGCGTGTGGAACGGCATGATCGACCGGCGGCCCCGGATGATCGCCCGCTGCGCGAACGTCGCCGACGTCGTCGAGGCGGTGCGCACCGCCCGCGAGCTCGACCTCGAGATCGGCGTGCGCTGCGGCGGGCACAGCATCGCCGGGCACGCCGTGCCGGACGACGGCCTGATGATCGACCTGACCCCGATGGGCGCGGTGCAGGTCGACCCGGCACGGCGGCGGGCCGTCGTGCAGGGCGGGGCGCTGCTCGGCGCGCTCGACCGCGAGGCCCAGCGCTACGGGCTGGCCACGACGGCCGGCAACGTGTCGCACACGGGCGTCGGCGGGCTGACGCTCGGCGGCGGCATGGGCTGGCTGGCCCGCCAGCACGGGCTGGCCTGCGACAACGTCGAGTCGTACCAGGTCGTGACCGCCGACGGTTCGGTGGTGCGGGCCAGCGCCGATGAGCATCCGGACCTGTACTGGGCGCTGCGCGGGGGCGGCGGCAACTTCGGCATCGTCACGTCGTTCGAGTTCCGGCTGCACCGGGTCGGCACGCAGGCGCTGCGCGCCGAGCTGACCTACCCGCTCGACGGCGCGGCCGACGTGCTGCGCGGCTGGCGGGACCTGAGCGCATCGGCGCCCCGGGCGGCCACGTTCGAGGCGTACATCGGCGCGGATGCCGTGACGGTGGGTTACGTGTGGGTCGGCGACCCGGACCGCGGGCGGCGGCTGTTGCCTTCGCTGCGGGCGCTGGGTCGGCCGGCCGAGTCCAGCGTGGAGGCGATGTCCTACCTCGACCTGCAGCGCGTGGACGACAGCGTCCAGGACCACTCGTACCGCCGGTACTGGAAGGGCCACTACTTCCGGACGCTCTACGACGAGGCGATCGCCGAACTCGTCGCCGACCAAGGCCCGCTGCACCCGAACGTGAGCCTGCAGGCCTACGGAGGGGCCATCGCCGACGTGCCGGACGACGCCGCGGCGTTCGCGCATCGCGGCACCCGGTTCGAGTACGTCGCGGCGAGCCGCTGGTCCGACCCGGACGAGGACGAGGCGCGGATGACGGCGGCCCGGCAGGCGGCCGCCCGGCTCGAGCCGTTCGCCGCCGGGGCCTACGTCAACGCGCTGGGCGACGAGGGCGCGGCCGGCGTGGGCCGGGCCTACTCGCCGGCCAAGCTCGCCCGGCTCACCGCGGTTAAGGACACCTACGACCCGGGCAACGTCTTCCACCTCAACCAGAACATCCGGCCGACGTCGGCGGCGGCCATTACGGTGTGACGGTGACCTCGCCCCGGCTCGGTGTCGTGTTTCGCCCGCAGTTGCCGCCCGAGCAGTTGCGTCCGTTCGTGACGTCGGCGCAGGCGGCCGGCCTGGACGACGTGTGGCTGTGGGAGGACTGCTTCCTCGAAGGTGGCCTCACCGCCTCGGTCGCCGCGCTGGCCTGGACCGAATCGGTGCGCGTCGGCCTGGGCCTGATGCCGGTGCCGTTCCGCAACCCGGCGATCGCCGCGATGGAGCTGGCGACGGTCGCCCGGCTGTTCCCGGGACGGTTCGTGCCGGCCGCCGGGCACGGTGTCCTGGACTGGATGGCCCAGGTCGGCGCCCGGGCCGAGTCGCCGATGACGCTGTTGCGCGAGTGGGTGTCGGCGGTTCGCGCGCTGCTGCAGGGCGAGACCGTGACGACGTCCGGCACGTACGTGAACCTGTCCGAGGTGGCGCTCGACTGGCCGCCCAGTTCGGTGCCGCCGTTGCTGGTCGGGGCCCGCAAGCCGCGCACGATCGCGTTGGCCGGCGAGCTCGCCGACGGGCTGGTGCTCGACGCCGGCATCACTCCCGACGGCGTCCGCGCGGCAGTCGCCCAGGCGGCGGCGCCCCGTCCGCACGAGGTGATCGTGTACCTGCCGGTCGCCGGGTCGGCGGAGGAGCTGGCCGAGGCGGTGCGTGGCTACGGCGCGGCCGGCGCGACCACGGTCGTATTGCAGCCGGCCGATACCGCGCTCGAGATCGACCCACTGATCAGCCTGGCCGCCGAGACCCGGGCCAAACTCGGCTGAGCCGCCTTGCGCCGGGTTTCGCGCCGGCGCGACTGCAGGTTTCCTTGGCGATCATGTGCAGATCGCGTCGCCGGGACGACACGATCTGCACATGATCGGCGCCGGCCCCAGGGTCGCGGGCGTCGAGCCGCCGGGCGCGCGCTCAGGCGCCGAACGTGCTGGGCTGGCGGGTGAACGGGTAGGTGGCCCAGCGCATGCGGGCTACGGCCCCGGACGCGTCACGCTCGACGAGCAGCAGCTCGCCCTCCTCCCGGCCGGACACGGTGCGGTACCGGTCGACGCCGGCCGGCTCGAACACCGACGGCGGCTTGCTGTCCGGCAGGCTGTCCTTGCGGGCCTCCAGGCGGCCGTCGCGTACCGAGAAGGTGAACGAGTCGCCCTCGGACCACCACCGCCCGACCAGCGGCGCCAGCTCGGCCGGCACCGGCGGACCGGGCCGCCACGGCTCGGCGAACGGCGGCGAGGCGTCGAGCACGGTCGTCACGAGGTCCAGCGCCAGCGTGGCCGGATCGGCGCCGGCCGACGTGTTGCACAAGACGACGGCTCCGACCCGGTCGGCCCGCCGCGTCGCCACGCAGGCGAGGAAGCCCGGCATGGCGCCCTCGTGGCCGACCAGGATGCGTTCACCGCGGCGGAACAGCTCCAGGCCGAGTCCCCAGGCGAGCGTCCACGTCTCCAGGTCGGACATGATCTCGGGCCGGGTCATCTCGTCGAGCGTTTCGGGCGACAGCACGCCGTCGGCGCCCGAGCTGAGGAACGACACCCACCGCGCCAGGTCGGACACGGTGCTCCACAGGCCGCCGGCCGAGGCGAACCCGGCCATGTCCGGCCACTTCTCCAGCTGCACCTGGTCGGTGTACGGGTCGGTGTAGTAGCCGACGGCCACCGGCGCCGCGGGGGTCAGCGACGTGCGCGTCATGCCGAGCGGCCCGAGCAACCGATCCTGCAACGCCGACGCCCAGGGTCGGCCGTCCACTCGGGTGACTACCTCGCCGAGCAGCGAGTACGCGAGGTTCGAGTAGTGCCAGCGCCGCCGGGCGGGCAGTACCTGCTCGGCTTCGGTCAGGTCGCGCACCACGTCGGCTATGGAAGGGACCTCCAGCGTGTCCCACAGGTCGCCGACCGGCTCACGCTGCAGCCCGGACGCGTGCGCGAGCAACTCGCGAATCGTCAAGGCGCCGTGGGCCGGGACGTCGATGTGGCGCGACACCGGATCGGACAGGGCCAGCTTGCCCTCGTCGCGCAGCATCATGATCAGCGTCGCGGTGAACGTCTTGCTGATCGACCCGATCGCGAACGCCGTCTCGGGGCCGGGTGCGACGTCGGGCACCACGACGTCGGCCGCGCCGACGCCCAGCGACCAGGCGAGCGATCCGTCGCGCACCACCGCCGCGGACAGGCCCGGGCTGCGCCACTCACGTTGCCGGGCGCGGGCCAGCCGCTCGAGGTCGGCGGCGAGCGACGACTCCACCGTGGCCTGACCTACGGCCGGCCCAGCGCGCGGTAGCGCCAGCCCGCCTTACGCCACTGCACCGGATCGAGCACGTTGCGGCCGTCGACGATGTTGCGCTGCGCGACCTTGGGGCCGATCGCGGCCGGATCCATCGAGCAGAACTCGTCCCACTCGGTGAGCACCATCGTGACGTCGGCGCCGGTGAGGGCCTCGTCCAGGGACTCGACGTAGATCAGCTCGGGGTGCACGCGGCGGGCGTTCTCGATCGCCTGCGGGTCGTAGATGACGACGTCGCCGCCCCGCCGCCCGATGGAGGCCGCGACGTCCAGGGCGGGCGAGTCGCGGATGTCGTCGCTGTTCGGCTTGAATGCGGCGCCGAGGACGGCGATGCGGGTGCCCCGGTACGTGCCGTCGATCAGGTCGAGGCCGAGCTCCAGGGTGCGTGCGCGGCGGCGCAGGTTGATCTCGTCCACCTCGCGCAGGAACGACACGGCCTGGTCGACGCCGAGCTCGCCGGCCCGGGCGATGAACGCGCGGATGTCCTTGGGCAGGCAGCCACCGCCGAAGCCCAGCCCGGACCGCAGGAACCGGTGCCCGATGCGGGCGTCGTGGCCGATCGCCTGGGCCAGCTGGGTGACGTCGGCGCCGGTGGCTTCGCAAACCTCGGCCATGGCGTTGATGAACGAGATCTTGGTGGCCAGGAAGGAGTTGGCCGCCACCTTGACCAGCTCGGCGGTGGCGAAGTCGGTGACGATGACCGGCGTGCCGGCCTCGATGACGGGGGCGAACGCCGCCCGGATCTGCTGCTCGGCCCAGTCGGAGTGGACGCCGAACACCAGGCGGTCGGGGCGCAGCGTGTCCTCGACGGCGAAGCCCTCGCGCAGGAACTCGGGGTTCCAGGCCAGCTCGACGTCCTTGCACGGGGTGAGGCTGCGCATGAGCTTCTCCATGCGGGCCGCCGTACCGGCCGGCACGGTCGACTTGCCCACCACCAGCGACTTGCGGGTCAGGTGCGGGGCCAGCGACGTGAACGCCGCCTCGACGTAGCGCAGGTCGGCCGAGTACTCGCCCTTCTTCTGCGGCGTGCCGACGCAGACGAAGTGGACATCGGCGAACTCGGCGACCTCCTCGTAGGAGGTGGTGAAGCGCAGCCGGCCGCTGTTGGCGTGCTTGGTCAGCAGTTCGGGCAGCCCGGGCTCGAAAAAGGGCACCTCGCCCTTCTTCAGGCGGCCGATCTTCTCCTCGTCGACGTCCAGGCCGATGACGTCGTAGCCGAGCTCGACCATGCACACCGCGTGCGTGGCGCCCAGATAGCCGGTACCGATGACGGACAGCTTTGGCCGCTCAGTGCTCACTGCCAGATCCTTACCGTTCAAGTCAGGGATAACCCGATGAGGCTAGCTGTTTGACAGATGCCCGACTACCACCGGCCCGGTCATGCTGGCGTCGGCCGTCAGCGGGATGCTGAGATGGCATACACGACAGGAGGGGGCCAGTATGGCCGAGTCCGCTGTACCACCGCTGCCCGAGCGGGCCGCGTGGAAGGAGCTGCAGGACCACTACGCGCAGGTTCGGGATCTGCAGCTGCGCGACTTGTTCGCGGGTGATCCGAACCGGGGCGAGCGGTTCACCCTCGAGGCTTGTGGCATATATCTCGACTACTCGAAGAACCGGATCACCGACGACACGGTGCGGTTGCTGCTCCAGCTGGCCGACGATTCCGGGTTGCGCGCGCGCATCGACGCGATGTTCGCCGGCGAGAAGATCAACATCACCGAGGACCGCGCCGTCCTGCACGTGGCGCTGCGGGCTCCGCGCAAGGAGCAGATCGCCGTCGACGGCATCGACGTCGTGCCGGCCGTCCACGAGGTACTGGGCCGGATGGGTGAGTTCGCCAACCGGGTGCGCGCCCGGCAGTGGCGCGGCCACACCGGCAAGCCCATCCGCAACGTCGTCAACATCGGCATCGGCGGGTCCGACCTCGGACCGGTCATGGCCTACGAGGCGTTGCGCCACTACAGCGCCCGCGACCTGACGTTCCGGTTCGTCTCCAACGTCGACGGCACCGATTTCGCCGAGGCCACGCACGATCTCGACCCGGCCGAGACGCTGTTCATCATCTCGTCCAAGACGTTCACCACGCTCGAGACGATGACCAACGCGCGTACCGCCCGCGCGTGGGTGCTGGACGCGTTGAAGGACGACAGCGCGATCGCCAAGCACTTCGTCGCCGTGTCCACGAACACCGCCGAGGTCGAGAAGTTCGGCATCGACGTCATGAACATGTTCGGCTTCTGGGACTGGGTCGGCGGCCGCTACTCGATGGATTCGGCGATCGGCCTGTCGACGATGCTCGCCATCGGGCCGGCGGCCTTCCAGGAGATGCTCGACGGGTTCCACGAGATGGACGAGCACTTCCGTACCGCGCCGTTCGGGTCGAACCTGCCGGTGCTGCTCGGGCTGCTGACCGTCTGGTACAGCGACTTCTTCGGCGCGCAGACCCAGGCGGTGCTGCCCTACGACCAGTACCTCAAGCGGTTCCCCGCGTACCTGCAGCAGCTGACGATGGAGTCGAACGGCAAGTACGTGACGCTGTCCGGTGGGCGGGTCACCTACGACACGTCGCCGGTGTACTGGGGCGAGCCGGGCACGAACGGGCAGCACAGCTTCTACCAGCTGATCCACCAGGGCACCCGGCTCATCCCGGCCGACTTCATCGGGTTCCTGCACACGCTCAACCCGCTGGGCAATCACCACGACCTGCTGACCGCCAACGTGTTCGCCCAGACCGAAGCGCTGGCGTTCGGCAAGACGGCCGAGGCGGTGGCCGCCGAGGGCACGCCGGAGTGGCTGGTGCCGCACCGGGTGTTCGAGGGCAACCGCCCGTCCAACACGATGTTGCTGGACCGGCTGACCCCGGCCGCGCTGGGCAAGCTGGTTGCCCTGTACGAGCACAGCGTGTTCGTCCAGGGCACCGTGTGGAACATCAACTCCTTCGACCAGTGGGGTGTCGAGCTCGGCAAGGTGCTCGCCAAGAAGGTGGCCGAGGAGCTCACGTCCGACAGCGAGCTGGCGCACGACAGCTCGACCAACGCCTTGATCCGCCGCTACCGCGCGGCTCGTTCCTGAGGAGACGGCATGCAGCTGGGAATGATCGGCCTCGGCCGGATGGGCGCCAACATCGTGCGCCGGATCATGCGCGACGGGCACACGGCCGTCGTCTACGACCGCAGCGCCGACAACATCGCGACGCTGGCCGCTGAAGGCGCGGTCGGCACCGACGGCCTGGAGGACTTCGTCGCCAAGCTGGAGAAGCCGCGCGTCGCCTGGCTGATGATCCCGGCCGGCGCGACCGGTTCGCTGGTCGAGCAGCTGGCCGGGCTGATGGAGCCGGGCGACATCATCATCGACGGCGGCAACTCGAACTACCGCGACGACATCGACCGGGCGGCGTCGCTGCAGCCGAAGGGCATTCACTACGTGGACGTCGGCACGAGCGGCGGCGTGTGGGGTCTCGATCGCGGCTACTGCCTGATGATCGGCGGCGAGGACTCGGTCGTGGATCATCTCGATCCGCTGTTCGCCAGCATCGCCCCGGGCATCGACGGAGCGCCGCGAACGCCGGGCCGCACCGGCGACCCCGGCCGCGACGAGCAGGGCTACCTGCACTGCGGTCCGAACGGGGCCGGCCACTTCGTCAAGATGGTCCACAACGGCATCGAGTACGGGATCATGGCCTCCTACGCCGAGGGCCTGAACGTGCTGGCCCACGCCGACGCCGGCAAGATGGCCGAGGAGCACTCGGCCGAGGTCGCCCCGATCGAGCAGCCGCAGTACTACCAGTACGACCTGGACATCGCCGCGGTCACCGAAGTGTGGCGCCGCGGGTCGGTGATCGCGTCCTGGTTGCTGGACCTGACGGCCGGCGCCCTGGCCGTGAACCCACAGCTGGACGGGCTGGCCGGCCGGGTGTCCGACTCGGGCGAGGGCCGGTGGACGGTCAAGGCCGCGATCGACGAGGGCGTGCCGACTCCGGTGCTGTCGGCGTCGCTGTTCGCCCGGTTCTCCAGCCGGGGCGAGGCGCTGTACGCCGACAAGTTGCTGTCGGCGATGCGCCAGGCGTTCGGCGGCCACGTGGAGCTGCCCGCCGGCGAGTGAACGTCCCGGCGTCGGCCGGATCGGAGAGTGAGCGTCCTTCGGCGGGTGAGCGTCTTCCGGTTTTGGTCACCAGGTCTCGTATAACCGGCCTGGTGACCAAAACCGGAACTAGGCCGGGTGCTCGGAGCGGTCGCCCGCCCACTCGGTGTGGAACGTGCCGTCCCGGTCGACGCGCCGGTACGTGTGCGCCCCGAAGTCGTCGCGCAGCGCCTGGATGAGCGCCGCCGGCAGCCGATCGCGGCGCAGCCCGTCGTAGTAGGCCAGCGAGGACGAGAACGCCGGCGTCGGGATGCCGGCCCCGGCCGCGGCCGCGACCACGCGCCGCCACGAGTCGACCCCGGCCCGCACCGCGTCGGCGAAGTACGGCGCCACCAGCAGCGACGGCAACTCAGGGTCGGCGTCGTAGGCCTCGCGGATGCGGTTCAGGAACCGGGCCCGGATGATGCAGCCGCCCCGCCAGATCGTCGCCATCGCGCCCCGGTCCACAGCCCAGCTGTACTCAAGACTGCCCGCGGCGATCTGGTCGAAGCCCTGCGCGTACGCGACCACCTTCGAGGCGTACAGGGCGCGGCGCACGTCCTCGACGTCGAGGTCGAACGGCGTCGTCTCCGCACCGAACGCCTCGCGGGCGGCGTCTCGTTGCGCGGCGTGCCCGGACAGCGAGCGGGCGAACGTCGCCTCGGCGATGCCGGTGATCGGGATGCCGAGGTCGAGGGCGCTCTGCACTGTCCAGCGCCCGGTGCCCTTTTGCTCGGCCTGGTCGAGCACCACGTCGACGAACGGTTGGCCGGTCGCGGCGTCGACGTGGGCCAGCACGTCGGCGGTGATCTCGATCAGGAACGACTCGAGGTCGCCCTCGTTCCAGGTGCGGAAGATCTTCGAGATGTCGCCGGCCGAAGCGCCCAGGCCGGCACGCAGGAGGTCGTACGCCTCGGCGATCAGCTGCATGTCGGCGTACTCGATGCCGTTGTGCACCATCTTGACGAAGTGGCCGGCACCGTCCGGGCCGACGTGCACGCAGCACGGAACGCCATCCACCGAAGCCGCGATCGACTCGAAGATCGGCCCGAGCTTCTCGTAGGACTGGGCCGATCCGCCGGGCATGATCGACGGACCGTTCAGCGCGCCCTCCTCGCCGCCGGACACACCGCAGCCGACGAAGTGCAGCCCGTGCTCGCGCAGCGCGGCCTCGCGACGGCGCGTGTCGAGAAAGTGGGCGTTGCCGCAGTCGATGACGATGTCACCCTCGTCCAGCAGCGGCACCAGCTCGTCGATCACCGCGTCGGTGGCGTCGCCCGCCTTGACCATGACGATGACCGCGCGCGGGCGTTCGAGGGACGCGACGAAGTCGGCCATCGACTCGCTCGGCACGAACCTGCCCTCGTCGCCGTGCTCGGCGACCAGCGACCGCGTGCGCTCGGGGGAGCGATTGTGCAGGGCGACCACGTGCCCGTGCCGGGCCAGGTTGCGGGCCAGGTTGCGTCCCATCACGGCCAGGCCGGTGACGCCGATCTGCGCAGTCCCCTCAGCGGTCATGTGTGCTCCTCCTTGCTGCCAGTCAGGTGTGTCTCACGGTAGTGCGACCCGTGTTTGGGCATGCTGGCCGGCATGACTGCCTATCGGACGATCGTCGTCGGCACCGACGGATCGGACACGTCCTACCGCGCGGTCGACCGGGCTGCCGCGGTCGCCGCCGACTCCGACGCGCTGCTGGTCGTCGTCACTGCGTACGAGCCCGAGCCGGTGGATCAGCGCGACGCCGATGCCCTGGGCAGCGACGCATACCAGATCGTCGGGTCGTCGCCGGCCGAGTCGGTGGTGCGCGAAGGGCAGGACCGGGCCGCGGCGGCCGGCGCCCGCCACGTGGAGACCGAGGCCGTGCCGGGCAAGCCGGTGGAGGTGCTGCGCGACGTGGCCGAGGCCCGCAAGGCCGACCTGCTCGTCGTCGGCAGCGTGGGGCTGAACACCCTGGCCGGGCGCATCCTCGGCTCGGTGCCGGCGGACGTGGCCCGCCGCGCCGGCATCGACGTGCTGATCGTCCACACGACGTGACCGAGTCGCCGGAGGCGCCTGGACCTCCGGTCGGCGCGCCGCGTGCCGCGGCCTCGCCGGGGGCGCCTGGACCTCCGGTCGGTGCGCCGCGTGCCGCGGCCTCGCCGGGGCAGATCGAGGAGCTCCTGCTCGGTGGGCCGCGCCGCTACACCCGGCGCGAGGCCGCCGCCGCCGCGGACATGCCGCTCGACGAGGCGGCCGCGCTGTGGCATGCCCTGGGCTTCGCACACGTCGGCGACGACGAGGTGATGTTCACCGACGGGGACGTCGCCGCGCTGTGCATCGTCCGCACGCTGATCGACTACGAGGTCATCGACCGCAGCACCGAGACCTCGGTCACGCGCATGGTCGGCCAGACGATGTCGCGGCTGGCCGAGTGGCAGGCCGGCGTGCTCGCCGCCCTGATCCGGGATCGCCCCGAGGCATTGCCCGACGGCGATGTCGGGCGGCTCGTCGGCGAGGTCGTCCCGTTGCTGGAGCAGGTGCAGGCGTTCGCGTGGCGACGGCACCTGGCCGCGTACGCCGGGCGGGTGCTCGGCCCGGCCTCCGGGGCCGCGGCGCACACCGCCGTGGTCGGCTTCCTCGACATGACCGGTTACACCGACCTGACCCGGCGGCTCACCCAGGAGCAGCTCGCCGCGCTGCTCGAGACGTTCGAGGCGGCCGCGTCGGACATCGTCGCCGACAACCGGGGACGCATCGTCAAGACCCTCGGCGACGAGGTGCTGTTCGTGGCCGACGATCCGGGCGACGGCGCGCGCATCGCCCTGCACCTGATCGACTACGCCGCCGGCGACGCCGAGCTGCCCGACCTACGCGGGGGCCTCGCCGCGGGC
>Ga0081455_10005250_pt1 | contig 14238 bp, 11 predicted proteins | sample TabmetS3T2R1_FD_70207 | JGI IMG/M metagenome (GOLD analysis project Ga0081455, IMG submission 70207) | Tabebuia heterophylla rhizosphere microbial communities from the University of Puerto Rico - S3T2R1 | ecosystem: Host-associated > Plants > Roots > Rhizosphere ... | reverse complement strand
ACGCTTTTTACGTGAAATACGGCGTCAAGACGGTGATCATCGCGCGCTTCATGCCCATCATCCGCACCTTCGCTCCCTTCGTCGCCGGCATCGGGCGGATGTATTACCCGCGATTCCTCCTCTTCAGCGTCATCGGGAGCTTTCTCTGGATCGGACTTTTCATCACCGCCGGTTACCAGTTCGGCAACTTCCAGTGGGTGAAAGATAGATTCGCTATAGTGATTCTCGCGATCATTTTCATTTCAATCCTACCCGCGTTGATCGAGGCCTTGCGCGCAAGGCGAGAAAGAAAACAGCCGCTGAGCGAATGAAATCGGATGCTCCAGCAGCTTCTGAGACTTCGGAGAGGCGCTTTTTAAGGTGAAGCATGTTGTGAAATGAACTACCGAAGAATCCCACTAATTAGCCTACTCAACGAGATCGAAGTTGAGGCGGCAAAGTTGTTGATTATTGTTATTGCTAGTGGCGCTATTTTGGGCGTCAAGGAAGGAAGTTTATCTTTGGCGGATAGCGAAAAACTGATTTTCAATCTTGATGTTCTGAAATACTGTGGAAAGCATATCAAAGATAAGAGGCTATATAAGCTAATTTCCTACGGGATGGAGTTGGGGGATATTGAACAACTTGTAAGCAAGCCTGGAGCGGTGACGGATGCCTGCGTCGAAATGGAAAGGAAATTACGTAAAATCATCGCCCGACAATGAATGGATGGCTGCGCCGAGCGCCTCAGTGAAGCGGCGCTGTGAGCTGTAGGCCGACGACAGATATTCGTAAACGGGTCCCCTCGTTTCTTTCATCTTCAATTCCGGCGTCAATCAACCGTTTAGCCAGCTTGGAGGATATCGATGATTTCCGTCACGGCGAAGGCGTGTTTTCTACGGTTCTAATCTCAATCATCATCGTGGAGAATCGCTTCCTGGATTGGAAAGCATCTGTCCATCTCTCCTTCACCCCATCTCTCCGTCTTTCCGTCTCCCACACTCCTAATCAACCAGTGACCAACATCAACTGCAATCGAGTTTGCAGTTTCTGCATCGCCGCGGCGACTTCGGTGAAACTCTCGACCGAGCGCGCGGGCCCCAGCAGCGGGTCGGAGGTCAGGAACGGGTAGTTGCCGTAGCCGGCTTCGACCGCGCCCCAGAGCATTTCAACGCAGGAGTCGATCTCGCCCAACTGAGCGCAGACTTCCGCGGTGATGTAGTAGTGATAGCCGCCCAACTGAATCGGCGAGGAGAAGGTCTCGGCGAGGACCTGTTTGCCGGCATCGCGCTCGCCCTTGATCGCGAGCATCAGGGCGCGCGCCTGCGAGTAGAACCATTCCGTGCTCCCGCCCGCGACCATCGCTTCGAGCCGGCTCGCGGCGTCTTTGTCTTTGCCTTCGCAGATGTCGGTCGCCGCCAGCCAGAAATGCTTCTCGGGGATGGAGTCGGGGCAGGCTTCGAGTTCACGGCGCGCTTCGGCGTAGTCGCCCTTCTGGTATTGAAGGAAGCCGAGCATGTGCGGATAGGCCACCGGGTTGATCTCGGCGGCTTTGCGGAAGAGCGTCAACGCGATCTCGGGCAGTCCGGCGTAATCGTAGGCATGTCCCATCGCCTGATAAGCGTACTCGCTGTTCGGCGCGGCCTGGAGCAGTTGTTTGCATATGCCCAGGGCGTTCTTCAAGTCGCCCTTCTCGCCGTAATAGACGGCCAGCCAGAAGAAGGCGGCGGGCAATTGCGAATTGATCTCCAGGGCCTTGCGCGCCGCCGCCTCCGCCTTGTCGAGCATAGATTCGTCGCGCAGGTTGACGCGGGCATTAATGTAGCGTCCCGCAAGCGCGGCCCAGGCCGGGGCGTAAGACGAGTCGAGCCCGACCGAAGCTTCGAGCATCCCGATCGCCTGCCGGCGCTCGCTTGGGGTGTCGCCGAACGCGAGACCGCGCAGATAGAACTCGTAAGCCATCGGGTTGCGCGCCCCGTCGTGTTTGATCGCCTCCTGTTCGCCGGTCGTGACGTTGAGCCGCAGGCCGCGAATTAACTCCTCGCAGATCTTGTCCTGAAGCGCGATGACGTTGTCGAATTTGAGGTCGATCCGCTCCTGCCATAGGATCTCGTTCCTCGACACGTCCACCAGTTGCACGTTGACGCGGAACATGTCGGCGGCTTTCAAATAACTGCCCGACAGAATCGTATCGACCTGCAGCTCGCGGCCGACGGCGCGCGGTTCGACGACCTGGTTGCGGTATTTCTCGACGGCCGATGACGGGCGGACGATTAGCGATTTGATCGGGGCGAGCTGTGTGATGACGCTGTCGGCGAGCGCGAAGCCGAGGAAGTCGATCTCGGAGTCGCCGGCCAGATTGCGGAGCGGCAGGATCGCCAGGCGCCGCCGGATTGTCCCCGTCAATGAGCCCGTCGGAGCGAGGTCCGGGAAGGTCGCGATTCGCTCGGTGGTGAAGCCGGACGCGCCGGACACAAAGCCGATTTCGTATTCGGAGGCGAAGCCCTCAGGATCGTCGAAGGCCTTGCGCAGAGCCTGCGCGAATTGAGTGGCCGAAGTGAAGCGCGCGTCGCGGTCTTTCGCCAGTGCCTTCATGACCACCGATTCGACGGCGGCGGGGATTTCGGGACGGGCCGCGGTCAGCGGCGGCGGCGGCGTGTTGATCTGATGCGTCAGCAGCGCGCCGGGCGTCCCTTTTCCGAAGGGCGTCGAGCCGGCGAGCATCTCGTAAAGCAAGATGCCCAGGCTGTAAATGTCGGAGCGCGCGTCGAGCGTCGAGCCCAGGCTCTGTTCAGGCGACATGTAGGCCGGCGAGCCGATGATGTTTGCGCCGGTCAGGTTGGCGCCTTCCTCGTCCGGTTGGGATTCGCGCATTTTGGCGATGCCGAAATCGAGGACTTTGGCGAAAATCTGCCCGTCGGCTTGTTCCTCGATCATTATGTTGTCGGGCTTCAGGTCGCGGTGGATGATCGTGGCCGAATGCGCGGCGGCGAGCGCCGAGCAGATTTGGCCCATCAGTTCGACGCTCAGCTTGATTTCGAGCGGCCCCTTATTGAGCAACTGACGCAGGCTCTTGCCGCGCGCCAGCTCCATCACGATGTACGGGCCGTGGTCGCTGATGCCGTAATCATAAATCTGGATGATGTTGGGGTGGCGCAGTGAGGCGGCCGAGCGCGCCTCGCGGCGAAAACGCTCCCGCATCTTTTCGTCGCGGCTCAATGCTGGAAGCAGCAGCTTAATCGCCACCGCGCGGTCCAAACCCAGTTGCGTGGCCTCGAACACCGCGCCCATCCCGCCTCGACTGATCAATCGCTCGATGCGGTAACGCCCGGCCAGCGCCGCGCCGGATTGCATTCCATACCATCCTCCCGGGACATTGGCAGGGGCGTCAGGCGCAGCCAGATCGCGATCTCTGTCCGACACCTCGTTCATCATCTCTTCTCCATTAGGTCTGTTTTTTGAATCGGACGGATGTATGCCGCACAACACACACCATACTACGCGAAATCGCCGGTCTTCAGATTCACAGCGGTCCCAGCTTCGCGCTCATGTACGCCCCTCGGTTCTACCGGAGACTGCTTAAAAGTGTTTCGGCATGGAAGATGTTGTGATCGTTTTAAAGTTCAGACACAACATATCGTGGCCCAACCTGAATTTTAAGCGGTCCCTACCGGTTCCCGGGGTCGGCGCCGCAAAGGATAATGCCACGAAATGTTCGAATCAGGTAGGTCACCTCACATAAATTCGCCCATCAAATCATCAAATGTCTCTTTGCTTAGGCCTAGTGGTTGCCCGACGAGCGGCCCGTTTCTCAGCGCCGGCTCACAATCCTCATAGGTCGGCTGCTCGTCGCGGTAAAAGACGCCGATCGGAATGCGTTCGCCCCACTCGAACGATTTGGCCAGCGCCGCCTCGACGTTCGCCTCGTCGTAGCCCGCTTCGGCTTCGAGCTTGTAGACGCGCTTGCGGAAATAATCGTAGGTGTTGATCTTGTTGTAAGTCACGCAGGGGCTGAAGACGTCCACGAGCGCGAAGCCCTTGTGGGCGATGCCGCCGGCGATCAGTTCCGCCAGGTGTTTGTTCTCGCCCGAAAAACCGCGCGAGACGTAAGTCGCTCCCGAGACCAGCGCCAGAGCAACCGGGTTGATCGGCGTTTCAAAATTGCCCATCGGCGTCGACTTGGTGCGAACCTCTTTCATCGTAGTCGGCGAGGCCTGCCCGGTGGTCAAGCCGTAAATCTGATTGTTCATCACGACGTAGGTCAGATCGAGGTTGCGACGCATGGCATGAATGAAATGTCCGATGCCGATGCCGTAGCCGTCGCCGTCGCCGCCCGTGATCACCACGTTCAGCCCGTGGTTGGCGAGCTTGACGCCCGAAGCCACGGCCACCGCGCGCCCATGCAGGCTATGCACGCCGTAAGCGTGGATGAAGCCCGGCAGGTTCGATGAGCAACCGATGCCGGAGACGACCATCAGGTCCTTGGGATAAATGCCGAGTTTCCCCGCCGCGATTTCGAGCGCGCGCAGCACGCCGAAGTCGCCGCAGCCGGGACACCAGTCGGGTTCAACAACGCTTTCGTAGGTTGAGATCGGTAGTTCTAGGACGGCAGCCATGTTTCTCTCCTTTGTTGATTTAAGTTCAGCCCGTGATCGGCATTCTTACTACGAGTGCGCTGAGTTATGTGATGTTACAGCGTTTTTGGCGCGCTGACATTACTTATATTTCCAGTCATTATTACAATTCAGACACCTCAGTTTTTTTGAAGCGAAGAGCAGTGGAATACCAATTAACAACCAGGTAAGAACAGCCGGGCCCTTTCTCTCCAGGATAAACTCGACCGTTTTACTTCCGCACTTCGGACATTCCCCCCAACTATAATCAACCTCAAGAGCGTCTTCCTCTTGCTGACCACTGAGAGCGAGTATTTTCAGGGCATCCTCTAGATCTGGCTTGTCAACTTGTACTTTAACCCCGCCGATCGCATTTGAGAACAACCAGTTCATTCCGGCAGTATATTCATCAGCGATGACGGCCATTATGCCATTCGCCTCGAGTTGTCCCTTGGCCAGATGGGCTTCGTAAGGGGCGCTAAACGACGCGGCTGTGATCAGCTCTACATTGGGCGGAATCTCCGGCTCGCCCATTTCTCTTTCAACGCGAGACTCGTCAAAAGGGATGCCCCGCGCCGCCAACTCCTGTTTCGCGGAATCGAGAGCATCCTGGCGGTAGTCCGCATAATCTGTGTAGACGATCCTCAAAAGCTCTTGATCCGCCCACTCAGACATTATTTTTTTCAGCTCTCTTTGCTCATCATTCATGTCGTACTCAATTACCAGGCCCATGCGTAAGCGTCCGTTCGCGGGTCGGCCCCCGCGCTCAGCACGCCTGTTTTCAAGTCCACGACGATGGCCGCATTCGCTCCCATCGTCCAAGCCCCTGACGCGCGCAATTTATGGCCCTTTGCAATCAGGGCCTGCCTGACCGGCTCCGCCACCCTCGACTCAACCGACAGATCGCCCGGATACATCGTGTGAGGGAACGGCGAGGCGGGGAAGCTGCGCGTGGCCCAGCGAGGGGCTTCGATCGCCTGCTGAACGTTCATCCCGAACTCGATCATGTTCAAGAGCGTTTGCATCGTCCGCATGATCTGGTCGTCGCCGCCCGGGCTGCCCAGGATCATGTGCGGCTGCCCGTCCTTCATCACTAGCGTGCTTTGCAGCGTGCTGCGCGGGCGCTTTCCCGGCGCGAGCGCGTTCGCATGGCCCGGCTCCAGCGAGTAGTAATCGCCGCGGCAATTGAAGATGATCCCTGTCTCGCCCATCACGACGCCAGTCCCGAAACCGCTGTGCAGGCTCGGCTCGAAGCTGACCATGTTGCGGTTCTTATCAATCACGGCGATGTAGCTCGTGTCGCCCTCGTGATCCGCTTCTCCGGAGGTGTTTGGGTTGACCGTTCGATCAGGCGCCGCCGCCCCCTTCATAAATTTCTCCGGGGCGCCGGGCCGCATCTCCAGCGACGCCTTGTTCTGGTCAATCAACTTTCGGCGCTCGCCGGCATACTCCTTCGAGAGCAAGCCCTCGTATGGAATGCGGATGAAATCCATATCGCCCAAATATTTTTCGCGGTCGGCGAAGGCGAGCTTGAGAGCCTCGGCGCTGGTGTGAATGTACTCGGCGCTGTTATGCTTCATCGCCTTGAGGTCGTAGCCCTCCAGAATATTCAGCGCGAAGAGTTCCGCCGGACCCTGGCTGGCCGAAGGATTTTTATAGACTTGATAGCCACGGTAATCGATAAAGACTGGCTCCTCCACCTTGGCCGTGAAATCGGCGAAATCCTCATAGCGGAAAAGGCCGCCGTTCTCCTCTGAGAACTTAGCCATCTCTCGCGCGATGTCGCCCTTGTAGAAGCGGTCGCGCGCTGCTTTCAAGGCTTCGTGGCGTCCCTTGCCCATGTTCTGTTTTTCAGTTTCGACCAGCTTCTTCAGCGTGCGCGCCAGATCGGGGTTGCGGAAGATCTCTCCGGGCTTGGGCGCCTGGCCGTTCTGGTAGTAGACCTTGACGCTTGAAGGGTACTTGCGCAGCTTCTGTGAGCGTTCAATCGTCCGCGCCAGGCCGTTGCCGATGGGGAAGCCGTTCTCGGCCAGATCGATCGCGTCTTTCAGCGCCTCGGCGAAGCTCATCGTTCCCCAGCGGTCCAGCAGGATGTACCAGGCGTCAACGACTCCCGGCACAGTGCCCGCGAGCAGCCCGTCGCTTTCCGGCAACTTGGCGCCGTTGTTCTTCTGATACCACTCGATGGTCGCGAGCTTAGGCGCAGTCCCTTCGGCGTTGACCGAAATGACCTTCTTCGCTCGAGCGTCGTAGAGCAGAATCACCGCATCGCTGCCCACGCCATTCGCGGCGGCGTCTACCACGGCGAGCGCCGCCTGCCCGGCCACGATGGCGTCGAAGGCGTTGCCGCCCGCTTCCAGAACTCGTTCGGCGGCCCGCGTCGCCTCCGCTTTCATAGATGCGGCGGCGTAAAAGCGCCCGCGGATCAGTGGCCGCATGGTTCTGGATGTCGGCCTCTCCTCTTCATCTTGAGCTTTACCGTCGCGCGCCGCTGCGAGTCCCAGCAGAGCGAGTCCGCCAAGCAGTAGCGCGTAAATAGTCACTTTGTCTGATCTTCGCATGTCGAACTCCTCATTTTCCTCTCCCACAATTTCCTGTTCCTCTTTCTTCCAACAGGAAATTGTGGGAGAGGAAAATATTCTTCCAGCGCTGTGGTTAATCGGAACTTGCGCCTGCGCTCATCACTTTTGTCAGTTCCCACGAATAGATCGAACCGGTCTCCGCCCCGATCCGCAATTCGCCTTCGATCTCGCCACTCTCGCGTCCGACCATCTCCACTACCCACAGTCGTTCGCTATCGCCATCTTCCTGTTTGATCATCGCCGGTCGCACCTTGTCAGCCAGATGCACTCGGATGTAGTGGTAAGCGACCTCGCGCGCCTCGTCCAAAGTGACATCCAGCGAGCGCGGTAGGCCGGCGAGAATGGCCTCGACCTGCTCGACTACGTGGTGAGGCTCGAAAGGCTCGCCGTCGTATTTCAGAACCAGATCGTTCACGCCGAAGCCGGTCTCGGCGCGTAGGTGACGCGCGAATTGCCCAGTGAAATTGCACTCTACGCAGATCACACGTTTGCAAGAGGACAAAATCTCGCCGACTTCTTTCGAGTGGAACGGGTGGAGGTATTTGATCTGAAGATGATTGGCGCAGACGCCTTGCCGTGTCAGCAGCGCCACCGCCTCGCGGATCACGCCTCCGGTCGAACCCCAGCCGAGGAGCGTGACGTCGGCGTCCGGCGGGCCTTCCAGTCGCGGCGGCGGAAGCTCCGCCAGGACCGCTTCCATCTTGCGCATCCGCTTTTCCTGAATCTTGCGGCGCACGGGAGGTGTGGTGAACACGTCGCTGATCACCACGCCTTCTTCATCGTGGTCGTCGGTGGCGGCCACATACATCGCGCCCTCCGTCCCCGGCAGCGCGCGCGGCGAGACGCCGGATTTGGTGAAGGCGTAACGTTTAAACTGCCCGTTCTCGGCCTCGGCCCATTCCGAGATCATTTCGCCTCGTTCGATCACCACGTCGTGGCGCAGGGCGTCCGGCTCGATCGTTTCGGGGTGCTCCGAGAGCAACAAATCTGAAATGATCGTCACCGGCAGCTGGTATTTTTCCGCCAGGTTGTGCGCCTCGACCGCCGTGTAATAACAATCGGTCGTGTCGGTCGGGGCGATGATCACGCGCGGGTAATCGCCCTGCGACGCGCCGTAAACCTGATTTAGGTCGGCCTGCTCAGTCTTGGTGGGGATGCCGGTCGAGGGGCCGCCTCGCTGGACTTCGACGACCACGACCGGCGCCTCGATCATCCCGGCCATCCCGATGGCCTCGGTCATCAGCGCGAAGCCGCCGCCCGACGTGCCGCACATCGCGCGAACCCCGGCATGTCCGGCGCCGATGGCCATGTTCATAACGGCCAATTCGTCTTCGCACTGCTTCACGACCACGCCGCATTTCGCGCCATGATTGGCCATCCAGTGCAGGATCGATGACGCCGGCGTCATCGGGTAAGCCGAATAGAATTTGCACCCGGCGGCGACCGCGCCGAGCGCGAAGAGTTCGTTGCCGGTCACGAACGGACGCCGCACGCGCGTGAAGTTCCATTGGTAGCCGAGCGGGACGAATTTCTCTTTGGCGTACTCGTACCCGGAGCGCGCGATGTTGACGTTCTGGTCGACCACGTCCTGCCCCTTGTGTTTGAAAGTGTCGGCGAGCACTTCCGCCGCCATGTCGAATTCCAGGTCAAGCAGGAAGATCAGCGCGCCCATCGCCACGGTGTTTTGCATGACCGCCGGGAGTTTGCCCAGAGGTTTGAGCAGTTCGGCGACGGGCATAGGCGCGGTCAACACGTTGTCGCGCGCAAGCCCGGGCGCGATTTTGAGTTTGTCGGAGTTGTAGATGATCGCGCCACCCTCATTGACTTCGCGGGCGTGGCGTTCGATGGAGTCCTGATTCAATGCGATCAGGACGTTGAGGTGATCACCATGCGTGTAGACCTTCCGTTCGCTCGCGCGCACGCGCAGCCAGATGTGGCCGCCGCGAATCACCGATTGATAAGAGTTGTATGCGCACAGGTAAAGCCCGAGGCGGCTACATGTCTTGGCGAGGGTGTCGCCGGTCTTGTCCAAACCGTCCCCGGCGGCTCCGCCGATGCCGATAGTGACTTCTTTACGCTGGTTCATAGATGGCTCCTTCGGAAAGCGTACCGCAGGTTGTCCAACCTGCGGATGACTTGATTAATTAGCTGTTCGGTTGGCGCCAAGCGGCTTGGTAATGGAGCGTCCGCCGCCTTGGACAACCTACGGTACGTCACGCGCCGCCTTTTCATTGCTTCGAAGTGTTGTCAGTCGCGAATTCGCCGCTTCAATCTACTGGCGTCTTGATTAAGCTACGCCTTGTAGATTGGCGTAAACCGCAGCGGGAGAAGAAAAATAGATGAATGCCTGGAAGAGAATTCTCGCTGTTGTCGAGACAATCCGTTAATGAACACCGCAAATTTTCGCCATCCTACACCCTAGCCGAAACGCCGCGCAAGAAAATCGGTCTGGTCAAAGCAAATACACTCCGGTAGAATCCGATCTTACTTCACCTCCCTATCTCACATCCCGGGAGAAAAAATCAGGAGAAGAAGGATCGATGTCATCTGCAGGTAAGTTAGCGATTCTGGTGGGCGGCGGGCCTGCCCCGGGCATCAACGCCGTCATCTCTTCAGCGACAATCAAAGCGATCAATGAGGGTTTTGAAGTCCTGGGCGTTCAGGACGGCTTCAAGTGGCTGGTCAGGCGCGACGCGACGAAAGCCAGGCCGCTCTCAATTGACGACGTTTCACGCATTCACCTGCGCGGCGGCTCGATGCTCGGCACGGCGCGTGAAAATCCGACCCGGTCCGAGGAAACGATGAGGGCCGTCATCGACACGCTCAAACAGCACGGCGTGACGCATCTGGTCACGATCGGCGGGGACGACACGGCGTTGTCGTCAAGCACGGTTGCGGCCCGCTCCGACATTCGCACGGTTCACGTGCCTAAGACGATTGATAACGACCTGCCGCTGCCGGCGCACATCCCGACCTTCGGGTTTCAATCCGCGCGCCACACCGGCGTGGGGCTTGTGCAGAACCTGTCGGAGGACGCGCGCGCCACGCGTCGCTGGTACATCGTGGTCGCCATGGGGCGACAGGCCGGCCACCTGGCGCTCGGCATCGGCAAGGCGTCTGGCGCGACGCTGACGCTGATCCGCGAAGAGTTCGAGCATGAGACCGTGCCGTTCGCGCAGATCTGCGACGTCGTCGAAGGCGCGATCATCAAACGCCGCGCGATGGGGCGTCACTACGGCGTCGCGGTGCTGGCCGAGGGCCTGATCGAGAAGCTCGACCCGGGCGACATGGAAGACCTGATGGATGTGGAGAAAGACGATCATGGGCACATCCGCTTCGCCGAGATCGACCTCGCGCGCAAGGTCAAAGTCGAACTCGAAGGCCGGTTAAAACAGCGCGGCGTTCGCGTCACGATCAGCAACAAGAACATCGGCTACGAACTGCGCTGCTGCGACCCGATCCCATTCGACATGGCCTATTGTCGCGAGTTGGGGCACGCCGCGATCCGCTTCCTGCTCGGCGGCGGCAGCGGCGCGATGGTCAGCATTCAAAACGGAATAATGGTCCCGCTGCTCTTCGACGAGATTCGCGACCCGAACACCGGCAAGACCCGCGTCCGCAACGTCGACGTGACGAGCGAAGGCTACCGGGTCGCGCGCGAATACATGCTGCGTCTGAACTACAAGGACTTCGAAAATCCCGAATGGGCCGAGAAGCTGGCCCGCGCGGGGAACCTGAGCGTCGAAGAATTAAGGAGAAGGTTCGCATGAAGGTAGTGGGCAGTGGCTAGTGGGCAGTGGGCAGTTGAAGAATTGCGATTCACTGCCCACTGCCCACTGCCCACTGCCCACTGCCCACTAACCACTGATTATGGCAATTAAGAGATTGGGTATTCTGGTCGGAGGCGGTCCGGCGCCCGGGATCAACGGCGTCATCTCCGCCATCGCGCTGGAGGCGATCAGGTTGGGCTGCGCGCCTATCGGGTTTCATGACGGTTTCGAATGGCTGGCCGAGCGTTACACCGATGAGCAGCATGAACTTACGGTCGATGAAGTGTCGCGCATCCACTTGGACGGCGGCTCGATCCTGGGGACTTCGCGAACCGACGTCGCGCATGACCGGCAGATGCTGGACAACTCGATAGCGGCGTTGAAAAAATTGGGAATCGAGGCGATGGTCGCGGTCGGAGGAGACGACATGCTCGCGAGCGCCTTCGCCGTCGAGCGCCATTCAGAGGGCGCGATCAAAGTCGTGCAGATTCCGAAGAGCATCGACAACGACCTGCCGCTGCCCGCGTCTCTGACCACGCTCGGATACGAGACCGCGCGTCAGGTCGGCGTCGGCATAGTCAACAGCTTGATGGAGGACGCGAAGACGACGGGGCGCTGGTTCATCGGCGTGACTATGGGGCGCCCGACGGGCCATTTGACACTGGGCGTCGGCGCGGCGGCGAGCGCGACCTGCACGATCATTCCGGAGGAGTTCCCGCAGCCGGTGATCGGGCTGGCCGACATCTGCGACATCGTCGAAGGTTCGATAATCAAGCGCCGCGCCCTGGGCAAAGGCTACGGCGTCGCGTTGCTCTCCGAGGCGCTCTCGGAACGGTTCAGCCCCGAGGAGGTGACCGAGCTGGAAGACGTCGACCGCGACGCGCAGGGCCACATCCGCGTGGCCGAGATAGATCTGGGCCGCAAGGTCAAAAGCGAGGTCCAGTCCCGTCTTGAAAAGCGCGGCGTCAAAGTGACCGTCGTCGACAAGACCATCGGCTACGAATTGCGCTGCGCGCCGCCAATCCCCTACGACGCCGAACATGCGCGCGACCTCGGTTACGCGGCGGTCACTTACTTGATGGCCGGCGGTTCGGGCGCGATGATCACCATGCAGAACGGCGAATTCAATCCCGTGCCCTTCAGCGCCGTGATCGACCCGGCGACGGGGCGCGGCAAATCGCGAGGCGTCGACGTCACGAGCGAAAGCTATCAGGTCGCCCGCGATTATATGGTCCGCATCGGCCCTAAAGATTTTACCGACGACGTCTGGGTCGAGAAGCTGGCGAATGCTGGCGGAATGGATTCGACCGAATTCAGAACTTACTTCGCAAAATTCGCCTGACGGCGCCGCGGGCGCGCGGCGCCGTACCGATCTCACGTGTCCCTATTTAAGGCTCAATCAAGAAGGGAGAGTTTGCTTTGAAAAATAACACTTTGAAGCTGTCGTTCGCCGCTATCGCATGCCTGTTGGTTTTATGGGCCGGTCTCAGGGCGGCGGCTCAACATTCGCCGGCGCCGGAAATTACAAAGGCCGTCGCCGTGGTCAACCCGACCGAAGGTAACAATGTTCGCGGCGTGGTGACCTTCATCCAGTCCGGCGCTAACGTCAAAGTCGTGGCGCACATCGAAGGACTCACTCCCGGCAAGCATGGCTTCCACATTCACGAGTTCGGCGATTGCAGCTCGAAGGACGGCTCGTCCGCGGGCGGCCATTTCAATCCGGGCAGCGCGCCCCACGGGGCGCCCGAAGCCCCCCAGCGCCACGCCGGCGACATGGGCAACATCGAAGCCGATCAGAGCGGAGTGGCCCACCTCGAATACAATGATCCGGTGATGAAATTGAACGGCCACGGCGCGATCATCGGCCACGGCATGATAGTTCACGCCAACCCCGATGACCTGAAGACTCAGCCGACGGGCAATGCCGGAGGGCGCCTCGCCTGCGGAGTCATCGGAGTCGCCAAGCCGTAAGCGCGGCGACGGAAGTAATCAGGCGCCTTGCGAGTCGTTTACTCGCGCCAGTGACGCGGTCATAAGGCGCGAGTAAACAACTCGCGCCACATTCCCGTACACGCAATTGCAAACCGCTTTGGTCCGCTCAGATCATCTTGTAGCTTCAAGCCACGCAATTTGGGGCGTATAGCTACAACTCTTGCTCGCCAGACGCCGAACCCCTACAAAATATAGGGAGTTCCGCATCCATTCGCGAAGGCACAGTAATTGCCAATCTCTTAAGCGTTTGGGCGGCGACGGCGTCGTCACGCCGACGGAGATTACGGACCAGACGATTGTGGGGATCTACTGGGCCTACGAGGGAGCTCCGGTCTGGGCGCCGCCGCCGCGGCAATAGAACCAGGTCGCCGCCCACATCGCCATACGGAAGGGAATGAACGTCGCCCCACCAACACATCGCCACACAGATCAAGAGATCTTCAGCAGTTGTCCACTGAGTTGAGCCACGATATTTCGAGGCCAGCAATTCATCAAGTTGTGGCTTCAAGCCACACAGATTGAGGCGTGTGGATACACCTGTCCGGGGCCAATCGCTGGAAAACCGCTTATTTCTTGTAAAGCAGGTAAATCGTCTGCGCGCGAGGCCCGCCATAGCCGAACCACGAACGGTTGAGAATATCCCCCTCCAGCGTGAAAGACTGGGTATGTAAGCTGACAAAGTCCGCCTCTTCAAAATCATTCGCGCGCAACCCTGACCATTTCGGCCCGACCAGTTCATCTGCTCGCGGGCGGTGTGACGCCGTTCAGCCGCAGGTAATAGACAAGCTGGCCGTAATGATTGTTGTTGTGCGCGATGGCCTGGATTAGTAGGAAGCGACGCGTGGTTTTGCCGAAGAACTGCGATTCGACAACCTCGCCATCGGTCTTGCCTGCGACCCTGTTGATCACCGCCTCGCCTTCGCCGGCGATCTTGCGGAGTTCGGCTATAATCTCCTCCTTGGTTTTAAGTTTGTCCAACATCGCGTCTTTGATTTCGACCTTCTTCCCTTCGGCGTTAGCGAGCAGAATGCGCATTGCTATTCCGGCGTGTTTGAGTTGGTCGCCGAAGGCGCCCACTTCTTTGACAGGCTTGTAATCGTATTTTTCAGCCGGCATCGCCTCAGCGACTCCGATCAATTGATCGGTAGCGATCTTCCACTGGTCAATCCAATCCTTGGCCGCTTCAGACTTTTGATTCTGCGCGAAACCGTTGAGAGCGCAGATGAGCGGCAGCGCAAGCATTATCGAGATTCGTTTCATTTTTCCTCCTGAGGTTTGTAAAGCAGGTATATTGTTTGCGCG
>Ga0081455_10005249_pt1 | contig 14238 bp, 7 predicted proteins | sample TabmetS3T2R1_FD_70207 | JGI IMG/M metagenome (GOLD analysis project Ga0081455, IMG submission 70207) | Tabebuia heterophylla rhizosphere microbial communities from the University of Puerto Rico - S3T2R1 | ecosystem: Host-associated > Plants > Roots > Rhizosphere ... | reverse complement strand
TTCATGTCGCCGACCGAAGCGAAGTTGCCTGTGCCCGAGGTCGCCCCCGCCGCGACAAACCCACTGAGGCTGGTTCCGGTTGCGCGGCTCACTCCGAGTGCGCCACTGCTAGCCGGCGCGATGAGATCGTCGAGGCCGTCACCGTCCCAATCCGCTGCGACCGCAGAGGCTGCCGTATAGCCGGCAAACGAGGTCGAACTAACGCCCGGGTAGTAGCCATAGCCGCGACTCAGACTGACACGTGCGGTCGGCGTTCCTTCGCTGAGGATCGTGTAGAGGTCGGTGAGACCATCGCCATTGGCGTCCCCCATGAACCATTCGAGCGCAGTGACATGGCTGAGTAGCCCCGAATAGAAAGGGATACAGTAGCCGCCCGCCATCGCGAGTCCGCGCGGCTCGATGACGCAGAGATACGTCGTTGCCGTCAGCGGAGGGGGACTCAACTCGGGGTCGTCCGCAGCATAGACTTCGACGACGAAGTCTTCGCGCCCGTCGCCATCGAAGTCGGGGCGCTTCGTCGCGGAGCGACTGAGCATTGAATATCCGTGCAGTGCATTTGCCTTGAGGGTGCCCGAGTTGTTGTAGTCCAGCGCGATCGTCGAGATGAGCGTCTCCGTCGAGCTGAATCCGCCGCCCACATTCAGTCGGGCGTAAATCTCCACACCACCGCCGATGTGGATCAGATCGCCACGGCCGTCGCCGTCGATATCCGCGGCCCACCACTGACTTCCCTGACCGCTGCTGTAAGGGACTTGCGTATTGATCGGTGCGTCGAACCCGGAACCATTCGCGCGAAAGACCCACCAGGTGTTGCCGCTGTACGGGACGAGAAAGTCCGTGCGGCCGTCGCCGTCCCATTCGAACGGATGGGCGTCCGTGAAATTGGTGTTGGCATAGCCCGTGTTGACGGCCGAGTTGTAGCCACCACTCGTGTTGGCGAGCATGTAGGCCCATTGACCCGAGCCCGACGTGGCGCTCGTCGAGTAGACGAGGTCGTCCCGACCATCGTTGTTGATGTCCATGACGATGGGGGCAGTCGGCACCGACTGGCCGGTGCTGCTCTCGCCGCTCCAGCTCAGTTGTCCGTTGATCCAGGTCAATTGCGTGGGCGAAAAACAATCGCTTCCGCCGACGCCGCATTCTTGGATCGACTGCAGACGCGAGCGCGCACCGGCGCCACCACCGTCGTAGCTCAGCTCGTAGCGGCGCACGATCGCGCCGTTGTACGTGACGTCGACACGATCGAGACGCTTCGTCTCGGTCACCTGTCCGTCAACGACGTTGGGATTGCCGAACCTGTATCCGTAGAGAATGTCAGGACGCTGCGCCGCCTCATACACGAAAGCGATCTTGTAGGCGGCCGCAAGCCCCTGTCCGGGGTTGCTAGTCCAGCGAATCTCGCTGGGCCGGAACGCCCCGTAATTCGCGTCTTCCTCGTACTCGAACTCGATCGAGTTACCGGCACGATCGCGAATCTTGTTGAGTGCCCAGGCACGCGCGGTCGCTACCTGACCGCCGCCGACCCTGAGCGACTCGATTCGCGAGTGGTCGCTGTTGCCATACTCATAGATGAGACCGTTCTTCTGCTCGACGATGAAGTACTGCGGCCCGTTGGCGTTCACACTCACCGTGATGCGAGCGAAACTCTCGAGCTCCGTACGGTAGGTCGCGGTGCTCGAGTCGTATTTGAGCTGTACGCCGTCGAGGCAGAAGCGATCCGAACCCGACAAATCCGGGGCGGACGCCACCCCATCTTGTGCCATCGTTCGATTGCAGCGCTCGATCTGCGAGAGACCGCCGATCGTGAATCCCATTCCCGCAAGCGCATCGCCGACATTACTGGAGTACATCAGCGAGATGGCGGGCGTCATGCCTGCCGTCCCGGGCGGCGCGAAGATTGGAATGGAGTACTGCGCGGCACCGCTCGGCGACGTCCCGAACGATGCCGCCGTTCGCCCAACCGCACCCCACGCGGAATTCAGATTGCAAAGAAGGACGCATGCCGCGGCCGCGGCGAATGCAATTCGTTTCATGTCCCTGACCCCGCGCCCCAAAGGGCGACTTGCGTTTGTTCTTGGTGCGACCCGTATCGGTACGAGTCAGCTGCTGCCGTGCACCGTCGAGGTCAAGATGTGCGAGGAATGTTGCAGCCCTGTTGCAAGACTCCAGCCATGCTGTTTCTTTTTTGGATGCTGAGATATTTCGCGTCCGAGCCTCAGTAGGTCGTTTCTACTGCGCCGCCGGTCTCACTCGCTGGCGGACCAGACCGTGGCGATGCAGCATGACTTCGTCGCGATACATTCGTTTAATGAGGAGCAACACGAAGACCCTGTACGGGATGAAAGGGTTCGTCATGCGCATCCTCGTCATCGAAGATGAAGTCGCACTGCTCGAGAGTCTCCGACAGCGATTTGCCGGCACCGGATTCACTGTCGATGTAGCCGCGGATGGCGAAGAAGGCCTGTTCGCCGGTCTCAACTACCCACTGGACATCGCCATCGTCGATCTCGGGCTTCCGAAGCGAATGGGACTCGACGTCATCCGCGAGTGGCGCGCCAAAGAACGCACCTTCCCGATCCTCGTGCTGACGGCCCGTGATAGCTGGCACGATCGCGTCGAAGGCCTCAGCGCTGGTGCCGACGACTACGTGTGCAAGCCATTCAGCGTCGAAGAGGTCATGGCTCGCGTACGCGGCTTGATGCGCAGAGCCAATGGATGGGCCACGCCGCAACTCACTTGCGGCTCCTACGTGCTGAACACCTACACGCAGTCTCTGAGCATCGATGGCAGCCCGGTGGATCTCACGACGCGCGAGTATCGCGTCCTCGAGCAACTCATGCTGCGTGCGGGAGGCGTGATCTCCGCCACCGAGCTGGCCGAGCACATGTATGGCGAAGACGTGGAGCGCGAAAGCAACGTCATCGCCCAACTCATCTGTCGCTTGCGTCGCAAGCTCGATCCATTGGGGCGGGTTACGCCGATCGAGACGCTTTACGGTGGGGGCTACCGCTTCACGGTTCCGCGAGGTCGATGATGCCGCACTAGTCAACCTTTCGAGACGTCTCGGCGCGGAATTGCTCGCAGAGTTCCGCGGGCACCGGCCGTGCGCATTCCTTCCGCTAGCCGCCGCGAATAGATCGATTCGTCCACGTAGAAGATGACCGCGCTAAGCCGCTTCGCGGCGATCGAGCTCGCACCGGATCGCCTCCTCAATCGCTTGCGGCGTCGTGCGGTAGTCATCGGCCAGCTCCTGGAGTGCGTCGCCCGCTTTGAAGCGGTCGGCGAGGATCGCCGTGGGTACGCGCGTTCCCGCAAGCACCGGCCGGCCGAATGCGATGGTGGGGTCGATGACGACGGTACGATCAACGTCCGTCGCCGTTCCCTTCGTGTGAAGGGGTACAGCTTTACGGGTATCCCACGAGGATCGCGTTCGACGCGGCGGAGATACACGTCGATGATCTCCCGCAGAGCGAGTTGGTCGCTGCGATCGAGATCGATCAGCTCGGCAATGTGTTCGACGTAAAGATAGATTCCATCGGTTGCGAAGCGACCATCCACGAGGGGGCGTGTCAGGGTGAGTTGTTTGGTGACCCAGTCGAGGGCTCTGCGAATCTTGGGCATCAGTACGTGGTGTCGTCGCGTCAACCCAATGAGCACATGAGTTTCGACCAGATTGAGAAATGACAGCCCCTCGTGCCCGCTGCCGTCGAGTCGAATGATGCGTTGGTACTGCTTGGGTCGCCCCTTATAACGATGATCCTGGCCAGTGCACCAAGCACGCAGTGTCGTCACCGGGAGGCGCAAGTAGTGCGCCGCCTCGGTGAACGGGTATGCCGGTGTTCGGCGCACTTCGTCGGCAGACAGTACGGCCATTGAGTTACTTCGTTCCAGTTGCCTCGTACGACCGGATGACGCCAAAGGGCGTGAAGGATGATTGGAATGCCGACCACGGCTGGCAGAACCCAGTGCGCGATCGTCGGTAGTCTGTTCCACAGCGGCAAATTCCTGCCGTTGTCGACATAGAACGCCGTTAGCATGAACACGTAGGAGAGGCCCATGCCGAGCACGTGATAGCGTGCCCATGCACGCCATCGTCCGCGACGCGCTCTGCGGCCGACGTACGCAGAGAGGAACGCGAGTGCTCCGAGAATGAACAGGTGATAGTCCTCTGCCCATCGCACGATCGCGAGCACTGTTGCCGTTGAGGCGAGAGCAGCGAGACACCAGAAGTAGAATGTCCCCGCGGTCGGATGGCGTCCCGCTCTTTTGATGCTCAGCATTGCTATCGCGCCCGACACGACAGCGGCCATGCCGATGAGCACGTGAACAAAGACGATCGTTAGAAAGATCGGATCCGTCGATGGGATCTCGATTCCGCCGATGCGCGTCGTTCCGTCCTGCATATTTGCAAAAATCGGCCCATTAAGAGTTTGATCTCGCCTCGATCTCAAGGCACTCTCGGCCACATCACGACAGGGACCCGTCGTTCACACATCCCAACTCGTGGAAAGGAATCCAGCTAAATCCATGAATCGAAGCGGCACGTGCCGGTGGTGACTCACCGGCACGTACCTGACCACCAAACGCCTAACAAGGAGGCATCCGATGGCTCCCTCAGATACTACGCCGCCACCGCGCGCGTATCGAAGTTCATTGTCGGAACGCATGCGCAAGCGCATCAATCGGCGCGCGCATCTCAACATCCCGCTCTACGTCAAAGCGCGTGACGGAAGCTACGAGGACGCACCCGAAGACGTCGTCATGTGGCACGCGCGGACCGCGGTCTTGACGCACTTTCGCGTGGGCGCGCCGGTCCTGTTGTCCCCGAAACGGATCAAGGAGTTCGTCACGTTCGAGATCGCGCGCCGCGATCACGAAGTGTTCGCGCTCATCCTCCTCAATTGCCGAGGCCGCCTCATCGACTACGTCGAGTTGTTCCATGGAACGACGGAAACCGCGACCGTCTACACGCATCAGATTCTGGAGTGCGTCGTGGAGCACCGCGCATCGAAAGTCATTTTTGTGCACAACCACCCAACCGGCTCCTCGGAGCCCTCGGAAGCCGATCTCGCGATGACGGCTCGGTGCCGAAAGGCGCTCGCATTCCTCGACGTGATGCTCATCGATCATCTGATCGTCGGCGAGGACGTGTACTCGTTTCGCGACCACGGTCAACTACTACGCGACTGACTCCGGTGTCACACACAGTGGTACGCACGTGCATCTCAACGCTGCGTAAGCAAGCAGCGAATGTCGATTCGTACGCTTGTACGAACGGTGCGCGCGTGATGTCTAAAAAAAGAACTTCGCGAGAAATAGAGGTTTATTCCTCTCGCGTCCCGCTGCCGGCGTGAGTACCATCGCGGCACTTTCATTCCTGGCATTGGATGGCCACTCGAGACAGGGAGAGCACTATGAGATCACGTTCGAGAATCCACCTTCCCAAACCCGAAATTCCTCTCGTGAATGGGCACGGCGAGCCGCCGATGACCTTTGACCAGATCATCGAGAAGTGGGCTGGCGTCTTCGAACCGGAGTTCTGGGACGAAGTCGACAAGGCTCGTGAGTGCAACTGCCACGCGCATTCGACTCGTGAGAACCGAAGATGAGTTCGCCCAGTCGGCGGATCGCCGCCGACGCGAGCACTTTCATTCCTGGCATCGGATGGCCACTCTAGACACGGAGAGCACCATGAAAAGACGACCGAAGAACAAGACTCGTAACTCCGAAATGCCAGCGTCGAATGACGCCGGCAAACAGTATCCAACCATCGATCAAATCTGCGACGAGTGGGCGGGAGTATTCGAACCCGAGTTTTGGGATGAGGTCGAGAGGGCCCGCCACTGCTATCCCCCTCCGCCGAGGGAAGAGCAGAAATGAGTGCTTCACAGCGCGTCGTCCTCGACACGAATGTACTGTCGTATCTCTTGCGGCAATCATTGATGGGCGCGCACTACAAGCGACTGCTGACTGGGACCATCGGCTGTGTTGCTTGTGTAACGCCGGAGGAACTCTACTTCGGAGCGGTGAGCAGGAACTGGGGGAGTCAAAGGCGCAAGGCACTCGCTGCGCTGATCGACAACTACGAGTTACTGCCCGTGTCGCTCGACATCGCCGTGATCTCGGCCTGCATTCGTGCGGAGCGGTCTCGCGTCGGCCGGCCTATCGAAAAGGCCGATGCATGGATCGCGGCGACCGCCTTGGGTCACGGTCTACCGCTCATTTCGCACGACAAGGACTTCGAGGGTATCCAGGGACTGCACCTGATCACGCTGCGAGAGATGACTCTCGAGGACGTCTGCCGTGCAGGTTCGGCGTTAGAAGACGGTTCTCTGCAAGCCGCGCCTTGGACCTGCGCCTCTTTCGGCAGCCCTCTGTTGCAGTAGAGGCCCCGCCACCGCCGCTCCGGTGGCGAGGCCACTCGGTCATTTCAGCTCGATTCGGCCTTCGTGACCTCCACCTCCTTGTTCATGCGCCGGCGGGTGAGACCGCTGCCGCGCTGGCTGCGACGGGTATAACCCAACGCCGCATACAGCTCGCCATCCTCACCCTGCGTCGGATCGCCTTTGATGGCGTGCACGATCAGACGCACGACTTCGAGGGACACGACGTCGGCGGCGTCGCGTCGCACGGCTGCCGCGGTCATGCGGCTTTCGAGCTCCGCCAACTCCGCGCGAGCATCGAGGCTCGCCTTCACTCGCTCCTTGCATTGATCCAGCGTGAGACCGGAGAACGTCTGCTGCGGGCAGATGTCACTCCACCCCCGAATCAGGGTGGTGATCTTCTCTTCGGCGATACTTGGAGAACGCAACATACACATTACCTCACAGGTTGATTGCACACTTCGAATCGAGGAACGACTCCTCGGGCGCAATCCTGCTCCTGCGATCATTTACGAAAGATTTGAGGAATGAGTGCGACGCCGCATCGGTTTCGATGCAGCGATCATGGAGGCGGTCTCGTCATGTCGTCACGCTGGAGCAGCGAGCGCGACTGCAATCGCATCGTGTGGACGTTCGAGTGCATGCGGCGAAGAGACCGCCGCGGCGGAGTCGGACGCAGGCGCGGAGTGCGCCGATGCAGTCGTAGGAGGTCAGGATGCGCTGACATCCTTTGCGGCGATCACGACATCGGGCGCAGTTGCAGACGCTGCAACTGCAGTTGCATGCACCTCATTCGTGCATGCAGCGAGCCGAGCTAGCAGGCACTTGAAATCACTGCGAAATAGGCGCGCCTGCAAGTGCGATTGCAAACGCGAAACACGCGACCGCAGTCGCATGCAGCGTGCGTCAGCGTGCAGAACGCAGATCCGACGACGCGTGCACCACGGCCGAATCGGCGTCAAGCACGCCCGCAAACCCTCAATGGTCTGTTTCGTGCGTCAGCGCGCTTGCTCCCGCTTCAAGCACTCCGTGTCGCTCGGCTTGCACGTCTCCTCGCCGAACCCTTCGATGAACACGTCGAGCCAGCCGAGCGCGCTCTCGGCGAGCGGCGCCTCACTCGGGCGATTGCGTTCAGCCGAGTCGGTTGAAGCAAGTGCTTCGTTCGACGCGCCGCTCGCGATGCTGCTCGCACTCGCGAGCTGAGCGCCGAGTCCCGATGTTTCAACGGGAACGCCGACCGATGTGCCGCTCACCTGAATGTTGTTGGCGCCGAGCACGGCGGTGGCCGCGACGGTGAGATTGCCGGCCACGATGCCGGCATCACCCGCATTGACTACGCCGCGCGGCGCGAACAAATCCACGTCGCCCGGTTCACGACCGGCCGTCGTCGCGAGCGTCTGAATACCGCTACCGCTCAGCGCAGCTTTGAACGTCACCTTCACGCCGCCGTTCGGGTCCGGTGTGATCTCCGGCGGCGGCGCCGAGACGGCCGTCTTGGCACCGCGGCCCGCATCGATATCGCCGCGCGTCGACCAGACGAGAATGTTGCCGCCGTCCGCCGCGAACGTGCGCGACTCGTTCACCTGAAAGTCGTTGTAGCTGAGCGCGTTCACGTCGCCCGCCGACTGCACGACGAGACCCAGATCAGCCGCGCCCTTGGTGACACCGAACGCCGTCGGCGGCGTCGCCAAGCCGACGTTGATCTCGCCACCTGGCGCCATGAGATTGATGCTGCCGCCACTCAGCGTGTAGATGCGGCTGAAGTAGAGCCGAATATCGCCCTCGTACGGATTCGTCTCGCCCGCGTCGACATCCGGATTCGAGCCGGGGAACATTGTCTCGAGCGCTTCGAACGCGCGCTCGAAGTTGCCGTGCGTCGGGCCGGCCGCAGCGGCAGAGCGGCCACCCGCGCGCAACTCGGCGAAGAGCACCGTTTCCAGTAACCCACGCTGCACGTTCCGCGACAGCTCCTTGAACTTCGCCAGCGCCTGAGCCTTGGAGCCAGCGGCCTTGCCCGTGATGCGTGCAACGTACGCTTGCAGCTGCGCGTCGTACGTCGTGCCCGACGCGAGGTACTTATCGATGAAAGCGTCGTAAGCAGGTTCGCGTCCGGAGAGCCCTGCCGTCACACTGATGTCGGCGCCGCCGTCGGGCAGCGCGCTGTTGACGAGCCCGCCTCGCGAGGTGACGCCTCCGGAAGTCTGCAGATCGAAATTGCGGCCCGCGAGCAACTCGAGACGTCCCGGTCCATCGATCGTGATCTCGCGCGAGTTCGTGCTCAACGAGCCATCGAGCGTCGATCGTACGGAGGGGAAGATGATGTCGCGTCCGGCCGAGATCGTCGACACGTTCGACTCGTCGAAGTGCTGAATGCGCACGTCGAGATTGCGCACGTCGCGCCCGGCGCTCACGTGCAAGGGCTTGGGGATGAACATCACCGCGGCGATCGTCGAATTGCTGCCGCTGGAGCTGGTCACGTCACCCGTCAGCGCAGTGATCAACGCGGGGTCAGGGTCGCCGCCGTCGGCCGCGTGCACGGGCTGCGAGGCGTAGAACTGAGGCGTCTGCGATATGAACTGGAACTGAGTGATGAACGCGGTATCCGCGTTGAACGCCACCTGTTCCGGCGTGGGCAGGACCGGGCCGACCGCGGCGTCCGACATCACGAAACGGTTGAGCGTCACGTCCTCTTGCGCCAGTACACGCAAGTTGCCGCGCGGTGCCGGCCACATGGCAACGGGGCCGAGCGTCGTGGCGGAGCCCGACAGGGCGATCTCATCGAGCGACGGCGGCGCGATGGTGAAGAGCGTGTTCCAGGTTGCGTTGGCGTTGCCGACGAGAGGATGTTCGTTGTTGAACGCGTCGGAGCCCAGCAAATCGATGCCGAAGTCGACGTCGCCGCCCACCGAGAGCATGGACACCTTGCTGTCCGGCGCATACGTCCCGAAGTACGCCTGGAACGGCACGATGCCACCCATCGAGCTCATGATGGGCGCGAGCAACGTCGGATTGACCGCCGTCGTCACGGTGACATCGCCGCGCGCGCGCACGGTGAGCGCGGCATCGCCAAGGGCGAGAATCGGTGCGAGCGCCGACTGCGACGGCGCGCCGAAGTCGTCTCCGGCCTGCAGTAGGCCGACACCCCGATCGACATAGAACTGGCCGCCAAGGATCGAGCCGCCCGCGATGACCGATAGATCGCCGCCGGCGGTCGCCTGCACGAGGTTGTCCGCGAGATCGATTCCGCCGGTCTGACGTCCGACGGACGGCGTCGAGGCCGACAGATCCAGTACATCGCGGCCTGCGCGCACCGATGCATTCCCGCCGCCCAGCGTCGCGACGCCTTGCTCGAAGAGCCCGGGAAGCGTGACCCACGCAGTGGAGACCGGTATCAACTCGTTGCCGCCGGTGCGGTAAATCCAGTCGGTGAACATCTGCTGCGAGCGAGCGCCGACGACGTCGCGTCCCACCGCAATCGAAATATCGCCGCCGTCGACAGGGAAAGGCACCCCTGACACGGGAATCGTGAACAGCGGCGACTGCATGAGATCGACACCCGGACCTTTGCGGCCCGCGGTGTAGATGACACTGGACTGACTGCCGAGCACCAGATCGCCTGCGGCCGCGATGTCGATCGTGCCGGTACCGGTGCGAATCGCCAGCGGCTGCTGGATGCCCGGAGTGCCGAGGACGACATCGCCGGTCGCCTGTGCGCCCCGCTTCGTGGCCAAAGGATTCGCGCTCGCGAGGTCCGCGCCGGCGGTGATGCGATAAGACCAAGAGTCGCGCAGCCCATCCGGCAGCACGCTATCGAAGGGCGAGCTGAATCCGTCGTTGAGCGAGCTGTTGAAGGTGATGTTGCCGCGAGCCCGCAGCGACAGCACGCCGGCCAGCGAATTGTCCGGGCCGAAGCGCCAGTCGAACAGATTCCAGTCCGCGTTCGCGTCGAGCGTCAGATCACCGATGCTCGTGATCTCGATGCCCGGTCGCACGACCACCGCCGAATTGGCGCCCAACCCGAGCGCTTGCGTGATCGCCGCGCCGTTGCTCGCGAACGCAGCCGCGTCGTCGTACCACACATTGCCCGCGCCGAGGCCGCCCGTCACTTCGGCGAACGAGATCAACCCGCTCGCGAGGTCGTAGCTCTCCATGCCTTCGAGCGAAATGCTGCGCGCGCCGGTGAGCTGGCCGGCGAGCAAGATCGCGTCGTTCGAGGGATTGCCGTCGAGGACGCTGAGAAACGCATTGCGGGATGCGCGGATCGAGATCGTGCCGCCCGGCGTAAGCTCGTTGTCGCTCAGCGGAGTGCCGCTCACATTCAAATTCGAGGCGCCCGCGAGCTTGATAGCGCCATTGGAGAACAGCTCGATGCTGCCACCACGCACGTCGGCATCGGTCGCATGAGCGTCCAGGGTGCCGGTGACTTCGACGGCGCCGTTTGCAGCGAGCGCGATGTGCCCGCCGCGGCCGGTCGAAGCATCGATCGTGCCGCCGACGCGAATCACGCCGACATCGGCGGTGAGCGCCACCGAGCGCGCGCGAATCGTGTTGCCGGCCGCGACTTCGAGATCGCCGGGACCGCGCTTCTGGATCGTCCAATCGCCCGTGAAGGCGCCGGACGTCAATGCGGCTTGCGCCTGCGCGAAATCGAAATCGCGCGCGACGAGCTCGATACTGCCGCCGTCGGCTGCGTTAGCCGCGCCCCCGAGCAGCGTCGCGCCGAGCGCAACCGTGCCTTGTGAGGCCTCGATGCTGAGCGTACCGGCGCTCGCGCCGGGCGCGGTGCTCGCGGAAACGTCGACGCGCGAGCCCGCAGCGAGCGACACCGAACCCGAGTCGGACGCAAGCCGCACCGTGCCCCCGGGTGCGGCGACATCCGCTTCGCCGAAGTGCACCGTGCGGCCGCTCACGTCGATGGACGTGTCGGCGCCAAGATCCACATTGCCGCCCGCACCTTGCGCGTGGAATTCGACGTTGCCGCCGGCAGCGCGCACGCGCGCCGAACCCGTGATCGAATCGCCGAGAAACGCGATGCTCGCGCCCAGCTGATCGGGCGCGCTCGCAAGTTGCTGAGCGGTCATCGCCGCCGCGCCGAGCGTGAGCGCACCGGCAGACTGGAAGGAGAACGTCGTGCCTGCGTCTCCGGTGATGAGGCCTGAGGTCAGGCCCAGATTTTCGGGTCCGAGCAGCGCGCCATCGCCGCTGAGGCGGGTCACGCCGCTCACGGAGAAGTTTGTCGTGTCGAACCCGGCGAACGCGAGCGTGCCTTCACCCAGCTCGAGATTCGTGGCCGAGATATCGATGCGGCCCGTGCCCGCAGTCACAGTACCGCCGGCTGCTGTGCCGTGCAGTTTCAAAGTGTCGGCACTGATGCGCGCCGTCAGATCAGCGTCTGCGGCGGAAATGACCGGCGTCGCGATCGAAACGCTGCGCGCACTGAAGCTCGTGCCATCGAAGATGTCGAGGCCCTCACGCGCATTCAGCGCGAGCGTGCCATTGCTGACGGCGCCCAGCAGGTCCGAGCCAATGGTGACCCCGGTGTAGGTCTCAGGCGCCGCGCCGAGCGCGATGCGACTCGCACCCAAACCTAGCGAGCCACTGCCGATATCGATCGCGCCGTCCGTGAGCGCCGACCCGCCGATATCGAGCGTCACCGATCCCGGCGCCTTGAGCAGCGAGCCGGCATCGAGCTCGAGCCGCCCGAGTCCGGAGCCCGTTTGCGAACGACTGATCTCGACTTGGTCCGCTGCCGAGACGCGCACGAGCGATGCGCCTTGGCTCAGCTCGAGGCTGTCGCCGTCGGTGAACGCCGCGCCTGTCGCGGTGATCTTCGCGTCCTCTGCGACGTGCACGAGATCGCGCGCCACGAGCATCACTTCAGGAGACGAGAGCGAGGCGCCCTTGCCCAGCGTCACCGACGCGGCCTGCGCCGCGATCGTTTCGCCGTTGTTACCGATGGAGTGGCGACCGCCGATGATCAGGCGCTGCGCTCCGAGACCGGACAACTGCGTAGCCGACACGGCAAGCGAACCGGGCTCAGCCGTACCGCCCGCAGCAACCAGCGTGATGCTCGGCGCGGAGACTTCGACGGTCGAGCCGCGGCCCTCCTTGTCGATGGCCGCGCGCAGCACGCCGTCAAGAGCGAGACTCGTCGTGGCCAGCAGCGACACGGTGCCGGCATCGCGCGGCAGACGCGTGGACTCCAGCTCCGGGTCGACCTGCGGCAGGAACTCGTTCCCTTTCGACAAATCGTAGCGCGCTTCTTCAAGCACATCAGTTCCCGGCCGGATGAGATAGCCGCCGGTGCGCGAATCGACGAGCGACGTTCCGGAAATACCGCGACGGCCGGCGACGACGACACCACCGCTACGCTGCGCATACGACTCGCCCGCCGCGATGTCCTGATAGCCGCTCACGGCAGACACGAGATATGCGCCGGGCAACAGGGCATAGCGCGCGGGCATCAGGGTGTAGAACCCTTCGGGCACGCCGCTGCCGGCACCGAGCCAGATCGTGTCGCCCGCGCGCAGATTCACACCCTGCGACTCCGCGGGATCGAACGGCGCGAACGCCGGATTCATGCTTGGGATGATGGCGAACTGGTTCGGGCGCGCCGCAGCCGAGAGCACGTCCGTCGTGCCGCCGGGGCCTTTCACGAATTCGTACGACAGCAGATCGCCGCCGCCGCTCACGTCGATCGCGCTGCCCGCGGCGAGATTCACATCCTTCGCATTGAGCACGACGCGCTGCTCGGGCAACGGCTCACCGTCGGGTCCGAAGATGCGTGTGACTCCATTCGTGAGCTGATACGCCCACGACAGCCCGCCTTGCGTGGTGCCGAACGGAATGAGCTGCCCTTGTGCAGAAGTCGATAGCAGACTCCCTGCGAGCAAATCGATGCGGTCGCCCTCGAGGTCGATCGTGCCGAGCGGCGCGCGCAGCACGCCGGAATTGGCAATGTGCGACGCCTCGATCGCAAGCCGTCCACCGGCCGAGAGGACCGGATCGGGTGTACCCGCGACCGGACGGATCAACACTTCACCGTCGTCGCCCTGCGCGCTGAACGTGAAATCCGTGAGCGTGGCCGGGTATATCTGCCGCGCTTCGAGCGTCAGCTCGCCGGTCGTGTTGAGCCCGCCGCGATAGCTGCGCGCATTCTCCGTGGTCAATAGACCGCGGCCGCGGATATCACCATTCGAGTGCAACAGTGTCTGCGCTACGCCGGTGATCGACGTGAAGCCCATGAGATCGATGAAGTTCGCCTCGACGGTCAGCGAACCGTTGCCGACCTTCGGTGGCGGGGCTTCCTGCAGATCGAAGTTCGCGCTGTCGTGAATGATGCCGACGTACGAGGAGCGCACGACCGCCTTGCCTTCGCCGCCGCGCAGGCCGACGGAGCCCGCGTCCATCTCGATCCGCGCGCGTGTCTCGAGGCGCGTGTCCGACTCGAATTCGATGCGACCGTACGCGGCCACGAACGGCTGCGGGTCCGACCCGGAGAGGCCGAACACGTTCTGCGCGGTGAGCGACAGGGAATCGAAGCCGCTCTGCGCAACCATGTCGTCGGACAGGCGCGCGATACCGCTCCACGCATCGGGCAGCGACGCACCCTCGACGACGCTCACCGGCGCAGCACTCGCCGCGATGACAACGGTGCGGTCGCCGAGCGGAGCCAAGTTGCGATCGGTGCTGTTCGCCGGCCTGAAGTCGGACGCGTCGAGCTTGCGTTGATTCGCATCGAGCTGAACGTTGAGCGTGCCGCCCGTGACGGTACCCGGCGCACCCGACTGGCCGCGCAGGGTGCCGTTGAGAAGGATGGACTCCGCTGCGGTGACGTTGAGCGTGCCGCCCGCGG
>Ga0081455_10005248_pt1 | contig 14238 bp, 10 predicted proteins | sample TabmetS3T2R1_FD_70207 | JGI IMG/M metagenome (GOLD analysis project Ga0081455, IMG submission 70207) | Tabebuia heterophylla rhizosphere microbial communities from the University of Puerto Rico - S3T2R1 | ecosystem: Host-associated > Plants > Roots > Rhizosphere ... | reverse complement strand
GTGGTCGAATCGGCTTTGCCAGAAGCCGGCCATTTGGCTCGTCCAGTGGATCAGCGGGGCCAAGGCGCCGACCTGTGCGCCATAGTGCGTCTGGCGACCTTCGTGGCGGTCGCGCACCAGCCCGGCCTGCTTCAGGACCGCGAGATGCTTTGAGACGGCCGGTTGCGAGACCCCGGCCCGAGCCGTCAGAGCCCCGACCGTCTGCTCTCCTTCGCGGCACAGTCGTTCGAAGAGAGCCCGCCGAGTCGGATCGGCGAGCGTTCTGAAGAGCACATCGTGTGCGTTCGGCATTCAATCGATCCATAACCTGCTGGTTATTGATCAATATATAACCGCTGAGATATGTATCGGTCAAGCGGGAAGTTGTGGGGACCGCGAGGGACGCCAAACCCATAGGGAGCAGATTATCAATTAAGCGGCGCTAATCGCTTGGTTTTGACGCATTTTTCAAACCGACGGTCACTCCCACTCGATTGTGCCCGGCGGCTTGGAGGTCACGTCATAGACGACGCGGTTGACGCCCTTGACCTCGTTGACGATGCGGGTGGCCACATGCCCGATGAATTTCATGTCGAAGGGATAAAAGTCCGCCGTCATGCCGTCGGTCGAAGTCACCGCGCGCAATCCCACGACGTAATCGTAGGTGCGGTAATCGCCCATCACCCCGACGGTGCGCACCGGCAGCAGCACGGCAAAGGCCTGCCAGATGTCGTCGTAAAGCCCGGCGCGGCGGATTTCCTCGATGTAGATGTCGTCGGCGCGCCGCAGGATGTCGAGCTTCTCGCGCGTGATCTCGCCCGGACAACGGATGGCGAGTCCCGGTCCAGGAAAGGGATGCCGCCCGACGAAAGCCTGCGGCAAGCCGAGCTCGCGGCCGAGCGCGCGGACCTCGTCCTTGAACAGTTCGCGCAGGGGCTCGACCAGCTTCATGTTCATGCGCTCGGGCAATCCGCCGACGTTATGATGCGATTTGATCGTGACCGAAGGCCCGCCCGTGAACGACACGCTCTCGATCACGTCGGGATAAAGCGTGCCCTGCGCCAGGAACTCCGCGCCGCCAAGCTTTTTCGCCTCCGCCTCGAAGACGTCGATGAACAGGCGGCCGATCGTCTTGCGCTTGAGCTCGGGATCGGTCACGCCGGCGAGCGCGTCGAGGAACAGCGCGTCGGCTTCGACATGGACGAGGGGGATGTTGTAACTGTCGCGAAACAGCGCCATCACTTTTTCCGCCTCGGCAAGCCGCAGCAACCCGTGGTCGACGAAAACGCAGGTGAGCTGCTCGCCGATCGCCTCGTGGATCAAGACGGCGGCGACCGCCGAATCGACCCCGCCGGATAATCCGCAGATCACCCGGCCGTTGCCGACCTGCGCGCGGATCTTCTCGATCGCCTCCGCCTTGAACGCGCGCATGGTCCAGTCGCCTTTGCAGGCGGCAATTTTGCGCACGAAGTTGCGCAATAGCGCCGCGCCGTGGGGCGTGTGCACCACCTCGAGGTGGAATTGGGTGGCGTAGAACCGGCGTTGCTCGTCCGCAATCATGGCGATGGGCGCATTCGGCGAGGTGCCGACCACGTGGAAGCCCGCCGGCAGCCGCGTCACGCGGTCACCGTGACTCATCCACACGGGATAGCGTTCGCCCTTGCGCCAGACGCCTTCGAACAAGGGTGAATCCTCGGTCACCGTGACCTCGGCGCGGCCGAATTCGCGATGGTGCCCGCCTTCGACTTTGCCGCCGAGTTGCTGCGCCATCGCCTGCTCGCCGTAGCAGATGCCGAGGATCGGCACGCCCGCCGCATAGATCGCCGGCGGAGCGATCGGCGCATCGGGATCCAGCACCGAGGCCGGGCCGCCGGACAGGATCACGCCCTTCGGTTGCATCGCCGTGAAGGCCTCGTCGGCCCTCTGAAACGGCGCGATTTCGCAATAGACCTTCTCTTCGCGCACCCGTCGCGCGATGAGTTGGGTGACCTGCGAGCCAAAATCAACGATGAGAATCTTGTCGTGCTCGGCCAGCGGCTCGGAGCGAGCGCCGGACGCAAGGGGGGAATCGAGCAGCGTCATTTGGACCCTATGTGCGGGGCGCGGCGTCAACGGTCAAGGCGCTGGTCCGGCGATACTGTGAAACAAAGCCTCAGGCGTTAGCGCCGCCGCACCAGTACGGAAACGTAGAACCCGTCCGTGTCGGTGCGGCGCGGCGTCATCAGCACTCCTTCCTCGGAAATGAGCGCGGCGTGACGGAAGACATGCGCGCGCTCGTCAAGCGCGCTCGCAACCTCGGTCGGCGGCACAACCGCAAAGTCCCCCTGTCGCGCAAGAAACGCGCGCACCTGATCGCCATTCTCCTCCGCCAGCAGCGAGCAGGTGACATAGGCGATGCGCCCGCCCGGCTTCACCAGCGCCGCCGCACGGTCGAGCACTTCAGCTTGTTCCTCGAGCCGCACTTCGAGCGCCCCCGGGCGCACGCGCCACTTGGCATCGGGATTGCGGCGCCAAGTGCCGATCCCGGTGCAGGGGGCGTCGATGAGCACGAGATCGGCGCGGTTCTGCAAATCGGCGAGCAAATTTTCCTGCGCGCGGGGCGTTCTGACCTGCACGTTATGAACACCCGCGCGCTCAAGCCGCTCATGAATCGGGGCAAGCCGTCGCTTGTCCGAATCCGTTGCGTAGAGTTGCCCGCGATTTTCCATCATCGCGGCGAGCGCGAGCGTTTTGCCGCCGGCGCCGGCGCACATGTCGATCACCTGCTGGCCGGGCTTGGCGGCGCAGAGCAGTGCTGCAAGTTGCGAGCCTTCGTCCTGCACCTCCACGACGCCTTTGATGAAGGCCGGCTCGGCATGGATCGCAGGGCTCTTGGCATCGGCGTCGAGCGCAAGCCGCAGACCGAGAGGCGACCAGCGCGTCGGCAGAGGATTGAGATGGGCAAGCGCAGTGCAAACCGTCTCGCGTTCGGCTTTGAGCGCGTTAACCCGCAGATCAAGCGGCGCCCGGCTGGCCAGCGCCGAGCCTTCGGCGATGCGCTCCTCGCCGAACACCCGTGCAAGATAGGGATCCAGCCATTGCGGATAATCGCCCGCGACCCAGGGCGGAGCGCCCGCGAGATCAGCCGCGGCAAGCCGTGTGCGCTCATCCGCGCTCAGCGGGGCCGGCGCGAAGCGACCGCCGTCGGCACGCGCGGCAATCGCATCGCAGTCGAGCTTGCGCTCGAGCCGCAACATCCCGAGCACCACCGCGCGGGGGCGCTGGTCACCCATCATGTGGGCGCTCGAGGCCCGCCGCCGCAGCGAGTCGTAAACAAGCCCCGCGATCGCCGCACGGTCGGCCGAACCGGCGAAGCGGTGCACCAGCCCCCAATCCTTGAGCGCATCGGCCGCCGGGCGTCGCCGCGTTTCGATGTCGGCGACGACCTCAATGGCCGCGGAAATGCGAGCGGCGGGCGTCATCAGACCCCGAGCAGGATGCGGATCATGAAAATCACCCACATGGCCATGAGCACGAGCGCACCCACGCCGAAAACGGGGCCGCGCCGGAAGACGTCGTTGTCGGTGATGTGGATGTAGGCGTGAACGAGACGCAGCGCGACGAATATCCATGCCATCACGACGAACAGAAGATCGGCATGGCGCGTAATCCAAGCGAGGATCGTCAACACGTAGAAGAGAACCGGCACCTCGAATTGATTCTGATATGCATTGCCGATCTGGGCTACCCGCGGCGGCCAGTTCAGCTCGCGCAAAGCGACGTCCTGCGACTTGACCGCGCCGGTCTTGAGCAAACTGCTGCGCAGATAGCCCGTCCAGAAAAGCAACACGAAAGTGAGCGCGACCTCGACGAACAGCGGCAGCAGGACGGCCTGGATCGACATGGCGGCGAGTTCCTTGAGGGGTGCGCCTACCTTGACGAGCCGCGGCGGCGAAAGCAACCGCCGAAGGCTCCAGCGTTCACAGCCGCACACTCACTGCGGTCTCGCCGTTGGCAATCGCGTCCGCGAGCCAGACGCGGCCTAAAAACGGCAGATCGCGATAGCTCCGCGTCTCGGCGTCACGGAAATGCAGACTTGAGTGATCAGCATGCCGCGTCGACGAACGAGTTTTGAAACGTCCGCAGACTGCTGCGTGAAGGAATTAGGGCCTTGAGGGATAATTCGGGCTTTCACGCGTAATGGTAACGTCGTGCACGTGGCTCTCGCGCATGCCCGCGGCCGAGACGCGCACGAATTCGGCCTTCTCGTGCAGCTCCTTCAAGTTCTTCGCACCCACATAGCCCATGGCCGCGCGCAAGCCACCGCTCAATTGATGGAGCACGGTTGCCGCCGCGCCCTTGTACGGCACCTGGCCTTCGACACCCTCGGGCACGAGCTTGAGCGTGTCCTTAATGTCCTGCTGGAAATAGCGATCGGCAGAGCCGCGCGCCATGGCGCCAACCGATCCCATGCCGCGATAGGTCTTATACGAGCGGCCCTGATAGAGAAAGACTTCGCCCGGCGTCTCGTCAGTGCCCGCCAGCAGCGAACCCACCATGGCGCAGTCGGCGCCCGCGGCGAGCGCCTTGGCGAGATCGCCGGAGTATTTGATGCCGCCGTCGGCGATCACCGGCGTGCCGGTCCTGCGCGCGACCTCGACCGCGTCCATGATCGCGGTGAGCTGCGGCACGCCGACGCCGGCGACGATGCGGGTGGTGCAGATCGAGCCCGGGCCGATGCCGACCTTGATCGCGTCCGCGCCGGAATCGATCAGTGCCTTGGCGCCTTCACTGGTGGCGACGTTGCCGGCAACCACCTGCACCACGTTCGACTGCCGCTTGATGCGGGTGACGGCCTCGAGCACCGAGCGCGAATGGCCGTGGGCGGTGTCCACGACCACGAGATCGACGCCCGCTGCGATCAGCCGCGAGGTCCGCTCGAAGCCCTTATCGCCGACGGTGGTCGCCGCGGCGACCCGTAGCCGCCCTTGCTCGTCCTTGCAGGCGTGCGGATTGGCGACCGCCTTTTCGATGTCCTTAACCGTGATCAACCCGACGCAGCGGTACTGATCGTCGACCACGAGCAGCTTTTCGATGCGGTGCTGATGGAGGAGCCGCTTGGCGTCGGCCTGGCCAACGCCTTCGCGCACCGTAATGAGCCGATCCTTGGTCATCAGCTCGGCAACCTTCTGACGCGGATCCGTCGCAAAGCGCACGTCGCGGTTGGTGAGTATTCCGACAAGCTTGCCGGCGCGACCGTTGCCACCGCCCTCCACCACCGGGATGCCGGATATGCGGTGGTCCTGCATCAATGCCAGCGCGTCCGCGAGCGTGGCGCCGGGGTCGATGGTCAACGGGTTGACCACCATGCCGGACTCGAACTTCTTGACCTGGCGGACCTGCGCCGCCTGCTCGTCGGGCTCGAGGTTGCGATGAATGACGCCCAGCCCGCCGGCCTGCGCCATCGCGATCGCCATCTTGGCTTCGGTCACGGTGTCCATGGCCGAGGCGACGATCGGAATGTTGAGCGGAATATCTCGGGTGATACGAGAGCGGATGTCGGCGTCGGACGGCAGCAGCTCTGAGAGTCCAGGCTTCAGCAGGACATCATCGAAGGTGAGCGCTTCGCGCAGCGGTCCGTTGGTTTTTTGCTCCATCGCCAACTCCAGAGGCCCGGTTCGCGGGCTTGCTCGACCGCACCATCGCAACGGATGATGCCTCAGGCGCCGGACCGGCTCGCACGCGGTGCGACGGCTGCCTTGGGTTGGCGCCGGTCGATAGCACGGCTCGGCCGCGAATCCTAGCAATTTGGCGGCAGTTCACCGAAAGCAGCGATGTCTTGCCGCCACCGCTTTGCCGCTGCGGCCGTCCTCGGCCCGAATCAAGGCCGCCACCCCGGCGGGGGCCCGTGCCGTTCGATCGCGTCCACAAGCTCGCGGTGCTTGCGGTCCTCGCGCTTCATATGGACCGCAATGAGGGCATGCAGCGACGGAACCAGAAAGGCGGCGGGAAAGATGAGCCCGAGCAGGATGCAGGGCACGATCAGGATGAGATTGAAGATCGCCGCGAACGGCTGGCCGTTCAGCAGAAGGCCGAGCGGCGGCAGAAGGACCGCAAGCAAGTAGATCATCGCCAAACTCCTGAGCCGAGCGCCGTCTCCTATGTGGGGCGGCGCTCATCCGAGCACAATGGGCGCTGGTCGAAGGCCGCGCCGATTCTGTAACGTGCGGCATGCCCACCCTCTCCAATCATTTTGTAACCCCGATGCATGCCAGCTCGCCTCGTGCGAGCGCACCGATGCCGCAGCGCTAGTCCCATGCCGGCAAAACGCATCGTGCCGCTGATCGTAGCGGTCGCCCTGTTCATGGAGAACATGGATTCGACCGTGATCGCCACGTCGTTGCCGGCAATCGCCGCCGACATCGGCACGAGCCCATTGACGCTCAAGCTTGCGGTCACGTCCTACTTGCTGTCGCTTGCGGTCGTCATCCCGGTCAGCGGCTGGACCGCTGATCGTTTCGGCGCGCGCACCGTCTTTCGCGGGGCGATCGCGGTATTCATGCTCGGTTCGATCGGGTGTGCGATCTCGGACTCGCTCTATCAGTTCGTGATAGCGCGCATCGTCCAGGGCGTGGGCGGGGCAATGATGACACCCGTGGCGCGCCTCATTCTCGTGCGCAGCGTCGACCGGCGCGAGTTGATCAATGCCATGGTCTGGGTCACCCTGCCGGCGCTGATCGGGCCGCTCATCGGCCCGGCCCTCGGCGGCTTCATTACGACCTATATCTCCTGGCATTGGATTTTCCTGATCAACATCCCGATCGGGCTTGCCGGCATCATCTTGGCGACGCTCTTCATCGAGGATGTGCGGGCCGAGACGCCCGATCCGTTCGATGCGGTCGGCGCGGTGCTCGCCGGGCTGGGCATCGGCGGACTCGCGTTCGGCGGCTCCTTGCTCGGGCTCAATTTCCTTCCGCCGGCCGCGGTCATTGCCTTGATCCTGCTCGGCGCGGTCGCGGCCTATGCCTATGTGCTGCACGCGCGACGCAGCCCCGCCCCGGTGCTCGATCTTTCCTTGCTCGCCATCCCAACGATGCGCGCCGCCGTGGTCGGCGGCTTCATCTATCGTTCCGGGATCGGCGCGATGCCATTCCTGCTTCCGCTCCTGCTCCAACTCGGCTTCAACCTGACGCCGTTCCAGTCGGGGCTGATCACGCTCTCGAACGTCGTCGGCGCCATGGGCATGAAGACGGTGGTCCCGATCATTCTCCGGCGTTTCGGATTCCGCCGCGTCCTGGTGTTGAATGCGCTGGTCAGCGCATTGCTGGTCGCGGCGTGCGCGACTTTCACGCCGGGCGTTTCGTTTGCGTGGATTGTCGGCATTTTGATCGTCGGCGGCTTTTTCCGCTCGCTTGAATTCACCAGCCTCAACACCATCGCCTATGCCGACGTCGACAACCGCCGCATGAGCAGGGCGACCTCGCTCGTCGCGGTCGCCCAGCAGGTCTCGATTTCGGTGGGCGTCGCCATTGGCGCGCTTGCGGTCGATCTGACCTTGTGGGCGCGCGGGCGCGACACGATCACGGCCGCCGATTTTCAGCCTGCCTATCTCACCGTCGCCGTGATCGCCGGCTGCGCTTCTCTCGTCTTTGCGCGGCTGCCGGCCGATGCCGGCGCGGAGCTCGCGCGCCGCACCCCGGCCCCCGCCGCCGGACCCACCGAAGCAACGGATCAGCGAATGGGGTGAGGGATCCGCTGGTGCGGCTTACGGCGGAATGGAATTAGCGCGAGCGACAAGCTCGGTAGGCTCCCTCCCCCGCTTGCGGGGGAGGGCTGGAGAGGGGGTGACTTGAAACGCTCTTACCCTATCGCGCCCCCTCCCTGTCCCTCCAGCCGAAGTCGGATGTTTCCGACTTCGGCCAGTCAATAAAGCGGCCGAACTCGGGTAAACCCGAGTTCGGCTGCAAGCGGGGGAAGGGACGCTGTGGCACCGGCCGTCGCAGTGCGGAATGCTAACCGCGAAATCCGGTCGCCAGCAGATAGAGCTCCGCCGAATCCGATCGGCTCGCGGCTGGCTTCACGTGCTTCACCTGGGAGAAATCACGCTTGAGCGTCGCCAGCAAACTTGCCTCGGTGCCGCCTTGCAGCACCTTGCACAGAAACGCGCCGCCCGGAGCGAGCACCTCGCGCGCGAAATCGGCCGCGGCTTCGGCGAGCGCCATGATTCTGAGATGATCGGTCGCACGATGCCCCGTGGCGTTCGCCGCCATGTCCGAGAGCACGACATCGGCCGCCCCGCCGAGCAAAGCCTTGATCTCGTCGTCCACCCCCGCATCGAGAAAATCGCGCTGGATGAAGCCGACACCGGCAATCGGTGCGAGCTCCAGGCGGTCGACGGCGACGACTTTCCCCTTCCCCTGCGCACTACCGACGCGTCGCGCTGCGACCTGACTCCAGCCGCCGGGCGCGGCGCCGAGATCGATCACCCTCGTACCTGGCTTGAGCAGGTGGTGTTTGTCGTCGATCTCGATGAGCTTGAAGGCAGCGCGGCCACGAAAACCCTCGCGCTTGGCGCGCGCCACGTAAGGGTCGTTGAGTTGTCGCTCGAGCCAAAGCTTCGACGACAGCGAGCGACCCTTGCCCGATTTGACTCGGACCTTGCGCTTGCTCGGGGTGGCGTTCATTTCGCGGCCGGCTTTGGACCGAGGCTCAGATCACGGCGTTGCGGACCTGGCCCTCCCACACGCCGTCCTCGCGCATCATCTGCACCAGCATGCCTTCGCGCAATCCGCGATCAGCGACCCGCAGCCGCTCACAGGGAAAGGCGCGGCGGATGGCGTCGAGAATCGCGCAACCGGCGAGCACGAGGTCGGCGCGCTCGGCGCCGATGCAGGCGTTGGCGACACGGTCTTCATAGCTCCAGCCCAGCAGGCGTTCGATCACCCGCGTCACTTCGCCTTCGACCATCCAGCAGCCGTCGACGCGCCGGCGTTCGTAACGTCTGAGCTCCAGGTGCACGCCGGCGATGGTTGTTACCGTTCCCGACGTGCCAAGCAGGTGCACGTGGTCGCCGCGCAACCCGCCATGCTCGGCCACGAAACCGTCGATCAGGGCCGCAACTTCCTCAATCATGGCCGCGTAGATTTCGCGCGTGACCCGATGTCCGCCGTGGCGCTCCGCGAGCGTGACGACGCCGACCGGCAGCGACGCCCACGCTTTGATCCTCGGCAGTGGCGGCCCGCCTCCGCTCGGGGACGAGCGATCGAGCCAGACGAGCTCCGAGGAGCCGCCACCGATATCGAACAGGACGACAGCGTCCGCACCAGGGTCGATCAACGGCGTGCAGCCGGTGGCCGCCAAAGTCGCCTCGGTTTCGCGGTCGACAATTTCGAGCTCGAGACCGACCTCCGCGGCGATGCGAGCGCGGAATTCAGCGCCGTTGGCCGCGGCACGGCATGCCTCCGTCGCAATCAGGCGCGCCCGCGTGACGCCGCGATTGCGCATCTTGTCGCGGCAGATGGCGAGCGCTCCGATGGCACGGTCGACCGCCGCATCGCTGATGCGGCCGGAGGTCGAAACGCCTTCGCCCAGCCGGATGATGCGGGAGAACGCATCGATCACACGGAAGCTGTCGCGGGTCGGCCGCGCGACCAGGAGCCGGCAATTGTTGGTACCGAGATCGAGTGCGGCATAGGTCGCAGCGGAGCGACCGTCGACGCCCTGCGCGCCGTCGTGGCGCGGATGGCCGTAGGGCGAGCGCCGACCCCACCGGGACCGCTGCGGCGGCACCCGATCATGGACAGGGTCGAGGCCGCCGGGTGCCCGGCCCTCGTCCTTCATCAAATTCCTTCCTGCCGCGCCGAAGCCTCCCGGGGCTCAACGGCAGCGGCTTTGTTCGAACCAAGATCGAACCGAGTGTAGCACGCGGGTCGCTTGCGCAACAGATGCGCGTTGGGTGCATGGCGCGGCCCGATATCCTTGTCGAGCGCCTTCGCGTCCTTTATCTCAAAGCGCGCCGCCAGCCGGCTCAACGCCGGCGGGCCTATAATTCCATGGAGCTGTCGCCTGCGGCCAACCGGCTTGCAGGCGATCTATTGATCAAGGCATTCCTTGATGAATCTGCAAAACGATCCGCACGCGTTCGCCGTAATGAAGTTCGGCGTCGGGCAGCCGGTGCCGCGCAGCGAAGATCCGATCCTGGTGCGGGGACAGGGCTCATATACCGACGACGTCAAGCTTGCCGGCGAGGCCTACGCCGTGATGGTCCGCAGCCACGGTCCCCATGGCGTGATCAAGCGTCTCGACACGTCCGCCGCGCACAACATGCCGGGCGTGCTCGGGGTCTATACCGGCGCCGATCTCGCCGAGTACGGCACGCTCAAATGCATCGTGCCGTTCAAGAATCGCGACGGCACGCCCATGAAGCAGCCGCCGCGTCCGGCGCTGCCCACGGACCGGGTACGCTTCGTCGGCGATCCCATAGCCTTCGTCGTTGCCGAGACACTGCTGCAGGCGAAAGACGCCGCCGAAGCAGTCGAAGTCGAGATCGATGCCCTGCCCGCGGTCGTGCGGCCGGAGGAAGCGGCGCGCCCCGGCGCGCCGCTCCTCTACGATGAGGCGCCGGGCAACGTTGCACTCGACTATCACTACGGCGATAGCGAACAGGTCGCAGCGGCTTTCGCCAGGGCCGCGCATGTCACACGGCTCAAGCTCGTCAATAGCCGCGTCGTCGTAAACGCCATGGAGCCGCGCGCCGCGGTCGGCCTCTATGACGAAGCCGCCGGACGGTTCACGCTGCATGTCCCCTCGCAAGGTGTGTTCGGATTGCGCGCCAACATGGCGGATATTCTCAAGGTCGAGCCCAAGCAGGTCCGCATCTTGACCGGCCACGTGGGCGGCTCGTTCGGGATGAAGGCGGCACCGTTCCCCGAGTATGTCTGCGTGCTGCACGCGGCGCGCGCGCTCGGCCGCCCGGTGAAATGGACCGACGAACGCTCCGGAAGTTTCGTCTCCGACAGTCACGGCCGGGATCATGAGTTAACCGCCGAGCTTGCCCTCGACACGGACGGCAGCTTCCTGGCGGTGCGCATCACCAATTTCGGCAACATGGGCGCCTTTCTCTCCCCGGTGGCGCCGATGCCATCGACCATCAACGTCGTGAAGAACGTGCAGGGTGTCTATCGCACGCCGCTGATCGAAGTCTCCACCAAATGCGTGTTCACCAACACCTCGCACGTCTCCGCCTATCGCGGCGCAGGCCGCCCCGAGGGCAATTATTATATGGAGCGGCTGGTCGACGCCGCCGCTGCCGAAATGGGCATCGATCGGCTGGAGCTGCGCCGGCGCAACCAGATCAGGCCGCGCGAGATTCCGATCAAGACGGCCTCGGGGAGCAATTACGACAGCGGCGACTTTCCGGGCCTGCTCAAGCGCGCGCTCGAGGCCGCCGACGTCAAGGGCTTTGCGCGCCGCAAACGCGAGAGCCGCAAGCACGGAAAGGTGCGCGGCCTCGGCATCGGCAATTTTCTCGAAGTCACCGCGCCGCCGAGCAAGGAGATGGGCGGCATCCGCTTCGACGCGGACGGCAGCGTGACCATCATCACCGGCACGCTCGATTACGGCCAAGGTCATGCGGCACCGTTCGCGCAGCTGTTGAGCGAACGGCTCGGGATTCCGTTCGAGCGCATCCGCCTCCTGCAAGGCGACAGCGACGAGCTGCTGGCGGGCGGCGGCACCGGCGGCTCGAAATCGATCATGCACAGCGGCACGGCGCTCGTGGAAGCCTCGGCCAAGGTGATCGAACAGGGCAAACAGATCGCCTCGCATGTGCTGGAAGCGTCGGCCGGCGACATCGAATTCGCGAACGGGCGCTTCGTCATCGCCGGCACCGATCGCGTGCGCGCGGGGGTCAACCTACCGGAGGGCGTTCCGTCGACGCTCGATGTCCGTCACGTGAGCGAGGGCCCGGGCGCCTCCACCTATCCGAACGGATGCCACGTGTGCGAAGTCGAGCTCGACCCCGACACCGGCGTGATCGAGGTGGTGAAGTACACCTCCGTCAACGACTTCGGCACGGTCATCAACCCGCCGATCGTCGAAGGTCAGCTGCATGGCGGCGTGATCCAGGGGATCGGGCAAGCGCTCATGGAGATGACCGTCTACGACGGCGACGGCCACTTCCTCACCGGCTCGTTCATGGATTATGCGCTGCCGCGCGCGAGCGACTCGCCCGAAGTCGGCGTGCTCCATCATCCGGTGCCGGCGAAGACCAATGTGCTCGGGGTGAAGGGCTGCGGGGAAGCCGGCTGCGCCGGCTCACTCACCTCAGTGATGAATGCGATCGCTCACGCGCTATCCGACTTCGGCGTCCGCCACCTGGATATGCCGGCAACGCCCTACCGCGTCTGGCGCGCCATTCAAGATGCGCGGGCTGCGAATACGGCTTGAAATGGCCCAAGCTGCCGAAGCTCTCACGGCCACCCGAGCAAGCGAGACCAAACTCGTCGCCGGCGTGTGCTTTGCGCATCTCGTGAGCCACTATTACATGCTCACGCTCGCGCCGCTGTTCGCGTTCATCCGCGCGGATTTCGGCGTAACCTACACCGAGCTGAGCCTCGCACTCACGGCCTTCAATATCGTCTCGGCGGTATTGCAGACGCCGGTCGGCTTCTTCATCGACCGCACTGGGGCGCGCATCAATCTCATCGGCGGGCTCCTCTTGGGGTCCGCCGCCATCGCGATCGCAGGCGCCGCCAATTCGTTCTGGGTGTTCATCGCGATGTTCGCCGTCATGGGGCTGGCCAACACGGTCTACCATCCCGCCGACTACGCCCTTCTCTCCGAGCGCGTGTCGCCACGCCGCATGACGCAGGTCTTTTCGTTCCACACCTGCTCCGGAATGATCGGCTCGGCCATCGCGCCGGTGATGCTTTTGTCGATGCAGGAGGCGGTGGGATGGCGCGGCGCCTTTCTCTGCTCGGCGCTGCTCGGCGTCGCCGCCGCGCTGTTTCTGGCCATACAGGGCGAGGCCCCGGTGGTGCGCCCCGCCCCTTCCAAATCCCGGAGCGAGGAGGCGGCGAGTGCGTCCGGCAACGGCTGGCGGCTGCTGCTGTCGCCACCGATCCTGCTCAACCTCGTCTTCTTCATCGTGCTATCGATGGTCGGCGGCGGTTTGAACCAGTATCTGGTGGTCGGACTGGGCGCGCTGTATGGGACGCCGCCCGTGCTCGCCAACACCGCGCTCACCGGGCTTCTGACCATGAGCGCGATCGGGGTGTTGCTGGGAGGCGTGCTCGCCGGGCGCACCGCGCGTCACAGCCTCGTGGCTTGCACGGGACTGCTGGTGACCGGCGCCGCCAGCACGCTCATCGCTTTCGTCGATCCGGGTGCGCTCCTGCTCGTCCTGATCGCGTCGTTGAGCGGTTTCGCGAGCGGCATGGCCATGCCTTCGCGCGACATGATCGTGCGCTCGGTCACTCCGCCCGGCTCGTTCGGCAAGGTGTTCGGCTTCGTCACCACGGGCTTCCATATCGGCGGCATGGTGGCGCCTTTGATCTTCGCGCAGTTTCTCGATCACGGATATCCGCGCGCCGTGTTCCTCTACGTCGCCGCCTGCGCGTTGGTGGCGATCGCCACCGTCGTGTTCGGGATGTCCGGGCGCCGCACCGGGTGAGCGGCGAGCGCCAGCGCGACCGGGACGGGCACTGCTGGTGCGGCTTGGAAAGCGCGGCGAGATGTCCTAAATCTGCTGGCGTCGAGATCGCCGCGCCAGCGGAGACAGGCAAGCCCTCTCCGGGCTGACGTCTTCCGAACTGGGGGATAGTTCAATGGTAGAACAGCGGACTCTGACTCCGTTAATCTAGGTTCGAATCCTAGTCCCCCAGCCAGTTGATTCCGCTCGGCTCTTTCCAGTTTTGCATCAGAACATCTCAAACCAGTTGGGCGCTCAGTTGGGAGCTTTCGTTCGCGTTTCGAGCTTTCTGATCGCGCTCTCGGCGAGTACCGGATCGCGGTTCAAATAGTGCGTGTCGATGATTGCGCGCACGCTGCGCATCGAGTGTCCGGTGATGGTGGCGATCTCCGCCTCGGTGCAGCCTGCAATCGCCAGCCGCGTGACGGCGGTACCGCGCAAATCGTGAAACGTGACGCCGACTACGCCCGCGCGCTTGCACGCCTTGCCCCATGACGCGCGGAAGCCGTCCGGCGTCCACGGCTTGCCGTCCATGGTGGTAAGCATGATCGTACTGCGCTTGGGCGCGGTGTCGAGCGCGGACTTGAGCG
>Ga0081455_10005247_pt1 | contig 14240 bp, 13 predicted proteins | sample TabmetS3T2R1_FD_70207 | JGI IMG/M metagenome (GOLD analysis project Ga0081455, IMG submission 70207) | Tabebuia heterophylla rhizosphere microbial communities from the University of Puerto Rico - S3T2R1 | ecosystem: Host-associated > Plants > Roots > Rhizosphere ... | reverse complement strand
CCGATCGCGGTCCAGTTCATGCCGATCGCGTGGCGGCATCGGATCCCCAGGCGCACCAGCTGGTAGATCGTCCCGTCGGTGTCGATCACGAAGTGCGCGCACACGCCCGGCTTCTCGCCCAGGTGGGTCGCGTTGGACGCGAAATGGTTCCACGCGGAGTCGAACGACGTGCCGTCGGTGTAGTGCTCGACCACGACCTGCGGCTGCGCGAGGACGTAGGTGCGCTCCCCGTAGTGGCGACGGGAGTAGGCGGCGGTCTGCCGCTTGCGCCGAGCACCGAACGGGATCTTCTTCAGCACGATCCGAGGCTTGACGTCGGCGGGCCGTGGGGGCTCCAGCGCGATCGCCGTCGCCTCGGGCGCGATCAGGACGAACGCGGCCACCAGCAGCGCGAGGGCGCGCCTCACGCGAACCTCCGCAGCCGCGCGACGGTGCGCTCGCGACCCAGGAGCTCGAGCGACTCGGGTAGCGGCGGCGAGACCGTCGAGCCGGTCACGGCGGCCCGGACCGGCTGGAACCCCTTCGTGCGGTTCAGGTCGGCGGCGCCCGCGCAGGCGTCGAGCGCGGCCATGATGGCCTCGGCCTGCCACGGCTCCGTCGTCTCGAGCGCGCCGGCGACCGCCTCCAGGTAGCCCTCGGGCGCCCCGGCGATGATCGTGGCCGCCTTGTCGTCGGGCGCGATGTCGTCGGTGAACAGGAACCGAAGCAGCTGCTCGCTCTCGGCCAGGGTGCGCATCCGCTCCTTGACCAGCGGCATCGCCCGCGTGAGCAGCCCGAGGTCCGGCGACAGGCCGGCCTTCGACAGGAAGTGCAGGCACCGCGAGGCGAGGTCGTCATCCTCGAGCGACTGCACGTCGTGGTTGTTCATCCACAGGAGCTTCTCGGCGTCGAAGCGCGCCGGGTTCCTCGAGACGCGATCGAGGTCGAACGCCTCGATCAGCTCCTGCCTGGACAGGAACGTGGTGTCCGCGTCCTTGGACCAGCCGAGCAGCGCCAGGTAGTTCATCAGCGCCTCGGGCAGGATCCCCTGCTCGCGGAAGGCCTCGACGCTGGTCGAGCCGTGGCGCTTGGACAACGGCTTGCCGTCGGGCCCGTGCACCTGCGGCACATGGGCGTACGCCGGCGGCGTGCCCCCCAGGGCCTCGATCACGGCCGCGTTCCGAGGGCCGCTCTCGAGCAGGTCGTCCCCCCGGATCACGTGGGTGATCCCCATCAGCATGTCGTCGACCGCCACGGCCAGCAGGAACAGCGGCGAGCCGTCCGAACGCATCAGGACGAAGTCGCGCAGCTGGCCGGGGGACCATCGGATCTCGCCCTTCACCAGGTCGTGCAGGACGTGTTCGCGCTCGGGCATCCGGAAGCGGATCGCGGCCGTCCGGCCCTCGGCCTCGAACGCGGCCCGGACCTCCGGGTCGCGACACCTGCCGTCGTAGCCGGAGGGCTCGCCGCGAGCCTGGGCGGCGTCGCTCCGCTCCTTGATCTCCTCCGAGGTGCAGTAGCAGCGGTACGCGTCGCCCTGCTCCAGGAGGCGTTCGACGATCGCGCGGTAGACGTCCATCCGCTGGGACTGGCGGTACGGATCGTACGGTCCGCCCACGTCGGGACCCTCGTCCCAGTCAAGACCCAGCCACCGAAGGGACTCCATCACGCCGTGGACGGCCTCCTCGGTCACGCGGGATGCGTCCGTGTCCTCGATCCGAAGGACGAACGCGCCCCCGTGGTGCCGAGCGAAGGCCCACGAGAACAGGCCGGTCCTGGCGTTCCCGACGTGGATCGAGCCGGACGGGGCGGGCGCGAACCTGGTGCGGACCTCCGAGCTCACCCGGTCTCCACGGGGTTGGAGAGCGTCCCGACGCCGTCCACCTCGACCTCCACGACGTCGCCCGAGCTGAGCTGCCCCACGCCCTCGGGGGTGCCGGTCAGGAGCACGTCGCCCGGCAGCAGCGTCATGAACGTCGTGACGTACTCGATCAGCGTGGCGACGCCGAACACCATGTCGGCGGTCTGTCCCGCCTGGCGGATCTCGCCGTTCAGCCGGGTCTCGACGCGGACGTCGTTGGGGTCCAGATCCGTCTCGATCCACGGCCCCAGCGGGCACGAGCCGTCGAACCCCTTCGCCCGCGCCCACTGATCGTCGGTCTTCTGCAGGTCGCGGAGCGTGACGTCGTTCGCGCACGTGTAGCCGAGGATCACGCGGAAGGCCTCCTCGGTCCGCACATTGCGCGCGATCCGCCCGATCACCACGGCCATCTCGCCCTCGTAGTCGACGCGCCGGCTGATCGGCAGCAGCGAGATCGGGTCGTGCGGCCCGATCACGGCCGTCGAGGGCTTGAGGAAGATCAGGGGCTCCTCGGGCACCTCGGATCCGAACTCGGCCGCGTGCGCCGCGTAGTTCTTGCCCACGCACACCACCTTCGAGGGCAGGATCGGCGCGAGCAGCCGGACGTCGTCGAACGGCACCTCCTCCCCCGTCGGCACCGGATCCTCGAAGAACGTGCCCTGCAGGACCGCGATCGTGTCCGACTCGAACTCGGACGCGCCGGTCGCGATCCGGTCGCCGTATCGGAACCGCACCAGCCGCATGGGCCGCAGGCTATCGCAGCGCGGCGCTCATCCGAGGGCGCGCCGCCACGCGGGCGGAACGGGGCCCGTCGCCTCGACGCGTTCGACGCCGAGCCAGGCGGCCAGCTCGTGGACCGCTCCGGCCACCGTGGCCGCGTTCGAGCGGTCCGGCCGAACCCCTTCCTCCGGCGTGACGGCGTGCACCAGGAGCCGCCCGCCGTCCCGGTCGACGGCCGGGTCCACGCGGGCCACGAAGCGCTCGCCGTCGAGCAGGGGCATCGCGTAGTAGCCGTAGCGCCGTTTGGCCTTCGGCACGTAGATCTCCATCCGATAGTCCAGGCCGAACATCAGGGCCGAGCGCTTGCGATCGTGGATCAGGTTGTCGAACGGCGACAGCAGCGTCGTCCGCGGCTCGAAGCGGCCGCGCTCGATGCGTTCGAGCAGGGCCATGTCGTCCCGATGCACGTACCAGGTCCCGGGCAGCCGCGAGCCGTCGTCCGCGACCTCGACGCGCTCGATCACGTTCGAACGCTCGAGCCGTTCGAGGACGTCCGGCAGGCCCGGGTAGAGGTCCATCGTGAAGTGGCCCTTGATGTGCGCCGGCGTCGCGATGCCGAGCCCGCGAAGCGAGAGCTCGGCTGCCCGGCGGGTGACTTCGGCGTCTCGGAGCGGCCGGCCCGCCAGCGCCTCGGCCGGCAACACCCGATCGGCCCGGTCCCACCACTTCTCCAGGCCGCGCCGCCGGGACACCATGACCTTGCCCTGCACCCACAGGAACCGCACCATCTGGTCGACGTTGCGCTCCTGCGTCCAGCCGGTCGACACCCAGACCTCGGAGACCGCGTTCCCGTCCAGGTCGCGCAGCCGCAGCGGCCCCCGCCGCCCCAGCTCGCGCAGGATCGAGCGGCGCAGGGTGTCGTTGGTGGCGGCCCACTCCCCGAACCGGCTCCCGGGCCGCGGCCAGGTGCGCATCTGGTACCGATGGATCGGATAGTCCTCGGACAGGACGATCGAGGCCGCGTGCGCCCAGTACTCGAACAGCGACCGGTCCGTCCACAACAGCCGGTCCAGGTGCTCCGGACGGAAGCTCGGCAGGCGCGACCGCAGCACCAGCAGCGGGCTCCGGGCCACCACCGAGATCGGGTCGAGCTGCACGCACCGGATCGAGCGAACGACGTCCAGGACCTTCGCCGGCGAGGAGCGGGGCGGCCGGCCGCTCAGCCGTTGCGTCGCGATCGCCAGGCGCCGGGCGGTGCCGAGATCGACCGTTCGGACGGTCGTCACGCGTTCGGCGTCATGCGAGCCGGGTGCCGATGCCCCAGGTGACGCCCACGCTGCGCCAGTAGCCCGCGATCGTCTCGACGGGCGCGAGGCTCTCAAGCTCCTCGACCGGGGACGCCCCGAACGTGAGCTCGGCGTCCCCCACCCAGACCTGCGAGCCCTCCCAGTCGTAGCTCTTCATCGTGACGAGCTCGTCCATCGAGGGCGGCTGCCCCTCCTCGATGCTCGGGAAGTACCGCGTGTGCAGCATCGGGAGCGCGTTCACGAACCCCGGCGCCTCGGCCGTCCCGGTGACCGTGAAGCGCGCGTCGATCACGCGTCGGTCATGCACGCTCACGCTCGCGCCGAAGCGTCCGCCGGGCTCGAGCCGCGGCCCGGCGCGGCCGAGCGTCACCGGGCGGGTCATCCAGATCGAGCCGAGCTTCTTCGGGTACCCCTGGTGCCAGCCGCGCACCATCGCGAAGTCCTTGTCCACCCAGATCAGGATGCAGCGCGAGTACGTCTCGCCGTTGTAGCGGCAGCGGACGACGAGGAAGGCCTCCTTGTACTGCGAGCGCACCGGGTCGAGCAGCTCCTCGAACGAATCGGAGCACGACTGCCAGTCCGCGAAGACCACGGCGACCGCGTCGGGGTCCTCCTCGGCGGGTTCGACCGGGCCGGGCAGCCATCTCGCGACCGACCCCGGGGCGGCCCGGTACTCGATCGTCAGCAGGTCGCCCGAGTAGTGCCAGGGAGGTCCGGGCACGACGGAGGAGCGGCCTTCGGGCGAGAGCGGCGGAACGAACCCCTTGAGCTCGGCCACGGCGAGATACTACCCGTCGTCTCGGACCGACCCGGAGGTGTATGTGGAGACGCGACGGATCCTGCTCGAGGGCGCGCCGGCGCTCGTCACGCGCGACGGCGACGACCTGGTGACCGGCGACGGACGACGCGTCCCGGCCGCCGAGGCACAGCACCTCGCGCCGACCGAACCCACGAAGATCGTCTGCGTCCACCTGAACTACGACAGCCGGGTGAAGGAGTTCGGCGCGACGATGCCGCCGGCACCGACCTACTTCCACAAGCCCGTGAGCGCGCTGAACGCGCACGGCGGCGAGGTCGTTCGGCCGCCCCGCTGCCGGTACCTGAACTACGAGGGCGAGATCGCGATCGTGATCGGCCGGGAGGCGTTCCACGTCGCTCGGGACGAGGTGGGCGACCACATCGCCGGCTACACGGTCGCCAACGACTACGGGCTGCACGACTTCAGAGACACCGACGCGGGATCGATGCTGCGCGTGAAGGGATCGGACACGCTGTGCCCGCTCGGGCCGGGCCTCGTGGACGACTGGGACTTCCGCGGCAAACGCATCCGAACGCTGGTCAACGGCGTGACGATGCAGGACGGCTCGACGGACGAGATGACCTGGGACATGCACTACCTGGTGGCCGACATCGCGCGCACGATCACGCTCGTGCCCGGCGACGTGATCCTTTCCGGGACGCCGGCGAACTCCCGCCCGGTCGAGCCCGGCGACGTGGTCGAGGTCGAGGTCGAGGGGCTCGGCACGCTGCGCAACACGATCGTCGAGGGCGACGTCCCGATCCGCGACGACGTGGGCGCTCAGCCCAGCGCGTCCGAGGAGGTCGTCTCGACGGCGCTCGGCGGCGACTGGGAGTTCCGCGGGGTCCGGCCGCCGAAGCGGTGAACCCGGGTCCGCCGTGGCTCGGTCACGACGCTGTTCCCCCGGCTCGCTCCTCCCAGCTGATCCGGGTGATCCGGTAGACGAAGTGGCGCATCCCTTTGTGGTCGACCTCTCGCTCGACATGCATCCCGATCTTCTGCGCGACACGGTTCGAGCCCGTGTTCTCGGGACGGACGAGCGAGATCAGGTGGTCGACGTCGAGGTTCGCGAACGCCCAGTCCCGAGCCGCGATAGCGGCCTCCGGGGCGATGCCTTCGCCTTTACGGCCGGGCTTCGTGTGCCACCCGATCTCGACGTGCTCGTCACCCTCGACGGGCATCACAGCAGGGCCGGCCGTGCCGAGGAACTCCCCCGTCGCGCGATCCTCGACGATGAGCAGCGCGAATCCTCGCTCCTCGTAGCGGGCCATCTGTCGCTCGAGCCAGGCCTGGGAATCCTCGCGGTCGAACGGCGCCGGATACCAGCGCATGTGCTCGGGATCGGAGAACATCGCGTGGAGGTCGTCGAGGTCGTCCTCGCGGTACGGGCGCAGGATCAGGCGCTCGGTCTCGAGCCGGAAGTCGGGGTCCACGCCGCCGAACGATAGCCCCCGGCGAGGTCTCAGGCTCCTCGACTATCCTCGGCTCGGGTCCCCGAACGAGGAGCGTCATGGACATCAAGGGCAAGCGGCTCCGCCTGCTGTTCTCCGACGTGCTCGGCGTCGAGCGCGGCAAGTACCTGTACGGCGACGTGGCGGATTCAGGGCGCTCCGCCTTCTGCATCGGCGTCTACCCGCTCACCACCGACAAGGAGATCCTGGACATCTCGCGTCAGCAGTTCGACGTGGGACTCCCCGACGTGGACGCGTTCGTGGACCGGGACACGCTCCGGCCCGGGTGGGAGGAGGACACGATCGTCGGCATCGCCGACGTCAAGCACGAAGGCGAGCCGCTGGAGGTCGATCCCCGCCAGGTCCTGCGCAAGGCGGTCGAGCCCTGGCTCGAGGTCGGCCTGGAACCGATGTTCGCCTTCGAGTCCGAGTTCTACCTGCTCGACCCGGACCCCGAGGGCGGCTGGAAGGCCACCGACCTGCCGTCGCACCGCGTGTACGGGACGGGCGCGGCCGTCGACCCCAGCGGCACCGTGGACGCGATGGTGCGCGCGGCCCAACAGTGCGGCTTCCCGATCGAGAGCTGGGGAAGCGAGTTCGACACCGCGGCCTACGAGGTGAACGTCCGCTACAAGGACGTCATCGCGGCCGCGGACGAGTGCTTCCTGTTCCGCCTGCTGGTCAAGGAGATCGCGACCAAGAACGGCAAACTCGCGACGTTCATGGGCCGGCCGTTCAACGACCGCGGCGGCAGCGGCCTGCACCTGAACATCTCGTTCCGCCGCGAGGACGGCTCGAACGCGCTCGAGGACACGAACGCGCCCGACGGGCTCGCGCCACTCGCCAAGGAGTGCATCGCCGGCATGCTCGCGCACCACGAGGCGATCGCGGCGATCGCGGCCCCGCACGCGAACGCGTACAAGCGGCTGCAGCCGGACATGCTGAACGGCTACTGGGCGAACTGGGGCTACGACGACCGCACGGTCTGCATCCGCGTGCCCCCGGCACGCGGGGAGGGCACGCGGCTCGAGCACCGGATGTCCGACGGCGCCGCCAACCCCTACCTGGCGGCCGCCGCCGTGCTGCACGCGGCGCGGTTCGGCATGGAACACCAGATGACGCCGCCGACGCCCCAGGTCGCCGGAGAGCCCCCGAACACCGACCGCAAGGTCCCGCCCACGCTCGAGGCGGCCCTGGTCGCGCTCGAGAACGACGACGAGCTGTGCGCCGCGCTCGGGCCCTGGCTGATCGAGACGTTCACCAAGCTCAAGCGCGCCGAATGGGAGCGCTACGCCAAGACGGTCGGCGACCCCAACACGACCGAGGTCACGCCGTGGGAGATCGAGTACTACCTGCCCTTCTTCTGAACGACCCGTTTGTCCGGACGGGTCGTTCGGTGCCAAACTCTCTCGCGTTGTGAGGAGGCCTCGGTGAGCGTTCGGCTTGACGAGATCGACCTGTCGAGCCACGACGCGTTCGTCAGCGAGGTCCCGCTGTGGGCCTTCAAAGAGCTCCGCGAGCGCGACCCGGTGCACTGGAATCCCGAGCCGGCGCCGAACCACGGCTTCTGGGCCCTCACCCGCTTCCGCGACATCGAGGACGTCCTGCGCGACACCAAGCGCTTCTCCTCCGCGCACGGCATCACCCTCGAGGAGCAGACCGAGGAGGAGGTCGAGGCGCGCCGGTCGATGATCGACATGGACCCGCCGAACCACTCCCGCCTGCGCCGGCTGGTCACCAAGCTGTTCACCCGGAGCGCGGTCGCGCAGTACGAGGGCTTCGTGCGCGAGCAGGCCCGGCTCGTCCTGGACAAGGGGCTCCCGCAGGGCGAGTTCGACTTCGTGGAGGAGATCTCGCGCGAGCTCCCGATCCGCGTGCTCGCCCGCATCATGGGCGTGCCCGACCAGGACCTGCCGCTGTGCGTCGAGCTCGGCGACGCGATGATCGCCCAGGCCGATCCCGAGTACTCCCGCGCGGTGATCGACAAGGAGGACACCAGCGAGTACCGGCTCCTGCCGTTCCGCAGCCCGGCCGCCGTCGAGCTCATGGCCTACGGCCACGACCTGGCCGAGCGCCGGCGCGCCGACCCCCGCGACGACCTGGTCACCAAGCTCGTGCAGTCCGAGGTCGACGGCGAGCGGCTGACCAAGGCGCAGTTCGACAACTTCTTCTGTTTGCTGATCGTGGCCGGCAACGAGACGACCCGGCACGCGATCTCCCACGGCACCAAGGCGCTCGTCGACCACCCCGACCAGTGGCAGCGCCTCCGGGACGATCCGGCGCTGATGCCCCTGGCCGCCGAGGAGATCCTCCGGTACGGCTCCCCCACGATGCACTTCCGCCGCACCGCCCAGGCGGACCTGCAGATCCACGACACGACGATCCGTCGCGGCGACAAGGTCGTGGTCTGGTTCGTCTCGGGCAACTACGACGAGGAGGTCTTCCCCAACGCCGAGCGCTTCGACGTCGGCCGGGACCCGAACCCGCACATGGCGTTCGGCAGCGGCGGTCCGCACGTGTGCCTGGGAGCGCACCTCGCGCGCCTGGAGGTGAACGTGATGTTCGAGGAGATGGTGCCGAGGCTGAAGAGCCTGGAGATCACCGGCCCGATCGAACGCCTACGCTCGAACTTCATCAACGGCATCAAGCACATGCCGGTCCGGGTGGAGCTGAACTAGCCCGCTCTAGTCCTTCTCGGCCTCGAGACGCTTGCGGGCCTCGGCGTTCGCCTTGCGGTCCTTCTCCGACACCTCGGGCCAGGACAGGCCGAGGCCGTGGATCGTCTCGACCAGGATCCGCGCCACGATCGCCTGCATGACGTGCTTGTGGTCGGCGGGGACCACGTACCAGGGCCCCCACGCCGTCGAGGTGGCCGTGATCGCGTCCTCGAACGCCTGCATGTACTCGTCCCAGTGGGCGCGCTCGGCCACGTCCGAGGCCTTGAACTTCCACTCCTTGCCGGGCGTGTCGAGGCGGGCCACGAAGCGGCGCTTCTGCTCCGCCTTGGAGACGTGCAGGAAGAACTTCACGACCTTGGTGCCGCTGCGGTCCAGGTGGCGTTCGAACGCGTTGATGTCATCGTAGCGCCCTTTCCAGAACTGCTTGCCGCGGGTGCCCGGCGGGAGGTGCTGCCCCTCGAGCCACTCCGGATGCACCTTCAGGGCGACGACCTCCTCGTAGTGCGACCGGTTGAAGATGCCGATGCGCCCGCGTTCGGGCAGGGCCCGGCTGATGCGCCAGAGGAAGTCGTGATCGAGCTCCTCGCTCGAGGGCTGGCGGAACGACACGACCTGCACTCCCTGCGGGTTCACCCCGGACATCACGTGCTCGATCGTCGAGTCCTTGCCGGCGGCGTCCAGGGCCTGGAACACGACCAGGAGCGCGTACGTGTCGCTCGCCCACAGAAGCTCCTGGGCATCCGAGAGCTCCCCCACACCCTTCTTCAGGATGTCCTTGGCGACGGTCTTGAGCTTCTTCTCCGAGAGTTGCTCGAACTCCTTGCCGCCGGTCCACGCCGTATCGCGTCGGCCCAGGCCCGCTGGCGTGCCGGGTTCGACCAGCAGGCGCTTCAGGATCCGTTCGCGGCGGGCGGCTGCGTCATCCTTGGGCATCGATCCTCCCCCGTCGATTCGTCATGGTCGGCGGCATCATGACCCGGCCGGGCCGTCGGCGCTCGGGACGGGCGGACGCTCCGGGATCCGTGAGCCTCGCGCCCGCGACCACCACAGCTCCAGGCCGATCGAGAGTGCGATGACGACCAGCAGGGCCACGGCGGTGCTCGGCTCATCGACCAGGGTCGTGGTCGCGAACACCGCCAGCGTCACGGTCGTCGTGAGCAGGCCGAGCACCAGCGGTACGAGCTTGGCGCCGGTCTCGTGGCGGATGCGGAGGTGGGCGATCGTGACCATGGAGAAGATCAGCAAGGCCACCGCACTCCCGATCGAGGCGATCGCGCCGAGGTCGAACCCGATCGCGAGCAGCAGGGTCAGGGCCACCATGATCAGCGTCCCGACGGGCGCGCGGCCGACCGAACGCCCGAACAGCGGCGGGAACTGGCCGGTCGAGGCGAGCTGGATCGATAGCCCGCCTGCCGGGTAGATCCCCGAGTTCGTCGCCCCGGCCGTGGCGAACAGGCCGGTCACGCTCATCAGCTTGAACCCGAGGTCTCCGAGGGTCGGCTGGGCCGCGACCGCGATCGCGGTGCCGCCGGACTCGATGACCTCCTTCACCGTGAGCGTCCCGAACACGCCGAGCGAGACCGCCACGTAGGTCAGGGTCGCGATCCCGAGCGCCAGGTACATCGCGCGAGGCAGCTGTCTCTTGGGGTCGGGCAGGTCCTTGGCCGTGAACGTGACGACGCCGAACCCCAGGAACGCGAAGAAGGTGAGCGCCACGCTCGACACGATGTCGCGCCACGATGGGTACCCCGACGGATCAAGCAGCGACGGGTCCATGTTCACGATCGTGACGGCGGCGAAGACCAGCAAGATCCCGACCACGATCCACACGATCACCGACTGCACGCGCGCTACGGCCAGGCTGCCGACGACGTTCAGCCACAGCATCACGAGCAGGATCGCGGCGGCGAACACCTTGGCCCATCCCGCTGCCGCGTCCTCGCCGATGAACAAGGACGACGCGTAGCTGCCGAACGACACGGCGACCAGTGCCGTCACGATGATGTTCGAACCGTAAGTGAGCCAGCAGCTCGCGCCGGTGACGTGGCCCTGGCCGAAGCCCCGCGACAGGTATTCGAGGAGTCCGCCGCCGGAGGGGTACCGGGCGCCGAACTTGGCGAACGAGTACCCCTGGAACGCGGCGATCACGCCCGCGAGGACGAACGAGACCCAGACCGCGGACCCTGCGACGGCGCCTGCCTCGCCGAGCAGCGCGAAGATCCCGGCACCCACCATCGCACCAACACCGATGAAGGCGGCCTGCCGAACCGTCATGGATCTCGCCACGGTGTTCGTCGGTCCCTTCGGCGGATCCCTCTGGGCGTCGGATGTGCTCATGTGGGCTCGCCGCTCGACGGCGGCGCCCCGGATCCCCAGGGCTTGGGTGACCGCGTCGGCGAGGGCGACCCGGTCGGTGGCTCGGGCGCACCCTCGAGCAGGCGGCGGATGACGGCCACGATCGCCACGATCACGTCCCCTGTCCTCCGCCGCCGGCGCCGGGGCCCGCGGTCGGTTGGGCGGTGGGCTCCAGCGTCGGCTCCTCGGTCGGTTCCGGACTCGGCGACTCGGTCGGCTGGTCCGGCGGCTCCTCGGTTGGCTCGACGCTCGGCTCCTCGGTGGGAGAGCCCGTCGCGCCGGTCGGTCCTGCCGTCGGAAGCCCGGTCGTGCCGATGCGCGTCGAAGGCGTGATCCCGCTGGCTCCGCTCAGTGCCCCCTGGACCCGGTCGCGGCCCTCGTCCGTGCACGCGGAGGCCGGGAGGCCCAAAGCGGGCGAAACGACGACGAGGCGGACCACCTCGTTCCTCAGGACGACGCGCGTCGGGTCGGGGTGTCGACTCCCCTGGCGTGATCGACCCGGCGCGCGGCGCCGGGATCCGACCTCAAGGCGTCTTCGTCCTTCGTGGGCAGGACGGTCGGGGTGAGGTCTCTCGGTTCGGGCGACTCCCATCCCCTCTATCGCGCGATGCCGCGCAGCAGCAGGATCAATGGGACCGCCACGATCTGGGCCACGAACTTGCGGACGTCCAGGCCCACCCTGAGCCCCACATAGATGTCGGCGCACGAGAGCCCATCCGCGGCTCACGAGATCGCTGCACCTCCCGCGAGGACGATCACCGCCAGCACCGCGAGCATGGCGAGGAGTGGCCAGATCCACCGGAGGTAGCGACCGTACGGGACGCGGGCGATCGCGAGACCGCCCATGACGACGGCCGAGGTCGGGATGAACAGGTTCATCAGGCCGTTGGCACTCTGATACGCCGTCACGACCAACCGCGCCGGAACGTCCACGAACCCGGCCAGCGGCGCCATGATCGGCATCGAGACGGTCGCGAGGCCCGACGACGACGGGATGAGGAACGACAGCGGCAGGAACAGAACGTACATGACGATCGAGAAGGCGGCCTTGCCGACATCGCCGAGCGCCACTTCAGCCCAGTGCAGGACGGTGTCCGTGATCTCGCCGTTGTTCATGATCACGGTGATGCCGCGTGCGATCCCGATGATGAGCGCCACGCCGAGGAGGTCTCGGGCGCCGTCGACGAACGTCGACGTGAGCTCTGCCTCCTTCATGCGCGCGACGAGTCCGATGACGATCGTGAACAGGATGAACGACGCCGTCATCTCCGAGAACCACCACCACAGCGTCGGGAGTGGGACCCCGAGGTCGTCCCACGGGATGACCCCGTACATCATCACCAGGAACGCGAGCGCGAACAGGATCAGGATCACCTTCTGCTGTCCGGTGAGTCTCGCCGCTTCCTCACCATCACCCTGTGCTCTGAAGTGATGTTCGTTCTCGGCTTTCATGTTGTAGACGATCGACTTGGCGGGGTCCTTCTTCACGCGTTCCGCGTACCGCATCACGAAGAAGATCCCGATCGCGAGACCGACGATCAGCAGGATCAGCCGCCCCACGATGCCATCGCTGATCGGGATGTCGGCGAACCCGGAGGCGATGCCGGTGGCGAACGGGTTGATCGTCGAACCGATCACCCCGATCCCACAACCGAGTAGAACGACCGCGGCGCCCGTCATCGCGTCATAGCCGGCAGCGATCATCACGGTGATGACAAGGGCATAGAAGGCGAGGCTCTCCTCCGCCATCCCGTACGTCGTCCCGCCGATGGCGAACACCGTCATCAGGATCGGGATCATCCAGCGCTCCTTGCCGCGAAGCCGCCGAACCAACATGCCGATGCCCGTCTGGATCGCGCCGGTCTTCATCGTCACGCCGAGGAAGCCGCCGATCACGATGATGAACAGCGCGACGTCGATCGCGCCGAACAGGCTTCCGTTGTTGTACGGGCTGATGAAGCCCTTCTTGTTCTCGATCCCGTACATGCCGTTGATCGGCGCCTTGAGCGAGTCAACGAGGATCCTCTGCGGGTGCGACTCGACCTCGTGGTAGGTGCCGGGGATCGGCTCTCCCTGCTTGTTCAGGTCGTAGCGCCCCGCGGGAACGATCCACGTCGCGATCGCCGCGAGCACGATCAACGCGAACAGGATCGTGTACGCCGACGGCAGCGTGAAGCGGCTCTTCTTCTCCTCCGGCGGTTGCTCGGGGGGCGGCGACTGCCCCGGCGGCACGGTCGGGGCGGTGGTCTGATCGCTCAACGAGGCCTCCTCATCCGGGAGCCGGTTCGGGAGCGGCCTCTCCCTCGCCGGCCTCGGTGACGTCGGGTGTCGCGGTTTCGGAGATCCGTGGGCACCTAGGTCCGCTCCACGATGACCGCCGCGCCGATCGAGCCTTCGCCCGTCTCGTCGCCGCGATGGTGGTCGGGCCCTCGAGCGAAAGCGATCAACCCGACCACGAGCACGGCGATCAGGACTACGATCACCCATCGAGGGGTGTCGCTCATCTCCCCCACCCCCTAGAGTGGGTCGCGGAGCATCGGGCAGGTCATGCAGTGCCCGCCCCCGCGGCCCTTGCCCAGTTCGAACCCCTCTATCGTCACCACTTCGACGCCGGCTTCACGCATCTTCGAGATCGTGAACGTGTTCCGTTCGTACGCGACCACCACCCCGGGCTCGAGTGCGACCACGTTGTTGCCATCGTCCCACTGCTCGCGCTCCTGCTGGTACCGGTCGCCCCCGGTTTCGACCACCTCGAGATCCGAGACGCCGAGCGCGTCGGCTACGGCCGGCAGGAACCCCTTCTCCTCGGTGACGTGGAACCGGCCCTCGGAGGCGCCCGGGCGCAGACTGATCGCGCGGACCTGGTCCATGACCTTGGGGTACACCGTCACCTTGTCGCGGTCGAGCATCGTGAACACGGTGTCCAGATGCATGTGCGCTCGGTCCTTCGTCATCACGACGGCGATCACGCGTTCGGCCGCGCCCTTGGCGAACAACGCCCGTGCGATCTGCTCGATCATGCGAGCCTGGGTTCTTTCCGACAGGCCGATCAAGACCGTGCCGTTGCCGATCGGCTGGGCGTCCCCGCCC
>Ga0081455_10005246_pt1 | contig 14245 bp, 10 predicted proteins | sample TabmetS3T2R1_FD_70207 | JGI IMG/M metagenome (GOLD analysis project Ga0081455, IMG submission 70207) | Tabebuia heterophylla rhizosphere microbial communities from the University of Puerto Rico - S3T2R1 | ecosystem: Host-associated > Plants > Roots > Rhizosphere ... | reverse complement strand
GGAAAAGAGACGCCCGCTTCTAGCCAGCCTTTTTTGATTTCGTTCTCAACACGCGTTGAGTGGCCAGGGCATTGACGATTTCCGGGTTCCCGAGTGCCCAGGCATTATCAATCGTCATCTTCTTGAAACGCCATTTGTCGCCATCGCGTACCAGGTGGCAATCGTAACGGTTCATCAGTAATGCGTATTCCGACCCACGTCGCGAACCCTGGCGCGGCATGAAATGCTGCGACAAAACGTAGGCATACAACGTCGCTGTATCACCGCTGATTTCGATTTGGAGATTGCTCACACTGTGACTGGTATCCAACGGACCGATCAATGGAAGAGCCCCCTTCAGAATAGCCTCGCGACCAATCAATAGCGGAAAATCGATCTCGAGTTTTCTGCCCGCCAGCCTGAAATCGAAAACGCAATCCTCGGTTAACGCCGACCCCAGCGAATCGGCATCGCCGTGGTCGAGACCGAATGCGTAACGATGCAGAGCGTCAGCAATTTCAAATCGATCGTGAGCTAATTGGGCGAGGTCCGTCTCCATGACCAGGGTGTTTGCCGATCCATTCCGATACTCTGACGTGTTGTCAAGACCGACAACGATCGAGTCCATCTACTGCCAATAATTTGAATCCAATCGTCCAATCCGTGATTTTGCTCCGGGCTTGGAAAGGGCCCGCCCTCGGGCCGTTGAATCGACGAATAAAAAAACGGCCTGAGGGCAGGCCGGCTCCACAATTCGGGTCAACCTCAACCCTTCAAGGTTTTAACTTCTTAACCATTCAACCTTTTTGCGCCAGCTCTTCGATCTTCTTCCACTCCTCCGGACTGAGCTGGAGTTTCTCCGCGGCCACGTTCTCCTCGAGGTGGGCGAGCGACGATGTTCCTGGAATCGGCAATATGACCGGCGATTTTTGCAGTAACCATGCCAGCGCCAGTTGCACCACACTTACATTATGACGCTTCGCTTCGGCATCCAACGCGCTTCCGGTTTTGCGCAACGACGGATTTCTGCCACCGCCGATGGGCGCCCATGGAATGAATCCCATCTTCTCTTTCTGGCAATAGATGAGCGCAGGTTCCGAATCGCGGTCCGTGATGTTGTATTGGTTCTGGATGCTGACAATCGGCATGACCTTTTTCGCCTGTTCGATTTCAGCGACCGTCACTTCCGATAATCCAACGTGGCGGATTTTGCCGGCATCCTGCGCCTTTTTCAGCGCGCCAAGGGATTCTTCGACCGGCACCTTGGGATCGATTCGATGCAACTGATACAGATCGATCCGCTCGAGTTTCAATCGCTTGAGACTGTTATCGACACACTGTGCCAAATATTCCGGGCGCCCGTCCGGCACCCATTGATTGGGACCGGGTCGGGTGTGACCGCCTTTCGTTGCGATGACTAATCCTTTCGGATAAGGATAGAGCGCCTCGGCAATAAGAAGCTCATTTGTTTCCGGACCGTAAGCGTCAGCGGTATCGATGAAATTGACGCCGATCGCGACCGCGCGCTGCAAGACTTTCTTCGCGTTCTCACGATCAGGCGGCCAACCCCAGATCCCCTCGCCCGTCAACCGCATCGCCCCAAATCCGAGGCGGTTGATCAACAGATCTCCGCCCAATTCGAACGAATCCCGGGTTTTCGCGGTCGCCGCGAAAAGGTTCGCGAATCCACCAGTTAGAACGCCAGCTGTCCCAGCGAGACTTACTTCCAAAAAAGTTCTTCGTTCCATGCAGGAAAATATGTTGCTGCGCTAGACTCTCAACTCTCATCTGGCTTTAATCGGTTTCTGATTCCTCCTCGAACATCATTTGCGCCAGGCCTCGAACGAGTGAACACTGCGCGCTTTCCGCGATGCTGACTGTTTCTAAACTTTCAAAATCTTTTGCTGGCCGTGCGCTCTTCGACGATGTGTCGCTCCAGGTCAATCGCGGCGATCGGCTTGGATTGGTTGGCCCCAATGGGGCCGGTAAATCAACCTTATTTGCGCTTCTGCTCGGTGACGTCTCGCCCGATAAGGGTAAGATTGCGATCGAGAAGAGCGCCACAATCGGATTTCTTCCACAGGAAACTGCCGCCGCCGGAGATGAAACGGTGCTCGAGCTTGCTCTCGCCGTTTCACCTGAGCTTGTGCGTGCGCAGAAAGTGATCAAGGAGCACGAAGCAGCTGTAGCCGGGATCGCTGATCCCGGTGCCGACGCCGCTTATCACAATGCGCTCGACGTTGCTGACGAGCACGGTGGGTGGGAACTCGAACCAAAAGCAAAACGCGTCCTGGCCGGACTCGCTTTTCGCGAAACTGATTTCGGCCGACCAGCGCGCGCTTTAAGTGGCGGCTGGATCATGCGCGCTCATCTCGCGCGGTTGCTCGTGATGGAACCCGATCTCCTTCTGCTCGACGAACCGACCAATCATCTCGACCTCGAATCGCTTCAATGGTTCCAGGAATATCTGCGAAATTACCCAGGCGCGATTGTCATGATCTCGCACGACCGTGAATTTTTGAATCAGCTTGTCGGCAGCATCGTCGAGATCGCGCACTCGAAACTGGTGCGTTATCGGGGCGACTGGGACAGTTACATCGAGCAAAAAGCAGCGCGCGAAGAACAACAGCTCGCCGCTTACAAAAATCAGCAGAAAGAAATCGCAGCGCTACAATTGTTTGCGGACCGGTTTCGCGCCAAGGCAACCAAAGCATCGCAAGCACAGAGCAAGTTGAAACAGATCGATCGCATGAAAAAAGTCGCGGCCCCGGTCGCGCGCGGAAAGACGATCAAGTTCCATTTCCCGCAACCGGTGCGCAGCGGCCTGCGCGTGATCACGCTGAAAGATGTCGATCATGCTTATGGCGATCTCGTTGTTTATCGCGGACTGCAATTTCACGCCGAGCGCGGTCAACGTATCGTGCTGGTCGGTCCGAACGGCGCGGGAAAATCGACTCTTCTCAAGCTGCTCGCCGGGGTATTAACCGCGCAGCATGGCGTGCGCGAACTCGGACATAATGTGCGCGCAGGCTATTTCTCGCAGAATCGAATCGACGTGCTCAACGCGAGCCATACCGTTCTCGACAGTGCACGCGACATGCCCAATCCCGTGTCTGAACAAACCGCGCGGACTGTGCTCGGTTCTTTCTTGTTTCGCGGCGAAGATGTTTTCAAGACCGTCGCGGTTTTGAGCGGTGGCGAAAAGTCGCGGCTGGCCCTTGTCAGGCTATTACTCTATCCGCCGAACCTTCTGCTCATGGACGAGCCGACGACGCACCTCGATGTCGGCTCGATCGATGCACTGATCGGCGCGCTCAAGCAATATCACGGAACGCTCATCTTTATCAGTCACGACGTTCACTTTATCCGCGCAATCGCCACGAGCGTTCTGCGCGTTACTGCGGATGCGAACCGCAAGGATGGTAAACTGACCTTCTACCCCGGCGACTACGATTACTATCTGGATAAATCAAAAGCCACATCCGCGCGGACCGCCCTGACCGCGGATCGCGATCTGCTAGGGATCAACGGCCAGAATCGAGAGCTCAAGAAGCAAAACGGCTCCGGTTCGAGAAAACAAAAGGAGCAGAAACGTTTGGAAGCGGAAGCGCGCAATACGATTGCCAAAGCGAGGCGCGAAAAAGAAAAGCGCGTGCACGAGCTCGAAATGAAAATCGCGGCGTTGGAAGGACAACAAAAAGAACTAGCTACAGCACTTGAAGATCCAGCTGTTTACCAACCGGGTGGCAACGCCACTGCGATCAATCGCGATCTCTCCGCTTTGGCCCACGATCTTGCTCGACTGACGGCGGAATGGGAAAGCGCCACCGCCACGGTGAGCGTGCCCTAATACGCCGCTATGAAAACGCTACTCCGTTGTGTCGCTGTCGGTTCGATTCTCTTGCCCGCCTTTTGTTTTGCCGAAGGGTTCACCATCGAACAACAGGCTGAAGCGGCCGCGGTCAGCCCTTCAGCTCACGCCGGCTACAGTTCCTAACTTACTGGTTTAAAACCTGACTGTTGCTTCGCATTCGTAGCAACGGCGGCAGTCCCCTCCTCAATAACCTCTGGTAATTGCATCCAAACGGCCGGGCTGGCGCATCCAACTAGGGTATGCGAAAGCGAGGGATCATTTGGTTTTGTGCGTCGTCTGCGGTTATTGTCAGTCTTGTCGCCAGTGGGAACGCCGACAAATCGAACGTTGACGGAACCGTAATCAAAGATGTGACCGTTATTTCTTCGGAGCGGTCTGCACCCCTCGCCCACGCTTCCGTCGTCATACGCAATGGACTGATCGCAGAAATCGGTGCGGATCTTGTCGCGGGGCCGCACTCGAGACAGATCGATGGTCGCGGCGGATTTTTGATACCGGGGTTGATCGATTCACATGTGCACGTCGGCAACATGGGCCCACTCGATGATGATGCGATCGAGAAGCATCCCGAATTGCTCGAAGCCTATCGCGCGCAATTGCCGCGATCGTACTTGGCATTCGGTTTCACGACTCTGGTCGATCTTGATTTGAAGAAGAAGACGCTCACGTGGTTTAATGCTTCACCGATCCATCCAAACTTTTGCAATTGCGGCCGTGGCGTGCGTGTCGGCGGCGGCTATATGGCATTGCGGCCGCCGAAAGATGCCGCAGCGGCCGATGGCTTGAATCTTGTTTATGAACCGGAGCAGGCGAAGAATTGGCCAAAAAATCTCGACCCAAAAGATTACTCGCCGGTCCGCGCGGTTGCGCGAGCACAAGACGCCGGCGCGATTTGTTTAAAGACTTTCATCGAACCCGGTTTCGGAGGCGCTGCGCATTGGCCGGTTCCGCGACCTGAAACTTTGCTTGCACTTCGTGACGAAGCCAAACGGCACGGGCTTGTCTTTGTAATTCACGCGAACGCACTCGAAAGCTGGGATGCGGCATTAAACGCGCACGCCGACGTGATCGCCCACGGATTGTGGCATTGGCCGGGTGATCAGCTCGATGCGACGCCGCCGCCAGAAGTCCACAAGGTGATTAAAGCCGCGGCTGACGCCGGAGTCGGTGTTCAGCCAACTCTGCGATGCACCTATGGGGATTTGTCGATCTTCGATAAGTCGTTGCTCGATGATACGCGACTCGCGAAAGCGTTACCGCGTTCCGTCGTCGCGTATCTCAAGAGCGATGAAGGAAAAGCCGCACAACGCGCGATGACTGATGAGTATCGGCAAGCCATCGCCGATCTTTTCGGGAACAATGTCGATCCTTTCAAAGCAATGTCGGTTGGCCCGAAGCGCGCCCTCGCGACGCTGCGGATTATGTCGGCGGAAAATGTGAAACTTTTATTCGGCAGCGACACGCCCTCGAACCAGGGAATTGGGAATCCACCGGGACTGAATGGAATGCTTGAACTTGGACACTGGGCGGAGGCGGGAATTCCACTGCCCCGGATCCTGCGCGCCGCGACAGCCGATAACGCGGCGGCATTTGGAATGTCAGATCGCGGCACGATCGAAGTTGGAAAGCGCGCCGACCTTTTGCTTTTGCATAAAGATCCGCTTAAAACGATCGCGGCTTACGATTCAATCGACACAATTTTCTTAAACGGCGATGCAATTCCGCGGGTGTCCCTATTGCCGAAGAATTGAGCGTCGCTGGAACAAAGGTAAGAGTACGAATAGAAGACGGCGGTGCGGGTTCCTGACTTCGTAGTTTCATGGTGTGTTTATTTTGCTAGAGTTCGCGCGGCCGTGAAGACTTCAGTCCGTTGTGCCGCTGTCGTTTCAGTTCTTTTGCCGGTTTATTGTTTTGCCGAAGCGTTCACGATCGAGCAGGTACTGAGTGCCCCCTTCCCATACGGCCTAACGAGCGCTTCACATGCACCGCGAGCGGCGTGGGTATTCGACAACAAAGGCGAGCGTAACGTCTGGGTCGCAGACGCGTCCGATTTCGTTCCGCGCCAGGTAACGCATTACAAGGGCGACGATGGGCAAGCGATCGCGAGCCTGCGGCTGACGCCGGATGGAAGGACGGCCGTTTATGCGCGTGGCAGCGAGACGAATAAGGAAGGAACTTCTGCGAACCCGCAGAGTCTCAGCAAGACTCCAAAGCAGCATGCGTGGGCGATAAACGTAAGCGGCGGTGAGCCGCGGTTGCTCGGGGAGGTCGGCTGCAATGAAGAAGGTTGCGAAGACTTACAGGTTTCGCCGGATGGCAAGAATGTCGTCTGGTCGACGAAGAAGCATCTCTGGATCGCGCCAATCGACGGCAAGAAAAAGGCCGAGCAGCTCGAGGAATTGGCTGGCGAGAGCGAGATGCCGCGCTGGGCGCCAGATGGAAGGCAGATTGCGTTTCGATCGAATCGCAAGGACCACTCGTTCATCGCCGTGCTCGATTTCGCGACGAAGAAGATTACTTATCTCGCACCGACCACCAATCGTGATGCCAATCCAGTCTGGTCGCCGGACAGCAAACAGGTCGCGTTTATTCGCCAGCCTGGAAGAGAATTCAAACGTCCGCTCATTCCTGAATTTCCGCGGCCGTGGTCGCTCTGGCTCGCTGATGCCCAAAGCGGCGAAGGCCGGGAGCTTTTTCACAGCGGCAACGCGATGGAAGATTCGCTGCCGCTGTTTGGGTTTCAATCACTGCAGTTCACGAATGCGGGCCGAATCATCTTCGCGAGCGAGAAAGACGGTAGGAACCACCTTTACTCGATCGCGGCAACTGGTGGAGCTCCTCAGCTCCTTACGCCGGGCAACTTTGATGTTGAGGAGGTGACACTGAGCGCCGACAAGCGCAGCATCCTGTACAGTTCGAATCAGGACGACATCGATCGCCGTCACCTCTGGTGCGTCAACGCCACAGGCGGCGAACCTGAAGCGCTCACACGCGGCGAGACAATCGAGTGGAACCCGGTTGAAACGAGCGATGGAAAAACGGTGCTGTGTCTCGGCTCAACCGCCACCTCGCCTGCGAAGCCTTATCGCCTGACGAGCAGTGGGCGCGAGTTGGTCGCGAAGAATTTGCTTCCGACCGACTTCCCTCAGTCGCAGCTAGTCACGCCAAAGCAGGTCGTGTTTAAAAGCGCGGATGGCGTCGAAATTCACGGCCAGCTGTTCATGCCGAAGGACCAGAAAGAGCGCGGCCCCGCTCTCATCTTCACGCACGGCGGACCGATCCGGCAGATGCTGCTCGGATTTCATTACATGGAGTATTACCACAACGCGTATGCGATGAACCAATATCTGACGAGCAAGGGTTACACCGTGCTTTCGGTGAATTACCGGCTCGGCATTATGTACGGACGCGCGTTTCGCCAGCCTTCGAAATCAGTCTGGCGCGGCGCATCCGAATACCAGGACGTGGTCGCAGGCGCGAAATTTTTGCAATCACTTGATAACGTCGATCCGCACCGGATCGGATTGTGGGGCGGTTCCTACGGTGGAACACTCACCGCCTTGGGGCTGGCGCGGAATTCAGACGTTTTCAAAGCCGGAGTCGATTTCCACGGCGTACATGACTGGGCCACTTTTCTGCCAATGTGGGTATCCGAAAACGTCGACGAAGCGCCGGATGCGAAGGAAGCGCGCGAACTCGCATTCAAATCATCGGCAGTCGCAAGCGCCGCCTCGTGGCGCTCCCCGGTACTGTTCATTCACGGCGACGACGATCGCAACGTGCCGTTCCAGCAAACCACCGATCTCGTTGAAAAACTACGCGCCAAAAACGTCGCCTTCGAGGAGTTAATCATTCCCGATGAAATTCACGAGCTGCTACGCTGGAGCGATTGGGTGCGCGCTTACAAAGCAACCGCACAATTTTTCGATCGAAACCTAGGTCCACGAGCAATCGGTCCGTAAAAATTCGGCCCAAGGTCAACTCGCACGCCACTCAATTCCGCGCGGTATTGTCGTGAAGGAAGATGGATTTCTGGTTATAATGCGTTGACCGGTTTTATGGATTTTACTGGTGGATGCCTTTGCGGTGAGACACGCTATGCGTTGAAAAGTCGACCGTTTGCATTGGTCGATTGTCATTGCATCGATTGCCGGCGAAGCGCCGGTGCGCCTTATGTGCAGTGGGGAACAGTGCCGCGCCAGGATTTGGTCATGACAAAGGGCGAACCGCGAAAGATTCCGTACGCGAATCGGATTCGTTCGTTCGCCGCGTGTTGCGGAACTCATTTGTTTTTCGAAGACAGCGAAGAATCGGACAACATCGATGTGGCGATTGCGTCCCTGGACGATCCGACGCCGTTTGCGCCGCAGAAGATCATTTTCCTCGAAGATAAATTGCCGTGGGTCGTGATCGACGAATCGATTCCATCGTTTCAGACGGTGCCGAAGAAGCAGCCTGACCAGATGGTTGAGGGTTGATAGTTGAGTGTTGGTAGCACGGATTTGAAGTCGTTCTGACATCGACGGTCACGCGCCTTCGCGGAACATTTGCGGTTAAAGGCCCCGCAAGTCTCTTCGTTTGGCACCGTTCCCTCCAAAAAGTAACAGCGGCGTAACCTTTTTGCCGCAGCGGCGGCTCGTAGCCGTTGCGATTAGCAGTCACAGAATTCCCATACAACCCGGCCAATACTATGAAAACGATCCGTTGCTTAATTGTTACTGCTTTACCCGGCTTCTTTGTCGTCGCGGATGCGATGTTTTCAGACAGCACGATGGGTCGGGTCTCGAGTCATTCTGCAAAGGCGACCGGACAAATGAGCCCCAGCTTCGAGGTCGCGCCGCAAGCCTCAACGGGTCTCGCACCGTACGCGGTTGAGTTAGCCGACATGGATGGTGATGGAGATTTGGACTTCGTGACCTCAAACTTAGTCGATCAGGAGTCCAGCACCGTTTCCGTCGCGAAAAACAATGGTGATGGCACGTTCGCTCCACCGGCGCATTATCCCGTCGGGCCGAGTCCCACTGACCTCCGTCTTGCTGATTTTAATGGAGACAGCAAGCCTGATGTGGTCTGCCTCGCCGCTTTGTCGGGAGATGTTGGTGAAAGCTACGTCACAATCCTGTTCAATGACGGCACGGGCGGGCTCATCAATCGTCATGACTATCCGGTCGGAGAGAACGCCAACTCGGGAGGACTCGACATCGGCGACTACGATGGTGACGGGCACCGTGATTTCGCGGTGGCGTCCCTGATGACTGGTATCCACGTTTATCGCAATACCGGCAATGGCGAGTTCGCGCTCTGGGCGAATATTGCAGTCGCCCTCGGACCAACACACGTCGCCTCTGCGGACTTTGACGGCGATGGCCGGCTGGATCTCGTCATAGGGAACGTCGATGCCGCACAGGTGTATTTGAACAATGGCACTGGCTTCACAGCTGGTATCTTTCTTGATAACTTTCCGGACACTGTCCAAGGCATCGCAACTGGCGACTTCGACAACGATGGCCAGCTGGATTTCGCGGTAACCGGACGCCGACTCTCCGTTTATCGAAACCTTGGCGGCGGCGCAAGCTTTGACAAGACAGCCTACCTCGCCGGTGAAAATCAGGTCGGCATTAAGACGGCCGATATGGACGGTGACGGAAATCTTGATATCACCGTGTCAAACTATCTCGCCAACTCGGTCTCCGTTTATTCCAACGACGGTACGGGGCACTTCCCGAACAAACGAGAGTGGGGCGTTGGTTGGTCGCCGAACAACCACGGGATCGGAGATGTTAACGGAGATGGCAAACCAGACATTGTGACCGCAGCCAGCCAACTAAGTCAAACGACCGTTAACGTGGTGCTGAACGGGGGTCAGCGGAATTACGTTGCGAGACGCGATTACGGCATGCTCGGCGCGGCCTGGGGTGTGGGCATTGCCGACTTTGATAGGGATGGCGATCTGGATGTCGTCTCTCCAGCTGCTATCTCAAACGCTGACGGGCCCTTCATCTTCTACGGCAATCCCGACGGGACCCTGCAGGATGGAATCCAGATCGAGAACTATGGCAACAACTTTCCGACTGACGTGGCGGTAGGCGATTTCAACGAAGACGGCTGGCCCGACTTCGTCACCTCGATCTTCAGTCCCGGCAACCGCATTCGCGTGAGCATTAACCAGGGCAACGGCACGTTCCTGCCGAGCGTCAGTTACGCGGCGGGCGGCAATCCGTCGGGGGTAGGCATTGGCGATCTAAACGGAGACGGACATCTGGACATCGTAAACTCGAACGGATCGCAGTTGGACAACACTATCTCCGTCTTCATAGGCAACGGTGACGGAACCTTCCAGCCCCAGGTCGTGGTTCCTGTCGGCTTACGCCCGAGCGACGTGCTTTTGGCAGACTTCGACCAGAATGGCCGCAGCGAGGTGATCGTCACCCATTTCGGAACCAACGCGATCTATTACTTCAAACCGGACCCGCAGGGTGTGTTGGGGGCGCCGGAGATTATCGATCTCGGCGCCACGCACGCCAACGCCGTCGCGGCTGACTTCGACAACGACGGATGGCTCGACGTAATGGTCGCTGCTGGGCATGCCGTATTCCTGCGCAACAATCAGAGCGGCGGCTTCCTGCCACCGGTCACCACGTCTGTGCCGGCAGGGTATATCGAGGCTGGAGACTGGGACCAGGATGGCCTCATTGATATCGTGGGCACTGATGTTTTGCATCTGGCCTTCGTCGGATGGAATCAGGGAGGGGGCAATTTCATCCATCTCAGCTCCCTTGAGGCAGGCTTTGAGACCGCGCGACCCGCCGCGGCCGATCTGAATGGCGACGGGCTCCCCGAGATCCTAACCGGCAATCTTCGGGCCAGGTCGATCAGCGTTTTTAAAAACACGACAAAGCCGTCGGGAACGCCTACGCCACCTCCAAGCGCGACACCAACAGCAAGCACAACGCCGACTGCGACTTCAACCCCCATCGCGACGGCCACACCGAGACCAACGCCGACTGCCAGGCCGCGTGTGACGCCGAGGGCCAGGCCTACAGCCATTCCTCGACCATAGATGTATAGGTGTGTGTTGTGAAACCTGCTGCGATTTTTCGCTGAGTTTCTGAATCAGAATCGGTCAAATGCCCAGTGCGCTCAAAATCGTAGAATATTCAGTCACAAACGCGGCGAGATGCGGATGAGAGACTTCGAACTTTTCCACGGATTCCTTCAGCTCCTGCGAAAGTTTTCTGAGGTGTTCGGGGCGTTTCTCCTGACGCGTCACTTCGTGCGTCGAAGCCTCGACCAAACGAGCGATGCTGTCGGCCTGCTCCTGATGCGTTTGGGAAATCTCTGCGAGCGCCGGCTTCAGTTTCGACAAGGTCTCCGATAATTCAGCCTTCTTGTCCGCAGGAATATGATCGGCCGCGGCAACAGTTAATTTCGTTTTCTCAATACGTTCGTCACTCATATTACAACCTCGTCAATCGTAACCACGAATGGACGCGAATCGACACGAATTTTCACTAGCAGTTTGGGGTCTAAGATCGGCGGTCCCAGACCGCCGCTACAGCAAAAGCATTGGTGTTTCTTAGTGTGAATGGAGCTGCTGGGATCAGCGACATAGAAGGCAAAGTCGCGAGGGCAAGCGATGAGCGAGTTGGGAAACGAGCGAATTTCAATTCGTTGTTAGAAATTATTTGGGTGTACGAAGAGCAGCGGAAAGCTTTTCGTACAAGGCCAGCTGAACGCGGCGATCATCCTCGTTAATCTCATTCACCTTGAGTTGGTCGGCTGACATGTGGCCAAGAGCGTCGCGGAGCATTTCAACACGCTGCAACAATTCCTGGCGAGTACCATGGAGTAAATACCCAGGCGGAACAGCGCCGGCGACGGAGTTTGCAAAGACGACAACGTTGACGCCAGGCTTCAATTGATACTGCGGACCACCCTGTAACATTGGCGTCTTATCGTCATAACTCGAATATTCGAGAATTGCCTCGCGAGAGTTTGTGCCCGGACCTCGCGCCACGGCTGATACGTCCACAATCGCTCGTGCTTTGATGTCGAATTTCGTTCGCGCAAGCAGACGCACTTCTCTTACGGAGCCGACGTACACCACAGCAGCTTTTCGCCGAACGGCTTCAATAAAGCTGCGCATATTGGCAGCCGTGAGCTGGCTCGTATCGTTCGATATCAGTAAAAAAACCGAGACGAGTGCAAGTCGTAGTAAAGTCGTTCTGCCCATATAACCTTCAGAAATCGGTCCGGGTTATCGACCGCCGTAATCCGACGAAGCAGGCGACGGCTCTTCTGGCTCTTTCTCCTTCTGCTTGCCGCTCCACGTAACCAACCCTGCGCCCAACACAATCAAACAAATCCCTGCCCAGCGAAGACTCGATATCTGTTCTTTGAGAAAAATTCTGGCAGCCAGGCTCGTGATAATAAAACCAAGAGCTGTCAACGGCCAGACGATGCTGACGTCCTTTTGTGAAAGCAGGTAAAGCAGGAAGCCAAAGAAAATGGCTTCGAAGAAGACACCGGTTAAAATGCTTTTGTTTGTCGCGCCACGTTTGATTAACGACATGATTTCCGCGGCATTGACCGTTTTGGGTTCTCCAATTTGATTGAGGCCGCCACTGAGAAATACCACGCCAATGGCTTCGAAAACCAGCGCGATCAGCAGAATCAAAATAAACTTCGCCACAAATGCTGATACGGGATCAATTCGCGTTGTCGAGTCCTCCAATGACGGATTTTGTATCTGAGCCGACGAGGGCGTCGAACGCTTGTTAAGCTCAGCGAGCGACAGGGAAAGTAAAACTCGGCATCGCCAGAAAATACTGCCGACCACGCCGCAGTTCTAGAGGACAGGCAAAGATTCCGAATCGCAATCGACGTACCGGTGTCACTTCAATACTCCGAAGATCGCGAACCCAGATTGCAGTTGCGCGTTGAGCGCGTTCTGTCCACGCTCGCAACGGTGAAGGAAGCAGCCGAGCCCGAAGTTCTGCATGTGACGGGGATCGCCCCCGTTTCGCAGGCGCCGGTTCCCAGGCAAATCCGTTACATCATCGGCAACGAGGGATGCGAGCGTTTCAGTTTTTACGGGATGCGGAACATCCTGACCGTTTTTCTCGTCTCGTCGCTGCTTCTTTATTTACCTGAAGCGGAACGCGCCCGGGGCGCAAAGGACATTTTCCACACGTTCGTTATCGGTGTTTATTTTTTTCCGCTGCTGGGCGGTTGGCTGGCCGACCGTTTTTTTGGCAAATACAACACGATTTTGTGGCTGAGCCTGGTTTATTGCGCGGGTCAAGCGTGCCTGGCGATGTTTGTTACGCATCGCCTTGGATTTTATGTCGGCCTCGGGCTGATCGCGCTCGGCTCGGGTGGGATCAAGCCATGTGTGGCCTCATTCGTAGGCGACCAATTCGATCAGACTAACAAACATCGCGCAAAGGTAGTGTTCGATGCGTTTTACTGGATCATTAACTTCGGGTCGTTCTTTGCATCGCTTTTGATGCCCATTTTCCTGCGGCATTTGGGGCCCGCGTTCGCATTCGGGATCCCCGGTGTACTGATGTTCATTTCCACTGCAGTTCTATGGCTGGGCCGGAAGCAATACGTGATGGTTCCGCCGGCGCCGCCAAACCCTGATTCTTTCCTGCGCGTTTCGCGCAGTGCGATCGTTTCCGGAACGCGCGGCCAGCTGCTCGCAGGCGTTGGTGTCGCAATCGCATTTGGATCTTTCGTGCTCACGCCGAAATTTGGATTCGTTATCGCAGTCTGCCTGGCTCTCGTCGCTTTGATTGCCTTTGGCGGTCTCGGCGTTTGGCTGCAGCTCGACAGAGTGCGAGATAAACATCCAATTGAAGCGATCGATGGTGTGCGTTCGGTGTTGCGGGTGCTGGTGCTTTTTGCGTTGGTCACGCCGTTCTGGTCATTGTTTGACCAAAAAGCGTCGACCTGGGTGTTGCAGGCAAATGACATGACAAAGCCGAGTTGGTTTCAGTCCTCCCAGATGCAAGCACTGAATCCGGCACTGGTGATGCTGCTTATCCCGTTCAATAATCTTGTTCTTTATCCAGCGTTGCGGCGATTCGGATATGAACCCACGGCGCTACGGCGCATGACCACCGGCATCGTGTTTGCCGGTCTTTCCTGGATCGTGGTTGGAGGGATGCAACTAGTGCTCGACGGGGGCAATGCGTTCACCATCACGTGGCAAGTGCTGCCCTATATCTTGCTCACTTTCGGAGAAGTATTGGTCGCAGCCACCGGACTCGAATTCGCCTACAGCCAGGCGCCGCTTTCGATGAAAGCGGCGATCATGGCGTTCTGGAATTTGTCGGTAACGATCGGCAACCTTTGGGTGCTAGTCGCAAACGCCGGCGTGCAAAACAA
>Ga0081455_10005245_pt1 | contig 14246 bp, 16 predicted proteins | sample TabmetS3T2R1_FD_70207 | JGI IMG/M metagenome (GOLD analysis project Ga0081455, IMG submission 70207) | Tabebuia heterophylla rhizosphere microbial communities from the University of Puerto Rico - S3T2R1 | ecosystem: Host-associated > Plants > Roots > Rhizosphere ... | reverse complement strand
TATAGGCCGACACCCTTAATCATTGGTTCTGACTGGAAGCAGGTTGCCTGTACGCACTTACCGTGGAAGTGCGTTTGAAGCCGGTCGAGGTGATTTGAGCGACCGGATGCGTGATTGTGCCAGCCGATCTCCCAAGCGGGAGCGGAAGAACACTGGCGAATAGGGCATGCGCGGCACAAGCGTCGCGGCAGCAGCCGGCGTCCGGTTACCGAAATTGAAAATGCGATTGCGTACGAAACCAATGAGCGCAATGGCTACGAGCATGAAGGGCCAGGTCCACAGCCCTGCATGATCATCCATGGCGTCGGCGAAGATCACGACCAGATACAGCATGATCGGAAGATAGAGCGCCGAGAGAACGAGGCTCGCCAGTGTGAACCGGCCGAGCGGTACCCGCATCCAGCCGCATGCCACTATCGCCACAAACTCAAGGCCCGGGACCACTCGGCAAAGCGCCACCACCTCGAAGACATTGCGCTTCAACGTGTCGGCGAACGAGCTGACCCGGTCATTGACGGCAAGTCGCCTCAGCCAGGCTACGCGGCGGGCGCCCACTCCGACGCCGTAAAGCGCGAAGTCGCTCGCCACCATTCCAATATAGATGCAGATCGCGACCAGCCCCGCCGGCATCAGCTGGTTCACGACGATGTAGCCTCCGAGGATGATGGCAAAATCCTCGTCGGCGAACGGCAGCACCAGCAGCGACACGAATTTCGCAAGCCACGAATAGTCGAGCTTGTCGATCTGCAGAAATGCGAGCAGTTGGGTCACGCGCTCCTAAGCCCCAGTCGTTTCCTCCAGCCCCGCCCGCAGACGATACCACATCCGCCGCGCGAGGGCGTCACCCGAAAGGCTGTCCCGAGCCCTCATCGTTTCTGTGTGGTTATCGGGACCCCGGGAACCGCCAGCCTGGAACTTTCGCCTATTCCGCGGCCCCTCACAAGCGGGTTTGGCATGCCAGCCCGCCTTTTTCGCAAACCAGCAGCGCGGATTCGCTAAATCTTCCGTATCATATTTAGTTGATATATATACTTTGATTCCGCCCAAGCATGGCCCTGACATGGTAAAGGCGGGCATCCGACCAGCCGTGGAATTGCTGTGACGCCTGAGCGCTCCCCCAACGACGACGGCCGCGTGGTGCCATTCCGGCGACCCGGGGCGCCCCGATGGCCGGCGATTGCCCCGAGGGGAGGTCCGGTCCGAGGTCCGGTCCCCGACCTGACGAAATATGAGCGAGCCGATAGCGGAGATGACTACCGCCACCGGATGACCATGAACCTGCTCGGGCTGCTGGTCACCATCCTGCTGATCGTCACCGGTGTGTGGCTGGCCGACAAGATCGCTGAGCTTCGGAAAGATCAGGATTGTTATCTGATCGGGCGGCGCAATTGCGCACCCATCGAAGTGCCACCGATCGAGCGTGGCTGATCGGCGGCACCTGCATTTCCCTAAGGCCTGATTTCGCCTTGGCCTGTTCGAGGGTCAGCCGAGGCGCTCGATCGTCACCTTTGTGAGCCCCGAGAAACCGAGCGCCCGGGCGCCCGCCGGCGTGAGATCGATGATCCGCCCACGAATGAACGGGCCACGGTCATTGATCGTGACCACGACTGTTTTTCCGTTCCTGCGGTTCGTCACTTTCACTTTGCTGCCGAAAGGCAGGGATCGATGCGCTGCCGTCAGCGTATGGTCCCTCATGCGGGCGCCGCTGGCCGTCTTCGAGCCATGCTTGGTGGAATAGATCGATGCGACACCGCTTTGTGTTGCCGCCTGCGAGAGACTGGTTGGAGCGACCAGAACAACGGCCGTCGCGAGAAGCAAGAAGGAGAGCTTCAGTTTCAAGGGTCAGACTCCCATTGTTGGTCGACAACGGAGTCGCCCGTTGTCGAACTAAGGCTTGTTGTGTGTGGGGAGGTATCGCCTGTGCCGTCGCAATGCGACGACAATAGGGCGGTAAAGTTGATGCATATCGTTGACAAAAAAAGTTACCGTGGCCCACCTGTATGAGAACTCTGTTCAATGGCAGCCACATCATATGGTTGCAGGATACCCTCGCAGTTGCCCGAACGCGTGTCGACGCGTATCGTCCCCATCGCTAATGAGCACGCCGAAGAGGGCGCGCGAACAGGAGAACGACGATGACGTCCGCTGTCCGATGGCTTGCACCCGCAGCCGCCCTCGCGTTGATTGCGCCACTCTTTGCGAGCACCGCTGCCGCGCAGGAGTGCCGCAACCGCGGCCAGCTCGACACACTTTACTGCGACGAGAACAACGATCTCGTCGCCGATGCGCCGACCGATCCGCGCAAATGGAAGGACCCGCCGCAGCTCTTCTTCGCCTATACGCCGGTTGAAGATCCCGCCGTTTACCAGAACGTATTCAAGCCGTTTACCGAGTACCTCGCGCAATGCACCGGCAAGCGCGTCATCTACTATCCGGTGCAATCCAACACGGCAGAGATCGAGGCGATGCGTTCCGGCCGGCTGCATGTCGCCGGTTTCTCGACCGGCCCGACTGGGTTCGCGGTCAATCTCGCGGGCGCAGTGCCGTTTGCCGCCAAGGGCACCGAGAAAGGCCCGCACGGCTATCATCTGCTCTCGCTGGTCAAGAAGGACAGCCCGTACCAGAAACTCTCCGACCTCAAGGGCAAGCGGGTCGCTCACACCGCGCCGTCCTCGAACTCCGGCCATCTGGCGCCGCTTGTTCTCTATCCGCCCGAAGGCCTCAAGCCGAACGAGGACTATCGGCCGCTGATGTCCGGTGGACACGACAAGTCAGCGCTCGGTGTCCTCTCCGGCGACTACGACATGGGGGGCGTCGCTTCCGACGTGTTCGAGCGCATGGTGACGCGCGGAACGGTGAAGCTCGACGACTTCCGCATCATCTACAAGAGCCCGGTGTTCCCGACCTCCTCGTTCGCCTACGCGTACGATCTGAAGCCCGATCTCGCCAAGAAGATCACCGATTGCTTCTTCGCCTTCCGCTTCCCGGACTCGATGCAGAAGGAGTTCAACGGCGACGATCGCTTCTTCCCGATTACCTACAAGGAGACCTGGAAAGTGGTGCGCGAGATCGCGGAAGGATCTGGAACGCCGTATAACAAGAACGCCTACGAGGCGGAGGGCAAGCGCGAGGCCGAGGCGCTCGCCAAGAAGCAGCAAGAGCAGCAGAAAGCGGCTCCGCGCCCCTGAGCGGCAGCAGGTGACATGGAGGCCACAGCCGCCGGCAACCCATCGGCGACCGATCGCGTGAGCGATCGGTCGCTGCGTATTCGCAATTTGCGCAAGGAATACCGCGCCGGCGAGCCGGTGCTGCGGGACGTTTCGCTGGCGATCGAAGGCCACGGCCTGACCGCCATCATCGGTCCGTCGGGGACCGGCAAGTCGACACTGGTCCGCTGCATCAATCGGCTGGTCGAGCCCACGTCAGGCGAAATCCACTTCCGCGGCCAGGACCTGGTGCGGCTCTCGGGCCGCGAGCTGCGCATCGCCCGCCGGCGTATCGGCATGATCTTCCAGGAATACAACTTGGTGGAACGGCTCTCGGTGATCGAGAACGTGCTGTGCGGCCGGCTCGGCTACGTCCCGGTCTGGCGAGCCTGGCTGCGCAGGTTTCCGCAAGCCGACATCGAGCGCGCGTTCGCGTTGCTCGATGCCGTCGGGCTCGGCGGCTTTGCCACTCAACGCGCCGACCAGCTCTCGGGCGGCCAGCGCCAGCGCGTCGGCATCGCGCGCGCTCTGATGCAGGAGCCCGATCTGCTGCTGGCCGACGAGCCGACCTCCTCGCTCGATCCCAAGACCTCGGTCGAGATCATGGAGCTGATCGCCCGTCGCGCCGGCGAAAGCGGCATCCCGGCAATCGTCAACATTCACAATGTCGAGCTCGCGCGCCGCTATGCCGATCGGATCATCGGCATGTCGAAGGGAGAGATCGTATTCGACGGGCCGCCGCAGAAGCTCGCAGACACTCATTTGCTTGCGATCTATGGCGGCGAGGGCTGGCTCGAATGAGCGACGTCCCCCTCCCCGCGCGGACCCGACGCGACGCCTTCCCGCCGAACTGGCCGGCGTGTATCGGGCTCACCGTGCTGGCACTCTACGTTCTCTATGCCAGCACCATCCTCGACATCACCTGGGCCCGCTTCATGGTCGGGCTCGACCAGGGCTCGCGCTTTCTCTCGCGCATGTTTCCGCCCAACGTGGCGCCCGACAAGCTCGCGCTGCTTTACAACGGCATGAGCGAGAGCCTGCAGATCGCGATCATCGCGACCGCCGTCGGCGTGCTGCTGTCGCTGCCGCTCGGGCTCGCCGCTGCCCGCAACCTGGCGCCGCTGCCGCTCGCTTGGTTCTCACGCGGCCTGATCGTCGCGTTCCGCACCTTCCATCCGGTCATCGTGGCGATCCTGTTCGTCAAGGCGGTCGGCTTCGGGGCGCTCGCCGGCATGCTCGCGCTCGTCGTTGCCTCGCTCGGCTTCCTGTCCAAGCTCGTGGCCGAGGCGGTCGAGGAAATGTCGATGAAGCCAGTCGAGGCGGTGCGGGCGACCGGCGCCTCGTTCCTCTCGGTCGTGGTCATGGCCGTGCTGCCCCAGGTGATGGCGCGGTTCATCGGATTTTCCGCCTATCAGCTCGATTCCAATCTGCGCAACTCGGCGCTGGTGGGGCTCGTCGGCGGCGGCGGCATCGGCGCCACCCTGTTCACCGCGTTTCAGCGTTTCGACTACGACTTCGTGCTTACGATCGTGCTCGCGATCATTGCCGTGGTCATGGTCGGCGAAATCGTCTCGGGCTTCATGCGGAGGCTGTTCCAGTGACGGCGACGCCAACGATCGGCCCGCGCCAGTGGCATCGCTTCTCGGTGACCGAGCGCATCATGCGCTCGGTGTTCTACCTCATGGCGCTGATCGCGATCGTCTGGTCGCTGCGCAGCATCGAGATCATTCCGGAATTCCTCTACGACGCTCCGCAACAGACCGCCGACTTGTTTGCCCGGATGTGGCCGATCGATTGGGCCTGGTATCCCAAAGTTGTGCATGCGGCCTTGCTGGAGACGCTGCACACCGCCACCCTTGGCACGATCCTGGCCGTGGTCATGGCGAGCCTCGTTGCCCTCCTGGTCGCGCGCAACATCACGCGCTCGGCCGTGCTCAACGGGATCGGGCGCTTCATTCTCGTCGCCACGCGCTCAGTGCATGCCATGGTGTGGGCGCTGTTCTTCGTGGCGGTGTTCGGCCCAGGCGCGCTCGCCGGCACGCTCGCGATCGCGGTGCATTCGATCGGCTTCACCGGCAAGTTCCTCTCCGAGGCCATCGAGGAGGCGAAGCCGGGACCAATCGAGGCGCTTACCGCCGCCGGCGCCTCGCCGCTCGCCATCCTGCTCAAGGGCTACTGGCCGCAGGTCAAGCCCGCATTCCTGGCCATTGCAACCTTCCGCTGGGACATCAACGTGCGTGAATCGGCGGTGCTCGGCCTTGTCGGCGGCGGCGGATTGGGGATGGCGCTGGATACCGCCTTGTCCAACCTTTACTGGGACCAGGCCGGCCTCGTCCTGTTCGTGATCTTCGTGATCGTGATCGCGGTCGAGATCGTGACCGCCTGGATCAGAGGGAAGATCATTTGACACCCAGCTGACACCCAGCGAGCGTTTTGTGACGCAGCAGGATTGTGGCGCAACCCATCCTGCACCCTCGCAGCGCAGTGCATCCGCGTCCAAGCCAGCCCCGTAACTGCAAGCGTCGGCGGCGAGGTCCTTGCCGCGGACCACCATGCGTAACACCCAAACGAGGGGACGGATCATGCGAATCCTGGCAGCAGCGCTTGGCGCTCTTCTGATTTCAACCAGCCAACCCGCGCTCGCGTTGGGCGGGCACGAGCAAGACGAGCTTCAGCAAGCCGAAGCGCAGCAAACCGAAGTGCAGCAAACCAAGCCGGAGCAAGCCGAAGCGCCTGTCGCCGAGACACGGCCTGCCGATGTACCGCAGCCTGAGATGCAGCAGGCCGAGACGCAACCTACCCAGGCTCCGCAGCCCGAGATGCAGCGGGCCGAGGCCCAACCGGCCAGTGCACCGCAGCCTGAGATGAAGCAGGCCGAGGCCCAGCCAGCCCAGGCCCCGCAACCCGAGATGCAGACCGAGACGCAACCTGCCGAGGCTCCGCAACAGGCCGAGACGCAACCCGCCGAGGCCCCGCAGCCCGACATGAAGCAGGCCGAGGCCCAGCCGGCCGAGGCCCCGCAGCCCGAGTTGCAGAAGGCCGAGACGCAGCCTGCTGAGGCTCCGCGGCCCGACGTGAAGCAGGCCGAGACGCAGCCTGCCAAGGCTCCACAACCCGAGAAACCACAGGCCGAGACGCAGCCGGCCAATGCCCGGCAACCCGACGCGCAACAGGCCAAAACGCAACCGGCCGCAGCTCCGCAACCCGAGAGGCAGCAGGCTGAGGTTACGCAGGGTGTCGCTCTGCAAAGCGAGCCACAGCAGCCCCAGATGCGGCAAGGTGCGGCTCCGCGGGCCGAGCGGTCGCAGGGCGCGCTCGCCGCAGTACCGCCGGCCGGACTCCCCCGCGATGCCAAATGGACCGTCTTTGTCGAGCTGGAATACGGGACGAGGCTCGACGTTCCGGGCGCCGTCTTCGCGACGCCCGATGGGCCCGCCAACCGGGGCGTGGGCCGGCAGTTCAAGACGCCCGACGGTCGCGCGACCCTGGCCGTCTACTCACAGCGCAACGACGCGCGCGACACCCCGGCGAGCTATCTTCGGAAGAACCTCCAGTCCTCTCGCAGTGGCCTTGACTATGAGCGGGTGACGCCCGAGTTCTTCGCGATCGCGGCTGTCATGGGCGACAGCATCTACTACAGCCGCTGCAACTTCTCGCGCAACCCGGGCCGCGCCATCCACTGCTTCGACCTGAAATATCCGGCGCAGGAAAGGCAGAGCTGGGACGGCATCGTTACGCGGATGAGTCGATCGCTGCGGCCACTGCAGGGTGGCTAGCGCCCAGCAATTTGAAATTCTACACCACCAGCAGCAAACTCTGGCGCGTCCCGTTCCGTTGGAATCGGGACGCGCTTTGAACTTATTGAGTGGCGTACTTCGATTGCTCGCACAATCTACTTGAGCTTGTCGGCAACTTTCTCGACACCCGCCTTGGCGCAGGACTCATCGCCGGCCTGATTGTTGCCGCTCACGCCGACGCCGCCGATCGTGTCATTGCCAACATTGATCGGGTAGCCGCCACCGAGCGGAATGACCTCGGCCAGCTGCCGCTGGCCGGCGGCATCCTTGCCGGGCTCGGTGCTGTCGCGCCATTCGAGCGTGGAACGGCGGAAGGTGCGGGCCGTATAGGCCTTGCGCCGCGCGAGCTCCAGGCTGTGCGGGCTCGGATTGTCAGACGAGATGAAGACACGCATGCGGCCGGCGCGGTCGACGACCGCAACCGAGATCGCCACGTTGCGCTTCGCGCATTCCGCAATGGCGGCCTGGGCAATCTCAAGGCCGAGCCCCCACGTGATGTCCTTCTGCGACTGCACGCCCCCCTCGGCATACGCAAAGCCCGGAAGCATGCAGGCCGCCATGACACCAATAGCCAAACCAGTACGCATCGACATGCTGAAGTCCTCCCTCGGTAAAGATGTTGTGGTTGCAGGACTACCGCCCACACGAGCGGCAGTCCTCAAGCTTGTTGCGTGCCGCGGGCGCGGCGACGCAGCATTGCGGCTGCGGAGTTGAAGCTTACTTCAGCTGATCCGCCACCTTGGCGATGCCGGAATTGCCGCACGCCTCTTCCTGCGGGCCGCCGTTCGGGGCACCGCTGAGGCCGACGCCGCCGATCGTTTCTTCGCCGACCTTGATCGGCACGCCGCCCTGCAGCGGAATGACCTTGGCAAGCGATCGCTGACCGGGAACCTGGGTCTCGGTGCGCTTGGCCCAATCGATGGAGGTACGGCCAAAAGTCCGCGATGTATAGGCCTTGCGCTCAGCGAGCTCGAGATTGTGCGGCGCCGCCCCATCGCCATGGATAAAGACCTTCACCCGACCCGCGCGATCGACCACCACGACCGTGGTCCGCGCCCCACACTCGGCCCACGCAGTTTCCGCGATCGTCAATGCCATTTTGACCGAAATGTCGCGCTGCATCAGCACTTGCGCGCTAACGGAACCCGGAACGACAAGGGCGGTCGCCAGGCCGGCCGCGGCCAACACTCGAAACATCATGAGATCCTCCCACTGTTGTGACATACCGAATTACAACTACGGCCAGCACTGCGGCTGCGACCGATGGCGGGATTATGTCATGGGCCGCGCGCCTTGATAACCGGGCTGAAGCTGCCGTCATTACGTCGCGTTGACAACATAGCGGCACGCGAACGATAGTGCGCCTAGAGCTGAGTGTCCTTCCGGGGGGAGCCGGACTTGACCAGCGAGACTGTTGACGCGCGGGCCATTGCGCCCCGCTCAAGGCCGTTGGCGTTGCCAGCAGCCGTAAGCCTTCGCAGCATCGCCTGGTTTCCCGCGGCTTTCCTGGTCAGCTACCATCTGCTCGCGCTGTTGGCGCTGGTGCCGTGGTTTTTCAGCTGGACCGGCGTGATCCTCGCCATCGTAGGCGACTATGTGTTCGGCGTCCTCGGCATTAACCTCTGTTACCATCGCCTGCTCGCCCATCGCGGCCTCCGATGTCCGAAATGGTTCGAGCACACGCTCGCAATCCTGGGGTTTTGCTGCCTGCAGGATACCCCAGCGCGCTGGGTTGCGGTCCACCGCCGTCACCACCAGCATGCCGACGAGCAGCCCGACCCGCACAGCCCGCTGGTCAATTTCCTCTGGGCCCATATGGGCTGGATCGTGGTCGAAAACCGCGAGCTCGATCGGCTGGGGATCTACGAGCGCTACGCGCGCGACATCCTGCGCGATCCGTTCTACAAGCGGCTCGAGCGCAACCTCTGGCAGCTGTGGATCATCCTGATATCCTGGGCGGTGTTCTTCTTCGGCGGTTTCGCGGCTTCGCTGCTATTGGGCGGAACCACGATGGAGGCCGTTCAGTTCGGCCTGAGCCTCCTGGTCTGGGGCGTGTTCGTGCGCACCGTCGCAGTCTGGCACCAGACCTGGGCGGTCAACTCGATTGCGCATCTGTGGGGTTACCGCAACTACGCGACCGACGAGGACAGCCGCAACAACATTTTGGTTGGGCTGATCAGCAACGGCGAAGGCTGGCATAACAATCACCACGCCGATCCACGCTCAGCCAAGCATGGCCATCGCTGGTGGGAGATCGACACCACCTACCTGACCATTCGGCTCCTCGTCCTGATCGGGCTTGCCCGCGACGTTGCCCTGCCCAACCCCCGACTGGTGGCGCAGGCCGGCGGACAGCTTGCCACACATGAATATCGGGACGAGCCGGCCAGTTGATCGCGGCCCTGGGCGGCATTGAACTCCCCCTCCCCGTTCGCTATACGGGCAACCGACTTCAGCGGCGGATCGGGCGGGCCCAGGGAGCGTGCGATGGGGCGTGCAATGCGGCTCCCGCCGGGGCATGATGCGCTTACAGAAAACGTTGGCGATCAAGGGCTTATCAATGGCATCGACGTTCGATACGGTGGTCAACATCATTACCGAGACCTGCGACATTCCGCGCGATACGATCAAGCCGGAGAGTCACGCCATTAACGACCTCGGGATCGACAGCCTCGATTTCCTCGACATCGCGTTTGCCATCGACAAGACCTTCGGGATCAAGATGCCGCTCGAGCAGTGGACCCAGGAGGTGAACGAGGGCAAGGCGACCACCGAGCAGTATTTCGTGTTGCAGAACCTGTGCACCCGCATCGACGAGCTCGTCGCGGCCAAGCGAGCGGCATGACACCCAGATTGGCATGCACCTTGAGTACTTCCGCCTCATCGATCGCATCTTGGAATTCGACCCGGTCGGGCGAACCATCCAGGCGGAGGCGATTGTTCCCACGCAATCGACCGTGTTCGAAGGCCACTTCCCCGGCCACCCGCTGATGCCGGGCGTGCTGCTGCTCGAAACCATGGCGCAGGCGTCGGGCTGGATGATCATCGGCCTCACCGGATTCACACGCATGCCGTTTCTGGCAGCCTTCAAGGAGGCAAAACTGCGCTCGTTCGTAACACCGGGGCAGTCGCTGATCGTGCGCGCGGAGCTGTTGCACGAGGGCTCCGGCTTCGCCGTGACCAAGGCCGAGGTCCAGGTGGAAGGTAAGCGCGTGTGCAATGCGGAGATCACCTTCCGGGTCGTCGAGTTTCCAAGCCCCGCATTCCGGACCAGCATGCAGGAGATTGCCGCCGCCATCGCGTTTCCGATGGAGACGCTGAGCCATGGCTGAGGCGCCGCGGGAGACCTTGACGCGGGAGACATTGACACGGGAGACCTGGATCACCGGTGTCGGCATCGTCTCCTGCCTCGGTGAAGGGCAGGAGGCGCACTGGCAACGCCTCAACGAGCCGCCGCCGGTTCCTGACATGAAGGCCTTCGCGCCTTACATCGTGCATCCGCTCGCACCGATCGAGCTCGACAAGCAGATCCCGAAGAAGGGCGACCAGCGCCAGATGGAACCCTGGCAGCGCATCGGCACCTATGCGGCGGGGCTTGCGCTCGACAGCGCCGGCGCCAAGGGCAATGCCGAGCTATTGGCGCACATGGACATGATCGTCGCGGCCGGCGGCGGTGAGCGCGACGAGGCGGTCGATGCCGCGGTGCTGACCGGGCTGCCCAGGGCGGAGAATCCCGGCGCCTTCCTCAATGAGCGGCTGATGAGCGATCTACGTCCGACCCTGTTCCTGGCGCAGCTCTCCAATCTCCTGGCGGGCAACATCTCGATCGTGCATGGCGTCACCGGATCCTCGCGCACTTTCATGGGCGAGGAGCTGGCCGGCGTCGATGCGGTGCGGATCGCACATGCGCGCATTGCGGCGGGGCAGAGCGACATCGCGCTCGTCGGCGGCGCCCACAACGGCGAGCGGCATGACTTGCTGCTGCTCTATGCGTTCGGCGGCCATGCGCTCAAGGACAGTTTCGCCCCGGTGTGGGAACGCGCCGCGCGTGGCGGCGCCTTTGCGCTCGGCTCGCTCGGAGCATTTCTCGTGCTCGAGTCGCGCGAGCATGCGCTCGCCCGTAACGTCAAGCCGCTTGCGCGGCTCTCCGCCGTCCTGTCGGGCCGGAGCAACCGGCAGGGCAGCGCTACGACCGCCGCGCTCGCGCGCATGTGGTCAGAGCTCGCGCCACGACTATCACCGGGCCACGCCGCGGTGATCTCGGGCGCGTCCGGCGCCGAGCCCGCGACCTCGGCCGAACGCGCATGGCTCGCCACCCTGCCCGATGTTGCGGTGCGCGCGACCGGAACCTATCTGGGTCATGGCTTCGAGCCGCAATTCGCGATGAACATAGCGCTTGCAACGCTGGCGCTGGGGCACGAAAGATTGTTCCCGCCCGGCGACTCGTCCGGGGTCGAGCGCGAGATGGCAGGCACTGTTGATCAGATCGTGGTCAGTGCGGTCGGGCATTGGCGCGGCGAAGGCATGGCGCTCGTCGAAGCCGTGCGCTGAAGGAGCAGGGAGATGGCCTCTTCGTCCAATGGAGCCAAAGGAGCTCCGGTTGCCGTCACCGGTATCGGGGTCGTCACCTCCCTTGGGATCGGCATTGCGGACAACTGGCGCAAGCTCACCGCCGGACAGTCCGGCATTCGCCGCATCAGCCGCTTCCCGACCGACGCGCTACGCACCACCATCGCCGGCACGGTCGATTTCGTCCCCGTGGAGCCGTTTTGCTCCACCACGCTCGCCGAGCGGCTCGCCGACATGGTGGCGGAGGAAGCGATCGCGCAGGCGTCTATCGGCAGCAAAGGTGATTTTCCGGGGCCGCTGTTCCTCGCGGTTGCACCGGTCGAGGTCGAATGGCCGCATCGTCAAGCCATCACCGCCGACTTGCGTAGCAACGACGCCATCACCTATGGCGACATTCTGCGCACCACGACCTCGGGCCGCTTTCGTGCGTTCCACGAGCGCTGCCTGTTCGGATCGGTCGCCGAGCACGTCGCTGACCGCTTCGGCACCAAGGGCTCGCCGATCTCGCTCTCGACCGCCTGCGCATCCGGCGCAACCGCGATCCAGCTCGGCGTCGAAGCGGTCCGGCGCGGTGAGACCGACGTGGCGCTCTGCATCGGAACCGATGGGTCGATCAATCCGGAATCCCTGATCCGGTTCTCGCTGCTCTCGGCGCTGTCGACCTCGAACGAGGTGCCCGCGAAGGCGGCGAAACCATTCTCCAAGAACCGCGACGGCTTCGTCATGGCGGAAGGCGCCGCCGCGCTTGTGCTCGAGAGCCTCCACCACGCCAAGGCTCGCGGCGCCAAGATCCTTGGTGTGATCGAAGGCTGCGGCGAGATGGCGGATTCCTTTCACCGCACCCGCTCGAGCCCCGACGGCAAGCCGATCATCGGCTGCATTCGCAACGCCATCGCGGATGCCGGCCTCACGCCCGACGATATCGACTACATCAATCCGCACGGCACCGGCACATCCGAGAACGACAAGATGGAATATCTCGGCGTGTCGAGCGTCCTCGGCGAACGCGCCAAAGCGGTCCCGATCTCGTCCAACAAGTCGATGATCGGCCACACGCTGTCGGCGGCCGGTACGGTCGAGGCGGTGTTCACGCTGCTGACGCTCGAGCATCAGCGCCTGCCGCCCACCATCAACTACGAGATTCCCGACCCCGCGATCCCGCTCGACGTCGTGCCCAACGTGGCGCGCGACGGCAAGGTGCGCCACGCGCTTTCCAACTCCTTCGGCTTCGGCGGCCAGAACGTCTCGCTGGTGCTCGGCCGCGAGCCGGCATGACGGGGCTTATGCGGGCGCTCACGCTTCTCGCCGACCGCAAGCTCGACTGCGTCGACATGGCGCCGCCGTCGGCGCCCGCTGCCGACGAGGTGCAGATTCGCGTCACGGCGGTCGCGCTCAATCACATCGACGTCTGGGGCTGGCGCGGAATGGCGTTCGCCAAGCGCAAGCTGCCGCTCGTCGTCGGCGCGGAAGCCTCCGGCGAGATCGCAGCCGTCGGTGCGGGCGTGAGCGCCTTCAGACCCGGCGATCACGTGGTGATGTATGGGGCGCTGACCTGCGGCGTCTGCAAGGCCTGCCGCGATGGTCGTGACAACCTCTGTGAAAACGTCGGCGGCGTCATGGGCTTCCACGTTGATGGCTTCGCCCGCGACCTGCTCAATCTGCCGGCGCGGCTGGTGATCCCCGTCCCGCCGGGCGTGTCGCATCGCGACGCCGCCTGCGCGCCGATCGCCTTCGCGACCGTGCAGCACATGCTGTTCGACAATGCCAGGCTCGAGCCGGGCGAGAGCGTGCTGGTGCATGCCGGCGGCTCCGGCATCGGGACCGCCGCAATCCAGATGGCGAAGGCCATTGGCGCGACCGTGATCACCACCGTGGGCGACGATGCCAAGGCCGAAAAGGCGAAGGCGCTCGGTGCCGACCACGTCATCAACTATCGCACCGAGCGCTTCGAAGGCGTGGTGCGCAAGCTCACCAACAAGAAGGGCGTCGACGTCGTGTTCGAGCATGTCGGCGCGGACACCTTCAACGGCTCGCTGTTGTGCCTGCGGCGCGGGGGTCGGCTCGTCACCTGCGGCGCAACCTCAGGCCCGTCGACGACGCTCAACCTGATGCAGCTGTTTCAGCAGCAGTATCGCATCATCGGCTCCTTTGGCGCGTCGATGCGCAACATCCGCGAGAGTCTTGCCAAGATGGCCGCCGGCATGCGGCCGGTGATCGACACCGAAGTGCCGCTCGCCGAGTTCGAGCGCGGCCTGGCGCGATTGGAGAGCCGCCAGGTGTTCGGCAAGATCGTGGTCACGTTCTAAAGCCGCGCCGATGAATCCTCGCCTCATGCGTCTCACGCTGGTTCTCAGACGCGGCTACAAGAAGGCCCTTAATTCCGTCATCGGCTTCCTGGCGGTTGCCATCCTCAAGCTCATTCGGCGCGGCGACCGTATCCGCTTCGCCAACATGGCCGGCGGGCTCATGCGCCGCGTCGGCCCTTTGCTTCCGAAACACAAGGTCGGCCGCGCGAATCTCATGGCCGCATTTCCCGAGAAGTCACCTGAGGAGATCGAAGCGATTCTCGCCGGCGTGTGGGACAATCTCGGCCGCGTCAGCGCGGAGATTGCCCATCTCGACCGGATCGAGGTCATCGATCCGGCGAAGCCGGGCGTTATGAGCGATCCGGAAA
>Ga0081455_10005244_pt1 | contig 14247 bp, 13 predicted proteins | sample TabmetS3T2R1_FD_70207 | JGI IMG/M metagenome (GOLD analysis project Ga0081455, IMG submission 70207) | Tabebuia heterophylla rhizosphere microbial communities from the University of Puerto Rico - S3T2R1 | ecosystem: Host-associated > Plants > Roots > Rhizosphere ... | reverse complement strand
TGGCGCAACTGGTGCGTGACGAGCGGCATCAGACACCCGACAACGCGGATATTGCGCTGGTCGCCGTCGACAACCGCACCGGAAGTGTCGTGGCCTGGGTGAGCGGGTCGGACTATTTCGGGCGCGCTGGCCAGGTCGACCTCGTGCGGGCTCATCGCTCGCCCGGCTCAGCGCTCAAGCCGATGATCTATGCACTCGCCTTTGAAGATCGCACGCTGCATCCCGAATCACTGGTCGAGGATGTGCCGGTGCGCTTCAAGGACTGGCTGCCGAGAAACTTCGACCACGGCCATATGGGGGCTGTCACCGTTCGCCGCGCCCTGCAGCAATCGCTGAACGTCCCGGCGGTACTGGCGCTCGAGCGGGTGGGCCCTCAGCGCTTCCTCGCCACCTTGCGCGCCGCCGGAACATCTCCCGTCCTGCCGCGTGGCGATTCGGGTGACTCCCTCGGCATGGCACTCGGCAGCCTTGCGGTCTCGCCTTTGGAGATGGCCAACCTCTATTCGGGACTCGCCAAAGGCGGCCTGTTCGCTCCACCACAGGTCCGGCGTGACGCATCGCGCCCGGCTCCGGTTCGCCTGCTGGGCGCCGCCGCTTCCTGGTACGTCGCCGACATTCTGGCCGAGGCACCCTTGCCCGATGGCTTCGCGTCGCTGCCCGTCGCGCTGCGCGAGCGGCGGATCGCCTACAAGACCGGGACGTCCGCAGGGTTCCGCGATGCCTGGGCCGTTGGCTTCACGACCAATTGGACGGTTGTCGTCTGGACGGGACATGCCGACGGTACGACGCGGCCGGGGCAACTCGGCCGCCTCGCCGCGCTGCCGATCGTGCTCAAGGCATTCGACCGCCTGCCCGCAGAGGACAATCGCGCCCTGTCCCCACCCTCAGACGTCCTGCGGGTGGCGAACTGGCGCGACCTGCCGCCGCGCATGCGCAGACTGGGCCCTGTCGCGGACATGGGTGGCGGACCACGCATCGCCTATCCTCCGGCCGACGCCCGGCTCGAGCTTCGCGCGCACGAAGCCATCTCCCTCGCGGCACTTGGCGGCCATGGTGAACTACGTTGGCTGATCGACGGCCGGCCGATCAACGGCACGACCTGGATACCCAACGGTGCAGGTGAAGCCCGTGTTGCCGTGATCGATCAGGCCGGGCATGCGAGCGCGGTGACAGTACAGATCGTCCTCCGCCGCTAGGTCACGCGAGCAAGGCCACCACCACTGAGACCAGCAAGGCAACTGCGAAAGCGACGTTGACGATTCGGTTTGTGCGTGGATCGCGGAAGAAACGCGTCAACAGCGCCCCCGAAATCAACCACACGACGTTGATCACAATGATCAGGAGCGTAAGCACGGCAATCTTGAGCGTGATGTCGAGCGGCAAATGCTCATGCACGAGCACGAAGCCCGAGAACAGCGCCGCCATTGCGGCGTAGCCTTTGGGATTGATCAGCGACAGGCCGAGGCCGCCGGCGAAGCGTGGCGCTTGCCGCTCGGTCGCCGATTCCGTCAGGGGCGGTGCCGTTGCAATACGCCAGGCAAGCCACAGGAAATAGCCTGCCGCCACCACGGTCACGACCGGAGTCGCGCCAGGCAGCGCCAGCAGCAGTCCGACGACGCCACTGGCCGTAATGATCATCACCCCGATCATGCCGACGACGATTCCAGCTAGATAGCCGACCACCCGCTTCGCACCGAAAGCCGCTCCGGCGGCGGCGAGGCTCAGCGTTGCCGGACCGGGACTGCCGGCAAGCGCGATCGAGGCCAACAAGAAGCCAGGCAAGCCTTCCATGGTCGACGATATGGCGAGGCTGATGCGAATCGTCTTGAACGTTTGTGCATCAGGCTATGGCAAGCATTTCGCCTTCAGCGCCTGCGCGACCTTTGAGGCCGGCTCGCGGCCAAGCTCGGCACAGATGGCGCGACCGGCAGTGGCGACCGCGTCGAGGTCGACACCATGCGCGACACCGAGCCCGTTCAGAAGATAGACCACGTCCTCGGTGCCGACGTTGCCAGACGCGCCCTTGGCGTAAGGGCAGCCGCCCAGTCCGGCAACGGCCGTATCGAATACCGCAATGCCTCGTTCCATCACGGCCATGATGTTGGCGAGCGATTGACCGTAGGTGTCGTGGAAATGGGCCGCGAGTTTTTCCCGCGGCACCTTCTGCGCAACCGCCTCGACCATGGCCACACACTCCGCAGGCGTGCCCACGCCGATCGTGTCGCCGAGCGAGACCTCGTAGCAGCCCATCCGGAGTAACCGTTCCGACACTTCCGCCACCTTCTCTGGTGCCACCTTGCCGTCATAAGGACAGGCGATGACGGTCGAGACATAGCCGCGGACCTTCATGCCGTGCTTCCGGGCCGCTTCCAGGACCGGCGCAAAGCGCTCGAAGCTCTCATCGATCGAGCAGTTGGTGTTCTTGCGGCAGAAGGCTTCGGACGCCGCGGTGAAGACCGCGATTTCCCCGCAATGCGCTTCGACGGCGCCATTCATGCCCTGCTTGTTGGGCACCAGCACGGGATAGCTGACGCCGGGCTTGCGCTTGATCTCGGCCATCACTCGATCAGTGTTGGCCATCTGCGGCACCCATTTGGGCGACACGAAACTGCCCGCCTCGACGGCACTGTGCCCCGCCGCCGACAGGGCATCGATCAATGCCACCTTGGCCTCGACCGACACCGGTTTGGCCTCGTTCTGCAGGCCGTCGCGCGGGCCAACTTCGACCAGCCGCACTCTCTTTGGGTAGTTCATTCCTGTCTCCGGGCTGGCGCCATTCTACGCCAATCCCCGGAGCGCGAGATACAGGCCGAGTAGCAACAGGCCGACGAAGAACACTGTGCGGAACGTCTTGGGCGCAATGCGCTGTCGCATCACCTGGCCAAGCTGCATGCCGGCAAGCGCCGGGACAAGCGCCAGCAACGAAATGCCGATCGACGACGTCTGCCACGCCTCGACCCGCAGCAATCCGAGAGCCAGCGCCAGTGTCGACACGGTGAACGAAAGCCCCAGCGCCTGGATCAGGTCGTCCCTTTCGAGCCCAATCGCCTGGAGATAGGGCACTGCCGGGATCACGAACACGCCGGTCGCTCCAGTGACGAGCCCTGTCGCGGTTCCGATGGTCGGTGCCAGCCATCTTTCCTGACGAGGCGCTACGGCCATCTTGAATCCGCTCAGCCCCACGACGGCATAGACCGCGAGGGCAACACCAAGCCCCGCTTCCGCCATGCCTGATGCATCGCTCGCGATCAGGCCAGCACCGGCGATGGTACCCATGATCACGCCCAACATCATCGGCCAAAGCCGGAGCGCCAGGGCGCCAAAGCGAGGCCCTGCCAGCAACTGCCAGACATTGGTGACCAGCGACGGCACGACCAGGATCGCCGCCGCCTCGGCCGGCGGCAGAGCAATCGCCAGCAGGCCCATGGCGACCGTCGGCAGTCCCATGCCGATCACGCCTTTGACAAGGCCGGCCAGCAAGAAGATTGCCGAGAGCAGGACCCAGAAGCTTGCGGTCATGGCCCGGACCTTGCCATCGGCACGACAGGCGACAATGTGGAAGGTACGATATCAGCCTTCGGACTAGCCGAAGGCTCTGGATCGGCGTAGTCAGCTTGGATGCGGTTCGATCTCACCGATCTGCGCCTGGTATTGAACGTCGCCGAGGCCGCGAGCATCACCCATGGTGCGGCACGCAGCGGGCTGGCGCTCGCCTCCGCAAGCGAACGGATCCGCGATATGGAACTCGCCCTGGGCGCCGCCTTGTTCGAGCGCAAGCGACGAGGTGTCAGTCCGACGCCAGCCGGCACAGCCCTGATACATCATGCGCGTATCGTGACACGTCAGATGGAGTTGATGCGCGGCGAGCTCGACGTCTTTGCCAAAGGGCTGCGTGGTAGCGTGCGGGTATTGTCCAACACTGCCGCACTGCAGGCGTTCCTGCCGCCGTTACTTGGCCCTTTCCTGGCGGCGCATCCCAACGTCGATCTCGCGCTTGAGGAAAGACCAAGCCCCGAGATCGTGCGCGCCATTGCCCGCGACGCTGCCGATATCGGTATCGTCGCCGACGCCGTCGATCCAGCCGTCGAGCTCGAGACTTTCCCCTTTGCCGAAGATCGGCTCGTCCTGGTCGCTCCGGAGAAGCATCCCCTCGCCCATCGCCGCTGCATCGTCTTTACCGATACGCTGCCTTACGATTTCGTTGGCTTGCCGGCAGGAGCCGCCTTGCAGGACCATATCGCTGGTCACGCGGCGCGAGCAGGACGCCAATTCCGGCTGCGCGTCCGGCTGCCTGGCTTCGACGCCATATGCCGCCTCGTCGAAAGCGGTATCGGGCTCGCAGTAGTACCCAAAGCCGCTGCCGACCGATGCCGGCGCTTCATGTCGATCCGCATCATTCCCCTTACGGATGCCTGGGCATTGCGCCGCTTGCGTCTCTGCGTGAAAGACGCGCGAGCCCTACCCGCCCATGCACAATGGTTGCTAAGCCATTTGCGCTCCCGCGCGGAGGCTGGCTAGGAGGACACTACGACAGCGTCGGCCGGAGCTTGCCCGCGCGGCCGAGGATGAAAGCGACGGCCGCCAGCGCGAGAATGGTAAAGGCGATCAGCAGGGTCGCGACGGCCGTAATGGTCGGATTCACCTCTAGGATCAGCTCGTTGAACATCTTCTTCGGCACCGTCTCGTACTTGCCGGCGATGAAAGACGTCACGATCACTTCGTCGAAGCTGCCAATGAAGGCGAATATCCAGGCGGCAAAGACGCTCGGCGCAAGATTGGGGAGCACCACCTTGCGCATTGTGTAGGCCCACGAGGCACCAAGGCTCCACGCCACCTGCTCGATCCGGATGTCCAACTCCCGGATCGCGACGCCCAACACCATGATTACGAGCGGAATGGTCAGGATCGTGTGCGCCACCACGAGCCCGATGAGCGAACCCAGCAAGCCGACCTTGGCGAGACCGAGATAGAGCGCCACGGCGGCGATGATCGTGGGCACGATCAACGGCGCCATGAAGTTGGCCTCGATCCAGCCACGACCGACGAATGCGCCACGGCGCAGCCCATAGGCCGCCAGGCCCCCCAGAAACAACGACACAACGGACGAGATCAGCGCGACAGTCGCCGACGTCCCCATCGCCTCCATCCATCTCGCATCACCGAAAAAGGTCTCGTACCAGCGCAGCGACAGGCCGGGCGGCGGGAAGGTCAGGGCGCGCGCCGACGAGAAGGACATCGGGATCACGACCAGGAGCGGCACGGTCAGGAAAGCGAGGCCGAAGATCCCAACCGTCGTCAGGAACCGCCGCGCCCAAGGCGAACTGCCGATCATGCACCCCTCTTCATGGCGACGCCCTGCGGTCGAGCCGCCGATAGGCAGCGAAGATCAGCAGGGTCGCTACCAGCAAAATGGTCGAGATCGCCGATGCCTGCTCCCATCGTGGGATCTGGTTGATCAGCGTGTCGAGCAGATTGGAGATCATCGGCACGCGCCCGCCGCCCAGGATGGCAGGCGTCACGTAGAAACCGAGGCTGAGGATGAAAACCAGCAGGGCTCCCGCTGCCAGCGCCGGCAGAGTGAGCGGGAAGAAAACCTTCCAGAAGATCATGCGCGGCGGCGCGCCCATTGACGCGGCAGCTTGAAGCAGGCGATCGTCGATGCGGATCATCGCGGCGAACAGCGGCAGTACCAGGAAAGGCAGCAGCACGTTGGCCATGCCGATGGTGACGCCGACCTCGTTATAGAGGAAGGCGACCGGCGCGTCGGTGAGCCCTGCCCACTGCAGGCCGCGGTTGACCAACCCGCCGTTGCCCAGCACGACGATCCACGCATAGGTGCGCACGAGGAGGCTCACCCAGAACGGCAGCACGACCAGCGCCAGTGCGATCATGCGCGCGCGGCTGCCGAGGCCCCGCATCCAGAGCGCCAGCGGATAGCCGATCAAGATATTGGCCAGTGTCGCGACAAGCGCGATCCGCATCGTGTTGCCCAGCACACGGAGATAGACCGGCGCCTCGAGCAGGCCCGCATAGTGCTCGAGTGTGAAGCCCCGGCTCTTCTCCCAGAAACCGAAGCCCAGCATGTAGGCGATGGGTGCGTTGAAGGCGACGAACATCAGCACCAGCAGCGGCGCGACGTAACCAACGCCTTCGAAGGGGGCGGATCTGGTCATGGGCAGAAACCGCCTCTCCTCCTCGGTCCGCAGCCTCGCGACGGCATCATGCCGTCTAAAGGCTGAGCTTGAACGCTTCCCACTTCTGGTTCACGGCCTCGCCGTTGGTCGCCCACCATTCGGCGTTCTCGATCCACTGCACGTCCTTGTTCTGCTTGCTGGTGGGATACTCGCCGAGCTTGTTCTTTGGCAGCAACGCATCGAGATCGGGGCTGGGACCAGTGTAGGACACCACGGTCGCTGCCTTGGCCTGGTTTGCCGCGATCGACATCTCATGCATCAGCTTGTAGGCCGCTGCGCGATCCTCGGGCTTGGAGTTCTTGACGATCGTGAAATACGAGAGATCGGCCATTCCACCGGCGAAATTGACCTCGAAGGCCGGATCGCCCACCACACGGCCCGACCAGCAGATCGCATATTGGACCTCGTTATCCTTCATCAGCTGCGGGGCTTGGGCGCCGGCTTTCCACCATACCGCTATATCCTTCTTGATCTCATTGAGCCTCTTGAAGGCCGTATCGAGATCGAGGGGAAACAGCTTGTCCGGCGTCACACCCGTCGAGAGCAGTGCGAACGACAGCGCGTAGTTCGCGTAGTCGGGAAGACAACGCTTGCCCGGAAAGTCCTTGGTATTGAAGAAGTCGGCCCAGGTCTTCGGCGCCTTGGCGCCGGCGCGCCATGCCATGATGGTCGAGAAGTACTGATAGCCGAAGCCATATTCGTGCTTCGCTTCGGGAAACATCGGTTGCGGCGCAACCGCCGCCCAATCGACCGGCTCGATCAGCTTGAGATTGCGTGCCTGCAGCATGCCTCCTGATCCCAGCTCCATCAGAACGGTGCTGGTTTGTCCACTTTCGACGAGCGCCCTGAGCTTACCCAGTGGATTGGGGCTTTCACGGACCACCTTGATTCCGGTCTTCTTGGTGAAGGGCTCGATATAGCCTGCCTCGACCGAATCGCCGGACTTGCCGCCGGCCTCGATCATGCGGATTTCCTTGGCCTCGGCGCGGGCGTGACCCGAGCCCAGGATGCTCAGTGCAGGCAGCCCAGCAGCTGCACCTACGAAAGCACGACGCTTCATCATCATCCTCCTTGCTGTTTTCATTGCGCTACCGGCCACAGATCGGCAGCGTCCCAGGATACCTTGACCCGGTCGCCGGTCGCGAAGGCTCTGCCGAGAAACGGCACGGCTGCGACCATGGGCTGCGTGCCCTTCTCGCCCTCGAGGGTCACGTGATATCGCACCATTTGACCGAGATAGATCGCCTCGATGACGTGGGCAGGCTTGCCCTCGCCCTCCGCCGACAGGCGCACCCGCTCCGGCCGCACCAATCCGCGGCGGCCGTCGTTCAGGTCCACGAAGTTGGCAATGCCCAGGAATTCGGCAACGAAACGGTTGGCAGGCCTCAGATAAGCTTCACTCGGCGAGGCCACCTGCTGGGGGCTTCCCTTGTTCAGGATCATGATTCGGTCCGAGAGCGACAGCGCCTCTTCCTGGTCGTGCGTGACAAGCAGCGTGGTAACGCCGAGGTTGCGCTGGAGCTGCTTCAGCTCGACCTGCAGCTCTTCGCGCAGCTTGCGATCGAGGGCCCCCAGCGGCTCGTCGAGCAGCAGGATGTCCGGCCGGAAGACGATGGCGCGCGCCAGCGCCACGCGCTGCTGTTGGCCACCGGAGAGCTGTGCTGGCCTACGGTCTTCCAGTCCTTCGAGCCGGACGAGCTTCAGCGCATCGCGTGCCTGGCGCCGCGCTTCCCCGCCGAAGATCTTTCGCACCCCCAACGGGAACAGCACGTTGTCGAGCACGGTCATGTGCGGGAAAAGCGCATAGGACTGGAACACCAGGCCGATATTGCGTTCCTGTGCCGTCGCCGCGGTGACGTCACGACCGCCGATGAAAATGCGCCCCGAGGTTGGCCGATTGAGACCGGCGATCAGCGACAAAAGTGTCGTCTTGCCCGAGCCGCTCGGCCCCAGGATGGTGACAAGTTCGCCCTGCATGACTGAAAGATCGACGTTGTCGGCCGCCGCGAACGACCCGTAGCGCTTTGTCACACCCTCAAGGCGAATGTCCGACATGTCAGTGTCGCGTCAACTTCGCCATCGCGCGGTCGGCGGCCGCGAGCGTCTCATCGATGGTCGCTTCGTCGTGTGCGGCCGACAGGAACCATTTGGTTTGCCGGTTCACACGCACTCCTTCTTCCTGCAATGCGGAATGGAAGGCGAGCGCCATATCGCGATCGCATGCGGCCGATTCGCGATAATTCTTCGGCGCGGCATTGCGCGTGAAGAAGGTCTGGAAGATCGCCGGCAGTCCTTGCACCACCAGCGGCAATCTGTGCCTGGCACCTAGCGCTGCAAGACCGTCCATCAGCTTTCGGCCGCGTGCTTCCATGTCGCGATAGATGGCACCGCCATCCCGGGTCAGCACATCGAGTGTGGCAAGCGCTGCCGTCATGCTTTGGACATTACCGTTGTAGGTGCCACCGTGCATCACGCCCTTGTGGAGCAAAGTATCCATGACCTCACGGCGACCGGCCACCAGGGCAAGCGGGAAACCTGCGGCAACCGCCTTGGCATAGATCGAGAGGTCGGCTGAAACGTCGAAGCGCGCCTGCGCACCGCCGAGCCCGACACGAAAGCCTGTGATCACCTCGTCGCAGATGAACAACGCGCCGTTGGCACGGCAGAGATCGCGCACGCCGGCCAGATATCCCTTCTCCGGGCAGGCCACGCCGCCATTGACCATGACGGGTTCCATGATCACACCCGCAATCTCTCCGGGGTGGCGAACGAATGCCGCTTCGAGCGCCGCCAAGTCGTTCCAACCCGCGACAACAGTGTCGCCCAGAACGCTTGCCGGCATGCCCGGCGATCCCGCGACCGGGACTGGCGCATCGGCAGGTCCCGCCTCGTTCAACGACGGCTGAGTGCTGATGAAGGCTTGGTCGCTCCAACCGTGATAGTGGCCTTCGAACTTCAGGATCTTGGTGCGGCCCGTAAAGGCCCTGGCCAGCCGCAAGGCCATCAAAACGGCCTCCGTACCCGACGTCGCGAATCGGACCACCTCGGCGCTCGGCAGCACCTTGCACAGCCGCTCCGCCAGCTCGGCCTCACGTGGGTTTTGCGCGGCGAACACCTGCCCCTCGGCGAGGGAACCGGCCACCGCTTCGGTGATCTTCCTTGGCGCGTGCCCCAGGATGGCGGGTCCGTTGCCGAGCACGTAGTCGATATGGATGTTGCCGTCGACGTCATAGAGCCGAGCGCCCTCGCCGCGCTCGAAGAACAAGGGCACTGGCGTGCTCGCGTAGCGGACGTTGCTGCTCACCCCGCCGGCGAGATGCGTTTTTGCCCGTTCGTATAGTGCGATCGACTTGGCGTAGCTGCGCATGTCCCCATCCCACAAGAAAGTACGCTGGCCCATGTCCCGGAGCCGCCGAGCGGAAAACATCAATGAATTTGTGATCACAAATCAAGGCAAATCTATTCATCGCCACCAGATCCGGCAATTAATTTGTGATCACAAATCGACCAACCTGGACTAACCTTGTCGCCGATGCGCATCGGTCCCTCCACCCGCTCGTCGAGAGATACGTCACTACGCGAGCATGTCTATGCCTGGCTTCGCGATGCACTCAGCGCCGGCGAATTCGTTCCGGGACAAAAGCTTACCTTCCGATCCATCGCCGCATCCACGAACGTCAGCCTGACTCCGGTGCGCGAGGCGATCCGTCGCCTGGTCGCCGAAGACGCGCTTGAGATGGAACCCAACCGATCGGTGCGCGTACCGCGCATGACCGTGACCAAGCTTCTGGAATTGCGGGATGTCCGGATCGCACTCGAATCCATGGCGACCGGAAAGGCGGCGCGAATCATGAGCAAGGCCGAGCTTGCTCAGCTGCAGAAGATCGCCCAGGAGATCGCAAAGGCGCGCGATCGCGGTGACGTGGCGACCGATCGCATGAAGATACGGGAGTTCCATTTCGCGCTCTATCGCGCAGCCAATCAGCCCATCCTGTTGGCGGTCATCGAGCGGCTCTGGTTGCAGACCGGGCCCTACCTGAACCTGCTATTCCCTGAATATATCAGCTCGGGTCGCGGCGTCGCGATCCGTGCGAGGCTGATCCGTGCCCTGCGAGCGCGGAACGTGGCGATGGCGCGGCGCGAGATCGCCCGCGATATCCGAACTGCCCTCTCCTATGTGGCGAGCCTCGCCGACGAGTCAGGCAACATCGTTCCCGCGTCGGCGCCACCCGTCCGCAAACGGCGTGGCAAGGCACACGTTTCATGATCAAACCATTTCACATGCTTTTCCTCGACCCGCCACAGGTCTAGCTTTGTCTTAGTTGGAGGATGTCATGGCACAACAGCTCAGCAATCAACGTATCGCCTGGTTCAATGGCGAGTTCATGCCGGAAAATCAGGTCATGATCCCGTTCCGCGACCGCAGCTGGAAATATGGAGACGGCGCATTCGACATGACGCGGACCTTCGAAGGCCGTTCGTTCCGGATGAAGGAACACATCGACCGCTTCTACCGTTCGCTGCGCTACCTGCAGATCGATCCCGGGATCAGCCCCAAGGAGATGGTGGCACACAGCGAAGAGGTCGTGGCGCGCAACGAGCATCTGCGGCCTGCCGTCGGCGACTGGTGGGTCGGTCAGCGGGTAAGCCGAGGTGTCGATGCAGTCGGCGACGAAGGCTGGGAGCACACCGGGCCCAATGTCGTGATAGAGGTGCTGCCGCTACCCCTTGCCAAGCGCGCCAGCCTCTATCGCGACGGCGCCGAGGTCATCACCACCACGGTGCGGCGGACCGCGCCCTCGATGCTCTCGCCACGCGCCAAGACCCACAACTATCTCAACATGATCATGGCCGAGAAGCCGGTGAAGGCGCTCAATCCCGATGCCTGGGCGATCCTGCTCGACGAGAACGGCAATCTCGCCGAGGGCCTGGGATCCAACATCTTCATCGTGCGCGAGGGCCAGCTTTTCACGCCGTCGGAACGCTATGTGCTGCCAGGCGTCTCTCGGCAAATGACGATCGACATGGCGACGCGCCTCGGCATCGCCTGCACGCCCGGCGACATCGACCTGTTCGATGCCGCCAATGCCGAGGAGATGTTCCTCACTTCGACCAGCCTCTGCATCCTGCCGGTCCGCAGCTTCAACGGCGCACCGGTCGGTGACGGCAAGACACCCGGCCCCGTGACGAAGAAGCTGATCGACGCCTATTCAAAGGACGTCGGCTGCGACTTCGTCGGCCAGTATCTCAAGTTCTTGCAGTAGGCTTCGATCCGGAAGCTGCCGGGCGGGCCGCCGTTGGGCCCGCCTCCGCCTCCAGCCAATCCCGCCCCGGGATGGAGCCGATGAGCTGCTGCGTATAGGCATGCTGCGGCCGGGTGAAGAGATCGACGGTCGATCCGTATTCGACGACCTTGCCCCGGTGCATCACCGCGATCCTGTCGCACACCTGCGCGGCGACGCGCAGGTCGTGCGTGATCAGCAGCATGGCAAGACTCAGCCGATGCCGGATGTCGTCGAGCAGTTTCAGCACCTGCGCCTGCACCGAGACGTCGAGCGCCGATACCGGCTCGTCCGCCACCAGCAGCTCCGGCTCGACGGCAAGGGCGCGCGCAATGCCGATGCGCTGACGTTGGCCGCCGGAAAATTCGTGCGGGAATCTCGGTAGCGCCGTTCGCTCGAGGCCAACAAGTTCCAGCAATTCGGCGGCCCGGGAGAGCGCTTTCTGCTTCGACACCCCCTGGATGACCGGCCCGGAGGCGATGATATCCCCTACCGTCCAGCGTGGGTTGAGCGAACCGAACGGATCCTGGAACACCATCTGGACGCGACGTCGGTAGGGCCGCAGATCCGCGCGCCCCAGCGTCGCCAGATCGACCCCCTGGAAATCGATCACCCCTGCGTCGGGTTTGTAGAGCCGTACGATCAACCGAGCCAGCGTCGACTTGCCCGAGCCGCTCTCGCCGACGATCCCCAGGGTCTCGCCGCGGCGGATCGATATGCTCACGCCATCGACCGCACGGACCTGGCGAGAGCGCCGCAAAAAGTTGCCCGACAAGCCGTAGGTCTTCACGAGCTCCTTCGTGCCCAGCACCGTCGGTGCATCGGCGGGTATGCCGGCGCGCTGGGTTGCCGTAAGACGCGGCACGGCTGCAATCAGTGCCTTGGTATACGGATGCTGGGGCGCCGTGAGCACTTCGCGTGTGGTGCCCTCCTCCACCTTGTGGCCTTGTCGCAACACGGCGACTCGATCAGCGATCTCCGTCACAACACCGAAGTCGTGGGTGATGAACAGAATGCCCATCTCGCGCTGACGCTGGATCTGCTTGAGCAACTGCAAGATCTGCATCTGCGTCGTAACATCAAGCGCCGTCGTCGGCTCGTCGGCAATCAGAAGATCGGGCGACAGCGACAGGGCCATCGCGATCATCACTCGCTGCCGCTGACCACCAGAAAGATTGTGCGGATAGGCTTTCCGCAGCAGCGGCGGATCAGGCAGCCCGACCATCGCCAACAGTTGCTCGATGCGTTCGTGCAGCGCCGCCTTGGCCATCGGCTCGTGCGCGCGGATCGCCTCAGCGATCTGATGCCCGACAGTCACCACCGGATTGAGGGCCGCCATCGGCTCCTGGAAAATCATCGAAATCCGCGCACCGCGCAGTCGACGCAACTCCAGCGGCGACAGCTTCAGCAGGTCGCGGCCACCGTAGTGGATCGCGCCTCCGCTGACGGTTAGCCGCCCCGGCGGCAGCAGGCCGAGCACTGCCTGCGCGGTGACTGACTTGCCGGACCCCGACTCGCCTACCAGACAGACCACCTCACGCTGACCGATGACGAGGTCCATGCCCTCGAGGGCATGCGGCCGGTCCGCACCAGCCGGAAGATCGACGGTCAGTCCCTTAATCGACAGCAGCGGCTTGCTCACGCGTGCACCTTGCGCGACATCCTGGGGCTCAGCGCATCATTTAGACCGTCGCCCACGAGATTGAGAGCCAGCACGGTCAACACGATCGCCAAACCGGGAAACACACTCATCCACCAGGCGAGCCTGATCACGGTGCGCGCAGCGCCGATCATGTAGCCCCAGCTCATCATGTTGGGATCGCCCAGCCCCAGGAAGCTCAACGCCGATTCAAGCAGGATTGACGTGCCGACCAGCAACGAGCCGGACACGATCACCGGGGACAGCGCGTTCGGAAGGATTTGCCGCAAAATGATCCGCAGGTCGGACTCCCCCATCAAGATCGCCGCCTGTACGAATTCCCGTGTCCGGAGCGACATGAATTCGCCCCTGACGATGCGCGCAATCGGCGTCCAGCTCACGAGGCCGATCGCCACGACGATGGACACGACGCTCGGCGAGAAAAGCGCCACCAAAACGATCAGCAGCACGAAGCCGGGAATGGTCTGGAAGAATTCGGTGATCCGCATCAGTGCGTCATCGACCACGCCTCCGAAATATCCGGCCAACGCGCCGATCGTGACGCCGATCACGACCGCCACCAGGGCGGAGACCAGACCGATCACCAGCGAAACGCGCGCACCATAAGCGATACCCGAGGCGATGTTGCGCCCCAGCATGTCGCTGCCGAGCAGAAGATCAGTCGAGCCGGGTGGCTGCAACGGCGCTCCTACCATGTCCCATGGGCTGGCCGGAAACATCACCGGTGCCAGGACAGCCATGATCACGATCAGCAGCAAGACCACCGCGCCGGCAACAGCGCCCCGATTATGCATGAACGTACGCAATCCCTCGCTCCGTCAGCTCGTGGATCCGATCCGTGGATCGACCAGTACGTAGACGATGTCGGTCAGCGCATTGAACGCGATCACCATGATCGAGGTGATGATCAGGACGCCGAGCAACACGGTGTAGTCGCGACCGACGACGGCTTCATAGGCAAGCCGTCCGATACCCGGCCATGCGAACACTGTTTCAATCAGCACCGCACCGCCAACGAGATAGCCGGCCTGGAGCCCGGCATAGGACACCACCGGCAACAGCGCATTGCGCAGGATATGGCGCACTACGACGCGGCGCTCCCCGAGACCCT
>Ga0081455_10005243_pt1 | contig 14249 bp, 13 predicted proteins | sample TabmetS3T2R1_FD_70207 | JGI IMG/M metagenome (GOLD analysis project Ga0081455, IMG submission 70207) | Tabebuia heterophylla rhizosphere microbial communities from the University of Puerto Rico - S3T2R1 | ecosystem: Host-associated > Plants > Roots > Rhizosphere ... | reverse complement strand
CGATCCGTTGACGAAGGCGGCCAGGTCAGGTGTGGTGGTTATCGTGGTGCCGAGCACGGAAGCGGGGCGAGAGCTGCTCACGGTCGACGCGATCGACTGCAACGCACGGATGACATCGGTGCCCTGCCCTCCGATCCCGCACCCGACGGCGTCGAGCAGACAGCGCTTCGCCGCGCGCCAGGCCGCATCACTGACGTCCGCGGAGCTGACCTCGGTGACGAACGAGGCGAAGCCCTCGACGATGCTGTCGGCGATCTCGGAGTCTGAAGCGACTGCGGTCATTTGGGTTCTCTCCTTCTGTTCTACGGCCAGGCTGCGGAAGGTCGCCGAAACCTACATGTGAAGCGCTAATGATAAGTGTTTGACATTTCTTAGCAGGCCGGACGATCCGCGAGCCACCGGCAACGGCCCCCGCCTCACCCTCAGAGCGGACGGCTGCCTGCGTGCGGGCGCCAACTCCTCACTCTTCACAATAGTGCTATCGTCTGACAGTATCGCCATGTGACTAATCCAGCGCAGGATCTCGGTATGCAGTCGGACCTCTTCGCCGACAAGGTCGCGTTCGTCACCGGCGCCGGAAGCGGCATCGGTAGAGCCGTCGCGGTTGCCTTCGCGCGCGCCGGCGCCTCGGTCACGCTCGTGGACGTCGACGAGACAGGAATAGAGGAGACCGCGAGACAGGTCACGGACGCCGGCGGCAAGAGCCTCCCGATCACATGTGACGTCACCTCCAGCGAGGACGTCGACGCGGCGGTGAGAGCGACGGTCGACAACTTTGGTCGGCTCGATGCCGCATTCAACAACGCAGGCATCGAACAGCCGGTCGCGCCTCTTGCGGAGATCACCCCCGCCGACTTCGACCGCCTGGTAGCGATCAACCTTCGGGGCGTCTACAACTGCATGAGGAGCCAGGTACCAGCCATGCTCGCTGAGAGCGGCGGCACGATCGTCAACACTGCCTCCGGGGCCGGAGTCGTCGGCATCGCCGGACAGGCTGCGTACTGCGCGACCAAGTTCGGCGTCGTGGGGATGACCAAGGCCGCAGCCCTCGACTACGCGGCCGACGGAGTCCGGGTCAACGCCGTCTGCCCCGGGATAATCGAGACGCCGATGATGGATCGCTTCACAGGCGGCACCGAGGAGGGCCGGACCCGCGTCATTGCCCAGGAACCCATCGGGCGCATGGGGAAACCCGACGAGATCGCAGACGCAGTCTTGTGGCTGTCCTCGCCAGCCTCGTCCTTCGTGGTCGGTCATGCGCTGGTGGTGGACGGCGGGCAGACGGTCTGAACCGTCACCGCCGAGCATCCAACCCAAGACAGGAGACGTGAAGTGGACCCGATCGGCTTCATCGGCGTTGGAGCGATGGGCTCGTCGATCGCCAGCAGGCTGGTGACCGGGCACGAGCTGCTCGTCAACGATCGAAACCCGGACGTCGCGTCTGAGCTCCTGGCGAGCGGCGCGCGGTTCAGCTCCCAGGACGAGATCGCCGCGAGATGCCGCACGATCTTCTTGTGCCTTCCTGGACCGTCGCAGGTCGAGGGCCTTCTCCTCGGCGCTGACGGACTGGCTGCGCGCCTGGAAGCCGGCACCGTCATCATCGACAACACTTCCAGCACACCCACAACTGACGACAAGCTCGTCGCAGCCCTGGGCGGTCGAGGGATTGCCTACGTCGACTCCCCGATCGCGGGCGGAGTGAAGCGTGCCAGGGAGGGAACCGCAGTCCTCATGGTCGGAGCCGACCCCGACCTGTTCGCGCGGGTTGAGCCGCTCCTTCTCGAGGTGACGACTGAAGTGATCCACGTGGGACCGACGGGTACGGGCCACGCGATGAAGCTGGCCAACAACCTGCTGAACGCGTGCAACCGGTTCGCCGCGTTGGAATGCGTCCGCCTCGGGGTCCTCGCTGGCATGGACCGGGAGGTCGTCGTGGACGTCATCAACAAGTCGAGCGGCCGCAACTACGCGACGGAGGTCACCTTCCCCCAGTACTTGTCGGGGGAGACATATCGTCCCCAGGGATTCACGCTCGAGCTCATGCTCAAGGACGAACGGCTGGCGACAGAACTTGCTCGTGAGCTCAAGCACTCGACTCCGATTGCCGACCTGGTGCAGGAGCTCACTGCTGAGGGGATCGAGCGGTTCGGGCCGACCGCGGACCAGAGCCAGCTGATGGCAGAGTGGTACGACGCATGATCGGGAGCGCGTGTGTGAATGTCGCCTGCAGCCCGAGTGAGGGATGGCTGTGGATCTGAAGCTCGAGGGCAAGACGGCTCTGATCTCGGGAGCCAGCGGGGGTATCGGCCGCGAGACCGCCAAGACGTTGGCGCGGGAGGGGGTCACCGCCATCGTGGTGGCGCGCCGACCAGCCGAGCTCGAGGAGCTCGCCGACGAGGTCGCGTCGGCCGGGCATCCACGTCCGGTCCCCATCGTCGACGACCTCCTCGACGATGCTGCCTTCGGCCGCGTCACCGATCAGGTGATGGACCGCTTTGGCGGCGTGGACATCGTGGTCAACAACTTGGGTCAAGCCCGACCCTTCGACCTGGACACGTCCGAGGCGGAGTGGGACGAGGCGTTCGACCTGAACTTCAAGACGCCTCGACGACTGACCTCCCCCTTCATCCCGGGCATGCGACAGCGCGGGTTCGGCAGGGTCATCTGCCTGACCGCGACGTCCGAGCCGTCGCACGTGAGCGGCTCACTGACCTCCAAGGCCGCCGTACTCATCTGGGCGAAGGGCCTCTCGCGCATGATCGCCAAGGACGGCGTCACGGTCAATTGCATCTCCCCGGGGTACCTGTTGACGGCTCAGATCCGCAACAACTTCATTCCTCAGTTCGTGCCCACCGAACAGGACCAGCAGGAGTGGCTCGACAGGGAGATTCCAGCGGGCCGGTTCGGTGACCCGGCCGACGCGGCGAACATCATCACCTACCTCTGTTCCCCGCTGGCGGGCTACATCACCGGGCAACGGGTCTATGTGGACGGCGGATGGAACCGGCATGTGTGACGCGCCTGGGCTATCGCCCGCAGCCTCCACTCCCTGACCCGAGCCAGCCGACCCCTGATCCGCTCGGCGGCCCCGGTCATCGGGAGGATCGTGTCCTCGACGGACTCCAGGAGTTCAGGCAGCCGCCGGACCACCGGCGCCTCCAGCACCTCACTGACTCGTTGAAGCCCGGGACGAAGTGCATGAACCGGCCCCTCCAGCTCGTTCACGACCGCCTCGACGCGAGCCACCACGGAGCCGGCCGAGGTGACCGTGTCCTGGGCCGAAGCTAGCGTCTCCTTGACGGCATCGACCGACTCCGCCAACGACCGTGCAGCGCGCGTCAGCTCGGCAACGGTCTCGGGGAGCTCCCTCATCAACTCGGTCTGGATCTGCGCGATGCGTAGCAGATCCGTGGCGCTGAGCATCGACGGCAGGCCGGGCAGCTGCCAGGCAGGCTTCGGTGGTTCCGACTGCTCCCGATCAGCCATCGGTATCGGGGGCTTGCGACAGGACCTGCTCCCTCAGGAGGAACTTCTGGATCTTGCCACTCGGCGTACGCGCGAACCCGGGCATCACCCGGACGGACTCCGGGTAGAACTGCTTGGCGACGCCGTGCGTGCCCAAGAACTCGGCCAGATCCGCCACCGTCGGGTCAGCGGAGTCATCATTGCTCACGACGATGCACGCGCACGCGATCTCGCCGAGCCGCTCGTGGGGCAGGGGCACCAGTGCGATCTCCTTGATCGCAGGATGAGTGAGCAGGATGTTCTCGATCTCGACGACCGGGATGTTCTCGCCCCCGCGAATGATGATGTCCTTCGTCCGGCCGCAGATCCTGATGTGGCCACGGGGGTCGAGGACTCGGGCGCGGTCGCCCGTCTTGAGGCGACCATCCGGGGTGAATGCCTCGGCATCGAGGTCCGGCCGCTTGTAGTAGCCCCTGAAGAGTCCGGGTCCCCGGATGAGCAGGTCCCCCTCCTGTCCGACCTCCAGCGGATGACCCGAATGGTCCACGATCAGTATCTCGGCCCTGCCGGCCGGTCGACCATCGCACGCGCTGGCCAGCAGGGAGTCGTCGCCGACGGAAGTTGAAGTGCCAATGGGGTACTCGCTCATCCCCCACCCCGACACGACCCGACAGTCGTGGGAGCGCACGGCCCGGTCGATTAGCGACGGAGGGATCGGCGCCCCGGCGCAGATGAACACGTCCGGGAACGCAGCACCAGGTCGGCTATCGGCGGCGTCCAAGATGTCGCTTAGGAACGGAGTGGCTCCCATGGTGAAAGTCACGGAGTAGCGAGCAACGAGATCCAACGCCTCGGACGGGTTCCACATCTCCAGCAGGACGACGTCTCCCGCGCCACGCAGGGGCATAAGGATGCCCCACGTGAAGCCGGTCAGATGACCGAACGGCGACATCACCAACGAGGTGAGACCGGTGCCGTAGCCTGCATGTCCCACGAAGTCATCGATCGCCGCGTGCATCGATGCGTGGGAGTGCATGACGCCCTTCGACTCACCTGTGGTCCCGGATGTGAAGGCGAGGACAGCGATGTCGTCGACGGACGTAGCAGGCGGCTCAACATGTGCAGAGGTGGACCCGAGGACCTCCCGGCTGGACAAGACGTTCTGGGTGGCGGTCCCGCCGACGCAGATGATGTGCTGCAGGTCCGGCAACTCGCCCGCCATCTCGCTGACCATCGCTGCGTAATCGAAGCCTCGATACACCGACGGGACGACGATTATCTGGCATTCCGTGCGCCTAAGGATGAAGCTGAGCTCGCGTTGTCGGTAGATGGTCGTGATCGGACACACGATTGCGCCCAAGCGCGACGCGGCATACGTGTAGATGGCGGCCTCGGTCCAGTTCGGAAGGAGCAGGCAAAGGACGTCGCCCCGTCGCAGCCCTAGGGAATGAAGATGGTTGCTCACGGTGGTGACGTCAGTCATCAGCTCGTCGTAGCTGAGCTCCACCCACTCATCGCCATTGCGCAGCCCCGCGAGAGCTCGCTTGGTACCCGGCACACCGTCGCTCGCTCTCACCAACGACCCGTACAACGTGTCTTGGGCCGGTGCCCGGGTCGTCGCGACCGGCTCCCCCACCAGTGATTGATCCGTCATGGCTTCACTCCCTACAGCGACCGGGCATGTCGCCCGAGCCAGTCGACGACCTTCGGCATGGTCACCCTCCGCGCCGCGGACCCCATCAGCGCCCCGGCATGACCACCGGGCACCCGAAGGACTTCGACGTCGTCGGATCCCAGGAGAGCCGCCAGAGGTTCCGAACAGGCAGGCGGGACGAACTCGTCCCGCTCGGCGACGATCAACATGGTCGGAGCGGCGACCCGTTCAAGGTCCACACGGCGGTCGCCTAGCCGAGCCTCGCCCGACATGAGCGCGTTGTCCTGCACGTACTGCACGATCATCTCGGTAAACGCCGGTCCCGCCATCGCGCGGTGGTTCCAGGCCCAGTGGTTCACCGCGCGATGCGCGTCGACGAAGTCATCGCGCCACAGGTTCTCCCACAAGGTCACGTACTGCACAAGATCGGAGGTGGGCTGGAGGAGGCGGAACATGGCGCGGACCGCGTCTGCTGGCACCAGCCCGGTGGTCTCGTCGATGGCGTCGGAGGAGCCGATCCTCCCGTCACGATAGGCCCGGATGAAGTTGGGCGAGTGCTCAAAGTCGCATGGCGGGGTGAACAGCACCAGATTGCCCACGGGGACGTCGTCCCGGCTGCCCAGAAGAAGAAGAATCATGAGGGCGCCCATGCAGTACGCGCCGAGCGTCACCTCGTCTGCTGCGCTGGCTCGGCGGACCGCGTCCACCGCCGGTAGGAGATAGTCCGAGAGATAGGTGTCTAGGGTGTGGTCTCCCTCAGCCGGGCCAGGGGCTCCCCAGTCGAAGAGGAACACGTCGAAGCCCTCTGCAACGAGCCTCTCGGCCCACGAGTTGCCCGGATGGATGTCGAAGATGGCCGAGTCACCGACGAGTCCCAGAAGCAGCAAGACCGGGGGTGCATGGCGCACATGCGCGTTGCGGTAACGCCACAGCCTGGCCTTGCCCAGGGACCAGACCTCCTCCTTCGGCGTCATCCCGACTTTGGGAGGCGGCCGGCGCGCCACGAGCTTGATACCTCTGCGGGCGCGCAGCTGGGTGCGTTCCACTTCGCGACGCACACCGCGTGCGACGTCGAACGCCGGTTCCAAGGGCTTCACTCGCCCTCCCGGCGCTCGCGGTCTGCATTGGCCAGGTCTCTCCGGATGGCCAGCAGCTCCCGCTGCACGTCACCGAGCTGTCGCGTCAGCGCCCGCATGTCCGCGTGTGCGGGAAGCCCCGCTAGGTGCAGTCCCCAAGCCACGACACCGTTGATCGGTCGGCCGATCGCCCGTCCGGCACTGCGGAGAGTCTGAGCGGCCACCTGGAAGTCAGGGGAGCTGGTAGCCGACTCTAGGGGCGAGGCGACGCGTCGTTCGACACTGTCGAAGGCGCGCCGCCATGCTGGCGAGTCGGCCGGCGCCATGTCAGTCGACGTCCTTCGGCAGTGGATACAAGCGCCTCCACAACCCGCTCGTCAGCGAGGCCGGATGCGCGCTTCGAGGCGCAGAGCCGATGAACTCGGCCAGCGCCTTCCGGTTGACGTCCATCGCGCCGATCCACGCGGAGCTACCCGCATGGTTCTCCGCCCCTAGGAAGTCGGCCACAGTCGCTCCGGCCCCCGACGCTGGGTCATGCAGGAGATAGTGACCCCACCTTTCGAACACCCGAAGCCGCGCCTGCTGCAGGCGCGCGGCGAGGATCGCGGAGTTGGCTACTGGGATGAGACGGTCGGCGGAGCCGGACAGCAACAGCGTCGGTTGGCTGATCCGATGAAGCCAGGGCAGGCTGTGGAACGTCGTGAACGCCGTCATCTGCAGCGCGTACCCCAGCACCGAGGGGGCCCCATCGTGGAGCCACATCGCTGTCTGCTGCTGGATGTAACGGCTTTCCTTCTCCGCAGGAGCGAGGTCGATCATCCGCACTGCCAGACGCGATCCCAGTGTGGCGTAGTGCCGGGCCGGTGTGCTGACCGCGAGTAGCGCGGACAGTGAACCCGGAATGCCGCCCACGCCGCACGAACTGCTCACGAGCACCAGACGGCGCACCCTGTCGGGGTCCTCGAAAGCAAGTCGCTGAGCCACCGATCCCCCGAGGGAGTACCCCAGTACGTCGGCCTGCTCCAGGTCGGTCGCGTCGAGGACCTGGCGAGCGACGTTCGCGATCCGGGCGATCGTGTAGGGCGCGACCGGACTCGGCGACCGTCCGACACCCGGCGCATCGAAGCTGATCACTTGGAACCCGTCGAGCTGCTTCAGAAGCGAGCCCCACGTGGAGACGTTGGCGCCAAGGCCGTTGATAAGAAGGAGAGGTCGGCCCTCGCCTCGCACCCTAATTCGTACCGGCCGACCGAGGATGGTCACGTACCGCTCGACGTCCGGGCCCGCCGTGGCAATCACGCAACCACCTCGTCGAGCCCGAGAAGCTGGGCCCGGCTCCACTGTTCCTTCGCTCGATGGGTCAAGAGCATGAGGTCATGGAACTCGCCGGCACCGTCGCGGACGAAGTCGACCAGGAGGGCCTCGGGCTCGAAGCCCATATCCTGAAACATCTCCACGAGGCCCTCTTGCTCGGCAACGACTTCGACATACATATGAGTACAGCCGAGCTCGATGGCTTCGGTCAGGGCTGCTCGCGCGAGGGCGCGACCGGTGCCGCGCCGGCGATGGCTGGCTGACACCAGCACGCGCAACTCCGCCACATGCGACGACCAGCCGGCCGACGGAAAAGCCCCTGCGGCGCCGACGACTTGGCCGGCCGCGTCGACAGCCACGAGCCGCCGCTCCCTCCTGTCGGGGCCGGCGTAGACATCCGCACCTTCACCGACGTGCTCCTTGAGGAAGCGCCGCTCGCCCTCCGGGACATTGGCCACGAACCGTGCGAACGCGATCCGGTCCTCCGGCGTCATCGGGCGCACTTCAGCTGTCGTGGACGGTCCCGTCGCCGAGGATGACATGGAGCCAACTCTGTCAAACATTTGTTCGATCGTCAATCTCTGCTATGGGTCTGACATTTGCCGAGGTAGATCCATTCCCCGAGCAAATCAGCCAGGCCGGGCCGCAGCGGTCAAGTAGGCTCCGTCTCGCCCAACATGCTGGCCCGCCTTGGTCTGACAGTAGCCTATCTGTCAATATAGAGCGGGTGGACCGAGACGAATGCGCTGCTCACTCGCCCCACCGTTGGCTAATGGGTGCCCCCGCCGAGCGAGCCACTACGGGAAGGATTCCTGATGACGTCTGACTCGTTGACCATCGGGGCGGTCGGCGACATCGCGGCCTTTTTCGATGAGCCCGAGACGATGTTCGATCTCGTGGCAGACGAACTGGCTGAGGCAGACATCAGCTTCGCCCAGAACGAACGTCACTACAACGCGTCGGATGCCACCCCGATCGGCACGTTCACCGAGCAGACATCCCCCGACAATGCCGCTTTCCTTACCAGCGGCGGCTTCGACGTTCTCTCCTTCGCGAGCAACCACTGCATGGATCTCGGGGCCGAACCGATGATGGAGACCGTCGAGGTCCTGCGCGGTCAGGGCTTCAAGGTCATCGGCGTCGGCAGGAACATCGTTGAGGCTCGTCGCCCGGCGATCATCGAGCGTCAGGGGACGAAGGTCGGCTTCCTCGCATACTGCTCGGTGCTGCGCACGGCGTACGAGGCCGACCTCGCCAAACCGGGCGCGGCTCCCATGCGAGCGTTCACCCTGTACCACCAGACCGACTACCAGCCGGGCACGGCTCCTCGAATCATGACGTTCCCGAACCAGGCCGACCTCGCCGCGTTGATAGCCGACATCGAACAGCTCCGATCCCAGGTCGACGTACTGGTCGTGTCCTTTCACTGGGGGATCCATTTCGTGGAATCGGTCATCGCGGACTACCAGAAGGACGTCGCCCACGCCGTCATCGACGCTGGAGCGGACATCATCGTCGGACACCACCCCCACGTCATCAAAGGGATCGAGGTCTACAAGGGCCGTCCGATCTTCTACAGCCTGGGCAACTTCGCCTTCGACATGCCGGCGTCAGAGGTTGAGGAAAGGCTTGCCGTCGCGCCAGGGAGGAGGGCGACCTACGACGCCTGGGGATGGGTCTACACAGATCCGGAGTGGAGCCGGTACGCCTTTCCACCATCCAGTCGCCGGACGATGATCGCCCAGTTCACCGTCGAGGACAGGAAGGTGGTGCGAACGAGGTTCGTGCCGCTCGCAATCAACAACCGCGCCCAGCCCGAAGCGCTGACGAGCCCACAGGCGTTTGAGGAGTACCTGACCTACGTCCGCCGGATATCTGCCGACGAAGGCTTCACCACGAAACTCGAGATCGACGACGGCAGGATCGCAGTCTCGACCGAATGATCGGGCGTTCGCGTGCGTCGGCGACGTCGTCCTACGCCCTCAGCGGCACGTCGACGCGACACACCTGGATGGTGCCCTGGGGGTCTCGCGCGCGGAGCTCAGGGTCCATCTCGTCCTCCGTGGCTCGCGTGGCACACAGGAACAGGGTCCGCCCGTCCGCCCCGCCCAGGGCGGCGGCGTAGCAATTGTGGTCCCCCGTCGCGGCCCGGTCGACGATCTCGCCGCCGGGGCGGACTCGGCTGGCGTGGCATTTGGTGAAGTCGGCGACCCAGACGGCACCCTCGGCGTCGAGATCGGAGATGCCGTCCGGCGCGACAACGTACTCGCCGTACCGTGCCTTCAAGTCGGTCGACCGAGGCATCGGCCCGAAGGTCGCCCAATTCCGCCGATCGGCCAACTGACCGTCAGGCAAGATGTCGTACTGCGAGATGCGGTTGCCAAACGACTCAGCCACCAGCAACGACGTGTCGTCAACCATCACGGACCCGTTCGGAAAGTACATCGGCTCCCCCACAACCGACACCTGGCCATCCGGCGTGACACGCATGAGCGGTGCGGGCTCGAAGGGTGCTCCGTTGTGCAGGTCGAAACCCCAGCACCCGACGTAGGCCGTCCCGTCGGGTGCGACAACCATGTCGTTGGCCCAGCTCCTCGCGCAGCCGGACAGGTCGGCGTGGACGACGAGAGTGCCGTCCGGCTCGCGTCGCAGCACTAGCCGGGCGTCCTGGTGGATGATGAGGAGCCGCCCGTCGGGGAGCCAACCCAGACCGGACGGGACGCCATCGAGGCTCGCCTCCACGCGAAGATCGGAGCCATCCTCCTCGGCGGAGCAGACGCGGTGATTGTAGAGATCGCTGAACCAGAAGCGTCCCTGATGCCAGCGCGGGCCTTCGGTCAGAGTCAGTCCGTCGATGATCACTGTTGCTTCACGCATTTCGACCACTACTTCCCTCTCTCGCCGCACCTGGTCAGGTGCCGGGGTGGCGCCTCCGCAGCCGCGGTCGTGATCCCAGGTGTCACTGCCGGGCGACCTCACAGGGCGTGCAGGATGTCCTCAACGCGCTCCTTGGCATCGCCGAACAACATGGCAGCGTTGTCGCGGTAGAACAGTGGGTTGGCGACACCGGCATAGCCAGCGGCCATCGAGCGCTTGAAGACCACGATGTCGTCGGCCTCCCAGACGCGCAGCACCGGCATGCCCGCGATCGGAGATCCGGGATCCTCCGTCGCCGCCGGGTTGACGGTGTCGTTGGCGCCGATGACGAGGACCACGGCGGTGTCGTCGAAGTCGTCGTTGATCTCGTCCATCTCCAGCACGATGTCGTAAGGGACCTTGGCCTCGGCTAGGAGGACGTTCATGTGGCCGGGCAGTCTCCCTGCGACGGGGTGGATCCCGAACCGGACCTCGACGCCGCGCTCGCGTAGCTTGCGACTGAGCTCGGCCACGCCGTACTGGGCCTGCGCGACGGCCATCCCGTAACCGGGAGCGATGACGACCGAGTCCGCCGACGCCAGGAGCTCGGCAACTCCGTCGGCTGTGATCTCGCGGTGCTCGCCATGGTCCTGCTCGTCCCCCGGGCCTGCCTCGATCCCGAACCCACCTGCGATCACGGAGATGAACGAGCGGTTCATGGCACGGCACATGATGTAGGAGAGATAGGCACCGGAGGATCCGACCAAGGCGCCGGTGATGATCAGCAGGTCGTTCCCCAGCAAGAAGCCCGACGCGGCGGCCGCCCAGCCGGAGTACGAGTTCAGCATGCTGACCACGACCGGCATGTCCCCGCCGCCGATGGAGGCGACGAGGTGCCAGCCCAACAGCAACGCAAGAAGCGTGACGGCGATCAGGAGCCACAGTTGGGGGTCGGCCACGAACCAGACCGTGAACGCCATGAACAAGACGACGGCGCCGATGTTGAGCGCGTTCTTCCCGGGCAGCACCATCGGCTTGGACTTGATCCGTGCTGACAGCTTCAGGAACGCCACGATCGAGCCAGTAAACGTGACCGCACCGATGAAAACTCCAATGAAGACCTCGGCGGAGTGGATGCTGAACAGGTCCTCGGCACGGAGCGCGGCCGCCTCGGCGTCATCGGCGTGTCGCTCGACATGCAGGTAGCCGTTCCAACCCACCAGCACAGCGGCGAGACCGACGAAGGAGTGCAGGAGCGCGATCAGCTCGGGCATGCCGGTCATCTCGACCACGCGAGCGCGCCAGAGACCGACAGCAGCGCCGGCCAGCATGGCGCCGACGAGGAGCACCAGGCCGACCGACTCGATGTCCCGGTCGATGGCGAGCGCAATGGTTGCCACCAGGGCCAGAGCCATCCCGGCTATACCGAAGGTGTTGCCAACTTTGGCGGTCTCGTGCTTCGACAGACCCGCCAGCGCCAGGATGAAGAGCAGCGCCGAGACCAGATAGGCCGCCTGAGCGACGGTCGCGATGTCCAGATCCATCGTTTCAGCTCTCTCTGAGGACCACGTTCATGACCGGCTGAACATGCCGAGCATGCGGCGGGTGACTGCGAACCCACCGAAGACGTTGATGGATGCCACCAGAATCGCCACGAACGAGAGCGCGGTAATGACGCCGTCGCCCTGGCCGATCTGCAGCAGTGCGCCGACCACGATGATCCCGGAGATCGCGTTGGTGACGGACATCAACGGCGTGTGCAGGGCGTGATGCACGTGCCCAATCACGTAGTACCCGATCACGATCGCCAGGGCGAACACCGTCAGGTGCACCTGGAGCGCCGGAGGGCTGATGGCCACGAGCACGAACACCGTGGCCGCCAGACCGAAGACGATCCGCAGCCGACGGCCCGGTGGGAGCGGCTGCTTGGTGGGCGACTCGGTCGTGGACACAGCCTTCATCGGGGCTGCGGCGGGAGCGGCCGACACGGACACCGGTGGAGGGGGCCACGTTGACTCGCCCTCGCGTACGACGGTCATCGACCTCTGGACCACATCCTCGAAGTCCAGAACCAGCTGACCGTCCTTGTCGGGCGTCATCAGCTTCATCAGGTTGACGAGGTTCGTGCCGTAGAGCTGGGATGCCTGGGCCGCGAGTCGTGCGGCCAGATCGGTGTAGCCGATGATCGTCACGCCGTTCTCGGTGACGATCGCCTGGTCCTTGACCGTGCCCTCGACATTGCCGCCGTTCGCCGCAGCCATGTCCACGATCACGCTGCCCGACTGCATACTCGCGACCATCTCGGCGGAGATGATCCGCGGCGCAGGTCGCCCCGGAATGAGCGCCGTCGTGATGATGATGTCCACGTCCCTGCATTGCTCGGCATACAGCTGCGCCTCGAGAGCTTGGTAGTCCACTCCCATCTCTTTGGCGTAGCCCGTCGCTGAGACTTCGACGTCCGGTGACTCGATCGCGAGGTAGTCCCCACCGAGCGACCGAACCTGGTCGGCCACCTCCGGACGGGGATCGGTAGCGCGGACAATCGCACCCAGACTTCCCGCTGCGCCGATGGCCGCGAGACCGGCCACCCCGGCCCCGACGACGACGACCTCGTATTCCTCGATTGCGTACGACATTGGGGTTCTCCTTTGATCGGACACTATGTTTGATGAATATATCATTTCATCGGACAAGGTGTCTGACCAAGTAGAATCCACGGCCATGGCGACGCGCTCTTACCAGCAGCGGGCACGCGCCGAGGAGGCCGAGCGGACGCGGACGCGGATCATCGATGCGGTCTTCGAGCGCCTCGCCGAGGCGCCCGCCGAACGCGTCTCCATCGACCGGATCGCGCGCATGGCGGGGGTGGCGCGGTCGACCGTCTACGCGATCTTCGGCTCGCGCTCGGGCCTGTTCGACGCCGTCGCCCGCGAGCATCGCGCGGCGGGCGCCCTGGGCGAGCACGTGCGCCTCGTACGGCGACCGTCCTCCGTCGTCGATCAGCTCGAGCCCCCGCTGCATCCACGCCGCGCTGCCCGCACCGTCGCCGTGCTGCCAGAGGCCGAAGGCGAGATCGGCCGCCGATGCCGCCGCTTCCGCGCGCTGACCGTCCTCGAGAAGACGTCCGAACGCCTGCTCGAGCTCGTCGAGACCGCCGGAGACGGTGAACGTGAGGGCGATCCCCAGTGCACGCAGCGCATGCGGATCGAGCTCACCGCCGCGGAGCGTCGCGGCGGCGCGCAGCGCACGGACGGCTGCCGGATACGCCGCGACGGCGAGAGCGCGGAGCCCCGCCTCCCGCAGCGCGGCCGAGGCGGCCGGCACGAGCTCCTCCGAGTCGAGGCCCGCGCTGCGGGAGAGCTCGATCGCCTCGACGTAGTGGTGTGCGAGCAGCTCTGCGCGGTCCTCGCGCCGGTCCTCCGGCAGCGACTCGATCCAGCGCGCGACCCGAACATGGCGGTCGATCCGGTCCGGTCGCGGAAGCTGTGCGTACACGGCATCACGGACGAGGCTGTGGACGAATGCGTGCTGGGTCGCCCCGGCGACCGCGGAGTGCCGCTCCCTCCGTAGGAACTCCTTGCGCCCGAGCGAGCGGAGGAGGTCGTCGACGTCGTCGGTCTCCTGTCTCGAGACCGCCCGGAGGCCGTCCGACCAGACGACGCCGCCCATCACGGCCGCGTCCCGCAACAGCTCCTTCTCGGCCCGCGGAAGCAGGTCGACCCTGGCCGTGACGATGCCCAGCACGGTGTCGGGCAAGCCGCTCAGGTCACCGCCGGAGCTCCGCATGCGCACGAGCTCCTCTGCGTAGAGGGGATTGCCGGCGGCGAGCTCGACGACGTTCGCGCGCAGCTGATAGTCGGCGGGATCCCGACCGAGGAGCGATT
>Ga0081455_10005242_pt1 | contig 14250 bp, 16 predicted proteins | sample TabmetS3T2R1_FD_70207 | JGI IMG/M metagenome (GOLD analysis project Ga0081455, IMG submission 70207) | Tabebuia heterophylla rhizosphere microbial communities from the University of Puerto Rico - S3T2R1 | ecosystem: Host-associated > Plants > Roots > Rhizosphere ... | reverse complement strand
AGAACGTCGTGACGCCTACAGGATCAACGGTCTTTCGATCAATTATAACGCGCGGATTTTCACCACAAGACGGCGCTCAAAATCGTGCGAGGGTTCGACGCGATGGCCGTCGAAGAATTGAACGTGCGAGGGATGGTGAAGAATCATCATCTCGCCAAGAGCATAAGTGACGCGGGATGGGGTCAATTCATCTTGATCCTGTCGAGCAAGGCTGAAAGCGCCGGCCGTGTTGTAATCAAGGTGAATCCAGCGTACACGTCGCAGGACTGCTCACAGTGCGGCCACAGAGTGCGCAAGACTCTTGCTACGCGAGAGCACAGGTGTGACAAATGTGGATATGTAGCGCATCGTGACCACAACTCGGCAATAGCGATCAAAGGCCGGGCGGGCCTTTCGGGGATGGTTTCCGATGGGAAATCGCGAGAACCGAGAATCGGCGCCTATAGCCGTTAGGCTTAGGTGGAGAGCGTCAATTTCCCTGGCTTTCTGAAAGGGCCGCGCTTGGGATTACATCGACGCCCAAATATGGCGTCAATACTTCCGGAACTATCACCGAGCCGTCGGCCTGTTGATAATTTTCCAGAATCGCAATCCACGTCCTGCCCACAGCCAATCCCGATCCGTTTAGCGTGTGGACGAATTCGGTCTTCGATTTGCCGTCGCGCCTGAAGCGGATTTGCGCGCGGCGCGCCTGGAAGGCCTCGCAATTCGAGCAGGAAGAGATTTCGCGGTAAGTCTTCTGGCTCGGCAGCCATACCTCGATGTCGTAAGTCTTCGACGCCGCGAACCCCATGTCGCCGGTCGAGAGCGTCACCGTGCGGTAGGGAAGTCCGAGCCGTTGGAGCACCGTCTCGGCGTCGCGCGTCAATTGTTCCAGCGCCTCGTATGAATCTTCCGGCTTCGTGAACTTGACCAGCTCGACTTTGTCGAACTGGTGTTGGCGGATCAACCCGCGCACGTCGCGGCCGTAGCTGCCGGCTTCCGAGCGGAAGCAGGGCGTGTAGGCTGTGTAGCTCAGCGTCAGATCCTTCTCGTTCAAAATCTCGTCGCGGTGCAAATTCGTGAGCGGGACCTCGGCGGTCGGCACGAGGTAATAGTCGCGCTCGAACCGCAGCTTGAAGAGGTCGGCTTCGAACTTCGGAAGGTTTCCCGTGCCGAAGAGCGAGTCGTCGTTGACGATGAACGGCGGGAGCGTCTCGCGGTAGCCGTGTTCCGTGGTGTGCAGGTCGAGCATGAAATTGATCAGCGCGCGTTCGAGCTTCGCGCCCAGCCCGCACAGGAAGGCGAACCGTGCGCCGGTCACCTTCGTCGCGCGCTCCTGATCGAGAATGCCCAAACCGACACCGAGATCGACGTGGTCTTTCGGTTCGAAGCCTTCGGAGACGAAATCGCGCGGGGTTCCCCAGCGGCGGATTTCCAGGTTGGCCGACTCGTCGGCGCCGACAGGAACCGATTCATGAGGCAGGTTCGGAACGCTGGTCAGAATGGCGCGGAACTCGCTCTCCATCTCGTCGAGTTTAGCCTCGATGCCTTTCACCTTTTCGGCGACGGCGCGCGATTCGGCCTTTTTCGCCTCGGCCTCATCTTTTTTGCCTTCGCGCATCAACGCGCCGACTTCCTTGCTGATGCGGTTGCTGGCGGCGTTCAACTCGTCGCGCTCGCGGATCATTGAGCGGCGCACGCCGTCCAGTTCGGTGAAATTGTCGAGCAGCGCGGGGTCGAAATTGCGTGTGGAGAGTTTTTCGCGCACGAGGTCGAAATTCTCTCGCACAAAATGTACATCGAGCATAACCAGTCCTTTCAAACCAATAACTCTACCAGTAGAGTAAATTTTAGACACTACGCGTCTCACAGGGACGTGTCAAGGAGAGAATTTTTGCGTCTTCTTGGGCTATAATCGGCGCTCTTCAATAAAGAAAAAGGAATATCAGCCACGAATGGACGCGAATATTCACGAATCTTTTTGATCTCCATCCGCTGCTATTCGTGAATATTCGCGTCCATTCGTGGCCGATATTCCTTTCTCTCGGAGTCATAGTCTGTCGAACCGGTCAGTACCGCGCGCGGTACTGCGCCGGGCCGTCGAATGAGATTTTTCAATATGCGAATCGCAATTATCGGAGCCGGGCCTGCCGGGGCCCGCCTCGCTCATCAGCTCAGTGAAAACGGGATTGAAGCGCTGCTCTTCGACGCGCGCGAGGCCTGGGAGAAGCCATGCGGCGGCGGAGTCACTTCAAAAGCCTTGCGCGAGTTCGAATTCTTGCGGAACGGCGACGCGCCTAAACAGATGATCTCCAGTCTGCGTCTGATCACCGCTCGAAACCGCGAATTGACGGTCGCTCCCCGACGCGACTTCGCGATCTATTCTCGCAAAGAACTGAGCCGGATGATGCGCCAGGAGGCCGTTGACGCGGGCGCGCGGGTCCACTGCTCGCGCGTCGAAAACACCGGCTTCGCGAACGGCAAATGGCGAATCGAAACCGACGATGGCGATTTCACCGCCGATTTTCTTGTCGGCGCTGATGGCGCGAGCAGCGTCATTCGACGGCGCGTCGGACTGAAATTCGAGCCGAAAGATTTCGCCTACGCGCTCGGCTGGCATGTCAAAACCGATCGGACCGCGCCCCAAGTTGACGTGAAATATCTTGACGAATTCAGCGGATATTTGTGGCTCTTCCCGCGCACCGACCACGTCTCTTACGGAGTCGCCAGCGGCTTTCAGGAGACGACTCCGGCCCGATTGAAGGCCAAGCTGATCGACTTCATCGAGACGCAAGACCGCGGGCTTGCTGGCGAACTCAAAGCGGCTTCGGGCGCCTCGACTCCCCGCGCGAGCTTTTACGCCGCGATGATCCCTTCGCTCGACGTTTCGACATGGGATCGTCTGCGAGCCTGCGACGCTAAGCGGGCATGGGCGCTCGTCGGCGACGCCGCCGGATTCGTCGATCCGCTCACGGGCGAGGGAATTTATTACGCGATCAAATCGGCCGACTTACTGGCCCGGGCGCTGGTCAATCGAGTCGATGATTTCGACGAGATGTGGCGGGCCGAGTTCGGCGCGGAACTGCGCCGGGCGGCCGAATTACAACATCGCTTCTACCGAGGCAATTTCGCCGGCGCGCCGCTGACCGAACGGATGGTGCAGTTCGCCCGTCGCCACCGCGGCGTGCGCGAAGCGTTGCGCGACCTGATCGCGGGCGATCAAGGTTATGTCGGGTTGAAGTCGCGCTTGTTGCGAAGCGCATTTTCAATCACTTGAAAAATAAAACTGAAAGTAACAACTCAATCTCTTCGCCGCGTCAGCGGCGGTTTGACTTTAGCCGTGGGTTTCAACCCACGGAACGGCCGGCTAATATTCCCGCGTCGCGTTAGCGACTGAGCAGTTACGAGAAGAGGCTGAGCAGTTAAAACTGAAAACCGTATGACCATGCAAGAAATCCTGATAGGCACAGTCAAAGGCCCCGGAGAGAACCCGCACGAGTTCACCTTCATCACCACCGACAACACGCGTACGCGGATCGGCGAATTCGTCTACTACCACGCCAGCGACGGCGAAAACGAATTGCGCATTGTCGGCACGATCACCGAGCGACATCTGGTTCGCAATCTGCCTGACAGTTTTCTCGCGGACCCGAACACGCCTCCGGCCCTGGTGTCGAGCCTGATCGGCGTCGGCGAAGAGGGCCTGGAGATTTACGAGATTTACGTCGAGACCATCGGCTTCTTCAGCGAATCGATCGGCGACTTCATCAACCCGCGCATTCCGCCGACGCCGGGCCAGCAGGTCTTTCTGGCGTCGAACCGGATGCTGGCAAAGATGCTCTCGCCGAAGCAGAAGGGCGAAGAAGGCGCCGCGCACATCGGCTCGCTGCTGACGCGCAAGCGCGACGAGGTGCCCGTCGTGCTCTCGGTCAAGGACGTGGTTTCGACCCACCTGGCCATCCTGGCCTCGACCGGCGCCGGCAAGAGCTACGCCGCCGGCGTGCTGATCGAGGAACTGCTGATGCCCAACAACCGCGCCGCCGCGCTGATCGTCGACCCGCACAGCGAATACGGCACGCTTCAGGAGATTCATAAACACCCCTCATTCTCCGCCGCCGATTACAAACCCGAAGTCAAAATCTTCACGCCGGGCAAAATCAAAGTCCGCATCTCGACATTGACCGAGGCCGACATCGTCTACCTGCTGCCCGAGATGACCGAGAAGATGCGGACGTTTCTGAGCCAGGCGTACAAGGCCTTGATCAACACGCGCGGCGCCGAGCGCGGGACGTGGGGCTTCAACGATCTGCTGAACGAGGTTCTGGCGTTGAAGTATGAAGACGCGAAAGGCCAGGGCGGGGGCAACGTCAGCACGATTGACGGCCTCGAATGGCGGTTGCGACGGCGCTTCGAGCAGAGCCGCATCTTCTCCGATCACGAACACATTCCGCTCCAGGACCTGTTCCGCCCGGGCCAATGCACGGTGCTGCAACTCTCCGAGATCGAAGAGAACGAGCAACAGGTGATCGTTGGCGCGCTGCTGCGCCGCACGAACAAGGCCCGGGTGGCGACCGTGCGCGGCAATGCGTCCCCCGGCGACGAATCGCTGCCCTACCCGGTCTTCGTCCTGCTCGAAGAGGCCCACCGCTACGCGCCCGCAGGCCAGCAGGTGGTCTCGACCAACATCCTCAAACAGATCCTCTCCGAAGGCCGCAAATTCGGCGTCGGCATCGGGCTGATCACGCAGCGACCGGGCAAGCTCGATCAGGACGTGCTGTCGCAGTGCATGACTCAATTCATCATGCGCATCGTCAACCCGATCGATCAGCAGACCATCGCCTCATCGGTCGAAGGCGCGGGGCGACGGTTGCTGGACGAATTGCCCGCCTTGACCAAAGGGCAGGTGATAGTCTCAGGCGTGGCCGTTAACACGCCAGTGCTGGCGGCGGTCCGCCAGCGCATCACCAAGCACGGCGGCGAGACGATCGACGCGCCGAGCGAGTGGCGGAAGTATTTCAACGCGTCGAGCCGCGAAAGGCGCGAGCGCGACAGCGCGCCGTTGGTCAAGCCACAGCCAAAGGGCGGGGTGAAGATCGATGGGTGGGATGTATGAGAAAGAGTGGGTAGTGGGTAGTGGGTAGTGGGCAGCGATCATCACCAAAAACACCTTGCAAATAGGAGGATCTCAGCGATGAAAGTGAAAAACTTCCGTGAACTGATCGCCTGGCAGAAAGCATTAGACCTAGTTGAAGAGACTTACAAGGCTTCGAAATCTTTTCCGAAAGAAGAGCTTTATGGGCTGACCAGCCAGGTTCGGAGAGCAGTCGTCTATATCCCATCAAATATCGCTGAAGGGCAAGGGCGTGACTCGACCAGAGAGTTCCGACACCACCTGTCCATCGCCTATGGGTCGCTGTGCGAAGTCCAGACCCAGATATTCATCGCACAGCGGCTGACTTACTTGGAGGAAGAACAAGTGATCAGGCTTCTGAGTATGACCAATGAGGTCGCAAGGTTGATAAATGGCCTTTCCAACTCTCTGCCTCAATGAGTTTAGGCGGAGCCTCAAACAACATGAGCATAACTACCCACTACCCACTACCCACTACTCACTGCCCACTGCCCACTGCCCACTTCTTATGAAAACTTGGAAACTCACGCTTGAATACGACGGCGCTCGTTACAGCGGTTGGCAGGAGCAGTTGAACGCGCGCACGGTCGCCGGCGAATTGCGCAAGGCCGCCGAGGTTTTTTTCAATCGACAGGTCGAGATCGGCGGCGCAGGGCGCACCGACGCCGGCGTTCACGCTGTGGCGCAGGTCGCCCATCTGAAGCTCTCGCCGCGCGGAGGCAGGCCGAAAAACATTCCCCGTCCGAAGGAGATCCTCTACGCCATCAACGACCGTTTGCCGTCTGACATCAACGTCCTCGGGGTCGAAGAGGCCGCCGATCGTTTTCATGCCCGCCACGACGCTGTTTCGCGGAGCTATCTTTATCAAATTTCGACGCGGCGCACGGCCTTCGGCAAAAAATACGTCTGGTGGGTGAAAGACAGGTTGGACGTCGCCGAGATGGCGCGCGCGGCTGAATCGATTGTGGGCCGTAATGACTTCGCGGCTTTCAGCGAACGCGACACGAAACGCGACGGACAATCGACGATCGTCAGCGTAGAATCCGCCGAAGTCATGACCGACGAGCATCTGATCCTCTTCCGAATCACGGCCTCGCATTTTTTGTGGAAGATGGTCAGGCGGTTGGTCGGATCACTTGTTGAGGTCGGGCGCGGAAATGTGACCGTTGAAAATTTCGCGCAGTTGATCAAAAATCCATTCGGGTTGGCCGCCCAATCACCGCTCGATCCGGCGCGAGTGACCGCGCCGCCGTCAGGGTTGTTCCTGGAAAGCGTTAAATACAGGTGAAGAAAACCTGCTCAGACAGGAGATTGCAGAAATGAAATTCCAAAAACTCATTACCCCGTTGCTGATCACTGTAATCATTTGCGCGACTCTCGCGCTCGGTTATCAACAAGACCCGCTTCGATTGCCGAATCCTTTCTCAGGGTCCAGGCAAACTCAGGAAAAGAGCGACCAACCGGTCGAAGTGAAAGAACTTTATTTACGGATCACAAAGTTGGAAGACAAAGTTAGGCGGTTAGAGGGGCGCATCGAAGAATTGAACAAACCACGCGTCATTCCCATAAATCAAAAATGACGCAATGGCGAAATGTCCTTTGTGAAATCGTTTATGGGCAGTCGCGGTGAGAGAACGCGTTGGTCAGTCTGAAATCAGATAGGCGAGTATCTCCTGCTTGCGCGGATGCCTGTCGATCCACCCCTTCATCCGCTGAATCTCATTGAAGTCTTCGTCGCCGAACTTTTTGCGGTAACGCTCCTCCTGTGCGCGGCGCGATTCCTGGCTGCGAACCTGATCCTGCCAGGGCGCGGTGAATATCAGGTAGATGTCATCGTGCATGTTGCGGGCCTTGAGCGCCTCCCATTCATCCTTGTCGAACCAGACTCCGCCGCAATTGCCGCATTGATCGAGCGAGAAGTTGGCCCCATGGCCGACTCTGTATTTAATCAGAATCTTATTGCACTCCGGGCAGAGTTTGGCGATTAATGCGCTGGTCACTGGATTGGGCGGAATAGGCTGTCCCTCCGACGGTTCGGGCAGGCCCGCTTTGTGCTGCTCGCGCCATTTCCAGTATTCGAACGACGGAATCCAGTTGCCGCCGCATTTATCGCAATGGCGCGAAATAAGATTGCTTTCAAGCGGGGAGAAGTCTAATTCTTCAGTTTTACACGCCGGACATTTCATAGTTGACCCCTCAGCCGAATCAGAGCATACAGACTGTAGCCGGGCGGCGCAAACCACCTTACAATATGCTTGATGGCGAAGACTTTCACTGAAGAGATCAAGCTGGAAGCGCGTCGTCTCGGCTTCGACAAGGTCGGCGTCGCGCCCGCGGACGCGTTGACCGAAGAGGGCGAGCGGCTCGGGCTTTGGCTGGCGCGCGGGTTCCACGGGCGGATGTCGTATATGGCCCGCGATCCGCAGCGGCGCGCCGACCCTCGCCTGCTGCTGCCTTCGGCGAAATCGGTGGTCTCGGTCGCGCTCAACTATTTCCGGCCCGAAAAGCACACCGACTCGCCGGAGGCCGGCAAGATTTCGCGCTACGCCTGGGGCGACGATTATCATGACGTTCTGCGCGACAAGCTGGAGTCTTTGCTCGAATGGGTTCGCGAGCGAGCGCAAGGAGTCGAAGGGAAGATCTGCGTGGACAGCTCGCCGATGATGGACAAGGCCTGGGCCGTGCGCGCCGGTCTGGGCTGGATAGGCAAACACACGAACCTGATCACCAAGGAGTTCGGCTCTTGGGTATTTCTGGGCGAATTGCTGCTTTCGATCGAACTCGATTACGACTCGTTCATCGAGCCCGATCATTGCGGCAAATGTCGAGCATGCATCGACGCCTGCCCCACGCGCGCGATCATCGCGCCCTACCAGCTCGACGCCACACGGTGTATTTCCTACGGCACGATCGAGCTGCGCGAAACCGAACTGCCCGAGCCGATCAAATCGAATCTGGAGGGCTGGGTCTTCGGCTGCGACATCTGCCAGGACGTCTGCCCCTGGTCGCGTTTTTCAAAAGAGACTGCCGAGGAGCGCTTCGAGCCGCGTGAAGGCGTCGTCGGTCCGAGCCTGCGTGAGATGGTCGAAATGTCGCAGGAAGAGTTTTCGACGCGCTTTCGCAAGAGCGCGATCAAACGGGCGAAGCTCGCCGGGTTGAAACGGAATGCTTTGGCTGTGATGAAAGACGGCAGAGGCCGCAGGGACCGCAGGGACCGCGGAGAGGGAGTGACGAGGAGACAAGGAGATTGACGTCCCGCCAGTCCTACCAGTCCCATAAGTCCCATCAGTCCCACATCAGAAAGAGAGAAGACGTCATGTCCATCTACGATCCGAACGAAATCGCGCGTGAATGTGTGTCGTGCAAACGGTGTTACCCGTCGAACCTCCAATTTTGCCGCGACTGTCTCGTCGAGCTTAGGGACATCGAGACGATCCCTTACATGATCGACGCGCGCTACCGACTGGAGCGCGTGATCAGCCATGGCGGATCGGGCACAGTCTTTGTCGCGACGAACGAAGCCGGGCAGGAAGTCGCAATCAAGATCATACGCGCGAGCGCGATCGCCGAACCTCGAGCGCAGGATCGCTTTCGCCTCGAAGCGCAAATCGCCCTCAACTTAAAACACCCACAGATCGCCGCCGTCCTCGATTTCGGGATGTTGCCGAACGCCTACGCCTACATCGTAAGCGAATACGTGAAAGGGGATTCGCTGCGCGACGAGATAAAACGACGGGGCAAATTCGATGTGGATGACGCGATTCAGGTCATCGCCGAAACCTGCGAGGGGCTGGACGCCGCGCATAAGGCGGGGTTGGTTCATCGCGATCTGAGGCCAGAATGTATCATCGTGACGTCTTCCTCCGACCGGCTGCGCCCGAGCGTCAAGATCGTCAATTTCAACCTCTCCAAATACGCCTCGAGGAGGCGATTCGTCCCGGGCACAACCGCAAAACTGCAGGGGCGCGGACAATTGCCGCTGCGACCGACTTACCTGAGCCCGGAACAGTTTCGCGGAGAGGAGGCCGACCTTCGCTCGGACATTTACAGCCTGGGCGTAATCGCCTACGAAATGCTGGCGGGACGGCCGCCTTTCACCGCGAAGCGCGTCGGCGATTTCGGCGTAAAACTGCTCAATTCGAGACCGCCTTCACTGCGCGCGCTCAATCCGGATGTGAACATTGTGATCGAAGCCGAGATATTCCGCGCCTTGGAAAAAGACCCAATGGACAGGCAGCAGCGCGCGTTGGAATTTAGAAGAGATTTGCTCAACGCGCTGAGCCTAAATTAGGGTGTGGGGAGTGGAGAATCGAGGATCGAAATCGAGTAAGTGCGCGCGAGCGGCGGCTTGACGAACGTCTTGTCAGTTTTATCCGTTTGCGCTACAACGAGTGAGGGAGACGACAACAAGAGATTGACTGAGAATAGAATTCGAGCGGCTTGATTGTTCGTAAGGATTCTGCCGATGAGTACCCAGGGATTTTCTGAGGAAAAATGATGAAGCATTCAGAAGCATTTGAAAAACTCTGCGAGGACGCCAGGTCGCGCGTCCGCGAAATTACCGTCGAGGAAGTCAAACGGAAGCTCGATGCGGGCGAGAATTTCCGGTTCATCGACGTGCGAGAGGATCGCGAATGGGAACAGGACCACGCCGCCGGCGCCGAACATCTCGGCCGCGGGATCATCGAGCGCGACATCGAAAAGACGGCGCCTGACAAAGACGCCGAGATCGTGCTCTATTGCGGCGGCGGCTTCCGTTCGGCGCTGGCGGCGGACAACCTGCAAAAGATGGGCTACACGAACGTCTTGTCAATGGCCGGCGGAATCAAGGCGTGGCGTGAGGCGGACTACCCCATGGAGTAACTTCAGAATGACATGTCTTAATCGGATGGGAGAAATTTTTGGGGTGTTATCATCAGAACATTGTTCATTGTTCAACTTTCAATGTTCATTTGTCATTTTGAAATGGCGCGGCTCTGGCGATGACAAATGAACAATCAACGATGAACAATGAACAATTAAAGGGCTTCAAAAATTCCGCCTAACTGCTTACTCATCCCCGACAGCCATCTTCGCCATAGCGGGGCCGAGTTGGCAATGGCCTTCGCCGCTGAAATAGGTTCCAGCCTTGCGCCTCTTGTCGAGCGCGAAGAGGCGGTTCAATTCGTAGCCGCGAACCGCCTCTCCCAACTCCTGACGCGTCGACATGGCGAATCCTTCGGTCTCGCCGCGCAACAGGTTGCCATGCGTGGCGACCATTTGCGCGAAGAGGCTTAAAAACGGGCTTCCCAACATATACCCGTCTTCGTAACTCACGATCACGTCGGCGCGGTTCTTAACGTATTTGCTGAAGCCGTCGAAAAGGCGGCGCAGCGGATCGGCGTAGCGATGGCGCATAGTCGCCCGCCACCAGTCTTCGCGCGAAGCGAAGCCGCTCGCGTCGATGCGCGCGCGCAATTTCAACTCCTCGATGATCGGAACGAGTCCGAGCGGGTCGCCTCCCGCGTCTTCGTACCTGAAGCGATCTCCGTCGCGTGACACGCGGGCGCGCCCGCGAGCGCTGACTAACTCGATGACGTCTTCCCCTGATTGATAAACGGCGAAATCGACGCCCTTCGTTTTCGCGCAGACTTCGGCCAATCTCGCGCGGTTTTCGGGACTTGTGAAAAGCGTCGAGGCGCCGACCAGCCCGTATTTCGGCAAGACAACGCTGTTGGGGCTAATCAAGCTCTTTTCGGTCTTGAACCCGGCGCCGTTGATCGCGTCGTTCAACTCGACCGACGTGTAATCGGCGTAATTGTTTCCGTGATCCGAAAACATCTCGACTTCGAGCCGCCCCCCCGACTCGGAAATCAACTCTTCGACCGTACGGTCGAGCGAGCGCAGGAGCGACTTCAACATCTTCTTGCCGCCCAGATGCGTCAGCGAATCGGTCTCGCCGATGTAGGCCACGAACAGCGGCGCGTCCGATCTTCTAAACGCCTGGCGGAACGCGGAGAGGTCCAGGTGTGCGACGGCGATCGTCCCGGCCGGCGCGGCGACGTAAGCCATCGCGCCTTTGAAAGCCGGGGCGTGATAATCGAAGGTCTCGCGGAAAGTGCCCCGAATGAATTTGCCGCCTTGCAGCCGATCCTGGATCGTGCCGAGTATCCGGTTGCGCTCGCGGTCGTAGTAGTGGTCTTCGTACCCCGGCGAATCTCCGGCCTGCAAAATTTCAATCATCGCCACGTTGGTCAGCGAAGGGAACATCGAGATCATCCGCGCGGGATTTTTGAACCGTCGGAAGCGCCCCTCGGCGCGCAACTCGTCGATGGTTTGGTATGGGACGCCGTCGAGAACGATCACCAGACGGCGGGGCCCGGATGAGTGGCTATACGCGGCCCCGTCGAGCCACGATTGCAGCGGCAGAATTGAACAACAAATGACCAGATATGCGGGCAGTAAAAACCTATGTTTCCTTTTCCAAACCCTGTAAAACATAATTGGCTATTCTTTTACCAAGAACTGCGCCGACAGCTGCGCCAAGAATCACCAAAAATAATGCGATCATCCCCCAGCCCAAACAGTCACCGCAAAATGACGAGGCCGCGAGCATCGGCTCCATATCTCTTCTGGGATAAATCACAACAAGATAGAAGACAGCATGATTGGCTAGCCAAACTATGAGTCCGCCAGCAAGCCCCCCTATGCAGGGAATCACTAAGATGATTGCCAGTCTCTTTAGCATTTGTCATCTATTTTATTTGGCTAGTCTTTTCGGGTCCATTTCGTCAAATTCCCGATGGGAACGAAATTTCAATGTCTCCCGTGACGCCTGTGCTATTTTGAGCTGATCTCCTCCAACAGCTTCCGAAACCGTGGATCGTTCAGGAATCGTGCGAATGAGTCGTCACCGGCCGGATCCGGCATCCGCTCTCCCGGTATCACGTTCGCCTTATAGTTGAAGGCAAGTCTCAGATTATTGATTGCGTTGTCGAGATCGTTCATCTCGGCATGCACGCAGGCAAGGATGTAATAGAACATCGGATAGGCGCCGTCCTTGGACAAGCCGTACTCTAACACCTCCTTCGCCTTCTTGTTGTCCCCGCTAATGCCATAGCTCATCCCGAGGTTATCCACAACAACTCTCCAGATGTTCTTATCAAGAGTCGCCTGCTTACCCTCCAGGTCGAGAGCCTTGCTATAGAGTTGGATGGCCTTCTTGTAGTCCCGTTTGAGGTAGGCGGCGCTGGCCTGCGCAACGATCTGCATTGTTTCTTTGGCGATTCGTTCGTCGGGACCTGACTGTGACTGCCGACCATCAGCGACGTCTCCTTTCTTGGGCTCGAATCTCACCGATTTCATTATCCGCTCAAACAGGCCCCGGTCTTGATCCTGGTAGAGCGCTTTCGAAAGATGTAAGTCCGCCCAGTAGCCCTCAACCACGAATTCAGCATACACGTTCTGTTGTCGAATCGGTTTTCCCTGGTATTCGGGTACCAGCAATTCGAGTATGCTGATTTCGCCAATTTCGCTCAGCTTGACATTTTGTGGCTTCTGCCAGGCGGGATTGCCTAGCTTCCACACCATGTCTCTGCACTCCTTGCTGGTCTTGCATTTATTTACCGGTTCGATGAAGAGCGAAGCGAACACGTCAGCCTTTTCATCAACCAGCATGAAATAGCCCCGACTGCCGTCCGGCTCTAATTTCTGTATTTTGAGAACTAGCGCGGCGCCTGAGATAAACATTGTCCAAGGCGCTTTGGGAACCGTCAACCTCACTGACGATTCTTCGGGCTGCTGTGAATACGCCGATAGCGTCAAGGGCGAGAGCAGGAGAAGCGACAACAAAAGAATCGGTCGATTTATACGTCACTCCCTTTCCTGAGCCATTCCGACTCCGAAGCCGATTACAGAACCAAGAACGATTCCCGCCGGGATCAGCAGGTAAAGCGTTGTCAGCGCGATCGAAGTAGAAAGGCCGCAAGTCGCCGCCTGGAACTCTCCCGGCGGCAAATGCGAATCCCTGTATGGTAATTCGACTTCAAAAAAATAGATCGTGCGGCCAATCAGCCACCCCACCGCAGCGCCGCCGAAAATACCCAGCAACATCGAGCTTATTACAATCGCGGTCTTTTTCAGCACGATTACGCCCTCACAATCTCGGAACTTCAATGAATTCATACCATGCGAATCCAATGAACCAGCCTAGAAATCCGCCGACGAAGAAACCGGTCAAAGCCGTCCTTACTCTTTCCCTCATTGCGCCTCCAAAGAATAGTTCTTGCGCCGGCCGCAATCTCTTAGGTGCTATGGCGCGGAGTAGATCAATATGCGGGCCCCTTTACTCAGGGCGCGGTCGGCCAAAAAGCCGGCGACTGAAATGCCTGCCAATGCGGCGATAATCCCTACTCCTTCATTCGCGCAATCGCCGTCGCACTCCCGGAGACCTAGTCCAACGGCGCTAATGACGGCGATGAGTCCGGAAGTAATACCTGCGCCTTTACAGATGTCGCCGGTCGCTTGTTTCGCTCGGCCCGGCGGAGCGACGCGCCAGATGTTCTTCACTTCATCGCGGCTGAAGCTCTCGGTCTTGCCCTTGCGCGCGATAATCAGATCCGCGTCGGACAGGCTGACAAACCTCCCTGAAACCTTCTTTTTGCCGGTCTTTTTCTCAATCTTGAGTTTTTCTCCTCCCTGGAATTGGCGCAGAACATCCCATGATTGATTCGGGGCGCCAGCTTGTTGCGCCCTCACTCCGGGGAGCGTCAAAATCACGATCCAGCACAGACAGAAAGCGGCGACCTTCATATAGAGCCTACTGACCTGAAGACCTTGATGATCACGAACACGATTACGGCTCCAAGCGCCAGCGCGAATCCCATGGGAATCAGCAAGTCCTGAAAACTAAAACAGGCGAAAGTGGTCATCGTCTCTCCTTACACGATCAGCAATCAGTACCGCGAGCGGTAGCGAGCGAACTTCCATCAGTCGGTTATCGATAGAGGCTCGCTCGCTACCGCTCGCGGTACTGATTCAACGTGTTGAAAAGCCTTGCACATCTGCGCCATTGCGCCAGGCGCGGTAAGAATCAAGAGCCAGCGCAAACAGAAAGCGGTGATTTTCATTCAGAGCCTCCTGAGCCCCCTCACGGTCAC
>Ga0081455_10005241_pt1 | contig 14252 bp, 11 predicted proteins | sample TabmetS3T2R1_FD_70207 | JGI IMG/M metagenome (GOLD analysis project Ga0081455, IMG submission 70207) | Tabebuia heterophylla rhizosphere microbial communities from the University of Puerto Rico - S3T2R1 | ecosystem: Host-associated > Plants > Roots > Rhizosphere ... | reverse complement strand
CGCCGACGAGCTCGTCGCGGCCGCGCGTTCGGGGGCGGCGATCGCGCTGACCGGCGGACGGTCCGTGGGAGGGGCGTACGAGCTGGCAGCCGAGCGTGAGCCCGACTGGAGCACGGCCTCGGTGTGGTGGGGCGACGAACGCTGCGTGCCGCCCGAGGACGAGCGCTCCAACTACCGGCTCGCCCGCGAGACGCTCCTCGAGCGGCTCGAGGCCATTCCGCGCGAGGTCCAGCGCATCAACGGCGAGCTCGGGCCCGACGAGGCGGCCCAGGAGTACGACGAGCTGTTGCGCGGGGTGTCGCTCGAGCTCGTGCTGCTCGGAATCGGGGCGGACGGGCACACCGCGTCGCTCTTCCCGAACCAGCCGACCCTCGACGAGCGAGAGCGGCGTGCGATCCCGGCAGAGGCGAAGCTCGAGCCATTCGTCGACCGCGTGACGCTCACGCTGCCGGTCCTTTGCTCGGCGCCAAAGGTCGTGTTCGTCGTTTCCGGCGGCGAGAAGGCGGATGCCGTCGAGCGGGCCTTTTCCAGGCCGCCCGACCCTTCGACGCCTGCGAGCCTCGTCCGCTCGACCGGGGGACACACCAGGGTGGTCGCGGATGCGGCCGCCGCAGCGCGTTTGCCACGCTAGACACCGCGCGGGGGGCGGTGTTATACCCCGCTCATGGCCGCCACCGAACCCAAGCCAATTCTGGACGTACTCACCCTCGACCAGCCGGAACAGCTGAAGGCGCTGGGGCATCCGCTGCGCTTGCGCGTCCTCGAGACGCTGGGCGCCGGAGACGGGGAGCACCTGACCAACCGCGAGCTGGCAAACCGGCTGGGCGTTGATCCCGGCCACCTGCATTTCCACGTGCGGATGCTGCTACGGGCGGGGCTGATCGAGCTGGCCGAGGGAGGCCAGGGCCGCGAGAAGCCTTACCGGGCCGTCGCCCGCACGGTGCGAGTCGCACCCGCGCTCCTGAAGTCCGACGCGACGAGCGACCTTCGCGCGGCGATGCTGGACGAGGTGCAGCGCGGCTGGGCCGAGCACGGCGCCACCGGTGCGTTCCGCTCGGCGCAGGTGACCGCGCGAGTCACGCCCGAGCAGGCGGTGGAGCTGATCCAGGAGCTCGTCGAGCACGCGCGCGTGGCGGAGGACCCGTCGCTCCCGCCGCTCGTGATCACGACGGTGCTCCACCCGCCCTCGACCGTCGACCTCGAGAGCTAAGCCGCCGGCAACAGCGGTGAGCTGAGCTCGGCCGCGATCCCGCGGCGGCGGGCGAGCGCCTGCAGGACCAGCACTGTGTCGGCGACCGGCAGGTCCTCGAGGTACTCCTCGCGGGTCGCGAAGGACTCGAGTACCGCCTCGACGGCCTCGGCGTAGCGCACGATGTCCTGCGCGGCGAGGTACGCGAGCGCGTCGCCGACGGCCTCGGGGAAGTCGTCGCGGGTGCGAACGGCGTCGGCGTGGACACGCGCCTCCTCGTCGTCGCCTAGCACGAGCAGCGCGAGCGCCGCCGCGTAGCGGCCGATCGGGCTCTCGGCGTCCGAAGCGCCCGTCTCCAACGCCCAGCGCGCCGCGTCCTCGGCCGCGGGCCAGTCGCCGGCGAGGAGGAGTGACTTCATGGCGCCGATCGGACGACCCCAGCTCGCCGGCGGCGCGTCGGCAAAGCTCTCGCGATAGCGGTCGGCGGCGCGGTGGAACCACGTGTTCGCCTCGTCGGCCCGACCGAGCATCAGGAGCGCGAGCCCAGCCCCGCCGGCAGCGTTGCCGAGCCGCGTGAGCTGGCGCTGCCGTGTGTCGGCGTCCCGGGCGTCCGGAAACCGCGACTCGCCGTCGCGGTAGCGAGCCTCCTCGCGCTCGAGGTGCGCCGCCCAGTCCTGGTCGCCGCGGTGCTCGCGCGGGCCATCTGCTTCAGGCACACCCAACCTCCTCCCCGCGACGATCGTATCGAGGGGAGGCGCACGTGTCCGTCACGGGAGTGTGGCGGGACCGTGACGATTGACTAGGGTCTTTGCCGTGCGCGAGCTGCGCGAGGTCTTCTACGTCGACGGCGTCCGCACGGCGTTCGGGCGGGCCGGCCCGAAGGGCGTCTTCTGGCGCACGCGCGCCGACGACATGGGCGTCAAGGTGGTGCGCGAGCTCCTCCGGCGCAACCCGACGCTGCCGCCCGAGCGGATCGACGACGTGGTCATGGCGGCGACCGCGCAGGTCGGCGACCAGGGGCTCACGCTCGGCCGCGACGTCGCGCTCCTGGCCGGGCTGCCGCAGACGGTGCCGGGCTTCGCCGTCGACCGCATGTGCGCCGGCGCGCTCACCGCGGTCACCGCGAGCGCAGGCGAGATCGCGATGGGCGCGGCGGAGGTCGTGCTCGCGGGCGGCGTCGAGCACATGGGCCACCACCCGATGGGGGACGACGTGGACTTCAACCCGCGCTTCGTCGCGGAGCGGCTCGTCGACACCTCGGCGGTGACCATGGGCGCGACGGCCGAGAACCTCCACGACCGGCTGCCGCAGCTGACGAAGGAGGCCTCGGACGCGTACGCCGTGCGGTCGCAGCAGCGCGCCTCGGCGGCCTCGGAGAACGGCGTGATGCGCGAGACGGTCGTGCCGATGTCCGTCTTCACCGACGACGGCTGGCGGATGGCCGACCGCGACGAGTTCCTCCGCCCCGACACGAGCATGGAGGCGCTGGCGACGCTGCCGACACCCTTCCGCGCCGGCGGCCGCGTGACCGCCGGGAACTCCGCCGGGCTCACCGACGGCGCGACGGTGTCCCTGCTCTGCTCGGAGGAGGGCGCGCGCGAGCGCTCGCTGGAGCCGCGAATGCGGCTCGTCTCGTACGCCTTCGCGGGCGTGGAGCCCGAGCTGATGGGGCTCGGCCCGGTGCCGGCGACGCGGAAGGCGCTCGAGCGAGCGGGCCTCCAGCTCGACGACCTCGGCCTCTTCGAGCTGAACGAGCCGTTCGCGGTGCAGGTGCTGAGCTGGTGCGACGGCGTCGGCGTCGACCCGGAGGACGAGCGCCTGAACCCGTACGGCGGCGCGATCGCGTGCGGCCACCCGCTCGCCGCGACCGGTGTCCGGCTGCTGGCGCAGCTCGCGTACGGCTTCCGCGAACGGCCGGAGGTGCGCTACGGGCTCACCGCGCTCTGCGTCGGGATGGGCATGGGCGCCGCGTTGATCTGGGAGAACGTCGCTGCCGGACACTGAATTCAAGCTCGCGGCGGTCGAGCACGACGCCGGTCGCGTCGCGCTCGTGACGATCGACAACGGCGAGGACTACACGAAGCCGACCTTCTTCGGCCGCGCCGCGCTGGAGTCGCTGGAGCGGCTGCTACCGGAGCTCGAGGACGGCACCTGGACGGCGCTCGTGCTGACCGGCAAGCCGTTCGTTTTCGCGGCCGGCGCGGACATCACGGAGTTTCCGAACGCGACGCGCGAGCTCGCGATCGAGGGGAGCCGCGCGGGACACGAGCTCTTCGGCCGGCTCCGGGTGCTGCCGTTCCCGACGGTCGCGGCCGTGAACGGCGCGTGCCTCGGCGGGGGCGTCGAGATCGCGCTGCACTGCGACGCGCGCACGATCTCGACCGCGGTGCGGCACTTCGCCTGCCCGGAGTGCTTCCTCGGCATCGTCCCCGCCTGGGGCGGGACGCAGCTCGTGCCGCGCCTCGTCGGCGCGGAGACGGCGGTGAAGTTCCTCGTCGCGAACCCGATGCGGCAGAACCGGCTGCTGACCGGGCCGGAAGCGTTCGAGCTCGGCTTCGCCGAGCGCCTGCTGGAGCCGGCGGAGTTCGTGGACGAGTCGATCGCGTTCGCCCTCGAGCTCGCAGCGAACGGGGACAGTCACAGTGACAGTCGCAGTGACAGTCACTCTGCGGCGGAAGTGATACGGAAGGCGCGCGGAAGGCTCGACGGACAGGTTCACGGCGCCGCCCCCGCGCCCTACAAGGCGCTCGACCTGATCGAAGGCGCGCTGTCCGGCTGGACGCTCGAAGAGGGCTACGCCGCCGAGGAGGAGGCCGTCGGTGAGCTCCTGCCCGGCCCGCAGGCGCAGGCGTCGCTCTACGCGTTCGACCTGGTCGACCGCCGTGCGAAGCGCCCGCCGGGAAAGCCGCAGGCCGAGCCGCGCCCGATCAAGAAGGTCGGCCTCGTGGGCGCAGGCCTGATGGCCGCCCAGCTCGCCGCGCTCTTCCTGCGCAGGCTCGAGCTCCCCGTGGCCATCCGCGACGTGAGCGAGGAGGCACTCGCCTCGGCGCGGGAGACGATCGACGAAGCCCTCGCCGAGCAGGTCGCGAAGGGCCGCTACGACGAAGGCAAGGCGCGCTTCCTCTCCTCGCTCGTCTCCACCTCCACCGACTACGACGACTTCAGCGACTGCGACCTCGTCCTCGAAGCCGTCTTCGAGGAGCTCGAGGTCAAGCAGCGGGTCTTCGCGGAGCTGCGGGAGCACGTGAAACCTGAGTGCATCCTCGCGACGAACACCTCCAGCCTCTCGGTCGCCGAGATGGGCGCCGACGTCGGGATCCACTTCTTCAACCCGGTCGCCGTGCTGCCGCTGGTCGAGCTCGTTCGCACTCCCGACACCGACGACGAGACGCTCGCCACCGCCTGGGCCTTCGCCGAGCAGCTGCGCAAGCGAGCGGTGCTCGTGGCCGACGCGCCCGCGTTCGTCGTCAACCGCGTCCTCACGCGCCTGATGAGCGTCGTCCTCGACGCGATCGAGCACGGCACCGATCCCGACGAGGCGGACGACGCGATCCTCCGCCTCGGCCTGCCGATGGCGCCGTCGGTCCTGCTGCAGATGGTCGGGCCGCGCGTCGCGAACCACGTGCTCGAGACGCTCCACGAGGCGTACCCCGACCGCTTCCCGCTTTCACGCACGCTCGCCAACTACGCCGACGGCAGCGACGAGATCGCCGTAACCGCGCGCGACCCGCGCACACAGGACGAGCTCCTCGAGAGCGCGCTCGAGGCGCTCGCGGACGAAATCCGCCACCTGCTCGAGGAGGGAGTCGTCGCCGAGGCGAAGGACGTCGACACGGCGCTGCTGCTGGGTGCCGGCTGGCCCTTCTGGCTCGGGGGGATCACCAAGCACCTCGACCAGACGGGCATTTCGGAGAGGATGTGCGGGCGCCCCCTCGCCGAGATCGGAGCGGGAGCGCCCCCGCGATGAGCGACGACTGGCGAATCCGGATCGAGTTGGGCGAGGCTGTCCACGCCGAGACGCTGCTTGGCCGGCTCGGCCTCGACCTCGGCTCGGACGAGGCCCAGCATCTCGCGAAGGAGCTCCAGGGCCACCGGCTCGCGGTCTCGAACGACGAGGACACCGTGTTCGTCTACGTCGACGCGGCGGCGCAGGCAGACCAGGCCCGGAAGATCGTCGAGGCGGAGCTGCAGGACGAGGGGATCGAGGCGGAGGCGATCACCGAGCGCTGGCTGCCCGAGGAGGAGCGCTGGTCGGGCGAGCCGCCGTCGGAGACCTGGGAGGAGGAGGTCATCGAGCACGGCCACGCTCCCTGGGAGGTGCGGGTCGAGCTGCCGTCCCACGAGGAGGCGGACAAGCTGGCCGACGAGCTCGAGCGCGAGGGCCTCGACGTCGCGCGGCGCTGGCGCTACCTGATCGTCGGCGCCGGCTCCGAGGAGGAGGCCCGCGCCCTCGCAAAGCGAGTGCACGGCGACGCGGAGCCCGGCGGCGAGGTCGTGTGGGAGGTCACTCCCCAGAACCCGTTCGCCGTCTTCGGCGGCCTGGGCGGCTAGGCCCGACAACCGGAACCGTCGGCTATACTTCTACCGCGGCGCCCGACGAGGCAATCCAAGCGGGCGCGCTCTCTCACAGAGATTCGCGGCACGGCGACGTGCTGCAGACATGCAGGAAACGACTGAGCACCCGACGCTGGCGCCGGAGGCTCCGGATGGCCTAGCCGCATCCGCCCTTCAGGCGGAAGCGTGGGCCGGGGAGCCCTTCCTCCACCCGGACGAAGATCCGGCGGTCGCGCTCGCGCCCGGAACGGCGCGGCGCCGCGCACTCGACGACGCGCTCGCCGAGATGGAGGCGGGCGAGCGCAAGCCGACGTACGAATGGAGACGACGCTACGCGCTGATGCTCGGGCTCGAGCGTGTGCTCTCCGAAGAGCAGCCGCGCCTCGCCTCGGGCACAGAGCTGCGGCGCCACCAGGTCGACGCGCTGGCCGGGATGCTGACGGAGATGATCGCCGCGACGCAGGCCGCGCAGGAGAACGGGAACGGCAACGGTGAGGCCGCGGAGGCCGAGGCCGAGGAGGAAGAGGAGGATCTCGGCGTCCATCTCGAGGAGCGGCCGGAGGAGCTCGAGCTTCCGGAGGAGCACAAGGGCAAAGACCCGGGTGCGAACCGCCGCTACCGGTTCCGCCACCCGACGGCTTCTGGCAAGACGATCGCCGCCGCGGGGTTCGTCGAGTCGGCGCGGACGCTCGGCGTCCTGATCCTCACCCACCGCCGCCTGCTCGTCTCCCAGTTCCACCGCGAGCTGAAGGCGGAGGGCTACGGCAACCGCTTCGAGGACGCGATCCTCAAGGGCACGAGCTCGCGGAAGAAAGCGCCGGTGACGGTGCAGACGTACGCCTGGTTCGCCAGGCACTGGCAGGACCTCGACCCGAACGCGTACCACCTCGTGATCGCCGACGAGGCGCACACGGCCCTCGGCGAGAAGACGAGCCATGCGATCCGCAGCTTCTCGAACCCGATCTACATCGGCATGACGGCGACCGAGCAGCTGATCGCCAAGCAGGTCTCGGACGTCTTCCCGGCCTCGATCGACGAGCTTCCGCTCGGCGACGCTGCGCGGCGTGGGCTGATCGCGCCGCTGCGCTGTCTGCGCGTCCCGCCCGCCGCTGCCATCTCGTCGGTGCCGATCGTCGGCGGCGACTTCGAGGAGCGCGCCCTGGCCGCCGTCCTCGACCACCAGGCGCTGAACCAGGCCGCCGCGAGCCTCTACCGCGACCGGTTCGACAACACCCCCGGCATCGTCTACGCGGCAGGCGTCGAGCACGCGTACAACCTCGCCAAGGAGTTCCGCGCGGTCGGGCTGAAGGCGGAGGCGGTCAGCGGCCGCACACCGCCGCTGCAGCTCGCCGAGACGCTCGCGGCGTACGAGCGCGGCGAGATCAACGTCCTCATCAACGCGATGCTGCTCGCCGAGGGCTGGAACTCGCCCCGCGCGACGGTCTGCATGCACCTCGCGCCCACCGCCTCGCGCCGCGTCTACCAGCAGCGCATCGGCCGGATCATGCGCATGCAGCCGCGCAAGGAGGCGGGCGTCGTCATCGACTTCGTCCCGAAGGGCGCGACGCACAACGAGCGCGTCGTCTCCCTCCACAGTCTGCTGGACGCCGACTTCTACCGCGAGGGCGCGCGCGTCACGCCCGCACCCCGGCGGCGGGTACAGCGCCGCGCGCGGCGGAAGCTCTCGCCGGCGCCGTGGCTGGTGCCGGTCACGCCGGACGTCAAACGCCGCCTCGCGGTGATCGACCGCGAGTGGCAGCGCGTCGACCCGCGCTTCCTCGACGACGACGAGCAGCTCTACTGGGCCACGATCGCCGGCCGCGCCGTCCGCTTCGACGAGCGCGTCGAGTTCGTGAAGAAGTTCACCGAGGGCAAGGCGAGCCGCGGCGCGCTCGAGCAGTTCCTCAACGCCTGCGCGGCCGAGAACCCCAACCGCCGCCTGCGTCTGACCGCGCTCGCCGACCGCGTCTCCATGACCGTCGACCGCGCGAGCTTCGACGACCTCGTCACCCTCGTCACGCAGGCCCCGACCTGGGACAAGGACCGCGTGCACGGCGTCCGGACGCTGTTGCGCGCGCTGGGCGACGGCAAGGCCGACGCACCCGAGCAGATCCTCGCGCGCTGGACGTGGCGGCTCGCGCGCTCCACGCGCAAGGTGCAGGATCGCCGGGCGAGCGCCGAGTTCCCCGAGGCGAAGCGCCTCCTGGGCGCGCTGGCGAACTCCCGCGGCCACCGGCACGAGGAGAACGCGGCGAAGCTCGTGAACGCCGCGCTCGACCAGTCCCGCGAGGTCGGCGCCGCCCTCCTGGCCTCGGCCGAGGGCTACACGCCGCGGGCGAACCAGCTGATCGACGCGGCCCGCGAGCGCCTGGGCACGATCCAGGAGGTCGCGAACGCGCTGGCCGACAACCTGCCGGCCCCGAAGGCCTCGGGCGGCCGCTCACGGCGGCGGCGGCGCAAGCGCAAGAAGAAGGGCCAGGGCCAGCAGCAGGCGCAGCAGCAGCAGCAGCAGAACGGCGCCGCGCCCAGGGCCGGGGAGGAGCAGGAAACCGCTCCGGCCACTGAGGCGTAACGCCTCCTGCTTAAGCCACACTGAAGGTCCAGCCCATGGACGGGCGTTTTCTCTTGCTCCTGCCGATCGCCTTCGGCGCGGGAATCGTGACCGCGGTCTCGCCGTGCGTGTTCCCGGTGCTGCCGATCCTCTTCGCGGGAGGCGCGAGCGGCGGCCGCCGGCGGCCGTACGCGATCATCGCCGGCCTCGTCGCGAGCTTCGCGACCTTCACCCTGGTCGCGACATGGGTGCTGGAGCAGCTGCACCTGCCGCAGGACTTCCTGCGCGACCTCTCGATCGCGCTCCTGTTCGTCGTCGCAGCGACGCTGATCTTCCCCCGCTTCGCCGTGCTGCTCGAGCGGCCGTTCGCGTCCCTGAGCCGGCGTGCCCCGAGCAGCGACCTCGGCGGCGGCTTCCTCCTGGGCGCGAGCCTCGGTCTCGTGTTCGTCCCCTGCGGCGGGCCCGTGATCGCCGCGATCTCGGCCAACGCCGCCCGCCTCGAGCTGGGGCCGAAGACGGTCGCGGTCACGCTCGCCTACGCCCTCGGCGCGGCGGTCCCGATGCTCGCCGTGGCCGCCCTCGGGCAGGGCGCCACCCGGCGGCTGCGGGCCAACGCCGCCCACCTGCGGGTCGCCTTCGGCGTGCTGATGGCGGTCGCGGCGCTCGCGATCGCCTTCGACGTCGACCGCCGACTGCAGACGTGGTTCCCCGACTACACACACGCACTGCAGGGCCTCGAGCGCAGCTCCGTCGCGAACGACGAGCTCGGCAGGCTGCAGAACCGGAGCGCTTCGCCCTTCCGGGAGACCGCTTCCGGCACGCTCACCGACTACGGGACGGCGCCGCCGTTCACTGGCATCTCCGAGTGGCTGCACTCACGCCCGCTCACCGTCGACCAGCTGCGCGGGAAGGTCGTGCTCGTGGACTTCTGGACCTACTCGTGCATCAACTGCCTGCGAACGCTTCCGCACCTCGAGGCCTGGGACCGGCGCTACCGCAAGGCGGGACTCGTGATCGTCGGCGTCCACACGCCGGAGTTCGCGTTCGAGCACGTCGTGTCGAATGTGCGCGAGGCCTCTCGGAAGCTCGGCGTCCGCTACCCCGTCGCGATCGACAACGACTACGACACCTGGAACGCGTACGGGAACGACGCCTGGCCGGCCGAGTACCTGATCGACCGCCGCGGGCATGTCCGCGAGATCAAGAAGGGCGAAGGGCAGTACGACGAGACCGAGCGGTCGATCAGGACGCTGCTCGGCGAATCCGGCACCACGGAGCTGGCGATGGTCAAGGACCGCACGCCGCAGCACCTGACGACGCCGGAGTCGTACCTCGGCTGGGCGCGCCTCGCCCGCTACGTCGGCTCGCCGATCACGCCCGATCGGCCGGCGACGTACCGCTTCCCGCGCGAGATCGCGCTGAACAACCTCTCCTACGCGGGGCGCTGGACCGTGGGGCGCGAGCGGATCGTCGCCGGCCGCGGCGCGCGTTTGCGGCTCCACTTCCTCGCGCAGCAGGTCTACCTCGTGCTCGGCGGCCGCGGGCGGCTGCAGGTGTTCGTCGGCGGCCGCCCGGTCAAGACGGTGCGGATCAACGGCCTCAGCCGGCTCTACACGCTCCTGAGCTACCCCGGGTTGAGCGAGGGCGCGCTGGAGCTGCGCTTCGCGCCGGGCATCTCGGCGTACGCCTTCACGTTCGGGTAGAACGCCGATGAGATCTCGGCCGCAGCCGGGTCAAAGCGTTCGAGACCCCGACAGGAGGAGGACGAATGGCCGGACAGATCGTGCACCTCGAGATCCCCGCGGACGACACCGGACAGGCGCGCGAGTTCTATGGCTCGCTCTTCGGGTGGGAGTTCGAGACCTACCCGGGGCCGTCCGAGTACCACATGACGCGGCTCGCCGACCAGCAAGGGGCGGCGATCATGAGCGGGGAAGGCAAGAAGGGGACGCGCCCCTACTTCGACGTCGACGACATCAACGCCGGTGTCGCCCGCGTGAAGGAGCTCGGCGGACAGGCCGACGACGCGATGCCGGTTCCGCAGATGGGCTGGTTCGCAACCGCCACAGACCCGCACGGGAACGAGTTCGGGCTCTGGCAGACCGACCCGTCGGCGCCGACGCCGGAGGGCTAGAGGTTCTAACGCTTACTGCTCGCGCGCCGCGTCTTCGCCGCCGCCGTCCTGCTCGCGCTCCCTGAGGAAGCGCGTCAGCTCGGCGGCGAGCGCGTCTCCCGACGGCAGCTCTGTCGCCTCTTCGAGCTGGTCGGCGCGGCGCTCGAGCTCCTCGACGTAGGCGGCCGTCTCCTCGTCGGACGCGACCGCCTCGCTGACCTGCTCCTCGTAGGAGCGGGCGGCCTCCTCCAGCTCGTCCCCGTCGACGGGCGCGCCGATCAACGTGCCCAGCCGCTCGCAGAGTGCAAGCGCGCCGCGCGGGCTCGGCGTCAGCGAGACGTAGTGCGGCACCGCCGCCCACAGGCTCGCCGAGGCGATCTCGCGCTGGCGGCACACGTCGTGGAGGACGCCGACGATCCCGGTCGGCCCCTCGTAGCGCGACGCCGAGAGCCCCAGCCGCTCGACGAGCTCCTCGTCGGTCGCGCTCCCCGTCACCGGCGCCGGCCGCGTGTGCGGCACGTCGGCGAGCAGCGCGCCGAGCGTGATCATCAGCTCCACGCCGAGGTCTTTCGCGAGGCCGACGACGAGGTCGCTGAAGGTGCGCCAGCGGAGGTTCGGCTCGATGCCGAGCAGGAGCACGACATCGCGGTCGAGACCGTCGGGACGCGCGTGGTAGAAGGCGGTCTCCGGCCAGTCGATCCGGCGCGTCAGGCCTTCCTCGAGCGAGACGTGCGGCCGCGTCGCCTGGAAGTCGAAGAAGTCCTCCGGGTCGACCTCGGCGAAGCGCTCCGCGCCCCACGTCTTGGCGAGGTATCCGGCGGCGAGAGTGGCGGCCTGCGCCCCGTCGTTCCAGCCGCGAAACGCGGCGATCAGGACCGGCCGCGTGAGCTCCGGGCGCCGGTCGATGCGAAGCTCCTCGGCCACCCGCTCAGTCTACGTGCGGGCTTGCGCGAAGGCGGCCGGCGGACGCCATAGAACGGCGACGAACCAGATGAGCAGCGCCCACACCGCCGCGGCCACGCCGACGTGCACGAGCACGAGCGGCCACGGCAGATGCGTGCGGTACTGCAGCTCGCCGAGCGCCATCTGCACGAGCAGCAGGCCGAAGAGGCCGAGCCCGAGGTGGAAGACGCGCGGCCAGCGCGCGCGCTGCGAGGCGAGGTAGCCGAGCAGGAAGACGAGGCCGAGGCCGAAGATCCCGACCGCGGTGGCGTGCAGGTACACGAGCGGTGCGAGCCGCCAGAGGCGGTCGATGTGGTCGGCGGTCCCGCCGCCCGAGTGCGGGCCGCCGGCGGTTGCCAGGGTCCCGGTCACCAGCAGCACCGCGCAGGCGGCCACGAGCGCGAGGCCCGCGAGCCGAACCTCCCGCGGCAGCGCGACCTCCGCCGAGCCCGACCGGAGCCGCAGCGCCTCCAGCGCGAGCACGACCGCGCCCGCGATCACGGCCATCGAGAGCAGCAGGTGCGCCGCCACCACCGGCCAGTGGAGGTCGCTGTTCACCGCGAGGTAGCCGAGCGGGGCCTGTGCGAGCGTCCCCGCGAAGACCCAGAGCGCGAGCCGACGGCCGCGGCGGCTCAGCCCGGGCACGAAGCGCGCGGCGACCGCGGTCAGCAGCACCACGAGGATCACGACGCCGCCGAGTGCGCGATTCCCGAACTCGATGAACGCGTGGTAGTCCTTCTCCGGAAGCGGCCGGCCTGCCTCGCAGCCGGGCCAGTGCCGGCAGCCGAGACCGGAGTCGGTGACCCGCACCGCCGCGCCGGTCAGCACGATCAGCCAGAGCGCGCCCAGCGAGACCAGCGTCAGCTGCAGAAAGCGTGTTGGCGAGAGCTCGAGCCGCCGGAGCCGGCCGAGCGCCGTCGACGACTCGACGTGCACGGGCGAAAGGTTAGAGAAGCGGCTCCAGCAGGGCCGGGTACCCGTCGGCGTCCTCGAACGTCGTCGGCCGCGAGCCGAGGAAGAGCGGCCGGTCGGCCGCGTTGAGCAGCACCGGCATCAGGTCGGGCCCGCGCAGCTGTCCGAGGATCCCCGCGGCGAACGGCAGCTCGCCGAAGCTCGTGACGCCGTCCGCGCGCACTCCCGGCCCGGCCACGAGCAGCGGCACCGGGTCGCCCGAGTGGATGACGTCCGGCGACGCAGGCGTCGCGTGGTCGCCGGTGATGCAGACGATCGCGCGGTCGGTCGGGAGATCACCCAGAGCCCCGTCCAGCTCCTCGATCGTCTGCTGCTTGACCCTCGGGTCCTTCGTGTGCCCGGCCGCGTCGGTCGTCTTCTGGTGGCAGAAGACGAACGTGTCGCCCGCGTCGAGCCGCTCCGCGGCCAGCGCGACGCGACGGCGCAGGTCGCCGACCGGGTCGTCCGTCTCCGGCGCGTCCACCGGCTCGAGCCCGAGGGCGATGCCGAGCCCGCGCAGAAACGCCGAGTCGGCTGCGAAGGTCCCGCCGATGCCGTGCCGCTCGAGGAACGTCGGCACGCGCCGCGGGCGTCCGAACCACTTGAGCGTGATCACGTTGAAGCGCTCGCCCTCGAGCCGCCGCATCACCTCCCGCGTCCACTCCTCGCAGGCGCGCGCGGTGCGCTCCGCCTCCCGCACCAGCGGCTGCGGCCGCAGCAACGGGTGCCATGCGCGGAAGAAGGTGTCGCTGTCCGTCACGCGCTCGTCGGCCGCGCCCGAGATGCGCAGGATCGCCTCCCCCCGCCAGACGTGGGCCAGCGAGAACGTCAGGCCGTCGACCTCGATCTCGTCGCAGCGCTCGACCAGCCGCTCCGCCTCCTCGGCGTCGCGCTCGGGGTCCGGCCGGCCCGTAAGCCACCACCCGTCGTCGCGCCGCTCGGCCGGACGCAGGGCGGCATAGGCGAAGACGTGCTCGTCGCTCACCTCCTGGCCGCGCCCGAGCGCCTCGAACACTGCGCGCCCGGGAAACTCGTCCGGCCGGTAGCCGAGCAGCGACCAGTGCGCGACCTCACTCGACGGCGCGCGTCCGGGGCCGACCGCGTAGAGCAGGCCGCAAGAGCCGCGGGCCGCGAGCGCGTCGAGGTTCGGCGTCGCCGCCGCCTCGTTCCCCGTGCGCCCGCCGAGCACCTCGTGCGCCCGGTCGCCGAGGCCGTCGAGCAGGAGGACGACGATGGGGTACACGCGGCGCGGAGGCTATCCCGCGCCGAGTGTACGAACCTGCGCTACCTCCGCGGCGTGCGGACGACGACGGTACGGCTGAAGCCGTCGAGGTAGCCCGCGCCGGCCTGGTTCAGCGACATGAAGATGCGGATCGCGTAGCGGTGACCACCTAGCGGCAGGCCGAGCCTGAACCGCTTGGCCGAGCCGTTGCCGAGGATGACTCCGCGTACCTTCGTCCACTCGTGGAAGCGGGTGAACTTCTGCAGGTAGACCTTCCGGCCCTTCAGCGAGCGGTCGGCCTTGACCTTCACCGAGCCGATCCGCTTCGAGGCGCCGAAGACGATCGTCGGGCGGACCTGGACGCCGACGGCCTGGCTGGTGAGGTTCTTCCAGCGCGCGAAGTAGCTCGTCAGCTGGGTCGGCTTGACGACGAGGTCCCAGACCCCGTTGGCCGCGGTCAGGAGCGTCGCGACCTGCACCGGGGAGACGGTGCCGTACGGCTGGGCCCAGACCGTCACCGTCTCGCCCGCCTTTCCGCTCGAGACGGCGCCGGAGACGTGCGTGGTCTGGCCGTAGTCGATGATCGGGGTCGCCGTCCCGATGGTGATTGCGGGCGGCGGGCCCTTGACGACGACCTTGCCCGTCAGGCTCGGGTGCAGGGCATCGCGGTATCCGAAGGTGCCCGCGGTGTTGAAGGTGTGCGTGTACGTCTTGCCGGGCTTGATCGCGG
>Ga0081455_10005240_pt1 | contig 14252 bp, 7 predicted proteins | sample TabmetS3T2R1_FD_70207 | JGI IMG/M metagenome (GOLD analysis project Ga0081455, IMG submission 70207) | Tabebuia heterophylla rhizosphere microbial communities from the University of Puerto Rico - S3T2R1 | ecosystem: Host-associated > Plants > Roots > Rhizosphere ... | reverse complement strand
GGCGGGCGAGAGCCGCACGCCGAACCTCTTCCAGCGCATCACCGGCGCCTTCGCCACGGCGAAGCCGACGGCACCGACTGCGCCGGCCCACGCCCCGATCCATGCGCCGGTGCATGCCGAACCAGCGGCGCCTCGGACGGCTCCGGAGAACGTCGTTCCCGCGCCCAAGCCCGTGGTTCGGCCCGCACCGGTCCAGACCTCGATCGACGTCACGGAGCGGGCCAAGCCTGCGCGCGACGACGATGACCTGCAGATCCCCGCGTTCCTGCGCCGTCAGGCCAATTGACGACGCAAATCACGCGGATCGCGCAACTTTCCACGCATTCCTCGAGGGGCCTGTTCAGGCCCCTCTTTTTTCGCCATCGGCGTGATATAACCGCGGCGGCTTGAATGGACGGACGGGACATGGCGAAGGCGTTGAAGAACAGGACGTGGTTGGCGCTCGGCGCGACGGGCCTCGCGGCTATGGCATTGGCGGGTTGCGGCGATTCCTCGGATGAAGCGAACTACAAAGAGCAGCCGGTCGAAGTGCTCTACAATCGCGCGCTCGATGACTTGGGCAACCAGGACTACAAGGCCGCGGCCAAGGGGTTCGAGGAGGTCGATCGACAGCATCCGTATTCGGTATGGGCGACCAAGGCCGAGATCATGGCCGCCTTCGCCTACTACCAGAACAACAAGTACGACGACGCGATCATCGCGCTCGACCGCTTCATCCAGCTCCATCCCGGCCACAAGGACATTCCCTACGCCTACTATCTCAAGGGCATCTGTTACTACGAGCAGATCTCCGACGTCCGTCGCGACCAGCACGTGACGCAGCAGGCGCTCGATTCGCTCGCCGATGTCGCCAAGCGCTTTCCCGACACGCCCTATGCCCGCGATGCGCGCCTCAAGGTCGAGCTCTGCATCGACCATCTTGCCGGCAAGGAGATGGATATCGGCCGCTACTACGAGAAGCAGCAGCAGTATGTCGGTGCCATCAACCGTTTCCGTACCGTGATCGAGCGCTACCAGACCACGACACACGTGCCCGAGGCGCTGCATCGCCTGGTCGAGTGCTATCTGTCGCTGGGCGTCAAGACCGAAGCCAAGGAGACGGCCGCGGTGCTGGGCTACAATTTCCCGGGCAGCGAGTGGTATCAGGACAGCTATTACCTGATGACCGGTGAGGGCTCGCCGGCCGACGAAACGGGATCGGGCAAATTCCTGGGGCTGTTCTAGCCGGATATCGATGCTTGTTTCGCTTTCGATCCGCGACTTCGTCCTGATCGAAAAGCTCGATCTCACTTTCGCGCGCGGTCCGCAGCGCGGGCTGGGCGCGCTCACCGGCGAGACAGGTGCTGGCAAGTCGATCCTGATCGACGCCCTCGGGCTGGCGCTGGGCGCGCGCGCCGAATCGGGAACGATCCGGCGTGGTGCGGCACAGGCAACTGTCGCCGCCGCCTTCGACCTGCCGAAAAATCACGCCGCGCATGCGATCCTCGCCGAACAGGGGCTCGATGCCGAGGACGTGCTCACGCTGCGCCGTGCGGTGGGCGCCGACGGACGCGGCCGCGCCTTCGTCAACGACCAGCCGGCGTCGGTGGCGTTGCTGCGGCGGCTGGGCGAAACGCTGGTCGAGATCCAGGGCCAGATGGAGCAGCACGGCCTGCTCGATATCTCGACCCATCGCGCGGCGCTCGACGCCTTCTCGGGTCTCGAGAAGCAGGCCGACGCGGTGCGTGGCGCCTGGCGCGACTGGCGCGCCGCCGAACAGGCACGCGCCGACGCGGAAGCGGCCGCCGTCGCGGCGCGGCGCGACGAGGAATTCCTGCGCCACGCCGTGAAGGAGCTGGAGGCGCTGGCGCCCAAGGCCGACGACGAGGAGACGCTCGCCTCGGAACGGCAGCTGCTGCGCGCCGGCAGTGCGCTGGGTGAGGCAGTGGCACAGGCGCTCGCCGAGCTGGAGCAGGGGCGCGGCGCCGTCGCGGCATTGCGGGCGGCGCACCGGCTGATCGAGCGCAATGCCGACAAGGCCGCCGGCCGTCTCGACGCACCGCTCGCGGCCCTCGACCGGGCGCTGAGCGAGGCGACCGAGGCGCAGGCCCAGCTCGAGACGGCGCGCGATGCGCTGGAGTTCGATCCCAACCGGCTGGAGAAGATCGAGGAGCGGCTGTTCGCGCTGCGCGCCGCCGCGCGCAAGCACAACGTCACTGTCGCCGGCCTTGCGCCGCTGGCCGAGAAGATGACGGCGCAACTTGCCGCGCTCGACGATGGCGAGGCGGGCCTCAAGAAGCTCGCGGCCGCGGCTGATGCAGCGCGTGCGGCTTATGTGAAGGCGGCCGAAGCGCAGGCTGCGGCGCGGCGCAAGGGCGCGACGAAGCTCGACAAGGCCGTCGCGGCCGAGCTGGGGCCGCTCAAGCTCGAGAAGGCGAAGTTCGTGACCGAACTCGCAAGCTTGCAGGAGTCGGACTGGTCGGAGTGGGGCACCGATCGCGTGCAGTTCACCGTCGCCACCAATCCCGGCACGCCGCCGGCGCCGATCGCGAAGATTGCATCCGGTGGCGAGCTGTCGCGTTTCCTATTGGCGCTGAAGGTTTGCCTGGCCAAGGTGGGCGATGCGGCCACGATCGTGTTCGACGAAGTCGATTCGGGCATCGGCGGCGCCACGGCGGCGGCGGTGGGCGAGCGGCTGAAGCGGTTGGCGAAGGACGTGCAGGTGCTGGTGGTCACCCATTCACCGCAGGTTGCCGCCGTCGCCGATCGCCATTGGCTGATCCGCAAGACGACGACCAAGAATGCCGCCAGCACCGACGTGCTGGCGCTCGATGCCAAGGGCCGGCGCGAGGAGATCGCGCGCATGCTCTCGGGCGCGGAAGTGACCGCCGAAGCGCGCGCCGCCGCAGATCGTTTGTTGGTTCAAGTTCCCCGTGCGTAACCCCCTCGCCCAACCTCTCCCCCTATCGGGGGAGAGGAGGAAGACAAAGCGAGCCGCTCATGTTCCTCGCCCCCGCTAGGGGGAGAGGCTAGGAGAGGGGGCGACGAAGGCAGGAGAAGACGATGTCGCGTGCCGCGAAGTTCAAGGCCAACCTGGCGGTCGATGAGATGACCGAGCGTCAGGCGCGGGCCGAGCACAAGCGCCTGGCCGAGGAGATCGCCCATCACGACGATCTCTATCACAACAAGGACGCGCCGGAGATCTCGGATGCGGACTACGACAAGCTGCGCCAGCGGCTGAAGGCGGTCGAGGCGCGCTTCCCGCAATTGGTCGACAAGGAGAGCCCCACGCAGCGCGTGGCGCCGATCCCGACCACGGCCTTCGCCAAGGTCCGCCACCTGAAGCCGATGCTGTCGCTCGACAACGCCTTCACCGACGAGGAGCTGCAGGGCTTCTTCGATCGCGTGCGGCGCGGCCTGGAGCGCGAGACCGACCTCAAGCCCGATGCCGAGATCGCCTACAGCTGCGAGGCCAAGATCGACGGCCTGTCGATCAGCCTGCGCTACGAGGACGGCGAGTTCGTCCAGGGCGCGACGCGCGGCGACGGCACGACAGGCGAGGACGTTACGGCCAACCTGCGCACCATCAAGGACATCCCGCACAAGCTGAAAGGCCGGTTGGTGCCCAAGGCCTTCGATGTGCGCGGCGAGGTCTATATGGAGCGCAAGGCGTTCCTGGAATTGAACGCCCGTCAGGTCGCGGCCGGCGAGAAGGCCTACGTCAACCCGCGAAACACCGCTGCCGGCTCGCTGCGCCAGCTCGATCCCAAGATCACGGCGACGCGGCCATTGCGCTTCTTCGCCTATGCCTGGGGCGAGGCCGAGCCGCGTCACTGGAAGACGCACAGCGAGTACCTGAAGCTCCTGAAGGAGTGGGGCTTCCACATCAACCCGCTCACCAAGCTCTGCCGCACACCCGACGAGGTGCGCGCCTTCTACAAGAAGATGGGCGAGGATCGGCCGTCGCTGCCCTACGACATCGACGGCGTGGTCTACAAGGTCGACCGCCTCGAATGGCAGGAGCGGTTGGGCTTCGTCAGCCGCGCGCCGCGCTGGGCGATCGCCCACAAGTTCCCGGCCGAACAGGCGCGCACGCGGCTCAAGGGCATCTTCATCCAGGTCGGCCGCACCGGCGCGCTGACGCCGGTCGCCGACCTCGAACCGATCACCGTCGGCGGAGTCGTGGTGGCCCGCGCCACCCTGCACAATGCCGACGAGATCGAGCGACTGGACGTGCGCGCGGGCGACATGGTGACCGTGCAGCGCGCCGGCGACGTGATCCCGCAGGTGCTGGGCTACGTGCCCGAGGAACGGCCCAAGAAGACCGAGAAGTTCCGCTTCCCCACCAAGTGCCCTTGTCCGCTCAAGACCGAGGTCAAGAGCGAGGAGGGTGGCGTGGTGCGGCGCTGCTCGGGCGGCCTGGAATGCCCGTTCCAGCAGGTCGAGCGGCTGCGCTATTTCGTGTCGCGCAACTGCTTCGACATCGAAGGCCTGGGCGGCACCCACATCGAGAATTTCTTCAATGACGGGCTGCTGAAGATCCCGGGCGATATCTTCCGGCTGCCCAAACGCAAGGACGAGATCAGGAAGCGCGAGGGCTGGGGCGAGCTGTCGGTCAACAACCTCATCAAGGCGATCGAGGAGCGCAAGACCATCTCGCTCGACCGCTTCATCAATGCCATCGGCATTCCGCTGATCGGCGAGGCCACCGCCAAGCTCATGGCCCAGGAATACGGCGATGTCGACACCTGGCTGGCGGAGATGCTGAAGGCCGCCAAGGAGCGCAAGAAGACTCCGGACGAGGTCAAGAAAGAGAAGGCCGCCGGCGAGGTGGGCGAAAGCTACGGCCGGCTGTGCAACATCGAGCAGATCGGCGTCACCACGGCCGACGAGATCTGCGCGTTCTTCAGCGAGGGTCACAATGTCGAGATCATCCGGGACCTGCGCAAGCAGCTCACCGTCGAGGGCGTGACGCGCCGCGTGATCGCGGCCGATGCGCCGCTCAAGGACAAGATCGTGGTCTTCACCGGCGAGCTTTCCACCATGACCCGTGACGCCGCAAAGGCGCGCGCCGAGGAGCTGGGCGCCAAGGTGACCGATTCGGTATCGAAGAAGACCAGCCTCGTCGTGGTCGGCGAGAACGCCGGCTCCAAGGCCCGCAAGGCCGCGGAGCTCGGCGTCAAGACGCTGACGGAAGAGGAGTGGGTGAAGCTCGCGGAGGCGTGATCGTCAGAAGCAGCAGCGGGCGTAGCACGCTCGCAAAGGAGTGAATGCCACCCTGGTTGGCCTGCTGTTGGCTGCGCTCTACGATCGGTGTGGAAGAGTGGCATCGCCAGCGCTGGCGTGACGGAGGGTGCTCGTGGCCAAGCTTGTCTTCGGACAATCGTTGATTACCGCCGCGATTTTGACTGCCTTCGCTTTCACCGCAACGGCGCAGACGCCGTCGGCCAATCCCGACGTACGGCTAGGTCTTGGCGATTACATGACCGCCTTCGTGCAGCCCCGTCATATCAAGCTCGGGCTCGGCGGACAGGCACGCAATTGGGCGTACTTGGCCTACGAGCAGAGCGAACTCGATGAGACGTTCGAGATGATCGAAAAGGCTGTGCCCCGCTACCGTGATTCCGCCATGTCCGATCTGATGCAGATTACAAAGCAGCCGATGGCCAATCTCGAAGACGCCATCAAGGCGCGCGACGGTGCGAAGTTCGATGCCGCCTATGCGGAACTCACTGACGCCTGCAACGCGTGCCACCGCACCACAGAGCACCCGATGATCGTGATCCAGGTGCCCAAGGCTTCGATGTTCCCCAACCAGAGCTTCGCGCCTCCGAAGCCGTAGATCGGCCCGGTACCAGCAATCGTCAGAAGCTGTAGCGGACGCCGCCGTTGAAGGCCCAGCCGCGGAAGCCGCCGTCAGAAACCTCGTGCTGGTAGGAGACGTCGCCGTAGACGGCGAGGCTCGCCGTCAGCATGCCGGTGACACCGCCGCCCATCTGGATCGCGGTGCCGTACTGGCCGGTGTCGAAGTTCACGCCGCCGACATTGATCGCCCCGCCATCGGCGAAGCCCTGCAGCAGGTTCACCTTGACGTAGGGTGTGACGAAACGCTTGTCGTCGGTCTCGAACGGCCGCACGAGCCGAGCGCCCGCCCGCACCACGCCCTGGTCGAGCGCGCCGAGCTTCACGTTGATGCTGTCCACGTCGGTTGTCGGATCGAACATCAGGTGCTGCCAGGAGACCTGCACTTGCGGCTCGACCGAGAGTTTCTGCCAGCCGAGCCCGATCGGATAGCCGCCTTCCAGCGAGGCGCCGACCAGGCTGCCGTTGAGGCTCGACGCCTGGCCGCGCGCCGATGTGTTGATGGCACCGTTGAACCAGCCGCCGGTCACGATGCCATCGAGATACCAGCCGGCGTGCGCTTGATAGGTGGCAATCGCCGAGAGCTTCTCGCTGTTGAAGCTGCCTTCGCTGAATCCTTCCGGCGCGTCGGGGTCGAACTGCAAGTGGCCGTAGGAGAAGGCGAGGCCAAGCCTCAACATACCGAGATCGTCGTCACGCACGATGCCGCTGGCGCCCGCCTGGATCGCGGCATAGCTCTCGGTCGCGTCGATGCCGTAGTCGGTGAAGCTGCGGTTGGACTTATAGGTCATGGTGTTGCCGTAGGCGCGCGCGAAGACCTCGGCGGTCTTCGGCAGGCCGACCGCCTGCGCATCGCGAATCTCGCCCAGGCGCCGATGCAGCTGGTCGATATCGAGCAGGCCGGCGTTGAACAAAGCGGTCGGCGCGCTGATGTAGGCGGGTACCTGCGGTGCAAGGGCCGGACGCACGGGACCCGAACCCGGGGTCGCGGGGTCACCCGATGGCGTCACGAAGGCATTCTGCAGGCGGAAGTCCCAGTAGCCGCCTGAGTTGCCCACGAGGTTCTGGCCGGGGCTGGCCGGGCCGAACGAGGAGCCCGGTCCATAGGCATTGAGGCGGTACTGGAACGGCGTGCCGCCGGTGATGTAGCCGCCGGCCAACGAGAAGGCGCCGGGATTGGAACTGCCGGCCACCTGGATCAGGGAAATGCCGCTGGTGTTCGTGGGGAGGCCGGTGCTGGTGAACGCGCCGCTGCCCGACGCGCGCACGGTCACCGTCGAGGGATCGGCACTGCCGGTGATCAGAAGCCGGTCGGTGAACTGGTTCGACAGCGGCCCGCCGGCATTGAGCACGGTGTTGAACTGAACCGACGATCCCGCGGTGCCAATATAGTTGCCGCCGATCTTCAGCACGTTGCCTGGCGTCGAGCCGGCGAGATTGATCAGGCCCGAGTTGGTGACGTTGCCGCCGATGGTGAAGGTGCCGGTCGGACCGCTCGAGAAGGCTGATACGGCATTGGCGGCCGCGATCGTGCCGTTGTTCACGACGTTGCCTGCGACCGTGCCATAGCCACCCAGCGTCGCGCCGCTCGCGACCGTCACGAGGCTGCTGCCGGACAGGTTGGCGGACGCATGCGACGGATCGCCGATCGCCAGCGCGCCGGCCAGCACGTTCGTCGCCCCTGCGTATGACTGGTTGCCGTTGAACAAAAGCGTGCCGGCGCCGAACTTGCTGAGTGCCCCAGGCCCCGAGATCGCCCCATTCCAGGTGAGCGTGGTGCCGTCCGCTACATCGACACCACCGTTGTTGGCGGTGATAGCGACTGGCCGGCTCGAGTTGAATGTCGCCGTGGTGGCAAGCGTGCCGCCATTGAGCGTCAGTGTGGTGCCGGCGGCGCCGAGATTGTTGTCGGCCGAGATCTGCAGCGTGCCTTGAGTGACGGTCCAAGGTGTCGAAGCCGTGGTCGTGCCGGTCAACGCCCAGGTATTCGCGTCGATCTTCTCGAAGGCCTGGAAATTCCGGTATTGGGCAGCGGCGCCGATCCCCGAGACATCGAAGCCGCCGTTGGTGGTGCCACCGAGAGCGAACTTGTTGACGCCGCCCCCGGCATCGACAAAGCCTCTGATCACAGAGGTAGGTTCCAGGATCAATGTATCGCTGGCGACTCCAAATCGAATCGCAGGTGCCGTGGAAGAATTCGTGGAGATCGTGCCCGCATTGCGCAGGATCATCGTCTCATTGACGGGGACATTCACGGCGATAAACGGATCGCTATGGATCGTTGCGCCCTGGAAATTATTGATAGCGAGAGTGCCCCCGCCACCAGCGACGTAAATAGTGCCCTCAATGCCTGCACCGGCCGCCGTGATCGATCCGTGGTTGTTGATGGTGCCGGAGACATTTGCCGTCTCGACGGCAATCGCGTTGCTCACGGCATGAGGGTCATTGTTTATGATTTGCCCATTGTTGGTAATGGTGAACCCGCTGCCATATACACCGATCAGATCAACGGCGACGGTTTGATTGATCGTTATGGTTCCGTTGTTCGTGATGGTTTGATTGGCGCCCGCAAGCCCTACGATGACGTTGGTAACCTGCCCGCCACCATTGAGTGACGGGGCGCCATTGATACCCCGCAGGGTGCCGCCAGAATCGACGGTCAGCGCTGCCCCAGGTGCCAGGCCGGTCATGTTGAGCCAGCCATTCAATGCTCCACCTGATTGAATGGTGAGGGCTTGCGATGGCGCCGTTAACCGACAGCCCCCTGTTTCAGGACTGGCGATCGTTGCACATTGCGCCAGCGCAGGAGGCGGTGTGGCCGACAGCAGCGTCGCCGCTAGGATCGCAAGGAAGTGGAAGCGACATCGGGAACAAGCAATCTTGCGAGGCGCGCGCGTCATCCGAGCGGCCTCCTGCTGCACGCTACGCCACGCATTACGAGCCCCCGATTGTTTTTGGCGCGGTCCTACCTTGGTCAATTTCAGATAAAATGAATCCGGTTCTAGCGGAAGAGGTATTTGCGCTGTGGCCCGCAAAGGTTGTGGGTCGCCAATCCATTGGGCTCATGAATCGAGCGCCTCCTGCGCGCTCATTGCGCGCGGGTAACCTCCGCTGTGGAGTGGCGATCCTGAGAAAGAGTCAGAAGCTGTAACGGACGCCGCCGTTGAAAGCCCAGCCGCGGAAGCCGCCGTCGGAGACTTCGTGCTGGTAGGAGACGTCGCCATAGACGGCGAGATTGGCCATCAGCATGCCGGTGACACCGCCGCCGACCTGGATCGCGGTGCCGTACTGGCCGGTGTCGAAGTTGACGCCACCGACGTTGATCGCGCCGCCGTCGGCGAAGCCCTGCAGCAGGTTCGCCTTCACGTAGGGTGTGACGAAGCGGCCGTCGTCGGTCTCGAACGGCCGCACCAGCCGCGCGCCGGCTCGCACGATGCCCTGGTCGAGCGCGCCGAGTTTGACGTTGATGCTGTCGACGTCGGTCGTGCCGTCGAACATCAGGTGCTGCCAGCTCACCTGTACTTGTGGCTCGACTGAAAGCTTCTGCCAGCCGAGGCCGATCGGATAACCGCCTTCCAGCGAGGCGCCGACCATGCTGCCGGAGAGCGCCGCCGCCTGGCCGCGCGCCGCCGTGCCGACGGTGCCGTTGAACCAGCCGCCGGACACGATGCCATCGAGGTACCAACCCGCGCGCGACTGGAAGGTCGCGATGCCGGAGACCTTGCCGACGTTGATGTTGCCTTCGCTGAAACCGTCGGGTGCGTTGGGATCGAACTGCAGCTTGCCGTAGGAACCGGCGAGGCCCAGCCGCAGCATGCCGAAGTCGTCGTTGGTCACAACGGCGCTGCCGCCCAACTGGAAGGCGGCATAGCTCTCGCTCGCATCGATGCCATAGTTGGCGAAGCTGCGATTGGACTTGTAGGTCATCGTGTTGCCGTAGCCGCGGGCAAAGAACTCCGCCGTCTGCGGCAGACCCTTCGCCTGCGCGTCACGAATCTCGCCCAGGCGGCGATGCAGCTGGTCGATATCCTGCAGGCCCGCGCTGAACAGCGCGGTCGGCGCGCTGATATAGGCGGGCACCTGCGGTGCGAGGGCCGGGCGTGTGTTGGTGGGATCCAGCGGCTGGCCGGGATCCACCGGACCCGAGGGCGAGACGAAGACGTTTTGCAGGCGGTAGTCCCAGTAGTTCGCGGCGTTGCCGACGAGGTTCTGGCTGGGCGCGGCCGCGCCGTACGCCGAGCCCGGGCCGTAGGCGTTGAGTTTATACTGGTAGGGACCGCCAGCGACGTAGCCACCCGCCAGAGTGAACGCGTTCACCGACGACGTGCCTGCCACCTGGATGATCGAGATACCAGTCGTGGCCGACGGCGCATTGATGCTCGTAACAGCGCCGCCACCCGACGGCCTGACCTGCACCATCGTGTCGTCAGCGTTGCCGCGTACGAGGAGCCGATCGGTGAACTGGTTGGCGAGCGCGCCGCCCCCGTTCAGCAGGGTGTTCATGGCCAGCATGCCGCCCACGCCAACATAGTTGCCCGTGACGGTGAGTGTCGTGCCCGGCGCGCCGCCCGGGACGCCGAGACTCACCAGGCCGGCGTTGTTGAGTGATGCCACGGTCTGATTGTTGCCTCGCAAGTCGAGCGTGGCCCCCGACTGCACGAAGTAGCTCGAGTTCGGGCTGAACACATTGGCCGCGCCTGCTGCCAAGATGCCGCCATGGACCGTCGTCGAGCCGGCATAGGTGCTTGCGCCGGTCATGATCGTCGTGCCGCTGTAGGCATCGACTGTGCCCGTGCCGCTGATCGGGGCTGCGAAGGTGTAGCTGTTGCTCGTGTGATTGAAGACGATCCGGCCCGTGCCGTTGCCGAAAGCTACGCTCGAGGTATTCAGCGCGCCGGGTGCGGCTGCCGCCGAACCCGCTGCCGCGCCGATGTTCAGCGTGCCCGTGGAGCCTGCGTTCTGCGCGATGGTCGTGGTTGCCGCGGAAACCTGCCCGTTGTCGGAGATGGTCAACGTGCCCTGGCCGCTGACGCCGATGCCCAGAGTTGCGTTGGTCGTCCAGTTCGAGCCGGCGCCCACGGTCGCGGCGCCGACGCCGCCAGTCGCGAAACCGATGTAGCTGTTCTGGTTGGCAGAAACCGCACCGCCATTCGACACGGTGAGGTTGCCGGTTCCCAGATTGCCAACAATGAAATCTCCGCCGACGGAGAAGGACGAACCCGCGCCATCAACCAGCACCGCGCCCACAGCACCGGAGCTGGCATTGCCAATCGCCGTCGGGCTGTTCGGGACACCGGCCGCCGCCGTGACTTTACCGCCGTTGAGGATGTTCAGCGTGCCGTTGCCCCGCTGGCCAACCCCGATACTGCCCGCGCTGTTCCAGGCGGAACCGGCGCCGGTCACCGTGACCGAGCCGGTGCTGCCCGGTTGATCGGCGATGTCGCCCGCAGCAGGGGCCGCGTTCGTCGTGGTCAGGACACCGCTGTTCTGGATGACCATGGTGCCGTTGCCAGCATTGCCGACGAAGAGGCGCGCCGATGTCACGCTGGATCCGGCCCCATCGATCAGGACGTTGCCGACGCCCGAGGCGAGGCCGCCGACGTTGAAGATACCGGCAGCGCTCACCGTCGCGCCGTTCAGCACGCTCAACGATCCCTTGATCATGCCAACGTTGATGTCCGCACCGGCGGTGATGGCCGAACCGGAGCCGGTCACCGTGGCCATGCCGCTGGCGGTGGCAGTGCTGAATGAAGCGCCGCCGATGTTGACGTTATTATTGGCATGGAGGAGGCCGCCGTTCTGGACGTTCACGGTGCCGGAGCCGTCCTGCGCACCGATGTGCACGTCAACCGCGCTGTTGACGGCCGACCCCGCACCATCGATCAGCACCGTTCCGTGGGTCGTGCCTCCGACGTTGCCGATGAACAGCCCGCCACCGGTGCCCCCGGTGATGTTGACCTTGCTGCCGCTCAGCACGTTCAAGGTTCCGCTGCTGCCTCCGTTCTGGCCAACGCCGAACGAGGCGAGCGAATTCCACACGGAGTTGTTGGACAGGGTGATCGTGCCGATCCCGCCGGATTGGCCAATGCGGGTGGATGCCGCGGCGTTCGCAGTCGTATTAAGGGTCCCGTTCGTGACGGTCAGGGTGCCTTGGCTACCGTTGACCGCGCCAACCTCCAAAAACTGGCTGGTCAATGAGCCGTTGTTGATCGTGATCTGGCCCGTAGTGCCGGCGGAGTTGCCGAGGAAGACGATGGGCGCATTTGTCACCGAACCGCCGTTTTGGATGGTCAGCGATCCGTTGCTCGTATTGCCCACGGTCAGGTTGCTGCCGCCGAGATTCCACGGATTCCCGCCGGGATAGACCGGCGTCACGTTTCCGGAGGTGATGATCTGTTGTGCCGAAGCCGGCACCTGGATCAACGGCAATACAAGTGCCGTTGTCGCCAGCAAGGTCCATTTCGATCTCGACGCAATGCACACACAATGCACCGTACGCATACCCAACTACTCCCCCGACAACACTTTCGTGTGCAGTTATCGAGGATTGGGAAATAATTGCATTGATTATTGATGCATACGACGCGAACGGGTTTGCACAGCAGATAGGGGACGAATTGAACCGCAAAATGAGCTGCGGCAGACCCTCGGCTTCGTCTCCGGATGACACGGCTTTGTGTCATCCCGAGACGAGGGAGCTTCTTTTAGAGCGACGCGAAGTCGATGGCGCCGTTTCGATCGAGCGGGCGGCCGCCATCGGCCATCGGGTATTTCAGGCCCGAGGCGCAATTGAACAGCACCACGCGGTCGGTCTTGCTGATCCGGCCGTCGGCCAGCGCCTGCTTGTAGGCGGCGGCGGTCGCCGCGCCCTCGGGGCACAGCAGGACTCCCTCCTGACGCGCGATGTCATCGAGCGTCGCCGAAATGGCGCTGTCGTCGACGGCTGACGCGAAGCCATTCGAATCGCGCACGGCGTCGAGGATCAGGAAATCGCCGATCGCGACCGGCACGCGGATCCCGGCGGCCACGGTGTGCGCATCCTGCCAGAGCTCGGCATGGCGGCTGTTGCTTTCGAAGGCGCGCACGATCGGTGCGCAGCCCGACGCTTGCACCGCGATCATCTTGGGCCGCTTCTTGCCGATGAAGCCGATGGCTTCGAGCTCGGCAAAGGCCTTCCACATGCCGATCAATCCCGTGCCGCCGCCGGTCGGATAGAAGATGGCGTCGGGCAGCTCCCAGCCGAGCTGCTCGGCGAGCTCCAGCCCCATCGTCTTCTTGCCTTCGATGCGATAGGGCTCCTTCAGCGTCGAGGTATCGAACCAGCCGGCCTTGTCCTTGCCGGCGCCGACCAGCTTGCCGCAGTCGTTGATCAGCCCGTTCACCTTGTAGACGCGCGCGCCGCACTCGGCGATCTCGTTCACGTTCACCACAGGCGTGTCGTCGGGGCAGAACACCACCGTCTCGATGCCGGCCCGGCTCGCGTAGGCGGCAAGCGCCGCGCCGGCGTTGCCGTTGGTCGGCATCGCCATTTTCTTGATCCCGAATTCCTTGGCCATGCAGACGGCCAACGCGAGACCGCGCGCCTTGAAGGATCCCGTCGGCAGCCGGCCCTCGTCCTTGACGATGATCTCGCCGGAAACGCCGAGCGATTTGGCGAGACGCGGCATCGACATAAGAGGCGTCATCACCTCGCCGAGGGAGACGATGTTCTCGGGCTTGCGGACGGGAAGCAACTCGCGATATCGCCACCAATCTGGCGTGCGCTGCGCGATTTTCTCCTTGGTCAGCGCTTTCTTCACGCCCGCCAGGTCGTACCGCACCAGGATGGGATAGCCGGCCGGCGACAGATTGTGCGGAACATCCGCCGGAAGCTTCTCGCCGGTCATCGCGCATTCGAGATGCGTCACGAACGTTGGCAAATCGGGAAAAGTCGTCATCGTCTCGCTTTCTTCACTGCTTCAGGACCATAGAGTCGGCGAGGGCGTCATGCCAGTAAACCTCGTGCGACATGACGGCAGGCCACGGGGACGGCTACCAGTTCCTCGCTGCAGATCGGGATAGAGGCTAGATAGGAGCGATGTTCAGGCCCCTCACAGCGCTTGCCCTCGCTCTGCTGGCTTTTGCCTTGCTCCAACCGATTGCTTCCGGACAGCCCATGACTGAAACAAAGCTTCATATGGCGGCCGCGAACAACGACGCCGCAGCGATCAGGACTATCATCACGCAAGGCGCTGAAATCGATGCCCGCGACGGCGAAGGCCGCACCGCACTTCTGCTTGCGACGCATCGCAACAACGTCGATGCGGCGAGGGTGTTGATCGAGGCCGGAGCCGACGTCAATGCCAAGGACAAGATGAACGACAGCGCCTATCTCTACGCCGGCGCGCGCGGCAACCTCGAAATCCTGAAGA
>Ga0081455_10005239_pt1 | contig 14254 bp, 13 predicted proteins | sample TabmetS3T2R1_FD_70207 | JGI IMG/M metagenome (GOLD analysis project Ga0081455, IMG submission 70207) | Tabebuia heterophylla rhizosphere microbial communities from the University of Puerto Rico - S3T2R1 | ecosystem: Host-associated > Plants > Roots > Rhizosphere ... | reverse complement strand
GGAGAAGAGGGAGGTCCGGTCATGACCGAGCCGTTGCTTTCCGTGCGCGACGTCTCGGTGAGCTTCGGCGGCGTCAAGGTGCTGGATGGCATCAATCTCGACGTCAAGCCGGGTGAGATCCGCGGCCTGATCGGGCCCAACGGCGCCGGCAAGACGACGATGCTCAACGTGATCTCCGGCATCCACCCGCCCCATCAGGGCGACGTGCTGCTCGACGGGGCTTCGATCGTTGGGCTAAAGCCCAGCGAAATCGCCCGTCTCGGACTCGGGCGGACCTTCCAGACCTCGCAGCTGTTCCGCGGCATGACGGTGCTCGAGAACCTGATGACGGGCCTCCACCACCGCACCTCGTCCGGCCTTCTTGCCGCCTGCTTCAATACGCGGCGCCATCAGGAGGAAGAGGAAGCCACCAAGGAGGAAGCGCGGCAGGCGCTGGAGTTCATCGGCATGTCGGCGTTCGCCGATCGGCCGGGCTCGGCGCTGTCCTTCGGCCAGCAGCGCGTGATCGAGATCGCGCGCACTTTGATCGGCTCGCCCAAGGTCGTCCTGCTCGACGAGCCCGCTGTGGGCCTCAGCCTCAACCGATTGGCCGAGTTCGATCTCCTCCTGCGCCGCATCCGCGACGAGAAGGGCGTCACGCTCATCCTGATCGAGCATGTCATCCGCCTGGTCATGGATGTCTGCGACCAGGTGACGGTGCTGAGCTCGGGCCGGCGCATCGCCGAAGGATCGCCTGACACGGTGCGCAACGACGCGCAGGTCATCGAGGCCTATCTCGGGAAAGAACTCCGTGCTCGTCATCCAGCATCTTAAGGTCTCCTACGGCATCACGCAGGTCTTGCGCGATGTGACGTTCGAGGTGCCGACCGGGAAGATCGTGGCGCTGCTGGGCGGCAACGGCTCGGGCAAGACGACGATGCTGAACACATTGTCCGGGATGGTTCGTCCGAGCGGCGGCTCGATCCTCTTCGAGGGCAAGGAATGCGCGGGCCTCTCCGCCGACAATGTCGTGCGCAGCGGCATCGCGCAGGTCCCGCAGGGACGCGAGGTCTGGCCCACCATGTCGGTCCAGGACAACCTCGAGCTGGGCGCAGCGACGCGGCGGGATTGGGCCGGCATCCGGTCCGACATCGACGACGTCCTTTCGATGTTTCCCAAGCTGGCGGCGGCCCGCAAGCGCCGTGCCGGCAGCCTGAGCGGCGGCGAGCAGCAGATGGTGGCCATCGCCCGTGCCCTGATGGCGCGGCCGCGCTGCCTCCTGATGGACGAGCCGTCGGCCGGCCTCGCGCCTGCCATCGTGGGCGACATGGTCGACACGATACTGGCGCTCAACAAGCGCGGCCTCACCATCCTGCTGGTCGAGCAGAATATCGGCGTCGCTGCCGCCGTCGCCGAGCAGGCGCATATCCTGCAAGGCGGTGAGATCACCTTCTCAGGACCGGCCGCCGGTCTGGTCGACAACCCCGAGGTCCTGCGCTCCTACCTCGGCCGCTAGGCTAGTCGGGACGCATCCAGACCGCCGTGTCGTGGAACGCGGCCCCGCCCTTCGGCGGCACGGGATCGGATCCGATCAGGACATTGATGCCCTTGCCGTCGAGAAAGGTGTGGCCTGGCCAGTTGCCCTCGACGATCACGACGCCTGATTGGGCGGTATCCACCAGCCGGGCATTCAGCCTCACCTCGCCGCGGTCATTGCCCAGCCGCACGCACATGCCGTCCGCGATACCGAGCCGTTCCGCGTCGGCCGGATGAATCAGGGCCCGTGGGCCCCCTTCGCGCGCGATCGAACCAGGAGTCTCGGCAAACGTCGTATTGAGGAAGCTGCGGGCGGGCGGCACGACCAACCGGAACGGGGCTTCCGGTTTCGCCTGTTCGACGTTCTCGCGATGCACCGGCAGCGCCGTCATGCCGGCGTGATAGGGCCCGACTGATGGCCAATCCGGCTTGAAGCGGAAGCGGCCGTCCTTCGAAGGAAAACCATCGAGGAAATGCGCACTTTCGAAGCTTGGCGCACAGTCGATCCAGCCACGGCGCGTCGCCTCCTCCCAGGTTCCCTTGCCTGATGCCCGCAGAGTCGCATCCAAGAGGTCGACGGCGCTCATCTCGAAGCTCGGATGATTGGCGCCGAGCCGGCGCGCCAACTGACAGATCAGTTCGTGATTGGTGCGGCACTCCTCGTGACGGTCCAGCACGCGGGGGCCCACCGTGAGATGCGTGTGGCCATAGCCGTAGTAGATATCGTCGTACTCGAGGAACATCGCCGCGGGCAGCAGGATATCGGCATATTTTGCCGTCGCGGTCATGAACTGCTCGTGCACGCAGAGAAACAGGTCCTGACGCGACAAGCCCTTGGCCACCGTCGTGCTGTCGGGGGCGACGTCGGCCGAGTTGGCGTTCTGCATCAGCATCGCGGTCACCGGCGGCCCGCCGGCGAGCGCCTCCCGGTCACCGCACAGGACGGGACCGATGCGCGATTGGTCCAGCACCCGCGTCGCCGGGTTGAGGAGATCGAGGCCATGGGCGAGCGTGAGATCGAGCTGCCAGATGTCCCAGCTGATGAAGAACGCACCACCTCCCGGATATTTCCAGGCGCCGGTGACGGCCGGCAGGCAGCTCACGGCATGCATGGCCGAAGAGCCGTTGCGCGAGCGCGTGAAGCCGAAGCCGAGACGCAGGAACGAGCGCTGGGTGCGTCCGTAAAGGCGCGCGAAGTCGACGATCTCGGCCTCCGAGAGTCCGGTGAGGGCCGCCGCCCATTGCGGCGTCTTGTCGGCGAGATGGGCTTCGACGTCGGCATCGAAATCGGTATGACGCGCGAGATAGTCGCGATCGGCCAAGCCCTCCTTGAAGAGGACGTGCATCATCGCAAGGGCGAGCGCGCCATCGCTGCCGGGCCGCAACACCAGGCCGATATCCGCGGCCTCGACCGTGGGCGTGCGATAGACGTCGACAACGACGAGCTTGGCGCCACGCTGCTTGCGCGCCTTGGCGATGTGCGACATCGCATTGACCTGCGTCGAGACGGGGTTACCGCCCCACACGATGATGAGGTCGGACTGCGCCATCTCCCGCGGGTCGGTGCCGGTGAGCTTTCCAACACCGGCAAGCCACCCCGCTTCGGCGGGCGTCATACAGATCGTGCTGTGCTGACGCGAATAACCGAAGGCATGGCGCAGGCGATCGATTCCCCAGCGTTGCACCACGCCCATCGTGCCGCCGGAGTGATAAGGCCACACGGCCTCGCTGCCATGGGTCTGCGTCGAGCGCAGGAAGGCCTCGGCAACCTCATCGAGGGCAGCTTCCCAGGAGATCGGGCGAAACTCGCCTGCACCCTTCTCCCCGACGCGCTGCAGCGGCTGCTTGAGGCGGTCTGGATGGTGGACGCGCTCGGCATAGCGGGCCACCTTCGCGCAGACGACGCCGTCGGTGTAGGTGTTCGCCGCGGCGCCGCGAACGCGGCCGATGCGAGTCGACGACAGACGCTCGACCTCGAGCGAGCAACCGCTGGGACAATCGTGCGGGCAGGCCGATTTCCAGAACTCTTTGCCCATGCGTCGTCTTCCTCCGAATGCCCGGCGCGGAGCATAGCACGCTCGGCCGAACTTCCACGAGGTGCGCTAGACTGTCTGATTGCCGCGCAACGAAAGAGGCACAGAATGAGCTTCAGGATGGTCTTGCTGCCGCCGAACATCGGCGAAAATTGGCCCTCGAAGATCCGGGCCGCCGTGCCGGGCATCCATGTCGAGTCATTCGAGAACCCGCTGGAGGCATCCGACGCGATCGTCGATGCGGACGCAGCCTACGGCACCGTTCCGCGCGAACTGCTGGTGCGGGCGAAGCGCTTGCGCTGGATCGCGGCACCTCTCGCCGGTCTCGGTGGCAACTGGTTCTACGACGAGCTGGTGAAGAGCCCGGTCGTCGTGACCAACCTGCGGGGTATCTATAACGAGAGCCTCGCGCACCACATCATGGCGTTCGTGCTCGCCTTCGCTCACCGCCTCGACCACTACCTGCCCCAGCAGCAGGCGCGACGCTGGCAACGCGGCCCGGCCATGCTCGACCTTGCACAAAAGAGCGCCCTGATCGTCGGCGTTGGCGGCGCGGGCGCCGAGGCCGCCCGCTTGTGCGCTGCCTTCGGCATGCGCGTCGCGGGGATCGATCCGCGGCTCAAGGTGCCGCCTCCGGGAATGTCGGCCTTGGCGACGCCTGACCGGTTGGACGCCGAACTTGCCGATGCCGATTTCGTCATCCTGACAACACCCGAGACACCGCAGACATTGCGCCTGTTCGATGCCGGACGCTTCGCCGCGATGAAACGGGGTGCCTACTTCATCAACATTGGCCGTGGCGCCTGTGTGGTGACGGACGACCTGGTCGCCGCCCTTTCTTCCGGCCAGCTCGCGGGCGCCGGCCTCGATGTCGTATCGCCCGAACCGCTGCCGCCCGATCATCCGTTGTGGACGATACCGGGCGTCCTGCTGACCCCGCACGTCGCCATTCTCGGCGCGCCCTATCAGCCCAAACGCGAAGCGATCCTGCTCGAGAACTGCCGCCGGTTCGCCCGTGGCGAGGCGCTAATCAATGTCGTCGACAAGGAGAATTGGTTCTGACGTTGATGCCACTGCGCTGAGCTTGGACGACCTCATACGGCCAGCAGCTGATCGAGTAGCGCACGATCGGCCTTGAGCGCGGCGGCGGACCCTGAATAGCGGACCGCGCCCTTCTCGAGAACGTAGACGCGATCGGCAAGCGCGAGCGAGAACTCGATGCCCTGCTCAGCGAGCAGGATCGTCAGTCCCTGCGCCTTCAACTCTCCAACCTTGGCGAGCAATGCCTCGACCACGAGCGGAGCCAGGCCTTCCGACGGCTCGTCGAGCAGCAGCACCTCGGGATTGCCCACCAGGGTGCGAGCGATGGTCAGCATCTGCTGCTCGCCGCCCGACAGGAACCCGCCCTGCCGGTCGCGCAGCCCACCCAGTACGGGGAAGAGCTCGATGACGGAGTCGATCGTCCAGCGCCCGGGACGCTGGGCGGCGCGGCGCGCCACGTCGAGATTCTCCCATACCGAGAGCTCGGAGAAGATGCGGCGGTCCTCCGGCACGAAGCCGATGCCGGCGCGGGCGACGCGGTAGGGCGCCCAGCCAGTGATGTTGGCCGACTTGAAGCGGACATGGCCGGCGCTGGGCGGTGTCAGTCCCATGACGGTGCGCATGGTCGTGGTCTTGCCGACGCCGTTCCGCCCGAGCAGGCAGACGCATTCGCCCTGGTTGATCTCGAGCGAGATACCGAACAGCACACGGCTGAGGCCGTAGGCCGCGTACACGTTCTCGAGTTGCAGGAAGGCACTCATCGCTACAGGCCCCTCTAGTGATCGCCGAGGTAAACGCGCCGGACCTCGGCATCAGCGCGCACTGTTGCGGGGTCGCCGTGGGCGATGACGCGCCCCTGGTGCAACACCGAAATTTTCTGGGCGATCGAAAACACGACCGCCATGTCGTGCTCGGTGAACAGCAAGGTCAGCCCGCGCTCGTGAGCGATGCGCGCGATCAGGGCGATCGATTCGTGGGTCTCGGTCGCCGACATGCCAGCGGTCGGTTCGTCAAGCAGCAGGATCTTGGGATCGCTGGCGAGCGCAATGCCGAGCTCGAGCTGCTTCTGGTTGCCATAGGAAAGCGTGCCCGCTGTGGTCTGGGCCTGGGCGGCAAGACCGATGGAGGCAAGCAGCGCCTCGCTCTCGGTGCGATACAGCCGCTCAGAGCGCGACCAGAAGTTCGGCCCCTTTCCGCGATGGATCAGGAAGGCGGCCTGCACGTTCTCGAGAACCGTGAGCTTCGGAAAGATGTTGGTGCGCTGGAACGAGCGCCCCATGCCCATGCTACAACGCTTGAACGGCGCCACTCCGGTGATGTCGCGGCCATCGACGATGACCCGGCCCACGGTAGGCTGCAGATGGCCGGTGATCAGGTTGAACAGCGTCGACTTGCCGGCGCCGTTCGGGCCGATCACCGCAGCAATCTCGCCCTCCGCCACAGCGAGGTTGACGTCGCTGACGGCCTTGAAGCCGCCGAACGATTTGGAAAGGCCCTTCACCTCAAGCACTTTTCACCTCTGCGCGCACGGTGTCCTTTCTGCGGCGGCGCAACCACGCCCAGCCGGCCGACAGGCCGCCGACGATGCCGCCGGGGAAAATGAACAGCAGCACCAGCAGGATCGCGCCCAGCACGAACGACCAGTACTCGGTGTAGGACGTGATCTCCTGGTTCAGCACCACCAGGGTGGCTGCGCCCACCACCGGGCCCCAGAAATGCTGGATGCCGCCGAGGATGGTCATGATCATGACCTCGGCGGATTTCGGCCAGTAGACATAGTCGGCAAAGACGCCACGGTTAAAGATGCCAAACAGGGCGCCAGCGATGCCCGCGAAGCCGCCGGCGACCACGAAGGCCGCGAGCTGGTAGCTGCGCACGTCGACGCCGATCGCCGAGGCGCGCTCGGGGTTCTCGCGGATGGTCGTCAGCATGCGACCGAATGGCGAACCGACGATGCGCTGCATCGCCGCCAGGCACAGTATCACCACCACCAGGGTGAGGACGTAGAACTGGTCGGCGATACCGAAGTCGCCGAACAGCGGGATCGATGTCATCCAGTCGAGATCGGGATAGGGCACGTCAGGCAGGCCCTGGTCGCCGCCAGTGACCTCATTCCACTTGAACGCGATCGCCCACACGATCTGCGAGAAAGCAAGCGACAGCATGGCGAAATAGATGCGTGTGAGGCGCACGCAGAAGAAGCCGAAGACCAGCGAGGCGAAGGCCGCGCCTACCGCCGCGGCCGGCAGCGCCAGCGAGAACGGCACGGCGTAGGTCTTCATCAGGATGCCGCAGACGTAGGCGCCGATGCCGAAATAAGCGACGTGGCCGAACGAAACCAGGCCGGTCGTGCCCAGCAGCAGGTTGAGGCTCACGGCGAACAGGCCGCTGATCGCGATCTGGGTCGCAAGGAACGTGTCGTAGCGCGAGCCGAGCCACGGCACGATCATCGCGATGAGGAAAACGATCAGCGTCCACGGGACGCGGCGGGAGATCGGCGTCATCGCAGCGGCTTTCCGAACAGGCCCCAGGGGCGGACGACCAGGATGACCGCCATCAGGGCGAATACCGAGAACAGCGAGAAGCTCGGCAGAATGAGAATGCCGAACGACAGCACCTGGCCGTAGATCAGAGATCCCCAGAAGGTCCCCCAGAACGAGCCCAGGCCGCCAATCACCACGACGATGAACGCCTCGACAATGACCTCGACATCCATGCCGGGCACGATGCTCTCGATTGGCGTGACCAGCGCGCCGGAAAGCCCGGCGAGGAAGGAGCTGGCCATGAACACGCCCGTGTAGAGCGCGCCGACATTGGCGCCGAGCGCGCCCAGCATCTCCCGGTCGAGCGCCGCCGCCCGCACCAGGCGCCCGGCCGAGCTACGCGCCAGCACCAGCCAGCCGCCGACCGCGATCACCACGCCGGCCCACATGATGAAGATGTTGTAGATCGGCAGCACGCTGCCGAACATTTGGATGCCGCCGTCGAGCAGGTCCGGGCGCGACACCGAGAGTTGCTGGGTGCCCCAGATGGCCTTGGCGGAGTCGCCCAGGATCAGGACCAGCGCGTAGGTAAGCAGCAGCTGATAGAGCTCGTCCTTGCCGTACATGTGGCGCAGCAGCAGCCGCTCGACCAGGCCGCCGAGCACGGCAACGACCAGCGCGGCCATCAGCGCCGCCAGCCAGAAGTTCCCAAGCAGGGGCGTGAGCCACTGTACCCCCTGCCAGGCGAGATAGGCGCCCAGCATGTAGAACGAGCCGTGCGCGAAGTTCAGCACCCGCAGCACGCCGAAGACCAGCGACAGCCCCGAGGCGATGAGGAACAGGAACATCGCCGTCGTCAGGCCGCCGAAGAACTGGGTGAGAAGAAAGGATGCGTCACCCATCGTTCGACCTCGTCGTGAGTTGGACGCGCGCGTGTGCGGCCTCCTCCGTTGTGAGGAGGCAGCACATCGTGCCGGGAGGTTGCAAATCCCTCACGCGGGAACCGCTTCGGCGGTTACTGCGTGAACGGTCCCTGCGAGAGATACTTGGGGCTCTTCATGATGGCGAAGGGATAGCGATCGTCCTTCACCATCTGGCCCCAGAACTCGCCCATCGCCGTCTCGTGTGTCTTGGCGTCGAAGGTGAGTGGGCCGATCGGCGTGTCGAAGCTCAGCCCGAGCATCGCCTTGGCGACGTCGGCCGACTTGGTGCTCTTCGCCTTCTCGATGCCGGCCTTCAGCGCCAGGATCGAGGCGTAGCCCATGATCGCCCAGCCGGAGGCATACTCCTGCTTGGTGAAGGCCTTCAGGTGGTCGATATAGGCTTTATGCGCCGCCGGCTCGTTCTCCGGCCAGATCACCGGGTCGTAGGCGTCGGACCAGATGCCGTAGGGATAGTCCTTGCCCAGCGCCTGGGCCGCATCCGTCGTGCCGACCTCGCCGCCGTCGACCAGCCGATTGTTGATCGCTTTGAAATAACCGAGCGGAGCAGCCTGCTTGGCGAGCGTGACAAAATCGCCGCCGAACACGTCGCAGAACACCGCATCCGGTTTCTTGCTCATTTGTGCGGTGATGAACGGCGTGAAGTCGGCCTGGCCGAGCTTCGGCCACTGCTGATCGACGATCTCGATGTCCGGCCGGGCCTTCTTGAGGAAATCGACGGCGGCGCCGACAGCGTCGCGGCCGTAGGCATAGTCGGGCGCAATGGTGGCGACCCGCTTCACGTCCTTCCAACCGGCAATGATCGAGGCACCGGTGCGGCCGTCGATGTCGGTGTTGGAGGCGAGGCGGAAGATGTAGGGGTGCAGGTTGGCTGGCGCGGTGAGCTGGATGGTCTTCGCCGTCGGAGCGACGAAGACGATCTTGTTCTCCTTGGCGATGGTCGAGACCGCCGGCGCCTCCGCCGAGGTCAGCGTGCCCGAGAGGAAGTCGACGCCGTTCTTGATGATGAGCTCGCGTGCAAGACGCACCGCCTCGTCGGCGCTCGCCTTGCTGTCGCGCGTCAGGAGCTCCACCTTGTGGCCGAGAATGCCGCCGCTGGCGTTGATCTCCTGGACAGCCATTTCGGCCCCCTTGGTGATCGGCACGCCGTAGACCGATGCAGGACCAGACAGCGGCATCGGAAAACCGATCTTGATCGTGCTCTGGGCCGCCGCCGCCGCGGGCAACAGGCCCACAGCAACTATCACCGAGAGAAAACGCTGCGCCATCATGGACTTCCTCCCTGTACTTGCTTTGTTTTCTGGGTTGCTACGACCTCACTCGTTGGATGACACCACGCAACTACGTATCGTGCGACGGCATGCCAATCGGCACTGCATTTCGAGCTACGGAAGAACAATCAGCATGACGCGACGATCGGGACCGGTCAATCGGACAGAGCGGCGGAAGGCTGATCTGTCACGGCGTGCGTGCCTGACCAGCAGGTCGATTCTCGTCCGACCCGCTCTCGAAATTACTTCGGCAGAGAGTAACGCATGCACTGACGCATTGCCGTACCATCGCTGACCGATGGTTTCTCCTGTGTGCCAGCTGACGATCGCGGGCTAAGATCAACGCAAGACAGAGCCAAGGGTGGAAAGCAAAGTGATACGGGCAAGCGGCTCGGCCTATGGCTGGGTCATCGTCGCCGCGGGCGCGCTCATGACATGCGTCAGCATGGGCGCCATGTTCTCGCTGGCGGTATTCCTCCAGCCGATGACGGTCGATACCGGTTGGTCGCGGACCGGTATCTCGGCTGCCATGACGATCACCTTCGTGGCGATGGCCGTCGCCTCCTTCCTGTGGGGTGCCCTGAGCGATCGCTTCGGACCGCGCCTCGTCATGCTCTGTGGCGCCATACTCTTGGGGCTCGGCCTGGTACTGGCCAGCCGCGCGGCTGATGTCATCGAGTTCCAGCTTCTGTTCGGCCTGTCCATGGGCGCTGCAGCCGGAGCTTTCTACGTGCCCGCAATCACACTCGCCTCGGCATGGTTCGACAGCAACCGCAGTCTCGCTGTTGCCCTTGTTTCGGCCGGCACCGGCATGGCACCGCTTACCGTGGCACCGTTCGCGCGCTGGTTGATCGACGCCTACACGTGGCGGCCGGCGATGCTGATTGTCGGCATCGTCGCGACAGGGCTGCTGCTGCCAGCTGCCTTGCTGATGAGGCGGCCGACAGTCGCCCTGAAGGTGACGCCATCGGCGCCAAGAGTTTCAACACCATCGCCGACGATCGCCACGGAGCCGCAGCTATCGGTGGCAGAGGCGCTGCGCACTCCGCAGTTCGTGGCCCTGGCGCTGGCGCACTTCGCCTGCTGCGCCGCCCACTCTGGTCCGATCTTCCATATGGTGAGCTTCGCCATCGGCTGCGGCATTCCGGTGATGGCCGCGGTCAGCGTCTATAGCCTGGCGGGTCTTTCAGGTTTGGGTGGCCGCCTGTTGCTCGGCGTGTTGGCTGACCGGATGGGTGCCAAGCCGGTTCTGGTTGGCGGCCTGATGGTGCAGGCGATGGGCGCCGGCGCCTATGTGTTCGTGCGCGAACTCGGCGAGCTCTACGCGCTGTCGGTCGTGTTCGGCATCGCCTATGGCGGGGTGATGCCGCTCTACGCCATCTTGGCGCGCGATTATTTCGGTATGCGCATCATGGGCACGGTGTTCGGCGCCATTTCCGCTGTGGCCAGCCTCGGCATGGCCTTCGGCCCGTGGGTCGGTGGTTGGGTGTTCGACACGCAGGCGAGCTACACTTGGCTTTACATCGGCTCGTTTACCGTCGGGCTGGCCGCCGTGGCGGTGGCACTCACCTTCAAACCGAGACCGGCCGCATCAAAGGATGTTGGCGTTCAATTCCCGACGCTCAACCCATCCAAACCGTAGCTTTCCCGGCGTAGGTGATCTTTCAAGAAAGTGCTGGAGGACGGATGTCATGCCACGGCATTTCGGGATCCTGATCCCCTCGACCAACACCACCTGCGAGATCGAGTTCTGCCGCTTGCCTCTCGAGCTGCAGGTGCACACGGGCCGACTCGGCAAAGGCGGCAACACGCCGTTCTCGCCGAGCCTGGATGCCGATGTGACCTATCAGGCGAAGCTCCTCGGCGACGCCCGGGTGGAGGTGATCGCACTGGCGCAAACCTCGGCAAGCCTGTTCACCGACGACTACGACGCGGTGACGGTGAAACGGATGACCGACGCGTCGGGTGTGCCGTGCTTGACCTCTGCCCAGGCGATTGGCCGGGCGCTCAGGGCCCTCAAGGCGTCGCGGGTCGCCATGGCGACGCCCTATTCCGAAGAGGTGATCGGACGGACCCGGCACTACTATGAGACGAAATACGGTATCGCCGTGGTCGCCTCGGAAAGCCTGGGTGCCACCAATGCCTACGCCATCGGCAAGATGGACGCCGGCATGGCCGAGGCGGCGTTCCGCCGGATCGATCGGCCGGAGATCGACGCGCTGGTGGTGCCGGGCGGCAACTTCCCGACCATGGACTGGATTGCCGCCTGGGAGCGCCAGTTCGGCAAGCCGGTGATCACCACCAATCAGGCGACGCTGTGGGCTGTGCTGCAGACCATGAAGGTCGACTCGCCTCTTCCCGGCAAGGGTCGGCTGCTCGAACAACTACCCGCGGGCTGACGCTTACGCCGCGCAGCTTGTCTGCCTGGTCTGGTCCGTCGAAGGAGAAAGCACCATGGGTCAGGGTCACGGCATTCGCGAGGTTGCCTGGGTCGATATCCCCGGTGGCGGACAGGTCGTCCTGGACGGCAATTACGCCTATGTCGGGCACATGCAGCCGCCGCACGGGACTTCAGTCCTGGATGTGAGCGATCCGGCGCATCCGAAGGTCGTCGCTTCGATCGACATTCCACCGGGGCTGCATTCCCACAAGGTGCGCGTGGCAAATGACGTCATGGTGGCGAACCGCGAGCGGACGCGGGGCGAGAAGCCGGCCGGTGATTTCGTCGGCCTGCGCATCTTCGACGTCAGCCGACCGAACAATCCGCGCGACATCTGCCATTGGCAGTGCGCCGGGATGGGTGTGCACCGTTTCACCTTCGATGGCCGCTACGCCTACATCTCCACGGAGCAAGAGGGCTATGTCGGCACCATCGTCATGATCCTCGACTTGAAGGACCCGACCAGGCCGCAAGAGGTCGGCCGCTGGTGGATGGAAGGGCAGTGGACCGGCGGCGGCGAGACACCCGGCTGGAAGGCGAAGAACCACCGCTGCCACCATCCGATCCGGCGCGGCGATCGCCTGTATGTCAGCTACTGGTACGGCGGCGGCGTCATCCTCGACATCAGCGACATGAGCAGGCCGAAGCTCATCTCTCACCTCGACTGGAGTCCGCCGTTCGGCTGGCCCACGCACAGCCTGGTGCCGATCGATGTGCCGATCGCCGGGCATCGCTGGATGCTGGTCGCCGACGAGCATGTGCAACCCCTGGACCCCACGCTCTCGCCGGAGCTGCCCGCGGCGCTTTGGATGGTGAACATCACCGACGAGGCCCGGCCGGTACCGGTCAGCTGTTTCCAGCTGCCGGAACTGGTCGGGATCGAGACGCCATTGATGACGGCGTGCCATCAGCCCGTCGAAACCATCACCGGCAACGAGGTTCCCGCCGCCTGGTTCGCCAACGGGCTCAGGGTGATCGATATCGCCAATCCCCTGTCGATGAAGCAGGCCGCCTGGTGGATGCCGGATGTGCCGTCGGGTGCCGACCGCGTCTGCAGCAACGACGTCTACGTCGACCATCGAGGCTTGATCTACCTGATCGATCGCAACCGAGGCCTCTCGATCCTCGAGCGGGTGTAGCTCTGCACTCGCGAAGGAATGGTGCCCAGGGGCAAGATCGAACCACCGACACTGCGATTTTCAGATGCAGTCGTTATCATTGCGGATCAATGACCTGTCAAACAGGCGCTCGTCTAACTCGTCTCAAAGGCCAATGAATTGTCTAACCACGAAGCACACTACGATTCTCCCCTTGGGCAAGCCTGCCCATAGGATATCCCCATGCCGCCGATCTATCGCGCGTCTGCCGAAGGGGTTCCTTCCCTCGCCCTCCTGGCTTCGTAAGTCTTCAAGTGCAGATACGCGATCCGCAATAGCGACGGAGAGGTGATATCCAAGCCTGGCTCGCGTTGCAGCAGGTCCCCGAGAATGTGATCAACTTCAGTTCTAGCGCCGCGCTCAATATCGCGCAGCATGGAGGCCGCAGCCGTCGAATTGGCCTGTGTCAGTATCCCACGGATGCGTTGAAGCGTATCTGGCCGGATCATCTGACTCTGCGATGCCGCGATACGACGACATTCTTCCAGCAAGGCTTCTGTCAACCCTGTTGCTCCTGCCGCCACTATGTCACCTACAGCGCCACGCATCAGGCATGTCATGCCGGCGAAGGTCGCGAGCAGTACCCATTTTTCCCACATCTCAAGCAAGATCATATTGCTCACCTGCATGGTGAAGCCCGCGTCCCGCATCGTCGCCGCGATGGCGTCTGTACGTTTCGAAGGGGCACCGTTCAGTTCGCCGAACGTCAGCACCTGCATAGGTCCGAGAAGCACGACGTGACCGCGCTCATCCAGGCGGGCACTAATAACGCACTGACCACCCAGCAGCAGCGATGCACCAAACCGCTCAGATAAAATGTCGAGGTGACGCAAGCCATTGAGAAGCGGCAAGATCGCCGTCTCCGGACCAACCGCCGGAGCAAATCCATCCATGGCACTCTCAAGATCGTAAGCTTTGCAGGTTACCAACACCAAATCATACGGAGCCTCGATCTGCTCGCTGACGATGGCGCGCACAGCAAGCTCGTCAGGGCGCTGATCCAGGGCACGAACAGAAAAACCATTCTTCCCAATTTGTTCGGCCCGTCCTGGACGCACCAAGAAGGTTACGTCACGTCCTGCCTGCAACAGGCGACCACCGAAATAACCGCCGATGGCGCCCGCGCCAACTACGAGTACTCGCATCTGAGATTCTCCTGCATTTCCACACGTCCCGATCGTCCTCGGCTACCACTTCGATTCAAGAAATGGCTCGCGGAAAACGGACACCGATGTCTCGCGCGATGCGGCCCGCTAGGTCGGGCAGCCGTCATTCAAAGCTGAGTGCAGGGCCTGGTGGTCAGCTCGCACTTCTTGACGCCTGGTCAATCGCTGCTGCGAAAGGATACGACGGAGGAAAGCGAATAGGCCGGG
>Ga0081455_10005238_pt1 | contig 14255 bp, 5 predicted proteins | sample TabmetS3T2R1_FD_70207 | JGI IMG/M metagenome (GOLD analysis project Ga0081455, IMG submission 70207) | Tabebuia heterophylla rhizosphere microbial communities from the University of Puerto Rico - S3T2R1 | ecosystem: Host-associated > Plants > Roots > Rhizosphere ... | reverse complement strand
GAAGCTCTCCTCCTCTATGACGATCAAGATACAGGCGATGGATTGTCGATGATTTTGCGCCGGGAAAAATAATGGTCGAGCGCCGCAAAGATCGCTTATCGAAACCCCACCTCTGGCTGATCCGCCTCATCGGAGTGATCGTGCCGCGGCGCTTACGCGCCGATTGGCGGCAGGAGTGGGAAGCCGAATTGCGCTACCGCGAAGAACTGTTGGCCGAATGGGACAATCTTGATTGGCGAAACAAACTTGCCCTGCTCTGGCACAGCCTAGGCGCGTTTATGGACGCGTTGTGGCTGCAACCAAGAAGAATGGAGGACGAAATGTTTCAAGACCTGCGTTTCGGCGTGAGGATGTTAGCTAAAAACCCAGGCTTCACGACAATTGCAATTTTCACGCTGGCGCTGGGTATCGGCGCGAACACGGCGATTTTCAGCGTCGTCAACGGCGTGCTGCTGCGCCCGCTGCCATATGCCGACGCCGACAGACTGGTCGTAATCAAGGAACACCGGCCAGACGGCCGCCCCTCGCAGGCCACGCCGGCCAACTTCCTGGATTGGCGGGCGCAGAACACGGTATTTTCGGAAATGGCTGCGACTTTTACGCGCCCGGTCAATCTGACTGGCGCGAACGAAGCGGAACGCATCACGCTGACGACCGCGTCAGCCAGCTTTTTCCAGTTGCTTGGCGCGCAGCCCGCGCTCGGGCGATCTTTTTTGCCTGAAGAGGAACAGGCGGGGCACGCGCCGGTCGTGATCATAGGTCACGGTTTATGGCAGCGGCGCTTTGGCGCCGAGCCGTCCGTCCTCGGCAGGACAATCACGCTCGACGGGCGGAATTACACTGTGATCGGCGTCGCGCCGCCGGGTTTCGACTGGCCGCCGGATCCCGCCTGGTCCTACAAAACCGAAGCGTGGATCACGCCGTTGCGTCTGGCGCCGGAATGGAGTCCTCAGGTCGACGTCACCGCGCTACGGGGGTTTGGCTATCTGTCGGTCTTTGCGCGGCTCAAACCGGGCATCGACGTCGCGCAGGCTCAGGCCGAGATGGACGCGATAACCACGCGGCTGCGGGCGCAGTACCCCGGAACCAACAGCGGTCGCTACAACACCCTCGCGCCGCTGCGCACATTCATTGTCGGCGAAGTCCGGACGGCCTTATGGATTTTATTGGGCGCGGTGACGGGCGTGCTGCTGATCGCCTGCGCCAATGTGGCGAATCTGCTGCTGGCGCGCAACGCCGCCCGGCAAAAGGAGCTGGCGGTGCGCGCGGCGCTGGGCGCGAGCCGCGCGCGGTTGTTGCGCCAATTGCTGTTGGAAAGTCTGTTGCTGGCGGCGATTGGCGGCGCGCTAGGAGCCTGCCTGGCCTGGTTTGGGGTTGAATTATTGCCGTCGCTCTCGCCTGGCGATCTGCCGCGTCTCGCCGAGGTCAGATTGGATGCGCGCGTGTTCGGCTTCACGCTGTCGCTCTCATTGCTGACCGGTTTGCTCTTCGGTCTGGCCCCCGCCTGGCAAATGACGCGTGTCGAAGTCAACGCCGCGCTCAATGAGACGGGGCGTGGCGGCGGCGGCGGCGCGCGGCAAACCCGTTTGCGCGGCGCTTTGATCGTGGCGGAGGTCGCGCTGTCGCTGGTGTTGCTGACGGGCGCCGGACTGCTCTTCCGCAGCTTCATCAACTTGCAGGCGGTCAAACCTGGTTTTGACCCGCAGCAGGTGTTGACGCTGCGTGTCGCGCCCTCCGGCGACCGCTATCGAGAGATCGAAGGCCGGCGGGCGTATTACGACCAGGTAATAGAACGCCTGTCCGCCTTGCCCGGCGCGCAGGTCGTCGGCGCCATCGACACGCTGCCGCTGTCGAAAGGCCCGAAAGCCGGCTATTGGATCGAAGGCCGCCCGCCTTTGCCGCCCGATCAACGACTCCGCGCCAATTACCGCATCGTCAGCCCCGATTACTTCCGCGCGCTCGGCATTCCCATCACGCAAGGTCGCGGGGTCACTGCGGGCGACCACGCCAATGCGACTGATGTGATCGTCATCAATCAAACGCTCGCCCGGCGCGATTTTCCGGCTGAAGACCCGGTCGGTAAACGCATCAGCTTCGCCACGAACGAACGTGGCGAGCCGCTATGGTTTCAGATCGTCGGCGTCGTCGCCGATGTTCGCAGCCTGGATTTGAAACAGGAAGCGGAGCCGGATTTCTTCGCGACGTACAGCCAGACTTCGCCGACCGGGCTTTCCTTCGTCATCCGCAGCGCGGTAGAACCGGAACAACTCGCCGCCGCCGCGCGCGAGGCCGTGCGCCGGATTGATCTCCAACAGCCCGTCACAGAAGTCCGCGCGCTGGAGCAAGTGGTTTATGAGACCATTGCGCAACCACGCTTCAACCTGCTGCTGCTCGGCCTGTTCGCCGGAGTCGCTCTGTTGTTGGCCGCCGCCGGGGTATATGGCGTGTTGTCCTACACTGTCACACAACGCGCGCACGAGATCGGCATTCGGCTGGCGTTGGGCGCGCAAACCGGCAATGTACTGCGATTGATTATCGGGCAGGGAATGAAACTCGCGCTGTTGGGCGTGGGGTTAGGGCTGGCGGGGGCGTTGGCGCTGACCCGATTGCTGGAGAGTTTGCTTTTCGGCGTCAACGCCCGCGACCCGCTGACGTTCGCCCTGCTCGCGCTCATGCTCGCGGCAGTGGCGCTGCTCGCATGCTATGTTCCGGCGCGGCGGGCGACGAAGGTGGATCCGATGGTCGCGCTCCGGCGCGAGTGAAATTCGTAGTCCCGCCTTTAGGCGGTTGCGAATTGAGGAGGCGCCTTACGAATTCACTCGAGGCCTTCTTCATTGAGTCACGTGATTCCGCTACTTCAAAGGGGCGAGCGCATCAATGAAAAAAGATCGTTTCGGCTCGGCAATCTTCCGCCTAAAGGCGGGACTACGAACTTTTCGTTTCTGGCTCTGGCTGATCCGCGTCATCGGCGTGGTCGTGCCGCGCCGCTCGCGCGCCGATTGGCGGCAGGAGTGGGAAGCCGAGTTGCGCTACCGCGAAGGATTGTTGGCCGAATGGGACAAGATCGATTGGCGAAACAAACTTGCCCTGCTGAGGCACAGCCTGGGCGCGTTTATGGACGCGTTGTGGTTGCAACCAAGAAGAATGGAGGACGAAATGTTGCAGGACTTGCGCTTCGGCGCGCGGATGTTAGCGAAAAACCCCGGCTTCACGCTTGTGGTCGTGGTCACATTGGCGCTGGGCATCGGCGCAAACACGGCGGTCTTCGGCCTCGTAGACGCCGCGCTCTTTCGACCGTTGCCCGTCGTCGAAGCGCCCGACCATCTCGTTATGGTCACGCGCGCCGATCAGGGGGCTTATTCGTCGCTCTCTTACCCTGACTTCAAAGTTTTGCGTGAACGCAACGAAGTGTTGTCGGACCTGGCGCTCTATATGCAGACGCTGATCAGTTTCGGCAATGGCGTGCGCAGCGAGGTCGTGGCCGGCTCTCTGGTTTCCGCAAATTACTTCAACACGCTCGGAATTAAGCCTACTTTGGGGCGGACGTTCCTGCCCGAGGAAGACAGTACGCCCGGCGCGCATCCCGTGGTGGTTCTCAGCCACGGTTTTTGGCGAAGCCGTTTCAACAGCGACCCGGCGCTGGTCGGTCAGACCATAGTCTTGAACGGCCAGCGATTCACCGTCATCGGCGTCGCGGCCGCCGGGTTCGATGGCGAGACCCCTCCGATGAAAGTCAATTTGTGGATTCCTGCGATGATGATCTCGACGCTGATGGCGCCGATGCCGTGGGAGCAACACCCTCCGCAAGATCTTCTGAGTAACCGGCGGCACGAACGCTTCAGCGCCATCGGAAGGCTCAAGCGCGGCGTTGCGCTCGCTCAGGCGCAGGCGGCGCTCGAAACGATCAACCGCCAGCTCGACCAGGCCAACCCCATTCCGCCTGAGCAACTCTTCGATCCGAATGCGGATCGCTCTCTCCGGCTTATTCGCCCACGAGGCATCGTCATCAGCGGCATCCGGGGGATGGCGGTGACGGCCTCGATTCTGCTCGCGGCGACGGTTGTCACGGTGCTGCTGATCGCCTGCGCCAACGTCGCCAACCTGCTGCTGGCGCGCGCCGCGACGCGGCGGAAAGAGGTCGCCGTCCGGTTGGCGCTGGGCGCGACTCGATGGCGATTGATTCGACAATTGCTGACCGAGAGCGTGCTGCTTTCACTGGTCGGCGCGACCGCAGGGTTGCTATTGGCGTTCTGGATCAAGCGATTGTTGCTGGCTTTCAAGCCGCCGTTCCCGTCGGCGTTCACTTTCACCCTCGATCTCCCTCTCGACGGCCGAACATTGGGCTTCACTTTATTGCTGGCTGTCGCGACGGGCGTTATCTTCGGCCTGTTCCCGGCGCTGCAAGCCTCCAGGCCCGACGTCGTCCCGGCTTTGAAGGATGAGGGCGGCGCGGAAGGTTCCCACAGGCGATGGTTGAATTTGCGCGGCGCGCTGGTCGTCGCGCAGGTCGCGCTATCGCTGGCGCTGCTCATCAGCACGGGTTTGTTCTTGCGCAGTCTGCGTTATGCGCAGCAAATCGATCTGGGGTTCAAACCGGATAACGTGCTGGAGGCTTCATTCAACCCGGCGCTTCAAGGTTATAACGAAGCCAGAGGCAGGGAATTTTACCGGCAGATTGTCGAGCGACTTGAAAGGCTGCCGGGCGCCCAATCGGCGTGCGTGACCAATATGCTGCCTCTCGGTTTTGTGGCGCTCGGGGCGCCTGTCGTTCCAGAAGGTCGTGAGATTCCGCCGAGCGAAAGGCCATTCGCCGGCTCTTTCGCCGTCGGACCGCGATATTTCGAGACTATCGGCACGCCACTTATTCGCGGGCGGGATTTCACCGCGGGGGACACGATCAATTCTACTCAGGTGGCCATCCTCAGCGAAAAGTTGGCGCGCAGACTGTGGCCGGAGATCAAAGACCCCGGAGACGCGCTGGGCAAACGTGTGCGCGTAGGCGACCCGAACGCGATTTCCTGTGAAGTGATCGGCGTCGCCAAAGACTCGAAAAATAACATCTTCAATTCCATCGATCGGGAACCGGGCCCGACCATCTACCGTCCGTTCACGCAGGGATACTCATCCGCAGCGTCAGTGGTTGTGCGCGCCGTCGGCGACCCCGGCGACTTGATTCCCGCAGTGCGGCGCGAGGTCGCGACGCTCGATGAAAACCTGCCGGCGCAAGACCTGCAACCGCTCTCCGAAACCACCGGCCTCGCGACGTGGTCTGCGCGCACGGCGGCGGCGGCGCTGAGCTTTTTCGGACTCCTCGGACTCCTGCTTGCGAGCGTGGGGATTTACGGCGTGATGTCATATTCGGTAGCGCGGCGCACGCGAGAGATCGGTTTACGAATGGCCCTGGGCGCTGAGTCGCGCGACGTCGTGAAGCTGATCGTCAAGCAGGGAATGGGGCTGGCTTTGGTCGGAACCGTGACGGGGTTGGCGCTGGCGGTCGCGGCGACGCGCCTCATCGCGAGTTTGCTCTACGGCGTGACCGCTACCGACCCGGCGACCTTCGCCGGAGTGGCGATCTTTTTGATGATCGTGGCGCTGCTCGCCTGTTACCTGCCCGCGCGTAAGGCTACCAAAATCGATCCGATGGTGGCGTTGCGGCACGAATAGGCGCGTCGGCGTCTATACGAATTTTTGAATTCCTTGTTATCACGGCTACGCCGCTCGATATATAGATGCCGATGAATGAAATTGATGGCTGACGTGACACGCACAACACGCATTCGTTTCTGGCTCTGCCTGATCGCGCTGATCGGCGTAATCGTGCCGCGCCGCTTGCGCGCCGATTGGCGACAGGAGTGGGAGGCCGAGTTGCGTTACCGCGAAACGTTGCTGGCTGAATGGGACAGACTCGGAAGGCGCAACAAACTTGCTTTGCTATGGCACAGCGTAGGCGCGTTCGCGGATGCGCTCTGGCTACAGCCGAGAAGAATGGAGGATGAAATGTTTCAAGACCTGCGTTATGGCGCGCGAATGCTGTTAAAGAATCCCGGCTTTACGTTGGTCGCGGTTCTCACACTGGCGTTGGGCATCGGCGCCAACACCGCGATTTTCAGCGTTGTCAATGCGACGATGCTTAGACCCCTGCCTTATTCGGAGCCGGAGCGACTCGTTCAGGTCTGGGAGACCAAGCCGCGGGCGAACCGTTGGTCCGATTGGGTGTCTTATCCAGACTTCCGGGATTGGCGCGAACAGAACACGGTCTTCGATGAAATCGGCGCTTGCCGGACGCTGGCGTTCAACCTCACCGGTGGGGATTCTCCGGAATCGCTCCCTGGCGCTTACGTCTCCGCCAGTTTGTTCACGGTTCTCGGCGTGAAGCCGATACTCGGCCGAACGTTTCTGGCCGAAGAGGATCGGCCCGGCGCCAATCGCGTCGCCGTGATCAGCCACGGATTATGGCAGCGGCGCTTCGGCGCTGATCCGGGTTTGATCGGGAAGACTATCCAGGTGGACGGCGAAAGCCACGTCGTTGTGGGAATCATGCCGCCCGACTTCAAATTCCACTGGCTCAAGGCGTGGCGGGGCATAGAGAGTGATATTTGGCTTCCTCAGGGCCCTCCTTCCGAGTTGCAGGATCGCTTCAGCCATAACTTCAGGGTGGTGGCCCGCCTGAAAAGAGATGTCACGGTTGAGCAAGCCCAGGCGAATATGGACGCCATCGTTCGCGGCGTGGCCGCGCGAGAACCCTCCTCACACGAAGGGATGGGAGCGAAGGTCATGAGCCTGCAGCGGAAGGTGACGCAGGGCGCGAAGCCCGCGCTTCTGTTGCTGAGCGCGGCCATCGGCCTTGTGCTGCTGATCGCGTGCGGCAACGTGGCGAACATGTTGTTGGCCCAGAACGACGCGCGGCGCCATGAGACGGCCATTCGGGGCGCGCTCGGCGCCAGTCCTGTCCGGCTGATTCGCCAGCGACTGACGGAAAGCATGCTGCTGGGATTGCTGGGAGGCGGCGCCGGATTGCTGCTGGCTTTTATGGCGATCCAATTCATTATCAAACTGGGTCCCGATATACCGCGCCTAGATAGGACCAGCATTGATCTGCGAGTGTTATCGGCGACGCTTTGCCTTTCGCTCCTGACCGGGCTGCTCTTTGGAACCATCCCCGCGCTGCGAAGCTCCAGGCTGGACGTCAACGAAACGCTCAAGCAGGGCGGAAGAGGGATCATCTGGCGCGACGGCGCCGGTCTTCGAAGCATTCTGCTTGTAGGTGAGATGGCTATGGCGCTCACGCTGCTGGTCGGCGCGGGACTGTTGATTCGAAGTTTTCTTCAGCTCCAAAGCGTGGAATCCGGCTTTGACGCGACCCGTGTTTTGAAGGCCTGGATGATGCTCCCGGAGAAACAATATCCGACTTCACGCCAGCAGGCTCAGTTCATTCGGCAGGTTGTCGAACGCGTTCAGGCGCTGCCCGAAGTGGAGACGGCCGCCGCTTCTACGATTCTCCCGCTTTACAGCAACGACAGCGGGCCTTTCAGAGTGGAGGGCCAGTCAGCGCCGCAGCCCAACAAATCAGTCGTCTATGCCGAGTGTCCCAAGATCACTCCCGACTATTTTCGAGTGGTGGGGATTCGATTGCTCCAAGGGCGAACCTTCACCTGGGCGGATGATGAAATCTCGCCCGAAGTCGCAATCGTCAGCGAGGGGATGGCCCGTCGCTATTGGCCCGGCGAAGACGCGATTGGAAAACTCGTAAGCATAGATGTCCGCGACGGACAACCCGTTTGGCGCCAGATCGTCGGCGTCGTCAACGATGTGAAGCACGACGGCCTGACGGCGGCGACGCGCCCGCATATTTACATCCCTACGATGCAATTAACTTATCCCGGCGCGATTTTGGCGGTCCGGTCCAAGGGCGACCCGGCGGCCCTCGCCAACACGATCCGGCGCGAAGTGGCGGCGGTGGACAGGAATCAGCCGTTGATTGATGTCGGGACGATGGAGAAGGTGGTTTCCGATTCGGTGGCCGACAGGCGTTTTCAAATGACGTTGCTCGCGATCTTCGCGGCGGTGGCCTTGATCCTGGCGGCCACAGGCGTTTACAGCGTGATGGCCACGGCCGTGGCGCGTCGCACGCACGAGATGGGCGTCCGCCTGGCGCTGGGCGCTACGGCGCGCGACGTGTTGAAGCTGGTCGTAGGGCAAGGCATGAAGTTGGCGCTTGTGGGAGTGGGCGTCGGTTTGGCGGCGGCGTTCGGCCTGACGCGATTGATGAGGAGATTGCTGTTTGGCGTGAGCGCGCTCGACCCATTGACGTTCATCGCGGTCGCGCTGCTGCTGGCCGTAGTGGCGCTCATCGCCTGTTACATACCCGCGCGCCGCGCAATGCGCGTTGACCCGTTGACCGCTTTGCGAAGTGAGTGAAGTTCGTAGTCCCGCCATCAGGCGGAAGCGTGTTAGTGAAGTTCGTAGTCCCGCCTTTAGGCGGAAGCGTCTTGAGGAGGCGCTTTACGATTTCACTTGCGACCTTCTTCAATGCGCCTTTGATTCTGTCGCCCTATGGAGTGAGCGCCGATGAGAAAACATCGTATCAACTCAGCGCGCTTCCGCCTAATAGCGGGACTACGAGCCTTACGATTCTGGCTCTGGCTGATCCGCTTGGTCGGCGTGATCGTACCGCGCCGATTGCGGGCCGATTGGCGGCGGGAATGGGAAGCAGAGTTGCGTTACCGCGAAACGCTGCTGGCTGAGTGGGACAACCTGAACTGGAAGGCAAAGCTTGACTTGCTGTGGCACAGCATGGGCGCGTTTGCGGACGCGCTGTGGCTGCAACCTAGAAGACTGGAGGACGAAATGTTTCAAGACCTACGGTTTGCTCTACGCAGCCTGCGCAAGCACAGGCTGTTGTCTGTTGTCATAGTGGCGACGCTCACACTGGGCATCGGCGTCAGCACGGGCGTCTTCACCTGGTTCAATGCCGTATACCTGCGCGCCCGCGTGGACAAGGACCACGCTTCCTTCGTGAAAATCTACTCTGGCTACACCAACGACCCGATGCAATCCGTCATCCCCAGGAATACCACGTGGGAGGATTACAAGGCCTATCACGACGGGGCGAAGTCGCTCAGCAATTTGGCGGCGTGGGGGGAAGTTTCCGCGCCTTTCGGTCAGGACGATCCGGGAGTGACGCGCGCCGCGTTGGTGACCTGCAATTTCTTCGCGCTTTACGATCCGGGGCAGCCGTTGCTGGGCCGGTTATTGCAACCAGAAGATTGCGCCGCCGCCAACCCGGTCGTCGTGCTGAGCGAGCGGCTTTGGCGCCATCGTTTCGCGGCTGACCCGCAGGTGGTGGGACGGGTCACGCATTTCAACGGTCAGCCAGTGATAGTCGTGGGCGTGGCGCCGAACTTCGCGGGTATGGTGAACGGAGCGAGAGCGTGGTTTCCGTACTCGCTCGAAAGTCATCTGAAGCTGGGCGACGACTTACAGCGGCCGGGCGAGGCCGCATGGCTTGACGTGGCGGGGCGCTTGCAGCCAGGCTTTTCGCGCGCACAAGCCGACGCCGAACTACGCCTGCTCGCCGGTCAGCAGGATCGCTTGCATCCGGGGCGCATCACGACGGTCGCCGTTACTGACGGCTCTTCAATCCAGATACCTTCCTACAGCAAGCCGTTGGTCAAGGTCATAGCCTTGATTCTAGGAGCGCTCACGGTCTTTGTCCTGATTGTCTGTGTGAATGTCACGACGCTGTTGTTGGCGCGAGCCGCCGCGCGTCATCAGGAGATCGCCGTGCGTGTGGCGTTGGGCGCCGGGCGGTTGCGGTTGATTCGGATGCTGCTCGCCGAAACATTGCTACTGGCCGCTGTCGCCGGCCTGGCTAGTGTTTACCTCGCCTATCGGCTGCCGGGCGTTTTGGAGCATTGGCTCGTCAACCCCTGGGGCGAGGGCGGCGGCTCGTGGTGGTCAAAGTCCCCGGACTGGCGCGTGTTCGGCTATCTGACGCTGGTGACGATCCTGGCTGGTGTGATGGCCGGGCTGACGCCTGCTCTCCAGTCTTTGAAGGTCAATCTGTCGGAGACGCTCAAGGGCCGCCAGAGCCACGCCGAAGGCCCGCGTCTTTATGGAATCCTGATCGGGGCGCAGGTCGCATTGAGCCTCTTTTTGCTGGCCGGCGCGGTTCTTTTCGTCCGTACTTTTCAGCAAGCCGTCAACTTCGAGCCGGGTTTTGAGACGCGGCGTGTGCTCTGGGCGCAGTTGTACGCGCCCGACAACGCTGAGCGACGCTCGTGGGGCGCGTTTCACCGCGCGCTGACGGATAGGCTTGCGTCGACGCCTGGCGTGCAATCCGTGGCCTGGTCTCACTGGTTCCCGTTGTTTGTCGGGAGGAGCCAGATGAACGTCCAGGCGCCGGGCCAGGCGATGCGCAGGGTGGCGTTCGGTACCGTGTCCGCGAATTACTTCGCCACGCTGGAAATTCCCATCGTCAGCGGGCGCGCGCTGCGAGAAGAGGACCCTCCATGTGGCAAGGGCGTGTGTTCAATCGTGGTTTCAGAGAGCCTCGCCCGCGAGTTCTGGCCCAACGAGATTCCGGTCGGCAAGACATTGCGACTGCCGGATGGCGACTCCTACGAGGTCGTCGGTGTCGCCCGCGACATTTCCAGCACGAAGCTCGGCGGACCAGACGATCCGATGATCTATCGCCCGTGGAATCCGAATGGCGAGAGTCCCGCCAATCCGTTCGTGCGTTTTGCGGGCGACGAGGCGACTGTTGCGCGCGCCGTCACGGGAGCCATTCGAGAAGTCGCGCCTGAGCTTCCCGTCGAGGCGGCGACTATTCAGGCGGTGCGCGAGCATACGATGGAAAGCGTAGGGAAGACGGCGCAGCTTGTCGCCTTCCTCTGCGCCATTGCGGTCATCCTGGCGGTCGTCAGCATTTACGGCGTGGTGGCCTTTGCCGTCAGTCGGCGCGCAAAAGAGATGGGTATCCGCCTTGCGCTCGGCGCGCGCTCGCCGGACATCTACCGCGCCGTGCTGGGATCGAGCGGGCGCCCGGTTGTGGTGGGGGCGCTGATCGGATTGGCGCTCAGCATAGCCGTGTTCTCGGCAATCGCGCCGTTGGTCCGCAATGCGGAAATCACCATCAACGTTTGGGACCCGTTCAACTATGTCGTCGCCGCCGTCGCGTTAACCGCCGCGGCGCTTGCGGCCATGCTAGGCCCCGCTCGGCGCGCGACAAAGATCGATCCGATGGCGACGCTACGACGAGACTGAGGTTCGTCGTCCAGCCTTTAGGCGGCTGCGAATGATTCTGTAACCTCACAGGGTGATGGCGTCCATGTAGGGCGTATGAAAAATGATCGTTTCAGCGCAGCAGGCTTCCGCCTAAAGGCGCTACTACGAACTTTTCGTCTCTGGCTTTGGCTGATTCGCATCATCGGCGTGATCGGCGCCGCGCCGATTGCGCGCCGGTTGGCGGCAGGAGTGGGAAGCTGAATTGCGTTACCGCGAAACGTTGTTGGCCCAGTGGGACAGGCTCGATTGGCGCAGCAAACTTGATCTGCTGTGGCACAGTCTGGGCGCGTTTGCGGATGCGCTCTGGTTACAACCGAGAAGAATGGAGGACGAAATGATTCAAGACTTGCGTTACGGCCTGCGAATGATGTTGAAGACCCCGGGTTTCACTTTCGTCGCAGTCCTCACTCTGGCGCTCGGCATCGGGGCCAACACGGCCATTTTCAGCCTGGTCAAAGCCGTGTCGCTGCGACCGCTCCCCTATCAAGACCCCGACCGGCTGGCAATGTTGTGGACTGATGACCCGAAGCATGACATTCACGAAGAAGGCGTTTCGTATCTCAATTTTCTGGATTGGCGCAGCCAGAGCAAACTCTTTACCGACATGGCGATTTGCAGCCGGGGCAATCCGGTGGTTTTGACAGGCGGGGACGAGCCGGAGCGAGTGATGGGCGATCTCGTCACGGCAAATTTATTTCCGCTTTTGGGAGTCAGGCCGGCGCTCGGCCGCGCCTTCTCGCCCGACGAAGAACTTCTCCGCACACGAGTGGTGGTGATAAGTCACGGATTATGGCGCCGTCGTTTCGGAGCCGCTCCTGACGCCATCGGCAAGACGCTTGAGATCGACGGCCAGACGTCGCAGGTGATCGGCGTGATGCCCGCAGACTTCTACTTCCCGACCAAAGATACGCAACTGTGGGAACCTGTAACGGCGGCGAGGTATTGGGAGTTTGTTCACGCAGAACGATTCAGCGACTCCTGGCGCGTAGTCGGGCGGCTCAAACCGCAGGCGACATTTGATCAGGCGCAGGCGGAGATGAACGCCACGGGGGAGCGTCTCGCGCAGACTTACCCAATCACGAATGAAAACTTCATGGGCTTCGGCGTCAATGTCGTGCCGTTGTTAGTTCAATTCACAGGAAAGAATCTGCGACTGGCGCTTTGGATTCTGTTTGGCGCGGTCGTCTTTGTCCTGCTCATTGCGTGCGCCAACGTGGCCAACCTCTTGCTGGCTCGCGGCGCGGCGCGGGAGCGGGAGTTCGCCATCCGCGCGGCATTGGGGGCGGGGCGCGGACGAGTGATCCGGCAATTGCTCACTGAAAGCGCCGCGCTCGCGCTGGTGTCGGGTCTGCTCGGCCTGGGGTTGGCCGCGCTGGGAGTCCGAGTTTTGGTTGCTTTAGCCCCACAGGACACCCCTCGCCTGGACGAAGTCACGATTGATCCCGGAGTGCTGGGTTTCACCGCCTGCGTTTCGCTCCTGACCGGCATGCTCTTCGGCTTGGCGCCAGCGTGGAAGGCGTCGCGTAGTAATCCGAATGATGCGTTGAAAGAAGGCGGGCGCGGTTCCTCGGGCGGTTTGCGGCTGCGACAGACGCGCGGTCTGCTCGTCGTCGTGGAGTGCGCCATGGCTGTGGCGCTGCTCGCTAGCGCCGGACTGATGATTCGAAGTTTCATGCTTCTACAGTCGGTAAACCCTGGATTCAAACCTGAAGGCCTTCTGTTGGCGCGCGTCTCGCTGCCACAATCAGCTAATCGAACTGGGGTTCAGACCGCCGCCTCTTTCCGGCAAGTCATTGAAAAGGTCGCGTCGCTCCCCGGCGTCCAGTCCGTCGGGGCAATCGGAAACTTATTGATGAGAGGGAACCCGGACGGAACGATCACCGTCGAAGGACGCCCGCCGGATGGCGCCGGCCAGGTCGCCGGCGAACTCACCGCAGAGAATATCAGTCATGACTTGTTTCAGGCGCTTGCTATGCGGCTGTTGAAGGGGCGTTACTTCACAAGACAAGAGACCTTCGACTCCCGCGTGGTAATCATCAACGAAACCCTCGCGCGACGCTTCTTTCCCGGCGAAGACCCGATTGGCAAGCGGTTCAAATTCGGCGGCCCGCAATCGGAGAATACATGGTTCGAGATTGTAGGAGTTGTCGGGGACCTGCGCCGCCAGAGATTGGAGAAACAGGCCGTTTCAGAATTCTATTTCCCCGACACTTCAAGCGATATGGACCTGTTGGTGCGCGTCAGTACCGATCCGCTCGCGCTGGCCGGTCCGGTTCGTCGTGTGATCAGGTCTGTTGACCCGACCGCGGCGGTCTATGGCGTGACGACCGGGGCGAGTCTGATGGAGAAACTCGGCGCCGGGCGGCGCTTCCAAACCGGACTGTTGGCCCTCTTCGCGATGGTCGCGCTCGTCCTGGCGACGATGGGCATCTACGGGGTGATGCGCTATGCGGTTGCGCAGCGAACGCACGAAATCGGCATTCGATTGGCGCTCGGGGCTCGCTCGGTCGACGTGCTACGGCTGATCATCGGCCAGGGGATGAGGCTGACGTTGATAGGGGTGGCGACAGGGTTGCTGGCGTCTTTTGCGCTGTCGCGCGTGATGACACAACTGTTGTTTGGGGTGAGCGCGACCGACCCGGCGACTTTCGCCGGCGTGGCGTTCGCGCTCATGGGCGCGGCGTCGCTGGCTTGTTATCTGCCGGCTCGCAGGGCGACGAAGGTTGATCCGCTGACATCGCTGCGCCACGAATGAAGCGCAAAGTATGTTGTTCGGATTAACGCCGAGCGACCCGATGACCATCGCGCTTGCTACGCTGTTGTTGCTGGCTGTGGCGGCGTTGGCTGGCTGGCTGCCAGCTCGCCGGGCCGCGCGAGTCGATCCGACGGTCGCGCTTCGGCATGAGTGAGTGCGATTGTGGATTGCGGATTGCGGATTTTCTTTCCCACATTTTATTATCGTCGCGAAC
>Ga0081455_10005237_pt1 | contig 14258 bp, 12 predicted proteins | sample TabmetS3T2R1_FD_70207 | JGI IMG/M metagenome (GOLD analysis project Ga0081455, IMG submission 70207) | Tabebuia heterophylla rhizosphere microbial communities from the University of Puerto Rico - S3T2R1 | ecosystem: Host-associated > Plants > Roots > Rhizosphere ... | reverse complement strand
GTGCATTTGCCGGGATCGGTCGAGCCGCGGTCCGGCGCGCGCTACCAGCAGCTCGAAAAGCGCTATTTCGAATATGGCAATCTGGGATTTCCGGCTTTTCGGGCGGGCCCGGACTGGCATCGCGCCATCATGGGCATGATGATCTGCAACGATCGCCGTTGGCCGGAAGCCTGGCGCGTTCTGGGCTTGCAGGGCACCGAGCTTGTCTGCATCGGCTACAATTCCGCGGCTTACGATCCAAACGGCGGCGTCACGGAAGACGCAGCGCTGCGCACTTTCCACTCGACGCTGGTCACTCAGGCCAATGCCTACATGAACGCCACCTGGGCGATCTCGGTGGCAAAGGCGGGCGAGGAGGACGGCTCTGGGTTGATCGGCGGCTCCTGCATCGTTGACCCGAATGGCCGGATTGTCGCGGAAGCAAAGACGCTCGCGGATGAAGTTCTCGTCGCCGATCTCGACCTCGATCTCTGCCGCCAGGGCAAGGACAAGATGTTCAATTTCGGCGCCCATCGACGGCCGGAGCAATACGCCTTGATCACCGAACGCGCGGGCGTCGTCGAGCCGGCCGCGGCGACGACGAGGGAGCTGATATGAGACGTATCTCGATTTCTGCCGGTCTTGCCGCACTTGCCGCTATTACAACGGCGCATGCCGCCGAACTGCCCGATGCGATCAAGCAGGCGGGCGTATTGCGGCTCACGGTCAACTCGACCTACGCGCCGATGGAATATCGCGATCCCGCGACCAACCAGCTTGTCGGGCTCGACATCGATCTCGCCAACGAGCTTGCGAAGCGGCTGAATGTGAAGATCGTCTGGAGCGAAACGCCGTTTGCCGAACTGATCCCGTCGCTGCAGACCAAGCGGGCGGATTTCATCATCAGCGGTATTTCCGATCGCAGCTCGCGGCGCGAGACCGCTGACTTCATCGACTATCTGACCACAGGTCCGCAGTTCTTCGTTCTGACCGACAATGCTGCGAAGGCCGCGATCGATCTCTGCGGCAAGAAGGTCGGAACGACGCGGAGCACCAGTTTCCCGGTCGAGATCGAGAAGTGGAGCAAGCAGAACTGTGAGGCGAGCGGAAAACCCGCCATACAATATGTCCCGGGCGAAAACAGCATCGATGTCCGCAACCAGCTCAAGCAGGGCCGCATCGATGCCGCGGTGCAGGGCAGCGAGACACTGCCATACGCCCAGCAACAGGAAGTCGGAAAATACCGCGTCGTAGGCGAGCCTTTCGCTGTCGGCTATCAGGGCATCATGTTCCGGAAGGACGATGCGGCGCTGCGCGAGGTGGTGACAGAACATCTTGCCGCGATGATCGCTGATGGCTCCTACAAGAGCATTCTCGACAAATACGGGCTCGGCACGCATGCGGTGGCCCAGCCCTTGATGAACGCGGCCACGCAATGAGCAACGCAGCCACGCTTGCGGGAGGCTTCCCCGATCTTTCGAAGCTGCCCGTCGCGCGCCAGGCGCACTGGATGCGCTGGTTCACCGCGGCTGCCATTGTCGCGGTGCTTCTGACGATCGGCCGAGCGTTCGCCAACGGCCAGATCGAATGGTCCTATGTCAGCCGCTTCCTGACGGCGCCGGTGATCCTGCAGGGAATCGTCAACACGATGGTGATGGCGGTGCTCGCGATGGCGCTCGGCATCTTTCTCGGTATCGTCGTCGCGATCATGAGGCTCTCGCCCAATCCGGTGCTGAAGTCGGTCGCTCTCGGCTATACCTGGTTGTTCCGGGGCACGCCGCTGATCCTGCAACTGCTCCTGTGGTTCAACATCGCTCTGGTGTTTCCGACCATCGGCATTCCGGGCCTGTGGTCGGCGCGGGCGGTCGATATCATGACGCCGTTTCTCTCCGCGCTGCTCGGCCTCGGCATCAATCAGGGCGCCTACACATCCGAAGTGATGCGGGCGGGCATGCTGTCGGTCGACGCCGGACAATATGAGGCCGCGAAGGCGATCGGCATGGGGCGGCTGCGCGCGCTGCGCCGGATCATCCTGCCGCAGGCGATGCGGGTGGTGATCCCTCCGCTCGGCAACGAGTTCATCGGCATGGTGAAAGCCACCTCGCTCGCCAGCGTCATCCAGTATCCGGAGCTGCTGCACAGCGCCGAGAACATCTACTACGCCAATTCGCGCGTGATCGAGCTCCTGATCGTCGCCGGCCTCTGGTATCTGCTCGTCGTATCGATCCTGACGCCCTTGCAGATGCTGCTCGAACGGCGCTTCGCGCGCGGCTTTTCGCAGACGGCACGATGACCCAGCCCCTCGTCGCCATTCGTTCCGTCAGCAAGACGTTCGGAGAGTTCCAGGCTCTCAAGCAGGTCTCGCTGGATGTATCGGCGGGGGAGGTGCTGTGCCTGATCGGCGCGTCGGGATCGGGCAAGACGACGCTGCTGCGTTGCATCAATCAGCTCACGCCGGTCGATAGCGGCGGCATCTGGCTGGATGGCGAACTGCTGGGCCTGCGCGAAGAGGGCGGACGATTGCACCGGCTGACGGAACGCCAGATCGCGCGGCAACGGTTGAAGACCGGCATGGTGTTTCAGCGCTTCAACCTGTTCCCGCACAAGACGGCGCTCGAAAACATCACCGAAGGCCCGGTGCAGGTGCAAGGCCGCGACCGGCAGGAAGTGCGGAGCGAGGCCATGGAGCTGCTCGCGCGCGTCGGGCTGACGGCGAAAGCCGATGCCTATGCCTCGCAGCTCTCGGGTGGGCAGCAGCAGCGGGTGGCGATCGCCCGCGCGCTCGCCATGAAGCCGATGCTGATGCTGTTCGACGAACCGACGAGCGCGCTCGATCCCGAGCTGGTGGGGGAGGTGCTCTCGGTCATGAAGGAGCTGGCCCGGAGCGGAATGACGATGTTGGTGGTGACGCATGAACTCGGCTTCGCGCGCGAGGTCGCGGACAGGGTCGTCTACATGGACCACGGCGCCATCGTGGAGTCTGGATCTTCGAGGGACGTCCTCGGCGCGCCCCGCGAGGCGCGCACGCAGGCTTTTCTCTCCGCAGTGATTTGAATGAGGACGCTTCGATCATGAAACGGCTCTTTGCCATCGCGTTGATATGCACCTCCACGTCGGCCATGGCGGTCGAACTGCCTCCGGAGATTGCGAAACAAGGCAGCCTCCGGGTCGCTATCGTGCCAAACTATCCACCGCTGGAATTCAAGGACCCTGCCACCAACACCCTGACCGGCTTCGATGTCGAGCTCGGCGAGGCGCTCGGGCGAAAGCTCGGCATCAAGATCGTCTGGCAGGAAACCAGTTTCGACCAGATGATGCCCGCCATCACCAGCGGGCGAGTGGACGCAATCCTGTCCGGCATGACGGACCTCGCAAGCCGGCAGGACAGCGCGACCTTCGTCGACTACCTTCGCAACGGGCCACGGTTCTTCGTGCAGCAATCGCGCGCCTCGGAGTTCAAGGACACGAAGGCATTTTGCGGGAAAAGGGTTGGCGCCAGCCGGCGCACATCCTTCCCGAAGCTGATCGCCGCCTGGAGCGATACGCATTGCAGCGGCAACCCGGTTAACTTCGTCGGCACCGAGGGTTCGGCCGATGCCCGCACTCAGCTCAAGCAGGGGCGGATCGACGCTGCCGTTCAGGGCGGCGAGACGCTTCCCTACATGATGGATCTTGAGCCGGGCGCCTATGTCCCGATCGGCGACGTTTTCGCCGTCCAGTTCACCGGGCTTGCCCTGGGCGTCAAGGAGAAGGTGCTTCAGCAAGCGGTCGTGGAAGCCCTCGATGCCCTGATTGCGGACGGCTCTTACCGTGCCCTGCTGACGAAATGGAAATTGACCGACTACGGCGTGGAAAAGGCAACGATCAATGCTGGACAGTAAAGCACTCGCGAGCATTCCGCTCATCCCCGCGAATACGGCTCCGCCGGCTCCGGACTATCCGTGGCCCAAGCCCTATACCTCCGCAATGTTCCTCTCGTTTGACGTCGACGCGGAGAGTGCCTGGACCAGCAAGGATGCGCTGCACGCCCAGCGCCTGATCACCATGAGCTATGGCGGCTACGAGGCGCGCGTCGGCACGCCGAAGCTTCTGGAACTGCTCGATCAGCTTGATCTGAAGGCAACGTTCTTCGTCACCGGCTGGTCGGTGGACGCGCATCCGGCGATGGCCGAGGCGATCCTCAAGGCAGGCCATGAAATCGGCCATCACGGCTATCACCATCTGCTGCCGGATCCCGGCGATCCCTGGATCGAGGAGGAACTGGAGCGGGGTTTCGAGGCGCTGAAGCGCCGGCTTGGCGTCAAGCCGATCGGCTATCGGGCGCCTTACGGCGAGTTTACCGAAGAGTTGCGCGCGGCGCTGGTGCGCCACGGCATCGTCTACACCTCGTCATTCCGGGATGACGTGCGGCCTTATCGCCATCTCCTTGCCGACGGCAGGCCCGGCACGATCGAGCTTCCGGTGACGGCAAGTTACGACGACTGGATGCACGGACTGTCGGCCCGCTTCAGTCCGCGGTCGATCTTTCCGAAGGAGCATGTGCTCTCGATCTGGAAGGACGAACTCGACGAGGTCAGGGACTGGGGCGCGATGGTCACGACCGTGCTGCATCCGCAGTGCAGCGGCCGTCCCATGCGGCTTCGCCTGCTGCGGGAGTTTCTTACCTATGCCAAGTCCTGCTCCGATTTGTGGATCACGACGGGAGAGGCGATCGCGGCGAATTTCCAGTCTCACGAGACGGCCGCCGCGAGCCGCGCCGATCAGGCGTCACGATAAGGAAACGTTTCATGCCGATTTCCCGCCGTTCACTGTTGTGCGCCGCGGCTGCAGCGCCGGCGCTCGCACTGCCGGCAGCCCTGCGCGCCCAATCGCAGACGACGCTGCGTTTCGTTCCCGTGATCGACCTGGCCTTCGTGGATCCGATCTATGCCACCGCGCAAGTCACGCGAAACCACGGCTTCATGGTCTACGATACGCTCTACGGCATGAATTCGGCGCTCGAGGTCTCGCCTCAGATGCTGTCCGGTCACGTCATTTCCCAGGATCAGCGGCAGTGGGATCTCACGCTACGCGACGGCCTGTTCTGGCATGATGGCGAACGCGTGTTGGCGCGCGATTGTGTCGCCAGTATCCGCCGCTGGGCGGTTCGCGACGGTTTTGGGGCCGAGCTGATCGCTGCTACCGACGAATTGTCGGCGCCCGATGATCGGACCATCCGGTTTCGGCTGAAGCGTCCGTTCCCGTTGTTGCCCCAGGCCCTTGGCAAGGCTGCCGTCCATGCGCCGTTCATGATGCCCGAGCGACTGGCGAGCCAGGATGCTTTCAAGCCGATCACCGAAGTTATCGGCAGCGGTCCCTTCCGCTTTGTCGCAAACGAACGTACGCAGGGCGTGCAAAACGTCTATGCACGATTTGAACGCTATCAGCCCCGTCAGGACGGCAAGCCGGACTGGACCGCTGGCCCGAAGATCGTGCACTATGACCGCGTGATCTGGACCACGATGCCAGACGCCGGGACGGCCGCCGCCGCGCTGCAGACCGGTGAGCAGGATTGGCAGGAGACGACGCCGCATGATCTGCTGCCGGTGCTCAAGGCCGCAGGCGACATCACGACCCGGGTTCTCGATCCGCGCGGCTACACCTGCATGCTTCGCGTCAACCATCTGCAGCCGCCGTTTGACAATCCCGCCATTCGCCGCGCGCTGCTCGGGGCGATCAACCAGGCCGACTTCATGACGGCGGTGGCGGGCAATGATCCGGCCTATCAGTTCTCGCCAATCGGCTTTTTCGCGCCTGATACCCCGATGGCGAGCGATGTCGGCCTCGATGTCTTTCGCGGGCCGCGCGACACTGCGAAAGTCAAGGCTGACCTGAAGGCCGCCGGCTACAATGGTGAGAAGGTCGTTCTGCTCGTTCCCACCAACTCGGCTGCCCAAAAGCCGCTCGGCAACGTGGCTGCCGACATGCTGCGGAAAGTCGGCATGAACGTCGAATTCACGGCATTGGACTTCGCAGTTGTGCTGCAACGGCAGCAGAAGAAGGATCCGATCGGCCAGGGCGGCTGGAATGCCGCGGTCGGCAACTGGCAGGGGATCGATTGGCTCAATCCGGCCGCCAACACCAATTTGCGCGGCGAGGGCAACGCGGCGGGCTGGTACACGAGCGAGAAAATGGGGGCGCTGCGAAGCCAGTGGCTGGCAGCTACCACGCTCGCGGAGCAGCAGCGGATCTGTCGCGACGTCCAGGCGCTGGCATTCGAGGAAATTCCGTACTTTCCGATCGGCCAATACAAGCAGCCGACCGCCTATCGCAAGAGCATCACCGGTATCCTCGACGGCACGGCCGTCTTCTGGAATGTGCGGCCCGCATGAGCACAACAGCGATTTTCGGCAGCTATGTGTTGTCACGGCGCGATGGCGCGCAGGAGGTGCTGCGCGATCATTGGGTGTTGCTTGAGGGCAAGAAAATCGCCGCGGTGACGCGGGATAAGCCTGCTGCCGGCGAGGTGTTCGACAGGCCGGGCCGTTTTGTGCTGCCCGGCCTGATCAACATGCACAACCACTGCTTCAGCGAAGCCGTCGCCCGGACCCATACGGAAGACGGTAACGGCCGCCGAAACAACCAGAGCATCGTCTATACGGTGCTGCTGCCTTTGACCAAGCGCGGCGCCGACATGCTGTCACCGGCGGAACGGCTTGCGATCGCTCGGCTCGGCATACTTCAGTTGCTGAAAGGCGGCGCCGCCACGGTGATGGAGCCGTTTCGAAACACCATCTCGGAGATGTTCGACGCTGCGGAGGAGATGGGCATCCGCTTCTATGGCGCTCCGTATCTGTTCTCCACCTCGGATGCCAAGGCCGGCCCGGATGGCGTGGTGCGTTATGCCGGCGACGACGGCCAGGCCGACATGAACACCTGGAATGCGCTGTATCAGCGCTGGAACGGGCGCGGCGATGGCCGGATCGGCCTTGCGATGAGCCCGCACGCGACCGACACCTGTGGCCCGGATCTCTTGAAGGCATGCGCGGCCCGCGCACGCGAACTCGATATTCCGATCACGACCCATGTCGCCCAGAGCGCCGCCGAGGTGGCGACGATCGGCAGCCGCTATGGTGGCCGCACGCCGGCCGAATATCTCGACTGGCTGGGCCTGCTCGCACCGGACCTTCTGGCCGCGCACTGCATTGCAAGCTCCGACAGCGATTTGAAGCTGATGGCGGCGCGAGGTGCCACCGTGCTGAACTGTCCCCGCGTATTTGCGCGCTCGGGTGTCACCGCCGCCTTCAGCCGGTTTGTGGCGCACGGCGTCAGGACCGTGGTCGCAACCGACGGCTACAACATGGACCTGCTCGGCGAACTGAATGCTGCGTCGATGATCTCGAAGATCGCATCCGCCCGGGCGGAAGTGGCAAGCGCGCCGGAACTGATCGAGTCGGTCACCGCCACCGCGGCTTCGTTACTCAAGCGGCCGGACCTCGGGATGATTGTCCCGGGCGCAACTGCCGACCTTACCGTCGTCGACCTGACCCATCCGCACCTGCAACCGTTGTTCGATCCGAGGCGCGGCTTGGTCGCGCTCGCGAACCGCGCCAATATCGATCAGGTCATCGTCGATGGACGCGTGCTGATCGATGCCGGCCGGTACATCCATGGCGATGAGACCGCCATCATTTCAGCAGCGACAGCGGCAATCGGCAAGATCTGGGATTTGCCGGAAGCCCAGGCAGCCTTCAATGGCTGAAGACTAGCTCGTGCGCCCGTATCTTTACGCCAGGAGATGACATTGCCGTTCGATCTGGTTCTCCGCGGCGGACGGGTGATCGACCCTTCGCAGAAGCTCGACGCTATAACGGATGTCGCCTTCGCCGGCGGCAAGGTAGCCATGATCGGTAAGGAGCTGAAGGTCGATCCCGGAACTGACGTGCGGGACGTGTCGGGCTACATCGTCACGCCAGGCCTTATCGATTTGCACACCCACGTCTATTGGGGCGGCACCTCGCTCGGTATCGATGCCGAAGAATTCTGCCGCACCTCCGGCGTCACCACGGCGGTCGACACCGGCAGTGCTGGGCCCGGTAACTTCGCCGGCTTCCGCAAGCATGTGATCGAGCCGAGTCAGGTCCGCATTCTCGCCTATCTGCATGTCTCGCATGCCGGCATCTACGGCTTCTCGCACCGCGTCATGGTCGGCGAGAGCGAGGAGATGCGGCTGATGAACCCGATCGACGCCGTCTCGGTGGCTGAGGCCAACCGCGACCTCATCGTCGGCATCAAGGTGCGGGTGGGGCTCCACGCCTCGGGCACCTCGGGGATCGCGCCGCTTGATATCGCGCTCGAGGTCGCCGGGCAGGTCGGCATGCCGCTGATGGCGCATATTGATCACCCGCCGCCGAGCTACGAGGAGGTGGTCGCGCGGCTGCGCCCGGGCGACGTTCTCACCCATGCGTTCCGGCCGTTTCCCAATACGGCGACGACCGCCCAGGGCACGGTGAAAAAGGTGGTGCTGGAAGCGCGCGAACGCGGCGTGCTGTTCGATATCGGCCACGGCAAGGGCTCGTTCGCTTTCAAGACCGCGCGGGCGATGCTCGCCAATGGATTCTATCCGGACACCATCTCCTCCGACGTCCATACCCTTTGCATCGACGGCCCGGCCTTCGATCAGGTGACGACCATGTCCAAGTTCCTGTGCATGGGCATGCCGCTGCCCCAAGTGATCGCGGCTTCGACGGTCAACGCGGCGATGGCGCTGCGGCGTCCCGAACTCGGCAGTCTCAAGCCGGGCAGCGTTGGCGACGCCACCCTGATCTCGATCGCGCAAGGCCAGCACGACTACGTCGATGCCGTCGGCGAGCACCTGATCGGCGACCGCAAGATTGTGTCCGAAGGCGTCGTGATTGGCGGCCGTTGGTGGCACCCGAAACCATCGTCGAAATTCAAGCAGATCGCGGGCTAACCCGATGTCATTGCTCAACAATGCTCCCTCGTTCCTAGCCGACGATCTCGGCGGAGCGAGCAGGGCGCTGGCATACCGCTTGCAAGCACAAGGAGGCTGATCGCTATCGGTTTGACTGCTCCCTTTCGCCTCAATCGGGGTTGAAGCTTCGGCGGAAGAACTGAGCGTAACCGCTTTAACAAGTTCGAGACTGGGAGAGCTCTATGGATCGCAGGACTCTTTTGAAAGCAATCGCCGGTGCAGGGAGCCTGGCGGCGACGGGCGGCCTTTCGATGCCGGCCCTTTCGCAAGGCGCCGCGGCGCGTACCCTGCGCTTCGTGCCGCAGGCCAACCTCGCGAATTTCGATCCGGTGTGGGGTACCCAGTATGTCGTGCGCAACGCGGCGGCGATGGTGTGGGATACCCTCTACGGCCTCGACGCCACGCTGCAGCCGCAGCGCCAGATGGTCGAGTCCGAGGAAGTGACCGACGACGGTCTGACCTGGACCTTCCGCCTGCGGCCGGGACTGAAATTCCATGACGGCGAGCCGGTATTGGCCAAGGACGTGGTGGCGAGCCTGGCGCGCTGGTCGGTTCGCGATCCCATGGGTCAGATGATCAAGGCGATCCAGAACGAGCTCACCGCCGTCGACGACAAGACCTTCAAATGGGTGCTGAAGCAGCCTTATCCGAAGATGATGCTGGCATTGGGCAAGAACAGCACGCCCTGCGCCTTCATCATGCCGGAGCGCATGGCGCAGACCGACCCGTTCAAGCAGATCACCGAATATGTCGGCTCGGGCCCGATGAAGTTCGCGAAGGGCGAGTGGGTGCCCGGCGCCAAGGCGGTGTTCGAGAAATTTTCCGATTACGTGCCGCGACAGGAGAAGGCGTCCTGGCTCGCCGGCGGCAAGCAGATGCTGATCGACCGGGTGGAGTGGGTGGTGATCCCCGATCCTGCCACGGCGGCCGCTGCACTGCAGAACGGCGAGATCGATTGGTGGGAAAATCCGATTCCCGATCTCGTGCCGGTGCTCAGGAAGAACCGCAACATCAGCGTCGATATCGCCGATCCGCTCGGCAACATCGGTGCCTTCAGGATGAACCACCTGCATCCGCCCTTCAACGACGTGAAGGCGCGACGTGCAGTGCTCACGGCGCTGAGCCAGGAAGACTATATGCGGGCGCTGGTCGGAGACGATAACGCGCTCTGGAAGCCGCTGCCCGGCTTCTTCACGCCCGATACGCCGCTCTACACGGAAGAGGGCGGCGAGATCCTGAAGGGCAAGCGCGATGTTGCAGCCGCCAAGAAGCTGTTGGCCGAGAGCGGCTATACGAACCAGCCGGTCACCTGCGTCGTGGCGCAGGATCAGCCCATCACCAAGGCGCAGGGCGATGTCACGGCCGATCTGTTGAAGAAGATCGGCATGAATGTCGATTTCGTCGCGACCGATTGGGGCACGGTCGGTTCGCGCCGCGCCCAGAAGACGCCGCCGGGGCAGGGAGGTTGGCAGATGTTCCACACCTGGCACGCCGGCGCGGACTGCATCAGTCCCGCCGCCTACAACGCCATCCGCGGCAACGGCGACAAGGCGTGGTTCGGCTGGCCGACCAGCGAGACCGTGGAGAAGGAAGTCACGGCATGGTTCGACGCCAAAAATATCGATGAGGAGAAGGCGGCGGTCAAACGTCTCAACAAGGCCGCGCTCGAAGACGTCATCTATGCGCCGACCGGCTTCTTCCTGAGCTACACCGCGTGGCGCAAGAACGTCTCCGGTGTGACGAAGGGGCCGCTGCCCTTCTTCTGGGGCGTGTCGAAGACGGCGTGACGATGCGGTGAGCCACCATGGTCTCGTATATCTTCCGGCGCATTCTCTCGACCATGCCCGTGATGGCGATCGTCGCGCTGTTCGTCTTCAGCCTGCTCTATATCGCGCCGGGCGATCCGGCGGCGGTGATCGCGGGCGACCAGGCGAGCCCCGCCGACGTCGAGCGCATTCGCCAGGCCCTCGGTCTCGACCGGCCGTTTCTGGTCCAGTTCGGGGATTGGGTCTGGCGTATTCTGCACGGCGATCTCGGCACCTCGATTTTCACCAACCTGCCGGTCAGTTCGCTGATCGCGCAGCGCCTGGAGCCGACGCTCTCGCTGATGGCGATTACCCTCGTCCTCACCATTCTGGTCGCCGTGCCGCTCGGCGTGGTGGCGGCGTGGAAGGCGGGAAGTCTGGTGGATCGCACCATCATGGCGTTCGCCGTGTTCGGCTTCTCGCTCCCCGTCTTCGTTGTCGGATACATCCTCGCCTATCTGTTTGCGCTGCAGTTCGATTGGCTTCCCGTGCAGGGCTACACGCCGCTGGCCGAAGGCCTCTGGCCATGGCTGGAGCACCTGATCCTGCCGGCGTTGGCGCTCGGCTGCGTCTACATCGCGCTCATTGCGCGGATTACCCGGGCCGCGATGCTGGAGGTGCTGCAGCAGGATTATGTCCGCACCGCTCGCGCCAAGGGCCTGGGGCAGGGCAGCATCCTGTTCGTCCATGCGCTGAAGAACGCCGCCGTTCCCATTGTCACGGTGATCGGTATTGGCATCGCGCTGCTGATTGGCGGCGCGGTGGTGACCGAAAGCGTGTTCGCCATCCCGGGGCTTGGCCGGTTGACGATCGACGCGATCCTGCGGCGCGATTATCCGGTCATCCAGGGCATCGTCCTGTTGTTCAGCTTTCTCTATGTGCTGGTCAATCTGATGGTTGACGTCACCTACACCCTGGTTGACCCGAGGATCCGCTATTGACCGTTTCGACCACCAATACCGTGCCGGTGCCGCCGGGCCTCGTCATCGCGCCGCAACTGCCGGATCTGCTGGCCGCCGTGGAGATCCGGCGCGGCGTCCTCGGCTTCCTGCGGAATCATCCGGTCGTCGCGATCGGCGGCGCCTTGCTGCTTTGCCTCGTGTTGATCGGCATCTTCGCGCCCTATCTCGGGACGGTTGATCCGACCGCGCTCGCGCCCGCCAAGCGTACGCGCGCACCATCCGCGGACTTCTGGTTCGGCACCGACGCGCTGGGCCGCGACATCTATTCACGCGTGCTCTATGGAGCCCGGGTCTCGCTCACCGTGGGCCTGTCGGTGGCGCTGCTCGCCTCGCTCGCGGGTCTTGCCATCGGCCTCGTGGCCGGCTTCGTGCGATGGGCGGACGGCATCCTGATGCGGTTCATGGACGGGTTGATGTCGATCCCGCCGATCCTGCTTGCGGTCGCGCTGATGGCGCTGACACGCGGCAGCGTCGGAAACGTCATCCTGGCCATCACCGTCGCCGAAGTCCCGCGCGTGACGCGTCTCGTGCGCAGCGTCGTGCTGTCGCTGCGCGAGCAGCCCTACGTGGACGCGGCCATCGCTTCCGGCACGCGAACGCCGATGATCATCCTGCGCCACATCCTGCCCAATACGCTGGCGCCGATGCTGGTTCAGGCAACCTATATCTGCGCCAGCGCCATGATCGTGGAGTCCATCCTCTCCTTCATCGGCGCCGGCACGCCGCCCACCATTCCGTCCTGGGGCAACATCATGGCCGAGGGCAGGGCGCTGTGGCAGGTCAAGCCCTACATCGTATTCTTCCCCGCGGTGTTTCTGTCCGTCACCGTGCTTGCCGTCAATCTGCTCGGCGACGGGCTGCGTGACGCGCTCGATCCGCGAATGGCCAAGAGTCTTTGATCCGATGGCGTTGCTCGAAGTCGATAATCTGCAGACCCATTTTCGAACGCCCGAGGGCATCAATCGGGCGGTCGACGGCGTTTCCTTTCATGTGCAGGAAGGCGAGACGCTGGCGATCGTCGGTGAATCCGGCTGCGGCAAGTCGGTCACCTCGATGTCGCTGATGCGGCTGATCGCCGAGCCGCCGGGGAAGATCGCAGGTTCCATTCGCTTCCAGGGCAAGGATCTGCTGCAACTCTCCGAGCGCGAGATGCGCGCGATCCGCGGCAATGACATTTCGATGATCTTCCAGGAGCCGATGACGAGCCTCAATCCGGTGCTGACGGTCGGCCGTCAGATCGGCGAGACGCTGCGGATGCATCAGGGGCTCGACAAGCAGGCCGCCGAGGCGCGCGCGATCGAAATGCTGACCTTGGTCGGCATCCCGGAGCCGGCGCGGCGTGTCCGCGAATACCCGCATCAGCTTTCGGGGGGCATGCGGCAGCGCGTGATGATCGCCATGGCGCTGGCCTGTAACCCAAAGCTCCTGATCGCTGACGAGCCGACCACGGCGCTCGATGTCACGATCCAGGCGCAGATCCTGCAGCTGATGCTGGACCTCAAGCGCCGCGTCGGGGCGGCGATCGTCCTGATCACCCATGACCTCGGCGTGGTTGCCGAGATCGCCGAGCGCGTCATGGTGATGTATGCCGGCCGCAAGGTGGAGGAGGCGCCGGTGGCCGAGCTGTTCCGTTCACCCCGCCATCCCTATACGCAGGGCCTGCTCGGTGCGGTCCCCAAGCTCGGCTCCTCATTGTCGGGCGCGACGCGGCGGCTCGCCGAGATTCCCGGCCAGGTGCCCAGCCTCAAGGGGCATATCGAGGGATGTGTCTTTGCCGGGCGCTGCTCGCTGGCGACCGATCTCTGCCGGCAGGTCGCCCCCGGTCTTGAAGAGAAGGGACCTCGCCACATCGCCGCCTGCCATTACGCGCGAAAGGAGGCGGTCGCGGCATGAGCGTTCCGCTGCTCCAGGTCAACGATCTCAAGAAGCATTTTCCGGTCCGCGGCGGCTTGTTCAGCCGCGCGTCCAACTGGGTCTATGCGGTCGACGGCGTCTCCTTTGAGGTCGAGCGCGGCGAGACGCTGTCCCTCGTCGGCGAGTCCGGCTGCGGCAAATCGACGGTCGGCCGGGCCATCCTGCGGCTGTTCGATATCACCGCCGGCCAGGTGGTGCTTGATGGCCAGCGCATCGATGGTCTTTCGCCCGGCGGGCTGCGCAGCATGCGCCGCCGCGTCCAGGTGGTGTTTCAGGACCCGTTCTCCAGCCTCAATCCGCGCATGCGCGTCCGCGATATCCTGGCCGAGCCGATCCGCAATTTTGGGCTGGCCAAGTCTTCCGCCGAGCTCGAGGCGAAGGTCGCAGCGCTGATGGACACCGTGCGCCTGCCGCGCGATGCGCTGGGCCGCCGGCCGCACGAATTCTCGGGTGGCCAGCGCCAGCGCATCGGCATCGCCCGCGCGCTTGCGGCAGAACCCGAACTGATCGTCTGCGACGAGGCGGTCTCGGCACTCGACGTCTCCGTCAAGGCGCAGATCGTCAATCTGCTGCAGGATCTGCAGCGGGAGTTCGGCCTCGCGCTGCTGTTCATCAGCCACGACC
>Ga0081455_10005236_pt1 | contig 14259 bp, 11 predicted proteins | sample TabmetS3T2R1_FD_70207 | JGI IMG/M metagenome (GOLD analysis project Ga0081455, IMG submission 70207) | Tabebuia heterophylla rhizosphere microbial communities from the University of Puerto Rico - S3T2R1 | ecosystem: Host-associated > Plants > Roots > Rhizosphere ... | reverse complement strand
GATCTTACAGTAATAGAAGGCAATGTGAAAGCCGGTGAGACCGTGGTGGTAACCGGTCAGCTTGCGCTTTCGCCGGGAGCGAAAGTAGCACCTCAGCCGTACGTTCCTCGAGGGTCTGACAAAACTGATGACTCGGTCGGTTCAAATAACGCAATGTGATAATGAACGATGCGGACCAACATGACGGCGAAGGCAAAGTAAAAGGCAGGGACCGCCGCAGATCCACTTCGTTTCCCCGGGATTTACCGGAGACGACGGCAAAGTTGGTTCCGGTCGAAGGTTCGGGACTTTCGGGGCCATTCATTCGCCGGCCCGTAATGACGGTGCTGCTGACGTTGTCCGTGATCGTGGCCGGCGTGGCAACTTACGGGAAGCTTGCCGTTAACGATCTTCCGGCCGTCGATTACCCGGTCATTCAAGTCAGCTGCTCTTATCCTGGCGCGGATCCCACGACGATGGCCAACAACATTGCCACGCCGCTTGAAAAGCAATTTCTACAAATTCCCGGGCTCGATATCATCACCAGCACCAGCACACAGGGCAACACGTCGTTCGTGTTGCAGTTTGTTCTGAGCAAAAGCATCGTCGATGCCGCGACCGACGTGCAGGCTGCTATCCAGCGGGCCACTGGCAAGTTGCCACTCGATCTGCCGAGTCCACCCACGTTCACCAAAACGAACCCGAACGATCAATCCGTTTACCTGTTAGGCCTGATGTCAGACACACTGACGGACTGGGACCTGTATAAGTACGCGTCCACTGTTGTCGCCCAGCGCATCAACATCCTGCCGGGTGTGTCGCAGGTGAACATTTATGGCGTGCAAGGTGCGATTCGAGTCAAGGCCGATCCTTCGGCACTGGCTGTGCGCGGCCTCACGATGGACGATCTGGCCAGCGGAATTAAATCGGGCACTGTTTACTCCGGCGCGGGCCAATTCGATGGCGAGCATCGCACGTTTGTGCTGCAGCCCAATGGTCAAATCGACGAGGCCGAAGGGTATCGCCAGCTGATCATCGCGCGCAACCCAGGCGGTTCGCCGGTTTACCTGCGTGACGTTGCGGACGTCAAGCAGAGTGTGCAGGATGAACGTATCTCGCGCTTTTTTTGGATGCGTGGATTTAAGCCCCCGGGTTCTGTGGTGGTGCTCGCAGTTTCTCGACAGGCGGGCGCAAACGCAGTTGAAGTGGCGGCTTCTGTCAAAAGGCTCTTCCCGGAGTTGCGCGCGAGCCTACCGGGATCGATCCAGTTCACGCCGGTGTTTGATCGGTCGCAGACCATCGTCAATTCCGCTGACGAAGTGAAATGGACTCTGATCATCGCGTTCGTGTTGGTGGTGCTGGTGATCTATGTTTTTCTCGGCCGCGCGACGGACACGCTGATCCCGGCCGTGGCCCTGCCAATGTCACTGCTACTCACGGTCGCAGTGATGTACATGCTTAATTTTTCCATTAACAATCTCACGTTAATGGCTCTGACACTGGCGATCGGTTTCCTTGTCGACGACGCCATTGTGTTCTTGGAAAACGTGGTTCGTCGCGCCGAGCACGGCGAGTCGATTCTAAAGGCTACGTTCAACAGCGCCGGTGAAATTTCCTTCACCATTCTGTCGATGACTCTTTCACTCGCTGCCGTTTTTATTCCGCTGGTCTTCATTCCTGGACTGCTGGGCCGCATTTTCCGGGAATTCTCGGTCACCATCATCGTGGCTATTCTGGCTTCGGGTCTTGTGTCGCTGACACTCACGCCCCTGATGTGTGCGCGCATTCTAGGCGAACGCAAAGCCGACCACAAACGTGCCTGGATGGAACGGCACACGAATAATTTCATCAAAGGTGTCATTGCTTCCTATGGTCGAGCGCTCGACTGGTTTCTCGATCGTGCATGGCTCACACTGCCAATTGTGCTCGCGTGTATTCTTGGTCTCTGGTTCTTCTTCACTCATCTGCCGTTCACACTATTGCCGCCGGGCGATAGCGGTTTCATTCGCGGCGTATTCATCGCCAAGGAAGGCTCGTCACCCGAGCAGATGCGAGCGTATCAAGCCGCGGTCAATAAGAAAATCCAAGACGATCCAGCTGTCGGGCAATTTTTCACCCTCGCCGGTTTTTCCTCGCGCACCCCATTGTCGCAAGGCCTGTTATTTCTTTTTCTGAAGCCGCGTAGTGAGCGTCCGCCCGTCGATCAAATTGTTCTACGACTACAAAAATCGCTCGGTTCCATTCCCGGTATTAACGCCGTGTTGACGCCCAGTCCTGTCCTGCAAATCAGTGTCGGTGCCACCAGTCAGACCCAGGGACAGTACGCCTACACCATTAGCGGCATCGTGCCGCAAGATGTCTATACCGTCGCCGATCAACTGATGGAAAAGCTGCAACAATTCAAGGGCTTCGCCAGTGTTCGTTCGGATTACTACCATGACACGCCGAACCTTAGGATCGACATCGACAGGGATCGCGCCGCAACCTATGGCGTTTCTACTTCTGCCATCCAAAGCCTGATGCGCAACGCTTACTCGCAAAACTACGTCTATCTCATCAAGAAACCGGATGACCAATACCAGGTCATCCTCGAAGTTAAAGACAAGGCACGGGCGCACCCTGACGACTTAGATGACCTCTGGGTGCGCAGCAACACCAGCGGCAATTTCAGCGCAAGCGGCTCGGGCGGGGGAACCATAGCCACGACCACAGGGAACATGGCGAATCTCGTGCCGATGCGTGTCGTAACATCGACAAAAGAAGTTATCGGACCGCAAGCGGTGAATCATTTGAATCAGTTCACCAGCGTTACATTCAACTTCAACTTGTTACCAAACGTTGCGATCGGGGACGCTACCAAGGCCATCGAGGATGCCTTCGCGCAAATCCAGCCCAATTATCCGACCGTGCAGGGTATTTTCCAGGGAGAAACCCTCGTGTTCCAGCAGCTGTTTCGTTCTCTACCTCTGCTGTTGCTCGCCGCGATCTTTGTTATGTATGTGATTTTGGGAATCCTCTACGAAAGTTATGTACATCCATTTACGGTCTTGTTTCCCGCGATCGTGCCAGCGGTGGTAGGAGGATTAGCCACCTTATATCTTTTTCACTCAGTGCTTTCACTTTACAGCGTGATCGGGCTCTTCCTGTTGTTAGGTATCGTAAAGAAGAACGGAATTATGGTTGTTGATTTTGCCTTGCAACGGATCGACGAAGGCTGGGACCTCCGCTCGGCCATTCACGAAGCCAGCGTAGAACGATTTCGCCCTATTATGATGACCACGCTTGCTGCACTCATGGGCGCAATTCCGATTGCCCTTGGATTCGGCCAGGACGCCGCGTCGCGCCGCCCGTTAGGTTTGGTGATCGTGGGCGGCTTGATTTTTTCCCAGCTGATCACGCTGTTCGTCACACCGGTCATCTATCTGTGGCTCGAATGGTTCCAGGAGCACGTGCTAGATAAGGTGCCGTTCCTGCGCAGCGCGCATTTCCACGAGCACGAAGAGGAACCGGCGAGGGGACCGATGCGACCCGCGCCCGCCAGCGTACGGTGATATTATTTTTCTAACTCTTACTCGTGCCCAGCGACGGTTGAGAGAGCAGCGCGAGCAGTAGTGATAGTAGGCGAATGTAGGCATTCTATTTCAACCATGCGTGCAATGGTTCTGGATCAACCGCAGCACCCGCTTCAAGTGCGCGATGTAGAGAAGCCAAGACCATCCAAGGGACAACTGCTTATACGAATCGTGGCCTGCGCCGTGTGCAGGACCGATCTTCACGTGGTCGATGGTGAATTGCCGGATCCAAAACTGCCGCTCATTCCGGGCCACCAAATTGTGGGCTATGTGGAAGAGATTGGAGAACAAGTAAATTCGAAATTCAAAGTCGGCGACCGTGTTGGTATTCCATGGCTTGGCTGGACTGATGGTGACTGCGTCTATTGTCGATCGAACAGGGAAAATCTGTGCGATCGAGCTCGCTTCACCGGGTATACCATCGATGGGGGTTATGCGGAGTTCACTGTCGCCGACGCTCGATTTTGTTTTCATTTGCCTGACCGTTACAACGATGTCGAGGTTGCGCCGCTGCTTTGCGCGGGGCTGATTGGTTATCGGTCCTACCGTAAAACTGGAGATGCACACAGGCTGGGCATTTATGGTTTTGGTAATGCGGGGCACCTGATCGCGCAGATCGCTTTGTTTGAAGAGCGCGATCTTTTCGTGTTTACGCGACCAGGCGACCATGCAACACAGCAAGCCGCCAGGAAACTGGGGGCGATCTGGGCCGGCGGTTCCGACCAGATGCCGCCGGAGAAACTTGATGCGGCGATCATCTTTGCCTCAGTCGGCCCACTTGTCCCTGCGGCGCTACGGGCGCTGGCAAAGGGGGGTATTGTAGTCTGCGGCGGAATTCACATGAGCGATATCCCTTCCTTTCCCTATGATGCGCTTTGGGAAGAACGCGTCCTTACGTCTGTGGCGAACCTGACCCGCCGTGACGGAGAAGAATTTTTCAAAATAGCACCGCGCGTTCCAGTTAAGACAGATACCCAGACGTTCCCTTTGGAACAAGCGAACACGGCGCTCGATCAATTTCGCTCCGGCAAGTTGAAAGACACCGCCGTCCTCGTGATGGACGCGAGTTGACCCGTTGCCGCCGACGCGCTTGGGGTTTCTCAGCGCATTCCTGTTCGCGCATGAGTGCCCATCGGTTTCACAAAATTTCCGGGAAGACGTTTCTCATCGTCCCGAACTCCGCCAGCCGCGTTGCCCAGTGCTTCTTCCTCTGGTGACAGAAAGGGTCTGAAGCGGCCTTTGTCGATGGCTTTCATGAATGCTTCGTGAGGGGAGACAATTCCTTTTTCGAGCAGCGCCCAGATGGCATCGTCCATGAATTGCATCCCGTGCGCTTTGCCGGAAATAATCACGTCCTGGAGCTTTTGTGTTGCCCCTTCACGAATGATTGCGGCGACAGCCGGATTAGCGATTAAAATTTCGTTTACTGCAATTCGTCCAGGTCGATCTGCCCTTTTTAAGAGTAATTGAGCTACCACGCCACGCAGAGAGTTCGCAAGCATGGCGCGGGCCTGAGGTTGACGGTCCGCGGGAAAAACGTCCACCATTCGGTCGACTGTTTTACGCGCATTGTTTGTGTGCAGCGTACCAAATACGAGAAGACCCGTTTCGGCCGCGGTAAGAGCAAGTGAGACTGTCTCCAGGTCGCGCATTTCTCCTACCAGCACGATATCGGTATCTTCGCGTAACGCTGCCTTTAGCCCGGCGGCAAAGGAACTAGAGTTAGTCGGAACTTCACGTTGCGTAATCGTGCTCTTCTTGTTCTCGTGCACGAACTCAATGGGTTCCTCGATCGTGACGACGTGTTTGGCAAAGTTTTGATTGATGTAATCAATCAGCGCAGCTTGCGTTGTAGTTTTGCCAGACCCTGTGGGACCAGTTACAAGGACAAGGCCGCCGCGCAGATTTGCAAAGTCTCTTACCACAAGCGGAATCCCCAGTTGTTCAAGCGTGGCAATCTTTGTGGGAATCAGCCGAAAAGTCGCGCCGTAACCGTTGGACTGCTTGAAATAATTGCTGCGGAAGCGAGAAGCTTCATCCATTTCATACGCGAAATCCAGATCTCCGGTCTGTTCGAAGGTTTCCCAGCGACGGGCCCCGCAAATTTCGCTCATCATCTGCACGGCTTCCTCACGTGAAATCGCCTCGGCACGAATAGGCATGATGTCTCCGTGCACACGCATTTTCGGCGGTTGCCCCTGAGCGAAGTGCAGATCGGATCCACCGTGCTTGACGATGACACCCAGGAATTGGTCGAGGTAAGCCATTCTCAGAACCGCCGATTACTGGATAACATGGTCCCCATGTTGAGTTACATCCTAAGTTGTTGTCGCACCATGTGCTTTTGGTCCGCTCGCGCGTAAGCCTCCTGGGCGCTGATCAGGCCCCGCTGATACAATTCAATTAGCGTGTCGTCCATTAAACGCATGCCTTGTTTCTTACCTGTCTGAATAATGCCCGGTAACATGTAAGTCTTTGCTTCGCGGATCACATTCGCTACAGCAGGTGTGTTTGTAAGAATCTCCAATGCCAGAACACGTCCGGTGCCGTCGGCTCGCGGGACCAACTGATGGCTGATCACACCTCGAAGCGATTCACTGACCATCACCCGTATTTGTTCCTGTTGATGCGACGGAAACACGTCGAGCAAACGGTCAAGGGTGCGGGAAGCATTACTTGTGTGCAGCGTTGCCAAAACAAGATGCCCGGTCTCCGCAGCAGTGATGGCCAGCGAAATGGTTTCCAAATCACGCATTTCTCCAACCATGATCACATCGGGGTCCTCGCGGAGTGAAGCGCGCAGCGCCGTGGCGAAAGACTCGCTATGCGTGAACATCTCTCGCTGCGTAACGTGGCAGTTTTTCGAAGTCAAAATGTACTCAATCGGATCCTCCAAAGTGATGATGTGATCGCGGCGCTCGATGTTTATTTGTTGGACCATTGCTGCAAGCGTCGTCGATTTGCCCGTTCCTACTGAACCGGTCGCCAAAATGAGCCCGTTCTGATAACGGGTGAGCAATTTCAGGCGCTCGGGCAGCCCCAGTTCGTCCATGGTTCGGACGTGACTGTTGATCACGCGGAAGACGATCTCGATTCCCAGCCGTTGTCGGACGACGCTAGTGCGATAACGCGCGAACTCGTTTGCGTACGCAAAATCTGAATCGCCGCGAGTATTGAGCTCATTCTTGTAAACATCGGGCACGAAGGCTTCAGCCAGAGCAGCGGTCTGCTCGGCAGTCAGCATCGGCGCGTCAGGCCAGATAGGCTCCAAACGTCCATGCAACCGCCATCTTGGCTGCGCGTTCACGGCCAAGTGGACATCCGATGCGCCAGCTTTCTGGCCAACCTCGAGATAATCGTCCACATGTCGCATCGCCTGCGATTTCACGGGAAGATCTGGAGACTTAGCGATCATTGGCGCACGAGGAAACAATTACGAAACGCAGGTGAGCGCGTAAATCCTAAAACGAATGCGAGCCGTGGGGAATTAGGCCTGGGCCTTACTTTTTGCTGCGAGATTTTCCGCCAAAATCGGTCAGTCGATTTTTTACAAACTCGAGAATCACCGGTCGAGCCAGGCTTGCGACGACTTTCAACGCCGCCAAAGCGACGCCAGTTTCGACCAGTTTCTTTTGTGATTTTCGGCTGCTCTTTGCATCCACATAAATCTTCTTCCTTCGCATCGGCGCCAGGGCAATCAACGCACCTACTGCGCCTGCGGCTGTGATCCAGGAAACTGTTTGTTTTCGGAATGATCTGCGGAATTTCGCGGGGAAATCCAATTCATACTGCAGGCCGCGCAAATCGCGCCCGACGCGTTGGCGCGAATCGGTAATTTCCGCTGTCAATTCGTCGATTGATTTGTTGTCTCTAGATTTCTCAGCCATTCGCGATCCTTCTTTAATTCAGCCAAAGTGACACGGAAAAACGGCTTGGTGATTCGGCTCCGCGCGATCAGGAGCAGCACCAGCGCTACGATAAAATGCAGCGCGGCGGCGGCGAGCGCTATCCATGGCCATGAAATTCCAACCAGATGCGCTAACCCGACAACCGCTCCAGTTATTAGGAAGACATACCCCAGGGCACAAAGGAGCAGGGCGAAAACCAAGCAACCAACCAATATCAATAATTGGACTGCTGCCGCTTTCGATTCCTCGGCGACAAGAGCAAATCGGCTTTCAAAGAACTCCGCGAGCGCATTTACAAGCGCGAAGAGATTCTGGAGCAAACCGGCATGCCCCGCGGGATTGCGGGACCGAGAGCTCTCGCTGATCATCTCCGAAAAGCTTTCGGAGTTAACGCCGGAAGATCAAACCCAGAACAAACCCGATTCCGAGCGCGGTGAAAATCGCCTTTGTTGGATTCTCACGCACGTATTGCTCCGCATCTTCCTGGAATGTGCGGACGCGATCCCTCGCATCCCCCCAAGCTTGTTCAGCCTTGCCGCGTGCTTCTCCCCATTTCTGCTCTGCCTTGCCTCGATATTCTTCAGCGATGGAGCCTGCCGCCGATTTCAAGTCTTCCGCTGCCCTGCGCGCATGTTGTTTACTGCTCTCCAGCTTGTCGCGGGCGTCCCCTGTGGCGGCCGCCTTTTGTTCTGCTTTATTCTCTTCTGCCATTGGTATTCTCCGGTTGATTATCGGTGGAAGTATCCGCGTGGTTGGCAAATTCGGCAAACAAATCTCGAACCAAAGTTATGCAGGCCGCGGAAACCTCCCGAAAGGCAATCGCACTTGGAACGGCTTATGGTTTTAACCTGCTGAACCGAAAAGCGAGTTATTGTTCGCGAAAAATGATACGCGCTTTTGTCAGATCGTAGGGGGAAAGCTCGACGGAAACCTTATCTCCCGGCACGATCCGAATAAAATGCTTTCGCATCTTCCCCGAGATATGTGCAAGCACATTGCGTTGTCCAGGTAGATCGACCCGAAACATGGTTCCTGGCAGTACCTGGGTTACCGTGCCTTCTGTTACGATCTGACCTTCTTTCGACACGCGCCGAATATACGTGTGAACCCGCGGGCCTCAACTTACGTGGCGAACGACGGTTGCCTTAACGCAGCTGATCCCGGGAGATTGTCGGCAAGTATTCCCGAAGCTCCTGACGTTTCCACCAGGCGCCAGTTTGACGGCGCTCTTCGTTAGTTGCAAAACGATAGCGATAGAACATCGCTCGGATGTACTGGGGCGGTTTATCAGGGAACGGATCATGTGCAAGCAGTCCAGTCACATCTTGCGATCCCTCTAGTAGCCTGACGATAAGCCCGATCAGCCAGGGATTTTGCTGTGGTGCTTCTAAGGCGGCGAACCACATCTGCCAATCAAGCCTGGGCTGGTGGGGTGCACACCAGCCCGGAGCGCGCTTTAGGTCGCCCGGTTTCCATTTGAATTCATAGGGCCGCCACTCGATCCCATCAGAGCTGCCTTCGATGACAATCTCGTTGCGCTCCTTGGTCATCACGCGAAAGAGTCCGTAGCCGTTTACGATTCGAAATGCTTCAAGTTGTTCGTAGACTCTTGCTACCCAGCGTGGCGGTCTGCTATCCGGTTTAAACGCGCTGAAAATGAGCCACGCGTTGATCGGCAATGTGACCGCAATCACCGCGATGGCTGCGTAGCTACACAATCGCGAGGTAGGAACGCCGCGCTGCGGCGTCTGGTCGGCGCAGCGCGCCAACCCTACCGTAGCATCGTCAATCAGCAACAAGCACAGCCCGATGGTGAGCAGATTGAAAAAGCAATAATTACCGGTAAGGGCGATTACGATCTGGAGGAAGATTATTAATCCCGCAGCCACCAGGCGCGGTCGTCGCGGCGCCCATATGAAAAACGGCACGATGATCTCTACCACGAGGCAAAATGCGACCGAAAAATGTTTGAACCATTCCGGGCTTTTGTCTGCCCACCAGGCAAAGACTGTCGGCAACGGCTGCGACCAGTAATGATAATCAAGCGCCGTTAACGCGCTCCAGTGAAACGAGTGATTTAGCCAGCCCCAGGAATCGTCGCCGCTGGTCAACTTCACGACACCGGACATGAGCATTAGTTTGAAGAGAAGCACCTTGAGCAAGAACAAACCTGCCCGTGAAACTGGGGCGGCCGCGGCCGGGGCAGCTAGCCCCGGCCACCATATGAGGTCCCGCGGCAATAACCGCCATGGAGCGATAAAGATCGACAAAAAACCGGTTTCCAGCAGGAGAACGTCCCATTGAAAGTTGAAGAACACTTGTCCGGCAATCGTGAGCGACAGATAAAAAACAAAAAGCACGACGAGTAAAAGCGCCGGTGCGATTCCGAAAATCAGAAGCAACGAAAGGACGACGCCGCCTCCGCAAAGCAAATGAAGAAAAGCATTGCTGGAATCGAACCAGCAAAGTGTTGGCAATAGAAAATAAGCGTCTGGCCCAAGCTGCTGCCGAACTACCGGGAGAAACCGACTCACTGGCGACATTCCATTGGCCCCAACAAGTCCATCCACTTGCACCCAAAGCGACACGAAGGCGATCAGATAGATAAGTCCGAGCATGCGAAGAAACCAACGACGCGCCCAAAAATAAGTCGGAGGGCGTACGTCCTTGCCCCACAGCAATCGAGTAAAGGTTGATCCGAGACTGCGATGCCGCGCGATGAATCGATAGGCGGTTTCGGAGGTTCCAGCGAAACCAGGAACGTGATTGTAGCTCCAAGCCAGCCATTTCCTTGAGGATCGATATCGCAAGGACCGAAAAACAGCCTCGGCGGCAAAGAAGGCTTCGCCACTCGGCTCGATAAACGCAACGGCTCGTTGAAATTGTTCGACTGGAATTTCAGGGAACCGCGCTGCTGCCTGCTGATAAGTGGCATAATCCACTTTGCCGGCGGTGATTTCGCGCCAACGTTCGATCCACCGCTTACAAAAATGACACTCGCCATCCCAAATCATTAGTGGCTTCGGTGGCGGGTTCGAAACGCGGAAATGCGATTCGTTAGTCATTAACGTCCAACGTCCAACGCCCAACGCCCAACGTCCAATTCAGAATCCGAGTTCAATGTTGGATGTTCAGCGCTGAGCGTTTGGCGTTTTAAGTATCAAACTCCGCCCAAACCGGTGCGTGATCGGATGGTTCCTTGCCTTGGCGCATCTCGACGTCAATTCCTGATGCGGTGCAGCGCTCCGCCAGTCTTTCGCTAGTCAGAATAGTGTCGATGCGCAGGCCGCGATTTCTCTCAAACGCGCGCATCTGATAATCCCACCAGCTGAAAAGGTCGCGTTCCTGGTGATGAATTCGCAAGGTGTCGCGCAAGCCGATTTCACACAATTGCTGAAACGCCGCGCGTTCGCCATCGGAACACATGATTGCGCCACGCCACAGATTTGGATTGTAAACGTCGATATCTTCCGGAGCGACGTTGAAATCGCCGCATACCGCAACGTCATCCGGATTTTCTTTTGCGATGCAACCTCGCAGGCGACGATACCACTGTAGTTTGTATTCGTAGGCCGGGGAACCGACCGCCTGGCCGTTCGGTGCGTAAATCGAAAAAATCCGGATGCGACCGATGGTCGCTGCAATCACGCGCGCCTGAGGATCCGTTACTTCGTCGCAAATGGATGGACGCACGTCCCGCAGATCGGTTTTCGAAAGAATCGCGACGCCATTGTAAGATTTTTCGCCGTGATACGCCGCATGATAACCAGCGGCTTGGAGAGCAAGCGCAGGAAACTGGTCGTCCGTGCATTTTGTTTCCTGCAAACAGACGACGTCCGGCGCTGTTGCCTCTAACCATGCAAACAGGCGGTCCTGCCGTTTCCGTAACGAATTAATGTTCCAGGAAACAATTCTCATTTGGTGTACCGGCAGTCTATGTTCGCCGTATTGCTGTTTAAGAATTTAGCATTGGCGCTCATGGAGGGCCGCTACAGTTCTATCTCGCTCCCCGGGGTTGGCACAAAAATCTCCGATCGGGGAAGCTCCGCTGACAACGTAGAGCGCATCCACTCCACCGCTGATGGATCGCCGTGCACAAGAACAATTTTGCCAGGCGCCAGTCTTTTGGTGTAATCGATTAGCGCTTCACGTGTGGCGTGCGCGCTAAACTGAAACTGCTGGATATTGCAGCGAACACGCTGAGGCGGCTGGTCAGGGGCAAGGGCGACTTCGCCGTTTGTTTTCGCAACCCGTAGAAGGCCGGCGGGCGATTCCGGGTCGGCATAGCCAACAAAGAAAATCGAATGCTGCGGATTCTCAACCAACCGCTGGGCAAGAACATTGGAGAGAGTTTTTGGTGTCATCATTCCACTGGAGAGCACATAGAGCCGGCCCGGGCGCAATGGCGCGTCACGCACTGTTTCGTCGTTCAATATGAAGGGTGTGGTTTCCCTCATTAGTTGCAGGCGCGGCAATTGCCGGCGACTCATGTGTGCGCGCCGATCGTAGATATCAGTCATCTTTGAGCTGAGACCACCAATGTAGATTGGAAATTCGGGCAGCAGCCTTTCGCGCCGGAATTTGTAAAGCATTGCCAGGATCTCCTGGGTTTTTCCGAGCGCGAAAACTGGTATAAGCACACACGAGCGTCGCTCAAAGGCGTCGCCAATCGCCTCTGCCAGACGTCTCTCTTCATTGGGGCGTGTCCAGCCAGCGGGTTTTGCGTGGTCACCTCGCGTGCATTCCATGATCAGAACGTCAATCTTTTCTTCTGGAAAACTCGCTGCTCCCATGATCGTTTGGTCGTCGAAATTGACGTCCCCGGTGTAAAAGACCGCCTTACCTTCACCTCTCAGAAGAATTCCGCTCGAGCCCAGCACGTGTCCGGCGTCGAAAAACTCGAATGTCAGTGCGTCTTTCTCGCGCTCGGGTGCACGCTCGCCGGAAACGGAGATACGCTGACGCAGTGGACACCGACGCCAGCGTTCCGATGCCCGATCGGTTTCTCGATGGGTGAAAAGCGGATAGATCCCGGCGACTGCGCGACCGATTTCCTCGCGTTGTCGGGTCATCACATTAACTGAGTTGTGCAGAAGTACGTTGCCGATTTCGGCGGTTGCTTCTGTCATGAAAATGCGCGCGGTTGGAAAACGGCGCATGAGTACCGGCAATGTGCCGATGTGATCCTGATGGGCGTGAGAGATCAGGATTGCTTGGATTTCCCGACCGGCGATGGCCTTGAAATTCGGCAGCGCATCCTCGCCCGTTTCCTTGGGATGCATTCCGGAGTCGAGCACCAATCGATACTGACCTATCTCGAGATAGTATGAATTCGCGCCAATCTCGGTACGGCGCGTCAGATTAATGAATTTCAATCCGCCTCTTGCTCTTGCTGTTGTTCTGACGCCTGCTCTTCACTGTACGAATACCATGCCAAGCTCATCGCCGACTCTTGAGCTCAGACAACCATTCTTCTCATGATCGAATCGAGGTTTCATCTCGCGAGAATGAGCAAGAGCAGGTGCAAGCGCAAGAGCAAGCAAAAGAGGGGTCGCGCAATTCTCTGAACAGTCGCTTTCTTGACCAGTCTAAGTACTGCTCGCATGAAACGAGAAGAACACCCGCAACGCGGCGTAGACAGCCATCTCGAGAAAGATATTTGCATTCACATCTTCACTGTTTCCTCCGCAATGGTTGGAGTATGCCTGACCGTTATTGGATTGATTCGCGTTGTGATTACGCTCGGAACCGCCGATACGCTTGCAGATGATGTCTTGGCAGCCGACGCCTTGCTGTTTCTGATTTCGTGTCTGCTTTCTTACTGGGCACTTCGCTCGCGAGGTCTGCGTAGAATGCATCGCCTTGAGAAAATCGCGGATGGAATATTCATCATCGCCATGATCGGCATGGTCGTGGTTTGCACGTTGATTACGTATACGATTTCTGTTCCAGGCCGTTAGATGGCCCGGCCGCTTAGACTGAGCTATTTCTTAGCGCGGGGTTGGCCGCGGTCCCTTCGAAGGTTCGACGCTGATTGAAAGGCTTTCCGATGACAAGCGAAATCCGTTAATACCATTTTCGGTTCGAGCATCGCCGATCATGGTGCGACGGCTATTAAATTGCCGGGGGCGGCCCAAACAAAACGTGGGCGAAATCTGACGATATGTCTGGTCGGGCGTTAACCTTCTTTCTGGTCGCGGAAAAGTTTTGCAAGTCTCGGGGATCACTCATCTCCTGCCTCTGTCGTGAGGCACCAGCACCTCAACCTGTTCCTCTGAGGAATTACCGCCGCTGTCCGTACATGTGATCGTAATTGTGTAGATTCGCCCGTTGCCATTGCCCGATCGCTCGGCTCGCAGTAGAACATGATGGTCATCCAGGACAGTCCAGTCTGGCGACGTATGACCACTTCCGTGTCCAAGGACTGGTTCGTTGCTGCTCACACTTAGAGTGCAGGAATCGGGTGGCAATGCGCAGTTGTCGGTAACGTCGTAGCTGACAGTCACATTTACCATTCTGTGGTTTGGTGGCCAGAGAAGCGATGGTTCGGCCGTTGCATTGGTGATCGCAGGGGGAGGATTAGATGCCGTTGTCGTTGCTGTTGCCGAGTTGTTGCTCAGATCGGGGTCGGACGTAAAGGAAGTAACAGTGGCTGTATTGCTAATCGCTGTGCCATCGGCGACTGAACAGTTCACGTTAGCTACAAGGGTTATGGTCTCAGACTGACCGGACGCGAGCGAGGCAAACGTAACTATACGGTTGTTATTTGAGCCACCACAGACTCCTCCACCTGTAGAAGA
>Ga0081455_10005235_pt1 | contig 14260 bp, 11 predicted proteins | sample TabmetS3T2R1_FD_70207 | JGI IMG/M metagenome (GOLD analysis project Ga0081455, IMG submission 70207) | Tabebuia heterophylla rhizosphere microbial communities from the University of Puerto Rico - S3T2R1 | ecosystem: Host-associated > Plants > Roots > Rhizosphere ... | reverse complement strand
GATCGGGTGGGTCAGCTCCCGCGCGCGCCCGTTCCGTCGCCGCGGGTGTTCCCCAGCCAGCTCTCGTAGAGCCCCGCATAGGTGCCGCCGGCGGCGACCAGGTCGGCATGGCTGCCGCGCTCCACGATCCGCCCCTGGTCGAACACCAGCACCAGGTCGGCAGCCTCGGCGGTCGAGAGCCGGTGGGCGATCGACACCATCGTCCGCCCCTCGGCCAGCCGGGCGAGCGCCTCCGTCAGCGCCCGCTCGGTCTCGGGGTCCACGGCGCTGGTGGCCTCGTCGAGGACCAGCAGGCCCGGGTCGCCGAGCTGGGCCCGCGCCAGCGCCACCAACTGGCGCTCACCGACCGAGAGGCTGCCGCCCCGCTCGCCCACCGGCGTGTCCAGCCCCAGCGGCAGCTCGTCCAGCCACCAGGCGAGCCCCAGCTCGGCGAAGGCCTGCCGCACCTCGTCGTCGCCCGACCCGACGCGCCCGACGCGCACGTTCTCGGCCAGGCTGGCGTCGAACAGGAAGCCGTCCTGCGGCACCAGGCGCACCGCCCGGCGCCGCTCGTCGGGGCGGACGGCGCGCAGGTCGATGCCACCGAGCCGCACCTGGCCGGTCGACGGGTCGGCGAGGCGGCACAGCAGCTTGGCGAAGGTCGTCTTTCCCGACCCGGTCTCGCCCACCACGGCCACGGAGCTTCCCGCCGGGACCCGCACGTCGACGTCGCGCAGCACCGGCACGCCGTCGCGGTACGCGAACCCGAGGTTCGCCACCGCGACCTCCAGCGGACCGTGGGGGAGCGGCAGTCCCGGCTCCGGCTCGGGCAGGTCGATCGGGGTGGCCAGCACGGCCAGCACCTTGCGCCAGCCGGCGATGGCGATCTGGGTCTGGTCGAGGATCTCCGACAGCTCGGCGATGGGGTTGAGGAGGAGCCCGATGAGGAACAGGAACGCGACGATCTCGCCGACGCCCAGGCCCCACCCGGGCCCGTAGACGACACCGACGACGGCGACTCCGGCGAGCGCGACCGACCCGAACAGGTCGCCCAGCGGGAACATGAGGGCGAAGTAGCGCGCGGCGTCGATGTAGGCGCGGTACTGGCGGTCGATGGCGGCCCGCAGTCGTGACCGGTTGCGCTCCTCGAGCCCGTACGCCTGGATGACCGCGGCGCCGGTCACGGTCTCCGACACCTCCGACAGCGACTCGCCCACGCTCGTGCGCACGCGGTCCTGGGCGGCCAGCTGGCGGCGCTGCAGCACCGGCAGGAGCAGCGCCACCGGGATGAAGGACGCGACGGCGACCAGGGCCAGGCGCCAGTCGTACGCGGCCATCACGCCGATGGTCGCGACGATGAGGAAGCTGTCGACGATCCACGCCACCGCCCCCCACTCCATGAACTGGGCCAGGGTCTCGATGTCGCTGGTGACCCGGGCCACCAGGGCACCGCGGCGCTGCTCGTTGTGCTCCGCCATCGACAGCCGGTGGATGTGGTCGAAGGCCCGCACCCGAAGCCCGAGCAGGCTGTTCTCCGACGCCCGGACCAGGCGGAGGTAGGTGGCGCGGTTGACCAGGTACAGCAGGATCACCCCGATGGCGGTGAGCGCGCACGCGGGGTAGACGAAGTCGGCGCGGAACGCCGCGTCCTCGGGCACCCCACGGTCGAGGATCTGCTGGATCAGGATCGGCACCGCCAGCTTGCCCGCGGCGGTGGCGAGCGCCATCACCCCCGTGAAGAGGATGCCCTGGCGGAGTTCCGGCGTGGCCGCCACCCCACGGCGCAGGACGGCGACCGCGCCGGCGTGGAGGACGTGAATCTCCTCGGGGGTCGGGGCCGGGTGCGGGCGCTCCTCGTCGCTCACCCCCGGGGGCGCGGACTCGGCCAGCACGGCGACCGCGGCGTCGTGCGGATCCGGCGCCCCGGTCGGAGCGTCGCGCTCGTCGATCGTCACGCCGCATCCCGTTCGTAGGCGCGGGCCAGCGAGGCGTACGCGGGGACCGAGCCGAGCAGCTCCCGGTGGGTGCCGCTGGCGGCGATCCGCCCGCCCTCGAGGAACAGGACCCGGTCGGCCAGTGCGATCGTCGACACCCGGTGGGCCACGACGAGCGTGGTGGCGCGCAACGCTCCGGGGAGGCCGTCGAGGATCCGCCGCTCAATCGTGGGATCGACCGCCGAGGTGGCGTCGTCGAGCATCAGCAGGCCGGGACGGCGCAGGAGCGCCCGGGCCAGGGCGAGCCTCTGGCGCTGGCCTCCCGAGAGGGTGACGCCCCGCTCGCCCAGCTGCTGGTCGAGGCCGAGCGGCAGCCGGTCGACGAAGCGCCGGGCGTGGGCGGCGTCGAGGGCCCAGCGCAGCTCGTCGTCGGAGGCGTCCCAGCCGAGCGCCAGGTTCTCGCGGACGGTGGCAGCGAACAGGAACGCCTCCTGGAACACGAGGGCGACGGCCGATCGCAGCGACGCCGGCTCCGCCGTGGCCAGGTCCACGCCGCCCACCCGGACCGAACCGGCGGTCGGCTGGTACAGGTGGGCCAGCAGGTGGCACAGGGTCGACTTCCCGGACCCGGTGGCCCCCACCAGGGCGACCACCTCCCCGGGCGCCAGCGCGAGGTCGACGCCCGCCAGGACCGGGTCGCTGTCCGCCGAGTAGGCGAAGCTCAGGCCCCGCACGTCGACGCCCAGCGGCCCGCCGGGCAGCGCCGTCCCGGCGCCGTCGGCCGGGGCGGGCCGCGTGGGGGTCGCGAGGACGCCCGTGATCCGATCGGCGGCGACGACGGCGCGCGGCATCTCCTCCAGCAGGAACCCCACCACCCGCATGGGGAATGTGAGGATGGTGAACAGCGCCATCGCCTGGACCAGCTGCCCGGTCGTGATCACGCCCTCGGACACCCGCCAGGCCCCCAGGGCGAGCAGGGCGATCGTTCCGAGGTTGGGGAGCGCGTCGAGGACCGGCTCGAAGGTCGCCCGCAGGCGGCCGACGGCGAGGCGAGCCGTGCGCAGCTCGCCCGCGGCGCCGGCCAGGCGCTCCACCTCCCGGGACTCGAGGCCCAGGGTCTTGACCAGGAGCGCGCCCTCGAACGACTCGTGGGCCACGCTGGACACCTCGCCCAGGCGGGCCTGGGTTCGGCTGGCGGGGTCCTCCACCCGGCGGCTGTAGATCTGGTTGAGGATCGCGAGCGATGGGAACAGCGCCAGCCCCACGAGCATGAGCATCGGATCGATCAGGGCGAGGCTGACGATCGACAGCCCGATCAGAACCACGACGCCCAGCGACAGCGGCAGAGGCATGATCACCGTGATGGACCGCTCGACGTCCGCGTCGGCGTGGGCCAGGAGCTGCCCGGTGGGGCGCGAGCCGAAGTACTCGAGCGGGACCCGCAGGTACGTGTCGGTGATGCGGCGGAACCACGTGCGGTGCATGCCCCGCGCCGTCATGTTGCCGAAGTAGCGGCGGAGCACGACGCCGGTCGATCGCAGCACCGCCACTGCGAGGATGGCGCCGGCGCTGGCGGCGATCGCCCCGCCCGACACGCCCCCGTTGAACGCGGGGACGATCACCCGGTCCGTCACCTCGCCGAGGAGGAGCGACCCGGCGACGGCCATCGAGCCGTACAGCACGGACCCCACCACCGACACCGCGAACGGCCGCGGATGCACGCGCACGCTCTCCCACAGCAGGCGCACGCCGCGCCGCAGGAGCGACGATTCGGCGGGGGAGGGCGCGGGGGACGCGAAGGATCCGACAGCGGTCATGGCCCCAGCGAGTCTGCCGGAACTGCCGCCGTTTCACGCCCGGGTTATGCGTCCAGAGCGCCCCAGACCCTCCGGCCCGACCCCGACCGCCGCCCCTAATGGTGTCGGTCTGCGACCGACCCGTACGCTTTCCGTATGGAGCGTCTGGGTCGGTTCGAGCAGTACCAGTTCCTGGGCGACAAGCGCTCGCAGGTCGTCCACGACGTCGACAACGCCCCCGACGACCATGCGGACGCCATCGCGGACATCGTCCGAGCCGAGGCGTTCACCTGCTTCGGCCCCGACACGCTGGCCGAGGCGCGCAACCGCTGCTACCGGCTCTGCCACACGTGTCGGCGGGCTCGTGAGGCCGCCGGCATCGAGGACGACGCCGCGAGCGCCGCGGCCTGACGGCGGCGATCCTGCGCGCGCCGTGACGATGGACGAGCGCATCGTCTCCAGCGGCCTGAAGCTTGCCGCCCACGTCGCCCGCCCCGCGGGGCGGCCGAGTGGCCTACCGCCCGCGGTCGTCCTGTGTCACGGCTACCCCTCGGCCACCGAGGCAGTGGTGACGACCCCGGAGTTGGCCGATCGCATCGCCACCGAGATGGGCTGGGTAGCGCTCGCCTTCTCGTTCCGAGGTCGTGGCGAATCCGAGGGCCAGTTCTCGCTGGCGGGCTGGCTCGACGACATCGGTGCCGCGGTGTCGTACGCCCAACGCGAGCTCCGGCCCATGGGCATCTGGCTGGCCGGATTCGGCACGGGTGGCGCCCTGGCGGTGTGCGCCGGCGCCCGCGACCCGCGGGTCCAGGGCGTGGCCGCGGTGGGTGCCCCCGGCGACTTCGACGACTGGGCCGGCCATCCCCGCCGCCTGCTCGAGCACAGCCGCGAGGTGGGGGTGATCACCGATCCGGCGTTCCCGCCGGCGTTCGACGCCTGGGCCCGGGAGCTCAAGGAGGTGCGGGCGGTGGCGTGCGCGTCGCAGTACGCGCCGCGCCCGCTGCTGGTGGTCCACGGCAGCGATGACGAGGCCGTGCCCTCATTCGACGCCCGGGTCGTCGCCGACGCCCACGGCTCGGCCGAGCTGCGGCTCATCAACGGCGCCGGCCACGAGCTGCGCCACGACCCGCGGGCGGTGGCGGTCCTCCTGGGCTGGCTCGACCGCGAACGCCACAACCTGCAGCGCTAGGGCGGCCGGCGGCTAGGGCGGCCGGCGGCTAGGGCGGCCGGCGGTCGCCCGGGCGGGTGCCGGGGCCGGGATCGTGTTCCGGCGTTCGGATGTGCCGGTTTTCGGCGCCTTGGGACGCCGGTTCGGCGCCCGGGTGGTCGGCGGTAGCGCACCGGCCTGACCGAGCGCCTGCCGCACCTCGGCCACGACCTCGCCCGGGGCCGTGATGAACCGGTGCCACGTGTATCGGAGGACGGTCCACCCGCCCAGCTTGAGCCGGTTCTCGCGCACCGGGTCTGCCTCGAACGCCGCCTCCGTGGCGTGGCCCTTCCCGTCGAGCTCGATGGCGATCGAGGCCGGGGGATACGCCGCATCGATGCTGTAGGTGGCGCCGCCGGCCTTGACCTCGTGCTCGTACACCGGCTCGGGAAGGCCGGCGTCGTCGATGAGCAGCCCGAACAGGCGGGCGAACTCGGTGTCGGGCACGCGCTTGCCCCACCGGCGCAGCAGCACCGAGCGGCACGCGACGACGCCGGGTCGGCCCCGGTGTGCATGGAGCACGAACGTTCCCCACAGCGTCGGCCAGGACGCGAGGCGAAGCCGTCGGGTCTCGTCGAGCGCACGGAGCAGGACGAGCTCGTCGCAGCCGATGCCGGCCAGGTCGAGGAGGACGCGCGCCGGTCCGACGGTCGGCACTCCCCAGCGGACGTGTGGCGCGGCCAGGTCGTAGGCGAGGGTCTCGTGGACGGTGACGCCCGAGCGCCGGCGGGGCCGGCTGTGCCGGCGCACTGTCACCTCGATGCGGCCGGGTGGGCCGAAGCCCTCGAGGCCCCACAGGTGTGCCGCCGTGCGGTGTGACGCCAGGGCCTCGGGCCCGGCCGCCAGGACGGCGGCCAGCGCCCGTCCGTGCCAGGTGAGCGGTGCGCCGATAATGCGGTACACACCGGGCGCGACGCGCTCCCATGCGCCCCGGGCCACCAGGCGCCGCACGGCGCCCGGCGACATGCCGCACTCGCGGCACTGCTGCGACGTGATGTGCCCGTGCTGTGACGCCGCCCGGGCGGCCGCCCGCTCGGCGGGTCGGTGCTGCGACACGGTCCCTCCCGATCCGTGGAGCCGGATGCGGGGGAAGTGCGGCCTGACTGTACCGGTCGCGGCTGGGACCTCTGACGCACTGGGCGGGGCCCGTTCCGGCGTTCGGATGCGCCGGTTTCCGGCGCTTTCGGACGCCGGTTCGATTTCGGGGGGCGGTTGGCGGCATTCCGGCGTTCGGATGCGCGGGTTTCCGTCGCTTGGGGACGCCGGTTCGACTTTGGGGGCCCGATTCACCCGGCCGGGGTGATCAGCGGCCCGCGGCCTGGCGGGATGTTGGGGGACCCCCGGACTAGGAGGTCCCCATGGCGACCCTGACCGCATGGAAGTTCGACACGCCCGACGGCGCAGCCGCCGCCGAGCAGACGCTCCTGCGCCTGCAGAAGGAAGAGCTGATCCAGGTCCACGATGCGGCCACGGTGAGCTGGCCGGAAGGCGCCAGGAAGCCCAAGACCAAGCAGTTGACGAGCCTGGCCGGCATCGGGGCGCTCAGCGGCTCGTTCTGGGGCCTGCTCTTCGGACTGCTGTTCTTCGTGCCGCTGCTCGGCATGGCGGTCGGTGCGGCGGCCGGGGCGCTGGGCGGTTCCCTCACCGACGTGGGGATCGACGACGACTTCATCGCGTCGGTGCGCGACAAGGTGACGCCCGGCACGTCGGCCCTGTTCGTCCTGTCCAGCGATGCGGTGCTGGACAAGGTCAAGGACGCCTTCGCCGGCCAGCATCCCGAGTTGATCCACACCAACCTGTCGAACGATGAGGAGGCCCAGCTCCGGAGCGTCTTCGCCGAGGCCGAGTAAGCACTGGCCCTGGCCCGATCCCCGTTCACCCGGGACAACCACCCCCGCGGGTGAGGACAACGAGCGAAGTTTGCGGCAGACTCACCGCGCGCGCCGCCAGTGGCACTGGACGCGCGGCAAGGGCTCCGGCACAGCCGTCCCGGAGCGCAGGCAGAGCACAGGCAAACATCCGGTCCTCCGAACACCCGCTGAGGGGGAGATGGGCGACGAGCTTCCGCTGCTGGGGCAACGGTCCGGTCTGGCGCGCCTGCCCGAGGTCCTGGTCCGGCGCCCCCGGCTCGACTCACTGTTCGCCGACCGGGTCCGCCGCCAGGTCACCCTGATCTCGGCGCCGCCCGGGTCGGGCAAGACGACGTTGGTGACCGCGTGGCTCGCCTCGCGCCCGCGCCGCGGCGTCATGCTCACGGTCGACGCGCGTGACAACGAGCGGGACCAGCTGGCGGGCGTGATCGTCGCGGCGCTGGTCAACGGCGGGGCCGTCGCTCCCGAGGAGATCGACGCCACCCTGCCGGCCACGACCCTGCTCGACGCCGCCTTCGCCCGGCTCGAGGAGCGCGGGGGAAAACGGGTCCTGGTGCTCGACGACCTCCAGGAGCTCACCTCTCGCCACGCGCTGCGCACGCTGGCCTATCTGGTCGAACGGGCGCCGGCCACGCTCGACGTCGTGCTGTGCAGCCGTGCGGACCCGCCCATCCGGCTCACCAGGCTGCGGCTCGAGGGCAGGCTCGGCGAGATCCGCAACGACGCCCTCGCCTTCGAGCTGCCCGAGGCGTCCGCGCTCCTGAGCGCCCACGGGCTGAGCCTCACCCGCTCCCAGGTGCAGGCGCTGTGGCGGCGGACCGAGGGGTGGGTTGCCGGCCTGCGCCTCGCCGCCTGCGCGCTCCAGGGCGAGGCGGACCCGGCCGAGTTCGTGCAGGGTGCGGCGGGGACCGAGACCGCCATCGCCGACTACCTGCTCAAGGAGCTGCTCACCCGCCAGGACGCGGCCATCCAGCGATTCATGTTGCGCACGAGCGTGGTCGGTCGCCTGACGCCCGACCTCGCCGAGGTGCTGACCGAGGATGCGGCGGTGTCGAGGCGGCTCGGCGAGTTGGAGCGGAACGGTGTGTTCCTGGCGGAGCTCGAGGACCGCACGTGGTATCGCTATCACTCGCTCTTCGCCACCCTGCTCGAGGCGCGCCTGCGCCAGCAGCATCGGGCGCTGGCCGACGAGCTGCACCGTCGGGCGACGGCCTGGTTCATCGCCAACGACATGCCCGGTGAGGCGGAGGTCCACGCCCGGGCGGCGGGGGACTGGCCGACGGTCGGGCGGCTGGCCGCCGAACGCTGGGTGGCCAGGACGCTGGATGGCGCCGAGACCAACGACGGCCTGCTCGCCGGCATACCGGCGCGGGCGATCGCCACCAACGAGAGCCTGGCCGTGCTGGCGGCGGTCGAGGCATGCGCCGGGCGCGACCGCGCCGCCGCCGACACGCATCGCGCCACGCTCGACCGGTTGGCGGGCGACACGCGCGCGCACCGCGCGGGCGCCGATCCCATGACCGGGGCGCCACCCCTGGCATGGTCATTGCTGGCCATCTGCCATGCCCGGGCGTTCGGCGCCGACGCTCGGGCGCGCACGGCCATCGAAGACCTGTGGGCGACGGGCGGCCGGGCCGACCACACCGCGACCGGGCGCCTGGCCGACCTCCGGGCCATCGAGCTGGACCTCGACGAGGGTCGGATCGACCGTGCCCGGCGAGGGGCGACTGCGCTGGCACAGGCGGCCGACTCGACATGGGTCGGCTACGAGGCGCTTGCGGCGCTGGCGCTGGCCGGTGCCGTCGAGGGCGACATCGCGACGGCCGGCGACCACGCCGACCGGGTGCTGAGCGAGCCGTCCTCGCCCGGCAACGTCGCCCGTCACATGGCCACGCTGGCGCTCGCGCTGTGCCATGCGCAGCGGGGCGAGCATCGCCACGCGCTGGATGCGCTGTCGGCCGTTCCGGCGCCCGCCGCCGCCGATCGCGCCATGGTGGCCGTCGACGGCGCCATCCGTGCGGCGCTGCGCACCCCGGGGAGCCCCTTCGTCGGGCTCGACGGCGCCGACGCCGAACATCCCCTGGTGATGCGGACGCTCGTGGCACTCGGGGTGATGGAGGCCCTCGATCCGGCCGGCCGGGTCAGGCTGATGGGCGGCCCGCTCGAGGAGGCCGTGGTCCTCGGCCGGCAACGCTGGCGCGCCGGGAGCGGCGCCGGTGTCGTCTCGGTGCTCAGCGACCACCACGCCCGGGGGACGCGCCGCAGCCATCCGCGCACGCTGATCGAGCGATCCGGGCTGCTGGCCCTCGGTGCCGCCGAGCGGGGCGACCGCGGTGCCACGTTGGCGGCCATCCGGGACGCGCTGGTGGCGATGGAGGCCTCGGGCATCTGGGCTCCGCTCCTCGTCCTGGCGCCCGACCTGACCGACCTGCTCGAGTCGTGCGCCGACGAGCTCGGGCCCCACCAGGGCCTGGCACTCGAGCTGGTCGACCGCGCCCGCACCTCGCCCGCCCCCGCCTACGTGGAGCCGCTCACCGAACGCGAGACTTCCGTCCTGTGCCACCTGCCGACGCTGATGTCGAACCACGAGATAGCCGACGTCATGCACGTGTCGGTGAACACGGTGAAGACCCACCTCAAATCCCTGTACCGCAAGCTCGGTGTCAGCAGCCGGCGCGAAGCGGTGCTGAGGGGGCGCGCGCTGGAGCTTCTCTAATGGGCGCGAGGGTCGACTAGCCGGTGTCCGACCGGGAGCGTAAGGCGATGTCGGGGAGGCGGCGGATCTCGATCAGCTCGAGCCCGAGGGCCTCGATGCGCCGGATCAGACCGTGCAGCGCCGCCTGGTCCTCGACGGGCCCGGCGAGGACGGTCTCCACGGGCTCGACGCTGGCGCCGAGCGACAGCTCCTCGAACTCACGGATGAGCGTGCTGCTCAGTCGGCCTCGGATCCGCACCTCGTAGTCGAAGCCCATGTCGTCGCCAACTTCCGAAGACACCCGTAGTGATGACGAGCGTCGCCCTTCATCGGCGTCGGGTCGTCACCCGCGAAGGGTGACGGGCACGTGGGCCCGCCCCCGGCGCGAACCGAGGGCCCACGGATCGACGGCACCGCTGCTGTTCGCCGGCGACGGCAACGAGCCCCGCCGGCGCCGCGTCGCCGATGCGGTCCTCCTGGGAACCGCGGTCACGGCGCTGGTGCTGGCGGCTCTGGTGACGAACGAGGTCGATGGGGACGAGAGCGAGCTCGCCGCCGCTCTCGACCGGCTGCTCGGCTGGCTCCACCCGGTGTGGACGGCCTGCTACGCGGCCGCCGGGCTGGTCAGCCTCGCCCTGCTCGTGGCGGCGCTCGCCGTCGGCCGTCTCCGCCTCGCGCGAGACATCCTGCTCGCCGCCGGGGTGGCGCTCGGCGCCAGCGCCGTCGTCGCGCGTGTCGTCGACGGGGTGGCGCCCGGCCTGGGCGACATGGTCTGGCGCGTGGGCGACCCGTCCTTTCCGGCGGCACGGCTGGCGCTCATCGGCTCGGTCGCGTTGGTGGCGACGCCGGAGCTCACGCGACCGGCGCGCCGCGCCGCCCACGCACTGGTCGTGCTGGCCGCGATCGCGGCGTTGGTGCTGGGGAGCGCGTACCCGTCGCAGGCGCTGGCCGGGCTGGCGCTCGGGCTGGCGGTGGGTGCCTTGGTGCGGCTGTCGTTCGGCTCGTCGGCGGGTTTTCCCAGCACCCGCCGCGTGCGTTCGGCCCTCGCGGACCTCGGGATCGAGGGCGTGGGGCTGCGCTACGCGGCCCGGCCCGACCTCGGTGCCGCCCGCTACGTCGGCGAGGCCGACGGGCGGCCGCTGGCGATCCTGGTCTACGGGCGCGATGCCCGCGATGCGCAGCTGGTGGCGCGCGCCTGGCGCCAGCTCTGGTACCGCGATCCCGGGCCCCAGGCATCGCTGACGCGCCGCGAACAGGTCGAGCACGAGGCCCTGATGCTCATGCTGGCGGCCCGGGCCGGCGTCCCCGTGACCGAGGTGCTGGCGGCGGGGACGGCCTCGACCGGCGACGCCGTGCTGGTCACGGTCGAACCGCCCGCCCCCCGGCTCGCGGATCTCCCGGCCGAGCTGGTGAGCGACGACCTGTTGTCCAAGGTCTGGGACGCGGCCGTGCTGCTCCGCACCGCCGCGCTCGGCCACGGGCGCCTCAACGCCGGCTCGTTCGCCGTTGTCGACGGCGGGGTCGTCGTCACCGGCATGCCGGCCGCGCGCCGGAGCCGCCGCGACAGCGACGTGCTGGCCATCGACGTCGCGGAGCTGCTGGTGTCGTGCTCGCTGCTGGTCGGGGACGAGCGGGCGATCCGGGCGGCGCAGGCGGCCGTGGGCGACGACGCGCTGCGCGACGCCCTTCCGTACGTCCAGCATGCGGCGCTGAGCCCGGGGCTGCGGGACGCGGTGCACGCCGCCGGCGCCGACGTGGACGCCCTGCGCCGGCGGGCCGCCGACGCGACGGGCGGCGACGTGCCCGAGGTGGCCGAGCTCCGCCGGATCCAGCTGCGGGACGTGCTCCTGATGCTGCTCACGGTCGTCGCCGCGGCGACGCTGTTGAGCCAGCTGGCCGACATCGGCCTCGACACGATCGTCGAGGAGCTCTCGGGCGCCAGCCTCGGCTGGGTGCTCTTCGGGCTGGTGCTCGCGCAGCTGCCGCTCCTGTTCGACGCGATCGCCACGATCGCCGCCGTCGGCACGCCGCTCCCGCTGGGGCCGACGACGGTGCTGCAGTCGGCGATCAAGTTCATCAACCTCTCGGTGCCGAGCGCGGCGGGGAAGTTCGCACTCACCGTCCGCTACCTGCAGCGGCAGGGTGTGGCGTCGGCGCTCGCGGTGACGCAGGGGGCGATCGACGGCCTCGCCGGCTTCCTGGTGCAGGCGGCCGTGCTCATCGTCGTGATCCCCATGGTCGACATCGACGTCGATCTGGGCTCCTTCGACGCGTCGGCGCTGGTGTGGGTCGGGATCGCCCTGATCGTTGCGGCCGTGCTGGGCCTGGTGGTCGCAGCGTTCGTGCCGTCGCTGCGCGCCCGGATCGCGCCGCCGGTGCACGCCGCCATCGGCAACATCCGCGGGCTCGTCTCGTCGCCCCCGCGGCTGCTGAAGCTGGTGCTCGCCAACCTGGGCTCGCAGATCGTCTACGCGCTGGTGCTCGGGACCGCCCTGCGGTCACTCGGCGCACACGCGTCGCTGGCCGACCTGCTGTTCGTCAACACCGCCGCCACGCTGCTCTCGGGCATCGTCCCCGTGCCCGGCGGCATCGGGGTCGCGGAGGCGGGGCTGACCGCGGGGCTGGTCGCAGTCGGTATCCCCGAGGAGACCGCATTGGCCGCCGCGCTGATCCACCGCCTGCTGACGTACTACCTGCCGCCGGTGTGGGGATTCGGCGCCATGCGCTGGCTGGGGCGACACGCCTTCATCTGACCGCCAGGCCGCAGGGACGGGGTGAGAGGTGTCGAATCGCATCGCCGGACTCCGAGATCGGATCGGGAAGACCGCAGAGCGGACGATGGACACCGCAGCGTCGGCCCGGCGGCGCTGGAAGGCCGTCGACGTCGCCTGGACCACCCAGGAGCGTGATCGCCGGGCGGTCGGCAGCGTGCTGGCGGGGGCACTGGCGTTCCGGATCTTCGTCTACCTGTTGCCGCTGTTCCTGGCGGTGATCGTGCTCGTCGGGCTGCTGGCGGGGTTCGACGACGATGGTCCCCGGCGCTTGGGGAGCGAGCTGGGGATGAGCGCCTACCTGGCCGACTCGGTGCAGACCGCCGCGCGGCAGTCGAAGCATGGCCTGTGGTTCCTGGTGCCGCTCGCCGTGTGGGCGGTGTACACGGCCGGGGTCGGGGCCGCGAAGGTGCTGCGCGCGGTGCATGCGGTGGCCTGGGACCGGCCGGTCGAGCGGCTCCGTCGCAACGTCGCGGCCGCAGCGGTGACCTTTCTCGTGACGCTCGCAGCGTTCGCGCTCGTGGGGGTGACGCAGTGGATCCGGGAACAGACGCCCGGGTTCGGCATCGGCGCCGCGCTGCTCAGCGTGGCGCCCCTGGTGGCCCTTTGGTGGCTGGTGTCGGTGCTCCTGCCCCACGACCCCGCCGCCCCCAAGACCGCCCTGCTGCCGGGCGCCCTGATGGTCGGGTCGGGGCTGTGGCTGGCCCAGCTGTTCAGCGTCTACGTCCTCGCCCACCGGATCGACAAGGCGTCCGAGCTCTACGGCTCGCTCGGGGTGGCGGCGGCGCTGCTGGCCTGGCTGTACCTGCTCGGCCGGCTGATGGTCGCGTCGGCGATGCTCAGCGCCACACTCTGGGAGCGGCGGCGCCGCCCCTGACGGCCTCAGTCGGCCTTGGTCTTGCCCTGCGCCTTCATCGCCTTCTTCCACGAGCGCACCCGTTGGAGCGTCTCGGGCGAGTCGACGTCGGCCACCGACCGGGGCTGGTCGTCGGAGAACGGCGCGGTGGCCCGCTCCCACCCGGCGGGTCGGATGCCGAAGCGCTTGGCCAGCAGTGCGGTGAAGATCTTGGACTTGTCGGCCCCGAAGCCCGGCAGCGCGCGGACCCGCCGCAGCAGCTCGTCACCGTCGTCGACGCCGGTCCACACCGCGGCGGCGTCGCCGCCATAGTTGTCGACCAGGTACTGGCACAGCGCCTGGGTCCGCTTGGCCATGGAGCCGGGGTAGCGGTGCAGCGCCGGCGGGCCCCTGAAGATCGCCTCGAATGCGGCGGGGTCGAGGGCGGCGATCTCGGTCGCGTCGAGCCGCCCGCCGAGCTTCTCGCGCAGCCGCAGCGGGCCGGTGAACGCCCACTCCATCGGCACCTGCTGGTCGAGCAGCATGCCGATGGTCAGCGCCAGCGGATCGTCGGCCAGCAGCTTGTCGGCCTCGGGATCGCCCGTCACCGGAAGTGCCGGGTCGGTCGAGTTGGCGGCGTCCGACGGCTCGATCATCCCACGCACGCTAGCGGCGTGGTGGCGTCAGCTGCTCCGGGTCAGCGCCGTGACGGCGGCCCGGACCGTCGGAAATGTGCGCACCTGCGACTCCGAGCTCACGCGGGACAGCAGGTCGCGTACCTGCCCCACGTCGCGAGCCAGGGCAAGGCGCACCCCGCGCCGAGCGAGGTCGGCGGCCAGCTCATCGAGCATCCGCACCGCCGTCACGTCGATGGACGGGACGGTCTGGGCGTCGAGCACGGCGGCCGAGGCGCCCGTCCGTTCCACCTCGTCGAGCACCCGATGCCGGATGGCATCGGCGTTGGCGAAGTAGAGGCCGGACTCGGGCCTGAGCACGACGACACCCGGGACCGCGGCGGCCCTGGGGTCGCGCGCCATGTCGACGAACACCCCCATGTTCGGTTCCCGGCCCAGCACGGCCACGTTGGGGCGGGAGGTGCGGTAGACGAGCAGCACGAACGAGATGGCCACCCCGATGAACAGCCCCGGCAGGGTGTCGAAGACGAGGACACC
>Ga0081455_10005234_pt1 | contig 14260 bp, 16 predicted proteins | sample TabmetS3T2R1_FD_70207 | JGI IMG/M metagenome (GOLD analysis project Ga0081455, IMG submission 70207) | Tabebuia heterophylla rhizosphere microbial communities from the University of Puerto Rico - S3T2R1 | ecosystem: Host-associated > Plants > Roots > Rhizosphere ... | reverse complement strand
GCCGGCGAAGCCAGGCAGGCTGATCGGCTCCATCTCGGTCGTAGCATTGAGCTTCATGGTGCACGAGCCGAGCGGGATCATGCCGCGGTCGAGCGCGTAGTCACGATCGGCGAGACGGCGCAGGTAGCGCAGCATCGACGTCTCGGAGCGGTGTGCGGAAAATACAGGATGGCTGAGGAACTGCGAGGTACGGGTGAGCGATGCCGGCAGCGGGTGGTCGACGTCCAGCCGCTCGACGTCGGTGTAGCTCAGGCCGAGCCCGAACGCCCGCCACACCGCGACGATGTGCCCGCGCCGGGTGACCTCGTCGCAGGAGATCGACACCGTGTCGTCGTCGACCAGGCGCAGGTTGACCCCTTCGGCCAGTGCGGCCGCGACGACCGCGTGCCCCCGACCCGGCACGTGCGCGGTGACCGTGTCGAAGATCGGCGCGTCGCTCACCTCGACGCCGCCTTCGCGCAGCCCGGCCGCCAGGATGCCGGCCAGCCGGCGTACTCGCTGGGCGATCGCGGTCAGGCCCTCGGGCCCGTGGTACACGGCGTACATGCTGGCGATGTTGGCCAGCAGCACCTGCGCGGTGCAGATGTTGCTGGTGGCCTTCTCCCGGCGGATGTGCTGCTCGCGGGTCTGCAGCGCGAGGCGGTATGCCGGCGCCCCGTCGGCGTCGACCGACACGCCCACCAGCCGTCCGGGCAGTTGCCGCTCGAGTCCCGATCGGATCGACATGTACCCGGCGTGCGGACCGCCGAACCCGATCGGCACCCCGAACCGCTGCGAGGTGCCGACGGCGATGTCGGCGCCGGCCTCCCCCGGCGGGACGAGCAGGGTGAGGGCGAGCAGGTCGGCGGCCACCACCGCGAGCGCGCCACGATCATGGGCGGCCTCGACGATCGGGCGCAGGTCGCGCACCGCACCGGACGCGCCCGGGTACTGCACGAGCACGCCGAACACCTCGCCCTCCGGCAGCGGCTCGGCGAAGTCGTGGGTCGTCACGGTGATGCCCAGCGGGCGGGCGCGCGTCTGCACGACCGACAGCGTCTGCGGCAACACGTCGACGTCGACGAGGAACGTGTCGCCCTTCTTGGCCACCCGGTGGGCCAGCGCCATCGCCTCGGCGGCTGCGGTGCCCTCGTCGAGCAGCGACGCGCCGGCGATCGGCAGTGCTGTGAGGTCCTCGACCACCGTCTGGAAGTTGATCAGTGCCTCGAGCCGGCCCTGGCTGATCTCAGGCTGGTAGGGCGTGTAGGCCGTGTACCACGCCGGGTTCTCGAGCACGTTGCGGCGGATGACCGGCGGCGTGATCGTGTCGTAGTAACCGAGCCCGATCATCGAGGTGGTGACCCGGTTGCGCGAGGCCAGGTCGCGCAGCTCGGCCGCGACCTCGGCCTCGCTGGCGGCCGGCGGCAACGCCAGCGCCAGCTTCTCGCGGATGCTCGCGGGGATGGCGTCGGCCAGCACGTCGTCGAGCGAGGCATAGCCGACTGCCTCGAGCATCCGCTGCTCGGCAACGCCCTCGGCGACGCCGACGTGCCGGGACACGAAATCGGTCGTCCGCTCCAGGTCGTACAAGCTCGGCTGATCGGTCATCGGGTAGCGCTCCTACTCGGCAAGACGGGTGCCGCCCGCGCGGTCGACGCGAGCGCCCCATCTGTCGGGCGGCACAGCCCTTCAGAGTGGCCTAGTCCGCGTGGTCCTGGTGCCTGAGAGGTTCCGGGGTGGTTGCCCCTTCGGCGCTCGCCTCGGCCAGACCGAGCGAGCTCTCCCACGCGTGTTCAGCAGCCTGCGTCGACGGTACCAGCCGGGGCTCGGCCTCCGGGGCAGGACGCACGTGACGCTGGTGGCACTGCGACGGGTGAGCGGCTATGCGCTCGCGGTGCGCTGCTGGCGCCGGCGGGACAGCTCGTCGTTCATCGGCATCCGCTCGCCGGGCTCGCCGGGCTGGCCGGGCTCGCCGGCGTCCGCGCGTTCACCGGGCAGCTGGGCCAGCGATCCGACCAGCTCACGCAGCGCGCCGCTGACCGCGATGCCGAACACGCCCTGCCCGCCGCGCAGCAGGTCGACCACCTCTTCGGACGACGTGCATTCGTACACCGTCGTGCCGTCCGAGAGGAGCGTGATCCGGGCCAGGTCGTCCACCCCGCGGGCCCGCAGCGCGTTGACGGCGGTGCGGATGTTCTGCAGCGAGACGCCGGTGTCGAGCAACCGCTTGACGACCTTGAGAACGAGGATGTCCTTGAACGAGTACAGCCGCTGGCTGCCCGAGCCGGTTGCCGAGCGGATCGACGGCTCGACCAGTCCCGTCCGGGCCCAGTAGTCCAGCTGCCGGTAGGTGATGCCCGCGGCGGCGCAGGCGGTCGGACCGCGGTAACCCACGTGCTCGTTCGGGGCGCCGGCCGGGTCGGCGAACAACGTGCCCTGCTGGGGCGCCTGCGGCCCGACGTCCGGTTGCGCGTCGTCGGCCATGATGGCGCCTCCTGCCTGGATCGGCGGATCGGGGGGCGGCCCGGGTCCGGCTAGCCGCCGTCGGAACGAGTCGATGCGCTGACGGTATGACCGTCGGTGAAGGTGGTCAACGCGACGCGCCGAGCACGGTCACCCTCATCTGAAGCTTGAGGGTAGCCTGCGTCACGCGCCGGATGCGAAGTCCTCCGGCGAGACATTGTCCAGGAACTCGCGGAACCGCTCGACCTCGTCTTCCTGCTCGTCGGGGATCTCGATGCCGGCGGCATCGAGCACGGCGTCCGATCCGAGGATCGCGACCTCGCAGCGCAGGGCCAGCGCGATTGCGTCCGACGGCCGGGCGCTGACACTGACCCCGCCGTTGAACCGCAACTCCGCGTAGAAGACGTCGTCGCGCAGCTCGGTGATGTGCACCGCCTCGAGCCGTACGCCGAGAGCCTTGATCAGATCTCGCATGAGGTCATGAGTGAGCGGTCGAACGGTCTGTACGCCCTGCTGCTGGAACGCGATCGCCGACGCCTCGACGGCGCCGATCCAGATAGGCAGATAGCGCACCCCGTCCTCTTCGCGCAGCAGAACCACCGGCTGGTTGGCCGGCAACTCGACTCGCACGCCGACGACCCGCAAGGGATGCACGAGAGTTCCTCCTTGCGACTAATCAGCAGCTGGATCTGTGCTCATTCGACGCTACACGCATAGCAGGTGCCGCGCCGTCGCAATCCGAGTCAGATGGCTCAGCCCGAACCGCCCGCCACGTCGCGCAGACCGATCTGGACAAGTGCCGCATGCAGGCGCACCGAGAGCGACGCCAGATCGCGCACAGCCTCCTCGGCGCGGGCCTTCGCCTCGGCGCCCTTCTGCCGGGCCATCGGGCCGACGACCTGCGAGAACAGGCCGATCTCGCGGTCGGCGGCGGTGCGGAATGCGCGCAGGTGCCGCCCTTCCAGCCCATAGCGGGCCAGCTCGGCGACGACCTGGCCGACGGCCAGCGCGTCGTCGTCGTAGTGGCCGCCGGGACGGGCGCCGATCATGCCGAACTGCTCGAGCTCGTCGAGCTGCTCGGCGTTCAGGCCGGTGGCGTTGAGCAGTTCGTCACGGGACAACCGCAGCGTCGGCACGACCGGTTGGAAGTGCTCGGCGGTGGGCGCGTTGTCCGCGATGGCGAGGTGCGGCACGCGCGGCACCCCGCCCGGGCCGGGCGGCACCAACCCGCGGTCGATCGCGTCGAGCTGGTCCTTGATGACGCGCAGCGGCAGGTAGTGGTCGCGCTGCTGAGCCAGGACGTAACGCAGCCGCGAGACGTCCGACGGGGAGAACTTGCGGTACCCCGACGGTGTGCGGTCCGGACTGACCAGCCCCTCGGTCTCGAGGAAACGGATCTTGCTGATCGTGATGTCCGGGAAGTCCGCGCGCAGCTGGGTGAGCACCTCGCCGATGGATAGCGTGGCGTGACTGCCGGCCGTCGCTGGGTTCGTCGCCGTCACAAGGCGGCCCCCCGGCTCACGCTGGCTGTCCCGCCCCGATCCCCGCTCGGACGGCGGCCGTCAGGTATACCAGCCGGAACTTCCCGATCTGCACCTCGTCGCCGCCCGCGAGCGGGGTCGCGTCAATGCGTTCACGGTTCACATACGTGCCATTGAGCGAGCCCACGTCATGGACGGTATAGCCACTGCCCTCTCGACGGAACTCGGCATGCCGACGAGACACGGTGACATCGTCAAGAAAAATGTCGCTGTCCGGGTGACGCCCGGCCGTCGTGACGTCCTGGTCGAGCAGGAATCGGCTCCCCGCGTTCGGCCCTCGCTTGACCACGAGCAGTGCCGACCCCGGGGTGAGGGCGTCGACCGCGCCCTGGTGCGCCTCAGTTGAGAACTCCCCCTCCGCTTCGGACAGCCCGCCGGTCACGGAAATCACGCTCGTCGCATCGGGCGCGTTCGCGTAGCCGGTTTCGGGCAGTGCGGCGCCGCAGTTGGAGCAGAAACGACCACCAACTGGGTTTTCGGCGCCACAAGCAGTGCAGAACACTCGGGTGCCCCTTCCTATGCAGACGATGCGAGCGATGCGCATGCCATGATCGCTGACTGGAAACGCTCACGGTCGCCGGGGGTTGAGATCAGGCGCAGCGCCAGGTTTGCGCTACCGGATCGGTGCAGCGAGCCTAGTTTGCGGGAGCTGCTGAGGGCAATCAGGCGACCGCTCAGGAGCTGAGAGTGCCGTAAGCACCCGCATCGAGCAGTTCGTCGACCTGAGCCGCGTCGGACAGCTCGATCTCCACGAGCCAGCCGTCGCCGTACGGGTCGCTGTTGATCAGCTCGGGCCGCGACTCCAGATCCTCGTTACGCGCGGTAACCGTGCCCGACACGGGCGCGTAGAGGTCCGACACGCTCTTGGTCGACTCGACCTCACCGAATGCGTCACCCTGGCCGATCTTCGCGCCGACCTCGGGCAGCGACACGAAGACCACATCGCCCAGTGCCTCCTGCGCGTAGTCGGTGATGCCGACCCGAATCGTCGTGCCGGCGACTTTGGCCCACTCGTGCTCGGCGGTGTACTTCAGGTCGTCGGGAACGTCTGCCATCGCTTGCCCTCTCACGTTCGTTGTGGTCGGCGCCGAAACACTACCGCCCGCCCGGCTGCGCGTATTTCGGGCTGGGCACCGTGCTGCGCGCGGTGATGTCCACCTCATCCTCTTCGACGATCTGCGCGTCGCCGCCGGCGTTGCGGGCGGTGGCGGCGACGCCGCCCGGGATGTTCAGCGCGGTGTCGAGCGTCTTCGGGTCGCCGATCGCCAGCACTTCGTACGGCGGAATCAGCTGCTGCTTGTCGACCTGCACGCCGCCGCCGGTGTCGACGAAGCTGGTCGCCGTCGTCACCCGGACCGGGCCGAACTGGATCGACTCGGCGCCGGCGCCGCGCAGCTCCTCGACGACGTCGAGCAGGTCCTCGGCTTTGAGCTTGTGCTGCGGGTCGGTGATGTCGACGCTGACGCCCGGCCCGGTGGCCGCCAAGGTGCCCAGCAGCACCTGCAACGACTCAAGCTCGCGTTGAGCTTGTTCCTGTGCGACGGCGTCGCTGTTGCCACTGCGCTGCAGTTCGTCGAGCGTGTTCTGCAGGTCGGCGATCTGCTGGTTGAGCCGTTCGGCTCGCGCGTTCTGGTCGTCGAGGATGCGAATGAGGTCGTCCTCGCGGGCGTTGGACAGGCTGTCCGACGAGGAGTTGGAGCGCACCTGCACGGCGATCGCGAAGCCGAGGATGGCGGTCAGCACGCCGATCAGGACCCCGGCGCGCAGGTGCGGCCGGCGCGACGTGCCGGCCGGCCCGCTCGTCGGCTCGACCGTCGGCTCGCTCGTCGGCTCGCTCGTCGGCTCGGCCGCGTCGGTCGACTCCGGGCCATCGGTCGACTCCGCCGGCGGATCGCTCGACGCCTCATGCAGGCGCTCGTCGTCGGTCATGCGCGGAACACGTGCCGCCGGATCGCCGCGGCGTTGCCGAAGATGCGAATGCCGAGCACCACGACCACGGCGGTGGACAGCTGTCCGCCGACGCCGAGCTTGTCGCCGAGGAACACGATGAGCCCGGCGACCACGACGTTGGACACGAACGACACGACGAACACCTTCGAGTCGAAGATGCCGTCCAGGCGGGCCCGGATGCCGCCGAACACGGCGTCGAGCGCGGCCACTACCGCGATGGGCAGGTACGGCTCGATCCAGTGCGGGACGGTCGGGCGCAGCACCAGGCCGACGATGACCCCGATCGCGAGAGCCAGCCCGGCGATCATCGGGACCCCGTGGTGCCGGTCGGTCGGGCGTATTGCGGGGCGACCGCCGCCGTGCCCGCCAGGTGCAGCTTGTGCTGCTCGCTCCAGGAGAAGCTGATGCCTTCAGCGGAGGCCAGGGTGTGGTACCGGCTGGCCACGTCGCTGTCGGCGAAGCTGGTCACGAGCACGTCGCTGTCTCCTATTGCGTCGATCGTGTACGGCGAGGTGATGGGAGCGAAGTCGACCAGGACGGCTTCGCCCGCGAATCGGATCGCCGAGGTGGGCGTGAGCCGCACGCCGTTCACCGACATCGCCTCGGCGCCGTCGTGCCACAGCTCGTTGACGACGCTACGCACGTCCCGGTCGGTCAGCAGCTGGGCGCCGCTGATCGGGGTGGTGCCGGGCCGGCCGTTGCCGGCGGTGCCGGTCGGCTGGTGCGGGTTGCCGAGCTGTACCCGCAGCCCCGGACCCACGGCCGGGGTGTCGCCGGCCAGCAGCTGGCTGCGCTGCAGCTCGTTGCCCAGCGAGGTGCCCGGCAACGCCTTGGCCCGAGCCTGGTTGATCTGGTTGCCCAACCGCTGCGCCTCGGCCTCGAGCGCGTTCCCCGATGCCTGGGCCGCCTTGACCCGGGCTACCAGGTCGCCGTGCACCTTGGCCGCCGCGGGCGCCGACCGGTGGGTATGCACGTACGCGATGGCCAGGGTGAATCCGACGAGCAGGCAACCGAGGACGACAGCCGGCCGGTCGTACCAGCGCGGTGGCGCGTCGGGTCCGCGGCGCGCGGCCGCGGCGGCGTAGCCCGGGTCCGCGGTGTTAGTCACTAAGTCGACAAGGAGATCAGTCGGCAAAGTGGTACGTCGAGAAGTCATGACATCGCTGCCCGGCGGGTCAACTGGTTCACCTGCACCAGGTACAGCGCCCCGGCCCACAGGTACAGGGCCGTGCCCCAGATCGTGAACGCCCACGCGATGGGACGCGCGATGTCGGCGAGCGTGCCGTCATGCGCGGCGAGCAGCAGCAGCGGGAACGCGTAGAGCAGGTTGAACGTGGCCGCCTTGCCCAGGTAGTGCACCGGTGGCGGACCGTAGCCGTGTCGGCGCAGCACCGGCAGGGTCAGCGCCAAGAGCAGGTCGCGGCCGATGATGACCGCGGCGAGCCACCACGGGATGATGTGCCGCAGCGTCAGCCCGATCAGCGTCGCGAGGATGTAGAGGCGATCGGCGGCCGGGTCGAGCAGGGCGCCGAGCTTGCTCGTCTGGTTGAGGCGCCGGGCCAGCACGCCGTCGGCCCAGTCGGTGATGCCGGACGCAGCCAGCACGATCAGCGCGGCGATGTCGGCGTGCGGGCCGAGCAGCAACCAGAGGAACAGCGGCACACCCAACAGCCGCAACACGCTCAGCGCGTTGGGCACAGTGACCACGCGCTGCGCGGCGACCTCCTCGGGTGTGCCCGGCGCCACGCCACCTCCGTTGCGGTTGGGTGACCGGCGCCGGTGCGTTGCCGCGCCGGTCTTGCTGACATTCGGCTGTCGAGTCGGGACGGCGGGATTTGAACCCACGACCCCCTGACCCCCAGTCAGGTGCGCTACCAAACTGCGCCACGTCCCGGCCGTGCGGAGAAACCCTAGCGTAGCCGCTGGACGGGCGGCTCAGCGCCGCGCGAGTCGCCGCTCGCGGACCCGCACCGAGATCTCGATCGGCGTGCCGGCGAAGTCGAAGTCCTCACGTAGCCGCCGTTCGAGGAACCGGCGGTAGCCGGCCTCCAGGAACCCGGTGGTGAACAGCACGAAGCGGGGCGGGCGGCTGTCGGCCTGCGTGGCGAACAGCACCCGGGGCACCTTGCCGCCTCGCCCGGGCGGTGGCGTGGCCGCCACCACCTCGGTCAGCCACGAGTTCAGCCGGCCGGTCGGGATGCGCCGGTCCCAGGACGCGAGGCTGGTGCGCAGGGCGCCGGCCAGCTTCTCGACGGCTCGCCCCGTCTGGGCCGACACGTTCACCCGCGGCGCCCAGGTCACCCGGGCCAGCTCACGGCTGACCTCGCGTTCGAGGCGCTCGCGGCGGTCCTCGTCCACCAGGTCCCACTTGTTGAACGCGATGACCAGGGCCCGACCGGCGTCGGTTACCGCGCCGATGACTCGCTGATCCTGTTCGGACAGCGGCTCGGATGCGTCGAGCAGGACGACGGCCACCTCGGCCGCCTCGATGGCACTCGCCGTACGCAGGCTGGCGTAGTACTCCATGCCGGCGGCCTGGTGCACCCGCCGACGCAGTCCGGCCGTGTCGACGAAGCGCCATGTCTCACCGCCCAGCTCGACCAGACTGTCGACCGGATCGATCGTGGTACCGGCCACGGCGTCGACGACCGAGCGGGCGTCACCGGTGAGGCGGTTGAGCAGGCTCGACTTGCCGACATTGGGCCGCCCGACCAGGGCCACCCGGCGTGGGCCCTCGTCCAGGACGGTCTCGACGGGGGCGTCGGGCAGCGCGTCGAGCACGGCGTCGAGCAGCTCGCCGCTGCCCCGTCCGTGCAGACCGCTGACCGGGTAGGGCTGGCCCAGCCCGAGGCTCCACAACTCGGTGGCGTCCGGCTCGCCCCGCTCGTCGTCGACCTTCGTGACGGCGAGGATCACCGGCTGCTTGGCTCGTCTCAACGTCCGGGCGACGGTGAGATCGGTTTCGGTCGCCCCGGTACGCCCATCCACGACAAAGAGGACGAGGTCGGCGGTCTCGACGGCCCGCTGCGCCTGGCCCGACACCATCGCTTGCAGGCCCCGCGCATCCGGCTCCCAGCCGCCCGTGTCGACCAGCGTGAACCGCCGGCCTGACCACAGGGCGTCGTAGGCGACGCGATCGCGCGTCACGCCCGGCACGTCCTGCACCACGGCCTCGCGCCGGCCCAGGATGCGGTTGACGAGCGTCGACTTGCCGACGTTGGGCCGCCCGACCACGGCGACCACCGGGACGGCTGCGCCGACGCCCGCATCGTCGAACCGGTCGCGGTCGTCGGCCAAGCGCTCGGCATCGATGTCGCCGAGACGGCCGTCTGCGTGGTCGTCGCCGACGCCGCCGGCGTCCGCGAGGTCGTCGAACTCGGTCACGTCATCAATCCTGCCGGACGCCGGCGCGGGTGCCCGTCATGACCGTCATGCACCGGTCGCCGCACGACTCAGCACTATGTCGACAAGGCGATCTACAACTTCATCGATGGATAGCTGAGTCGTGTCGACGTCCACCGCGTCAGCCGCCCGGGCCAGGGGGCTGACCGCCCGGGTGCTGTCGAGCCGGTCGCGGCGCTGCAGGTCGGCGGCGACCGCCGCCACGTCGATCCCGGCCCCCAGCTCCTTGGCCCGGCGCTCGGCCCGAGCCTGCGGCGAGGCGGTCAGGTAGATCTTGGCCTGAGCGTCCGGACACACCACCGAGCCGATGTCGCGGCCCTCGACGACGATCGCGCCGGAGCCGATCAGTCGCCGCTGGTGCCCGACCAGCACGGCTCGCACCTCGGGCACCGCCGACACCGCGCTGACCGCGGCCGTGACCGGCGCCGACCGGATCTCGGCGTCGACCGGGCGGCCGTCGAGCGTGATGCCGGCGTGGTCCGGATCGGTCGACAGCTCGATACGCGCCGATCGCACCGCCTCGGCGACGCGGGCCGAATCCGGGACGTCCACGCCGCGGTCGAGCACGGCCAGCGTCGCCGCCCGGTACATAGCCCCGGTGTCGAGGTACCGTGCCCCCAGCCGCCGGGCCAGCATCCGGGCGACCGTCGACTTCCCGGTCCCGGATGGGCCATCGAGCGCCACGACCCCGTCGAAACGGGCCGGCGTGGCGTCGTCCGGCGGGGCCGGCTGGGCGTCGGCGGGCTCTGGTGTCACGTCCTCATCCTGGGCAGGTCCGGCCTCGTGATCACGCGCAACCTACCGTGCGCGGCCGGCCCTCCAGCGGCCAGGCACAGGCCTCGCCCGGTGACCGCCGGCCACCGGAGGACGTCGATCGTTCATCGCCGAGGCAGACAGTCTTTTCATGCAGTCAACCTACGGTCTGAACAGCCACACCATGGCTAGCTGTCTGGTTGAGGATTAGCCCTTAGCTTGTACCGCTAAGCGCCGGCCAATCGGGCCCGCGGTCGCCGACGGCCGCGTGGCGCATCGGCCTGATTCGCCAGGCGCGGCCCATGCAGCCGGGCCGTACGTCCGCGAGAGGTGGCCTCGCCCGCCGGCCGGACGCTTCGCTGGCCTGGCCAGGTCGCCGGCCCCGCAGGTCCTGGCTGGCGCGCCAGACGGCAACGCCGGTCGGCCAGTCGGCAGCGCGGGTCCGCTCGAGACATCGCCTGGCCCCGATGTGCCGGCCCCGAGGCGTCTGTCCGACTCGCTTCCTGGCCCCAGTCGGCCGGCGCCCCGGAATCCGGCCCCTCGGGCCGGCCGGGACGCGCTGGGACGCCGAACAAGCCGGCCGAGCCCGTTGCTGGCGCTCGAATCCGTGGCCCGCCGCCCGGCCGCCATCCCGGCCCGCGGCCTCGCGCCCGTCGCACCGGCCTGAGACATCAGCGGAGAAAGCCACAACAAATCCGGCAATCCGTAACGAGACCGGCCCGGCCGTCGGCTTCGGAGTCGGAGCGCGCTGCGCCACCAGCCGGCCGACCGCGCGGTCCCATCGACGACGAGCCGGCCTGCTCCGCGACGGGCCGCGTTCGGCATCGAGTGTCGCGGCGTCCTCACTGCGGAAGGTCCGTTCGCAGCTGGGCCGCCCCGGCCAGGTAGACGTGCCGGATCTCCGACCGTGACCGCTCGGACTCGACGTGGGCCAGCACCCGCAGCACCCGCGGCATGGCTCCTGGCACCCCGATCTCGGTGGCACACAGCAACGGAACGTCGGTCAAACCCAGCTGTCGGGCGGCGTAGGCCGGGAACTCGGCCGTCAGGTCGGGAGTGGCGGTGAAGATCATGCTGACCAGATCGGCCGGATCGATCTCGTTCCGCTTGAGGATCTCGTCGATCAACTCGGTCGTCGCGGAAAGGATGGCATCACGCTCGTCCTCGGCTACCTGGATGGCTCCACGCACCGCCCGCACGGATCGCACTTGGCGATGCCTCCCTTCATCGAGATCACGCTTTCGCGCTACACCGGTAAGCCGAGAGATCTGCTCAGCAGCTTAGAGCTACGCCGACAGGTCGCTGAGGCAACGACACGCTTTAGCTGTTTATCGATTCACCTGAACAGTGTTGAGCCTGCGTATCGACTAGCGAGCACAGCTACTCAGCCGCACATCGAGAAGCCTAGGCATCGCCGGATCGATCAGCCGAGACGTCGGCCCACCCGCCGGGGTCGACCCGGGGTCAGTGCGCCGTTGCACACCAAGGCCGATCGGGCACACCCTGGGCCGACCCATCGAGACGGCTGCAGCCCAATGATTCCAGGGCTCTAGCCAACGACATTTCGATCTACCCGCTTAGCAATTTGGCGACATAGAGGTATAGCGGTGAGTCCCGCGCCGTCGGGCACTTACCACTAAGCCGACACGCCGGTAGAGCTACGAAACGATGAAGTGCTTCCTCGCTAGATCAGTTGAGAGCTTTCTCGGTTTACCTCCTCAGCTGTTCATAGCTCTAGTGTCATAGCAGTACATCGGCAAAGCGTTCTGGTGCTTCGGCGGTACAACGATTCAGCATTTCACCGATAGCTCGACCTACTGCTACAGCGCTAGATTGCTGAGCTTCTAAAGAGCTTTGTCGACAAGGTCATAGAGGGCGCCGACCTCGGTCCGGGTCAGCTGCCGCACTCGACCGGCTCGCTGATCACCGAGGCGAACCGGCCCGATCGACGTGCGCACCAGTCGCAGCACCGGGTGGCCGACCGACGCGAGCAGCCGGCGGACGATGTGCTTGCGCCCCTCGTGCAGCGCGACCTCGACCAGGGCCCGGCCAGGCGTCGAATCGACCACCCGGAACCGGTCCACTCGCACCGGGCCGTCCTCGAGCTCGACGCCGGCACGCAGGCGCCGGCCGACCTCGCGTCCCACCTGGCCCTCAACGGTCGCGAGATAGACCTTGACGATCTCGAAGGACGGGTGCATCAGCCGGTGCGCCAGATCCCCGTCGTTGGTGAGCAGCAGCAGTCCTTCGCTGTCGGCGTCCAGGCGACCGACGTGGAACAGCCGCTGCGGCCAGTCGGCCACCAGGTCGCCCACCGTGCGTCGTCCTCGTGTATCGGACATTGCGCTCAGAATGCCGCGAGGTTTGTTCAGCGCGAGGTACACAAACTCGTCGCGGACCTCAATCCGAGCGCCGTCGACGCGGATCACGGCTGTGCGCGGGTCCACGCGCGCGCCCAGCTGGGTCACCAGCTCGCCGTCGACCTCGACACGGCCTTCGCTGATGAGGATCTCGCAGGCTCGGCGTGAGCCGAGACCCGCGGCGGCCAGCACCTTCTGAAGTCGGACACCTTCAGCCGACATGTCTCACCGTCAACCTGACAGTTCGTCGCTCTCGAGGCCACTCAACTCAGGCAGTAGTGGAGCCAGAGACGGAAGCTCGTCAACCGACCGAAGACCTATCTTTTCGAGGAAGAGCTCAGTGGTTCGGTACATCCCGCCCCCGGTGTCGGGGTCAGCGCCGACCTCGGTGATCAGGCCCCGGGTGATGAGGGTCCGCACGACGCCGTCGACGTTCACACCGCGGATCGCCGAGATCCGCGACCGGGTTACCGGTTGCCGGTACGCGATGACGGCCAGCGTCTCCAGCGCGGCCTGGGTCAGCCGGACGCGCTGCCCGTCCATGAGGAACGCCTCGATCCAACCGGCCAGCGTGGGCCGGGTGTAGAGGCGTACGCCGTCACCGACCTCCCGCAGTTCGACCCCGCTCCCCCGCTCGTCCAGCTCGCGGCCCAGCGCGGCGAGGGCCGCCTGAATGTCGGGAATCGGACGCTGCAGACCGGAGGCCAGCGCCGTGACGGTCACGGGCGAATCGGACACGAACAGGACCGCCTCTACGGTCGCCCGAAGGGTGTCCGGATCGTCCAGATCGGGGCGGCCCTTGTCCGTGGCCCGAGCCTCCGGCGAGGGCCTGACGTCCGAAGCACCGGATTCCGAGGTCTCGCCGGAGTCGGGACGGTCGGCCGAGCCGCCGGGGTCCCCGAGATCCGGAGCACCGGCGTCATCGGCTGCAACCGCTTCCCCGGACGCGGCTTCGGTCCCCTCAGGCGCCGACACGGCCGGAGCAGCCGGTTCCGCCGGGTCGTCGTCGACCGGGCCTTCCGGGGCGTCAGCGGTATCGCCGGTGCCCTCAGCGGAGGACGCGGGGTCCAGCTCGGAGTCGGACATCGCGTCGGCGGACACGTCACCATGCACCGATTCGCCTGGGTTGTCACTTCCGGCGATCGGGATCGACTCCTCCGCGGCGGCGTCCAGCTCGGAATCTGTGTTGCTCACCCGTACTCCTCGTCCACGGTGTTATCGCCCGAATCGGCCGGCTCGTCGCTGCCCGTCGCCACCCAGTGCCCGTCGGGACTGAAAGCGACGGCATTGACGACGCCCTGGTGCGTGAGGCGCGCGATCTCGTTGCCCTGGCCCGCGTCGAACACCCGCGCAATCTTGTCGTCGCTCCCGGTCGCGAAGAAGCGGCCGTCGCGCGTGAGCGTCAGGAACTTCACTTCCACCAGGCGTTCGAGCAGCAGGACGCAGAGGTCTCGCTCCAGCCCCCACAGCCGACAGGCTTGGAGCTGCGTCAGTCGCAGACCGGGCATCTCGAGGAACTCTCCCTGAATTCGGCGGCACAAGTCCTCCGGTATCGCATGCGTTTCAGGTGTCATGGCGAACTCCTCCTGGGTCCGTCGACCGAACTCAGCAGTGCTGAAAAGGCAGTCCGCGGCAGAGCAAGCCGCGTGCCTGACGAAAAGTGGAAGAAAAATCGCGTCGGTCATCGGGCGTACTGCGAGCGAGCGGCAGGCCCATCGTCATCGTGGGCAATGGACGTCACATCAACGGTAGAGCGCCCCTCCTATCGGCGGAGGGTCGATCGTCCGAAGGGCGTAACGCTGGCTCGCTCCA
>Ga0081455_10005233_pt1 | contig 14262 bp, 16 predicted proteins | sample TabmetS3T2R1_FD_70207 | JGI IMG/M metagenome (GOLD analysis project Ga0081455, IMG submission 70207) | Tabebuia heterophylla rhizosphere microbial communities from the University of Puerto Rico - S3T2R1 | ecosystem: Host-associated > Plants > Roots > Rhizosphere ... | reverse complement strand
CGCCGAGGAAATTGAGAACCTCATTCTCACTCACCCGGCGGTCCAGAACGTCGCCTGTGTGCCGATGCCAGATCCGATCCTGGGCGAGCGCATGTGCGCCTGTGTGATCCTGCGGCAAGGGCAGGTCTTGACTTTGGAGCATCTTGTCGCGTTCCTCATGAATGAAGAGATCGCAAAGCACAAGCTGCCCGAGCGGTTGGAAATCATGGCTGACTTCCCGCTTTCAGCGTTCGGCAAGGTGTCAAAGAAAGATTTGACGGAGCGGATAGCGCTTAAACTGAAGGAAGAAGGGTAAAAGGTGAACAATGCCGCGCTAGCTTGAAGCAACGTTGGTCATAATTGAGGCTCATGTGAAAAAACTGTTGTTAGTTGTCTTGGTTTTGTTGTTCGAGCCCGTTCAAGGTCTGTCCAGAGCGGCGGAAGTCCAAGTCATCACTGTGGCTCTGGTGTCAACGAGCTGGAATACCGGATTGCCTACTGCGGTTGCTCGCGGAGCGGGTTTCTTTAGAGAGGAGGGATTAGAGGTACGACCGGTGACGTTGGCTAGCAGCGGTCCGATCATGATGGCGCTGCTTATGAGTGGCCAGACAGATTTCGTGATCGCCGGCGCGGTCGCGATCTTACGCGGCATCGCCCGCGGTGCTCCGGTAGTGGTCGTCAGCGGTCATCTGAACAGAATGAGCTACGCGCTGATGAGCGCCAAGGGATTGAAAACGGTCGCGGACCTCAGAGGAAAGACGATCGGCATTACAGGCATCGGCGGGATGGGGGAGTTTACAGTCGTCGAATCCCTGCGGCGAAACGGACTCATTAAAGATCGGGATTTTACCGTCCTAAACATCGAAGGTGGACCGGCGGCGCGCATCGCCGCGTTGAAAAGCGGGAAAGTGCACGCGGTACCATTGACGCCCGGCCAGCGAGTGCAGGCTGAGCAGGATGGTTTCACGCTTCTGCTGGACGCCAGAGATACTTTGACGGAGATTCCCTCGACGATCGTCGCGTCGACCCGCGAGTTCGCAGGTTCCAATCCGGACAAGGTGGTGAGATACTTAAGGGCGATAGCCAAAGCCATGGAACTTATCCGGCGGGACAAGGATAAGGCGATCGCTTTGGGGAGAAGTCACGGTTTGCGCGGGGACAGTGCGATTGAAAGAAAAGCCCTGGACTATTACGTGGACGATCTCGATGTCCGTCTTAAGAGAGAAAATATTTCGGCTTTGCTAAAACAAATCGAGATTGCGGAACCACCGCAGAAATATTTTGATGAAACTTACTTGACGCGGGCCATCGCGCCCCGTTAAAAGACTAAGACTTCTATTCACAAAACGGAGGTTTCTCGTGGACGAAGAACAGACAATCGAGCTTTCCGCTGAACACACAGGCCTTATCATTGTCGACATGCAAGCTGAAGGCTGCGAGAGGCATGGGCCGGGACTCGAGCCGGTCGTTAGAAACCTTCGATCTCTCTTGGATCGTTTCCGTGAAGCCAATGGAAAGATCATCCATATTCAATCTGTTAGACCAAAGAACCATCCTGAGTTCACTTACTTCGGCAAACCATACTCTCTCATCGAGGACAGTCCCGCCGTAGAATTCGTCGAGGAGCTCAAGCCCCATCCCAACGAGATCGTGGTAAAAAAGTATTCCCATGATTGTTTCTATCAAACGACCATGGAAGAACAGCTCAAGAAGTTCGACCTTCGTCCATGCCGAGACCACGTCGTTGTCACGGGAATCGGCTCGAACAATTGCGTCTATCACACCGTCATCGGCTTTCATATCAGAAATTACTGGGTTCACGTTCCTGAGGATTGTATCCACGCCAGCCGAGCTGACGGTCAGCAATTCGCCCTGAGTCAGTTCCGTTCGTCCGCGTATAATTATAACGTGCACGTTACCCGTTCGGAGAATATCAGGCTTTCTTCTAACCTCAAAAAGACGGCAGTAAATAGCTAGCGCGGCTCGAGCGGAAAACCGTCGACAGCTCGAAGGGATAAGTTACCGCGAGAAGATGTCGCTATTGGATGACCTCGATTGCCAAACGGTACGCGGGTAATCGGTACCCGAGCGATAGCGCGGGGAAGTCGCGGGCATAAGTGAGAAAGGGCGTCTGATAGTTCCACGGCACCTTGTCTTTGCCACGGTAGATGGCGGGATAGATATCGATAAGATGAGTTCCCGGGTGCCCGGTGGCGACTAAATTGATCGTGACATCACCGTTGCTGTTGAAAGCGCAAGCATAGCCTATGGATGCATTGTCGTAAGTCGCGGCAACTGTATTATCCAATTCCGTCCAACCGCCTCCCTTGATCTGTATGGTAAAAGTCTCCCCGACTTTCACTCGTTTTGGCTTCACTTCCGCCAGGCTATGCTCGACATAATACGGGAGCTCTGTCAGCACCCGGTCTCCCGCCACTAATTTCACCGCATGCCAGCCGCCCAGATCATCCGGAATCTGAATGTCGGCAGTCAAAGATCCATCAGCCTTCGTCATCGTGGTGGAAAGCGGGAGGCTTTCCAGATTCCACCCACTAGGGCCCATGCGGTTGCCCCTGGCAGTCACAAAAAACAGTCCAACTCCTGTGTTTGGAGGAAGTCCAGTCGCTCGCAAATGTGTCTTGGACAGAATTGGCCCGGAAGCAGGAGTCAGGGTCGCAACGTTGGACGGCGCCGCTTTGGTACTCATGCCCGTCCGTGGCGCATGGCTGTTAAGGCGCGCGACACGTTCACTATCGGGCCACTGGAGACTATCAGGCGGTGGTCCCCCGTCCTTGGTCACGTCGAAGACGAAACGAAATTCTTGTTTGTTGTCCAGGTGGGCATAGATATAATCCTGTGGCGATTGCTGCGTGTTCAAATAGGCGCCGGGAGCAGTCGCGGTGCTGTTGTTGAGCTGAATGATATGCTTTCCGGTTGGACCCGCGGCACGGATTTGAAACACAGCAGTGCCATTAGTCGTCACCCCTGATATTTCGCCCGTGTATTTGTTGTCGTAGCGGAGCGCCATAAAGTGCTCGAATCCGCGCCAGCTCAGTCCTTTCACGGTAATGGTGATCGGCGTTCCCACGGGGCCTTCGGTGGGATTAAGGGTAGCGCTGCGCATGATGCGGAAGCCGCCGCGGCCTACGTCCTGTCCATCCACCACGGCATAGATGTCGTGCACCTCGCCGAAATCCTCCGGCGCAGTAAAGATCGTTTTCAGTCGCCCTTGGGGATCGACCAATGTGCCGCCCAAGCGAAGACGTTTCTCATCATACTTCCGCTCATGGTACTCGACGTTGTCAGCTAAAACTTTAGTTGCGTAGGCGCCGTCCACAGTGCTCCAAAAGAAATCCACTTTCTGGCCCGGCGCGAATCCGTCACCCGTCACCGTGAAAGAATCTCCCACGTAGCCCTTGACCGGCTCGACCTTGAGCAACTTGACTGGTGCTGGTGAGGATTTATCCACTTGAGCGGGAGCAGGTGAGATGGCAGGCGCAGGAGCCGCACTAGCAGCCATCTCGGGCGGCGCGTTGGAGTTCAGGGCGACCAGCAGTCCGAACAGTATTATGAGGGCAATCGCTGATTCTTTTGTCGGCGGCCTTGTCATAGAACAGCAAATAGCGTCTTAGTGCCAGATCCAGTCACTCGATAATCCGCACGCGGGTATCCGCGGTCGCCGTTTTCTGAATCGGCGGAGTGAAAGTGCCTGTGCGGCCGTCTTTGGTAGTGACGACGATACGATAATCGAGCGAGCCTACTGGGTAGTCCGGTGGGATATCCCAGGACGTATCCCACATCCAGGCGGAGTCGGGGAGGGCGTTTACGCTGCCGCGAATCGTCCAGCGCCCAGGGACCTCCTCGCCGTGCGGCAATACGAGTTTGATCGTGGCTCCGTCTTTGTCCGTCACGCGCTTGCCGCTCTTAGTATCCAGCACCTCAAAGCGAACAACCATCTTCATACCGCGTTTGAAGACCCCACTCTGAACACATGCCACTGTTGGGGCAAAACCGTACTTGTTTGGTGGATTGGTGTTGGCCGTCAAAGTTTCGACATAGAAAAAGAAGGGTCCCACCGGTTCATAATAAGATGCCGGCGTCGTGAGCTTTTGTGCCGTAGGGGCAGGCGGTGCGGCGGGCGGGGGAGGAGGTAGTTTTTGCGCCCCAATCAGCATCGTAACGTCGCTGGTTTGCTGTGCGGTTTTATCTCGCTCGCTTTGGACAGCCACGGACGAACCGCAGGCGGTGACAAGCAATGGGAAGAGACCGAAGAGAATAACGCGGATCACGCTTCGAATTTTCGTTCTTTGAACCATGCTCTTGCCTCCCTGCAATGAGTTTGAACTCAAAGACTTCGAATTTGCCAAAGCGAGTTCGGCTCAGTGTGCGTCACATCGGACCCTGAATGGCCTGTAAAATAGGGGAAGTCGGTCACGGCTGTCAAGCGGTGAAAGCAAGCCGTCCCTTAATCATCAAATTGACAGGCCGATCATTGGTCAGGTAAGAATCGGAAACTATGCGAATCATCGATCTGCATTGCTATCCCAACACAGAGCCCTGGATCAAATCACAAGGCCCATACGTCGAAGCCCTTGCCAAATATTGGAACCGCGCATGGACAGCGAAATCTGAAGAAGCGGTGCTTGAGGAGTTCAAACAGGCCGGTGTGGAAGCCGTGGTCGTAGCTTTTGATATCGAGTCTGTCACTGGTTCGCCGCCTTGCACAAATGATTACGTTGCCAAGATGCGTGACGATCATCCCGGGGTGATTCGCCAAGCCTGGGGAGCCGTCGATCCTCTGAAAGGTGAAGCCGCAATCGAGGAGGCAAAAAAGGCGATTAAAGAACTAAACCTATTGGGGTTTCATTTTCATCCAATCATGGGCCATTTCTCTGTTGATGAGCGAAGATTCTATCCATTGTGGGAGACCATAAACGAGCTTGGAGTCCCGGTGATGATCGATGTCGGAACTACCGGCATGGGCGCCGGTATGCCTGGCGGTCTGGGTGCAATCATACGACACGCGCACCCATCCGCTATCGATCAACTGGCGGCCGACTTCCCGGCTCTTAATATCGTCGCCGCTCATCCGGGCTGGCCGTGGACGGACGAGATGATCGCCGTGGCATTGCACAAAGGCAACGTCTCTTGGGAGCTATCGGGTTGGGCGCCGAAATATTTTCCCGACGCGTTGAAGCGGGACGTTAAGGGACGGCTCAAAGATAAGGTCATGTTTGGCAGCGACTATCCGAGCATCCCTTATGATCGTCTTTTCAAAGAATGGAATGAGCTGGGCTATTCGGATGATTTGATGGAGAAGATTTTTCACGGCAACGCGGAGCGAATCTTGGGGTTATAGACGATACTGCCGGGCTTCAGGTTTCGGGTTTCAGTTAATCGAACTTGGCGGTTCCTCAGCCGATTTCGTCATTATTTCGTTATTATTGCTAACCAAGACCTCTGGCCTTCGATTGATCTTTGAATCGGTGTCGGTCAAGCAAATTGATAAGAGTTTCGCTGGGCGTTTTCGCCAGGGGATGAAAGCCGCGATCCCGGTTTGGATCGCCTTTGTCCCCTCGTCGATTGCTTGGGGAATTGCGGCGCAATCACATCAGCTTACCCTGGAAGAAGTCTTCCTGCTGTCCGCCTGGGTCTACTCCGGGCCGGCGCAGTTTGCTGTCCTTGGACCGTTGACGGAAGGGAAGTCCGCTCTCCACGTGCTCGTTGCGGGGACGTTGATGAACCTGCGTTTCTTACCGATGAGCACGGCGTTGGCGCCGTTCTTTAAAGGGGTTAGGCGCCTGCCCCTATTACTCTCCTCGCATGTTATCAGTGCCAGCAGTTTTATCGTGCCTTACCTGCAGTTTCAGAAAGAGCGTGAATCCGAAGTGCAAACTGCGGGCGACGAATCCGCCAAAGGCTATAGCAATCTGGCGTTTTTTCTCGGCGTCGGTGTCACCGCATTTACCGTGTGGGTCGCCGGCACGATGCTGGGTTTCACCGTCGCATTCGGTTTTCCACCCGGCTTTGAAGAAGCGCTCAAATTTGTTCTGCCGGGTTATTTTGCCGGGTTGTTGGTCGTGGAGATGAAAGGCCGCACGATGCCGCTAATCTGTGCAATAAGTCTGATCGCCGCGATCCCGGGTGCATCGGCGAGCCCTGGCTGGGGTTGGCTTGTAGCTTCTTGTGTTGTGGCGCTCGTTGGTTGGGGGTTGGAAGAATGGAACTTACGCGCGGCGAGATCATCCTGATTCTCGGACTCACGGCGTTGGCCTTTCGCATAGTGCCGCAGCTCTATTTTGCTGGACAAAAATTTCCCGAAACATGGGATCGGTTGCTGCGCTATCTTTCCTATGCGCTCCTCTGCGGCATCATTTCGACGACCTTGTTTATGAAAGGCGCGAGCTTCGAATCGGATAGTGCGCCCTACCGGGGTGTGGCGCTGATCGCTACGATAGTCGTCGCGCGTTGGACACGGAGCGCGCTGCGCGGATTGATTGTTGGGACGATACTTGTGTCGGTGTTTTCTTGGCTAAGATAGGTTTGTTCAGTTCAAATGGTTCGAGCGGTTTCAATCGTGCAAGACGCGTGTCGTACTTCGCTATCCAGCCGATATGGGGCTACGTTCTCGCAGTGAAGCGATCAGGCTGCCATAGAGGACAAGCGGAACCGAGCAAACCAGGATCATCGCCGAGATGATATCGCCGGTGCCGGTAATGAATCGCGCTGCAACCAGCGGCGCGACTACTCCGGAAGTGTAATGCAGCGACATGATGATGCCACTGGCGGCCCCGGCACTGCCCGCGGGCGCGGCCTCCTGAGCCAGTGCGACCACCAAAGCCGGCACCGACGCTTTGAGGGTGCCGAAAACGAAAATCCCCGCCGCGAGGGCTACCACCGATTCCAACCAATAGAATACTATGAACGCCGCCAGAGCCGCCGGAAAGGCGCTATACGCAATAACCGTTTTGCGTCCGAGTTTGTCGGACAGCGATCCTAGTGAAAACGATCCGAGCATATTTGCCAAGCTTAACAAACTAATCAACCAACCGGTTTCCTGCAAGGTGAGTGCTTTGGCTGTGCGCAGCAGTGTCGGTGTCCACGCCGCGGAGCTCCAGAACACCGAACCACCGATAAATTCAGCCAACGCAAGAATCAGAATGGGAATAGTTACCGCGTCTTTGAAAGAGCCACTGCGGCTTGCGGTTCGTATCGAAGAAATATTTCGGATCCAATAGAGTTGCAGCAGCATGTCCGCAGCGGCAATGCCGGCGACTGTTAAGAAGGCCGTGCGCCAACCGAAGGCGGCGATGATCCGACTCGCGAGTACGGCGCCCATTGCGCCGCCGATGCCGTAGGAGACTGATACGAGGCTGGCGCCGAGGCCGCGGCGGTTTGGCAGCAGATCGGACATGATCGCGTAGAGCGACGGCGGCGTGAAACCATAACCCATCCCCGTGAGCGCGAGAAAAAAGAAAAACAAGATCGGGTGACTGCTGACTCCGGCCAGGCCGAAACCAAGAGCGAGAAGACTCAACCCGGTAATCAACACCGTCTTGCGTCCTATCCGATCCGCCAGGCGGCCGGCGAGGCCGCTCGTAAGCGCCGCGATGATCATCATCACCGAGAACAGGCTGCCGGCTGCGATTGTGGAAAGAGAAAAAACTCGGCGGATTTCAGGAAGAGCGATCCCCAAAGTTGCCACTATCATCGATGGCATCAGATTGGAGCAAGGCACGATGCAGAGTGTCAAACGTTGCATCGTGCCGCGACCCGGGATTGGCTTTTGATGGAGAATCCTATTTGAGTGGAATCATGATGCAGTCGCGAGGCTGACCGCCGATCACCCGAGTCATGTGACCATGGCCGGTGGTATCGTCCGCTAGCATGACGTCGCCGGGCCCGAAGCGCCTCACCGTGCCGTCGCCGGTCTCGATTTCAACTTGTCCGGCGAGTGTAACAACATATTGGCGGCGTGGCGCCGGGTGATAATTGCTCCGATGGGTCGGCAGCACCCGACGAAAGAATATTCCGTTCACCGGTTGAAGCTCCGATACTTCCATGTGTCCACGTAAGTTGAGCTCAACCTCAATGTCTTCGAAATGGGATTCGTTATCCGCTCCGGTGTATATTCTAACAACCTTCATGAGTTGGGTTGTAGGAGAATCGATAAAAAAAAGCAAGGAGCAAAAGATGAATAACTGTAGTTCAAATCGTTCAAGCCGTTTCAATCGTTCAAAAGCCTGGGCCCGGATTTGTGGCCGAGTGTGAATTGAGAAGGACCGAAGAGGGCGCCGGTGCGGTTTTCTTTGGGTATGAAGAGAGTCTTTGCCGTGAGGAACAAAATAGCCTATAAACGGTTCTAGTAAATTCCTGGGTTTGAAAGTCAGGACGGCAGCGGACATCATGCGCTAGCGATGAGGAGTATTTCCATGAGCGAAGAAATCTTGGATCAGTTGGCAGTGGATATAAAAAAACTGCTTACCGAACCCGTGGGAAGCCGCAGTGTAAAAATAACCGATCTCACTCCCAGGGATGGGCAGCAGTGTAAGCTGGCGACCCGGGTGACCACTGATGATTTGCTACCTTTGTGCGCATCCATCGACAATTGCGGTTTTTACGCCGTGGAAGTTTGGGGCGGCGCGACGTTTGACGTGTGCATGCGCTACCTTAAAGAAGATCCGTGGGATCGTCTGCGGCGCATCAAATCGGTGATGCCCAAAACCAAGCTGCAGATGCTGCTACGCGGTCAGCACATTCTGGCCTACCGGCCCTATACCGACAAAATCGTATGGAAGTTTGTCGAACGGGCGATTGCTAACGGGATGAACGTGTTTCGCATTTTCGAGGCGACCAATGATTTTAGAAACATCGAGACCGCGACCAAGGCCGTCAAGGAGCTCGGCGGCGAGGCCCATGTGGAAGTCAATTATACGGTGAGCCCGGTCCATACTCTGGGAAAATGGATGGAGTACGCCGAGCAGCTGATCGAAGTCGGCGCGGATTGGTTATCGTTCAAAGATGCCACGGGAATCATGACGCCTTTCGATAGCTACAGAATTATCAAGGGTATAAAAGATCGCGCGAAGGACAAGCTTCCGGTTCTCCTTCACTGCCACGACATGGGTGGGACTTCCAGCATGTGTCACCTGATGGCCATCTTGGCGGGGGTTGACATGATCGACACAGTTTTGTCCCCGCTCTCATTCGGTTCATCGCATCCGGCCACCGAGACCATGGTGGCATCGTTAAAGGGTACTCCGTTCGATACCGGCATTGACGTGAAGGTTTTGGAAGAGCCCGCCCAGATCACGCGGCAGATCAAGGAAAAGTACGACAAATTTGAGACGGGATACACTGGAGTAAGCGCCGACGTGTTTATTCACAAGGTGCCTGGCGGCATGATCTCGAACATGGTCGCGCAGTTGAAAGAAGCCAAGCGGATGGATTTGATGGAGGCGGCGCTCAAGGAAACGCCAAGCGTCGAGAAGGACCTGGGCCACCCGCCGTTGCTGACACCGACCAGCCAGATCGTGGGTGTCCAGGCCGTGCTCAACGTTCTGGCGGGTGAACGATACAAGATTGTGAGCCGAGAGACCAGCGATTATGTGAAGGGAAAGTATGGCCGCCCGCCGGGTCCGGTGAATAAGGAGCTGATCAAAAAAATCATGAAGGACAAAGAACCCGACTATTCGCTTCGCTCAGGTGAGCTGGCCGATCCTTCTGATTGGCAAAAGGCTGCCAACGATCTCGGTCCGCTCGCTAAGAGCGATGAAGATCTTCTCCTGGGTGTGCTTTTTCCGTTGCAGGCGAAAGAGTTTCTAACGCTCAGGGAAAGTGGCGGGATACAATAAGAAGTTCAAGACGTTCAAGTCGTTCAAGCGGTTCAAATCGTTTTCGGAGTGAATCAGACAAGAATCCAGCCGACTATATTTCGAGGATCGAAGATGGAAGATAGATGATCGCGATCTTCAATCCTCCATTCTCGATCTTCGATTTGTCAGAAAACATGCCTGAGTTTCCGGATGTTACCGTCTATATCGAGGCGCTCTCGGAACGGGTCCTGAATCAGCCGATTCAAAAGATCCGCATCGGCAGCCCGTTTGTTTTGCGCTCCTTCGATCCGCCGATTGGCGCCGCGGAAGGAAAGAAAGTCTTAGGGTTTCGCCGCCTCGGCAAGCGCATTGTCTTTGTGCTGGAAGACGAACTCTTTCTCATCGTTCACCTCATGATCGCCGGAAGGTTTCACTGGAAGCCTAAGGGAGCGAAGATCGCACGCAAATACGGACAGGCCGCTTTCGATTTTCCCAATGGCACATTGCTCTTAACCGAAGCCGGGACGAAGAAGCGCGCGTCGATTCACCTGGTATACGGAGAGGCCGCGTTGCGAGAGCACGATCCCGGCGGCTTGGAGGTCTTCGAGGCGAGCCTCGATGAGTTCCGTGAAGCGCTCACGCGAGAGAATCATACGCTCAAGCGTTCGCTCACCGATCCCCGTCTGTTCAGCGGCATCGGCAATGCCTACTCGGATGAGATTCTCCATCGCGCGCGGCTCTCGCCGATTCGTCTCACACAGCAAATGACGGGGAGCGAAATCGAAAGACTCTACCACGCAATCAAAGAATCACTGAACGATTGGGTGGAACGCTTGCGTAAAGAAAGAGGATCTGGCTTCCCGGAAAAAGTCACGGCCTTCCGCCCCGACATGGCCGTCCACGGCAAATACCGCAAACCCTGTCCGGTTTGCGGCTCTCCCGTGCAGCGCATCGTTCACGCCGAGAACGAAACCAACTATTGTGCGACATGCCAGACCGGGGGAAAATTGCTGGCTGACCGATCGCTGTCGCGGCTTCTCAAACAGGATTGGCCACGAACCTTGGAGGAGTTAGAGGAGGGCTACAGGCTGCGAACGGAGTGAACCGTGATGGGATTCTTCAGTGTGGAAAACCGCCTGCCGTTTTTGTGACAGGCCTGGCAGAACTGAAGGAAAGTCATGGAACAAAAGGCAAATCTCGTAGGAGAAATGTTATGTTGTGTTTCGATTCGTACTCTGCTCGATAGAATCCCAATTATCCGCCAGTGCCTTAAGAGCGGGAGCGAACTCCGGCCAGTTGTGAAGGGTGGCGGGATCAAAATCGGCGCCGTTTGGCCAGACCAGCGTGTAGACTTCGGAATCGATCTGAACTCGGTCAAATAGCGCGGAATCTTGTAACGGTCCGTATAATTCACCCTTCAGTACAGGGCCGAAGTCGATGACTTGAGAGATGCCATCAGCAAAATGTACTCGCAGGGTAAATGGGGCGAGTTTTTCGAACGAAACGACGCGATGAATTTCGTGATCCATAGAAAATGCCATTATTTCAGAGGTTCAATCTTAACGGGTGGATGTCCCTGCTGCAACACCTGCCAGTTCGATAGCAAAGCTTCTTGGTGAAGCTCTGCCCATGCCAGGACAAGGCGCTCCTGGCGTCTTGGTAGTGAGCCAGCTAAACGCTCTATCCTGTCAATGCCGAAGATTCCCACTTGATCTTGGTAATAGGCGTGGAAGTGAGGCGTGTGATGCGCTCCGCCACCTTCAACGAACATTCGGATGATGATGCCGAAGAATCTAGAAATCTCAGGCATTCGTTATCAGCTTCCGGTCATCGGGATGAAACCAGATTGCGCTTTCACCCGTTCGATCCAACGGCGGGTACTTGAAAAATCGTCTAGCGGAAAACCGCCTTCATGGGAGACATGCGTGTAAGCGAAGAGCGCGATGTCGGCGATGGAATAGTCGCCGACGAAGAAATGATTTTTCGCCAGGTGGGCTTCCATGATTCTCAGCGCCTCCCAACCTCCGTCGCGTCGGGCTTCGATGATCGCTGTGCGCTCCGGCGAATCGGGCTTGTGCTGCAACCAAAAGCGGGAGGTAGCGATGTATGGTTCGTGGCTGTATTGCTCGAAGGACATCCATTGAAAGACCAAAGCCCACGCTTTTCGATCATCGGGAAGATAGCGAGTTCCACGCGCGAGATAAGCCAAGATCGCGTTGGACTCAGCTAGAATAAAGCCGTTGTCGTCGAGCACTGGAGTGCGACCGTTAGGATTGATCTTCAGGAATTCCGGCGTTCGACTCTCGCCTCTCAGAATATCGACTTCAACTATCTCACAGGGAATTCCGAGCTGCGCTAGTAGAAGACGGACCTTATAGGAATTGCCGGAATAAGCGACATTGTACAACTTCATGACCGATAGCTGTTCCGGTGGTTCAAATAGTTCCAGCCGTTCCAAACGTTAACGCAGCTCGAATCAGAGGGTTTTCTCAACAATCCATAACTTCTATTAAACGACTGGAACGCTTGGAACTATTTTACCTCTGGCTTACACTTGCGGTTCGAGAATTTCTAGTCCATCGTACCGGTCCATGAGATAGAGCTTGCCGTCTTTGTCGTGAAAGACGTCGTTGCTCATCACGACTTTCTGTCCTTTGCCCGGCTCCGGAATGTAATATCCTACTTCCTTTGGAATGTACGGATTGGAAAAATCGACGGCGCGTAAGCCGCCGCCGAACCAGGTGACGTAAAGTGTATTCCCGTAAACCTGTTCCGCCGGTTGATGAGCGCCGAAGCGGAATTCATTCGTCGATTTTCCATCGAAAGGCACGATGAATGTCGCAACAGGAAGCGGCAGCGTTTCCTTTGTGATATCCACGACCCATAGAAACGCATTGTGGGTTTCGTTCAATTTCTCACCGACTTCTTCATCGGTGACGATCATGAAGTCGCGCTCCATAATCTTGTCTAACATCGGCAAGGTCGTGTGCGTCGGGCACGGATACGGCGGACTCCAGTCGAGGGTGCTGACAGTTTTAGGCTTGCTCATGTCGGAGATATCGACAATCGCGAAGCCGCCGTGCCAGTAGCTGATATATAACCGGTCACCTTTTCGGATCGGATGGTGACACCGAGTGTCCGTCCCATGCCAGGTCGGAGTTTCCCCGCCGGCTTTCCATTGTCCCGGCATCCACCAGCGGCAAACTTCTTCGGGCTTTTCGGGATTCTTGAGATCCAAGATCATGGCGATGTTGCCGACATAACCTTCGATGGTGGGGGAAATGTAAGCGTAGCGCCCGTCGAACGTAAATCGATGAACACCTTTGCCAGGGGTCTTATAAAACGCGATCTCCCTTGGTTTGGACCTGTTCGAGATGTCAAAAATTTTAAGACCCGATTGCAGTTCCTGTTTTGCTTTATAACGCTCATAGTTGATGAGCATGATATCACCGCTGACGCGCACCTTGTGGGAATGGAGACCTTCGGGGATTTCGAGCTGCGCGACCAGTTTGGGATGCTTGGGATCTTTGACGTCGATAATCGAAGTCCCATAGGGCGGATCCATATGACCGACGTAGGCGTAGTCGTTCTCGACGACCACCGAGCCCCCGCCGGGTAAATCCATGCGACCGAGTTGTTTAATCTTGTGACTTACGCCGACGAGCGGTTTGCCGTTCGTTGCCATGGGTGTTCTCCTTTGGGTTGCTGGAGTGATGGAGTCATGGAGTGATGCTTCTAAACGAATCCTCCAGTACTCCCGGCACTCCGATTCCGCTATGCTTTCGCCTTCTGCATCATCTCTAGAACTTGGTCGGTGGTTCTTACACGGGACATCCGCGGAAAAATCAGATCCATCAGTGTATCGTGGGCACGTTGGTCATGGGATGTGCCGCAAGCATCCCGCACAACGATCAGGTTGTAGTCCAGATCCCTCCCGGAGTAAACCGTGGACGTTACGCCGACATCAGTGGAGCCGCCGGAAATGATCAAGGTGTCGATGACGCGCGAGCGGAGGGCGAGATCCAGGTAAGTCTGATGGAAAGCGCTCCAGCGATACTTGGGAATATAATAGTCGCCGGCTTGCGGTTCTAGATCGGCTAGCACGTCGGAGCTTTTGTCGCCGGCGATAACGTGCATTTTGGTTTTCGTCACTTCGCCGTTCGGCCAAGGTGTGAGTGAATTGTTGGTGTCAGTGAGAAGCAACGCGGTGGTGGCGTTGTCGGGACGGTGGTTGCCTTTGGCAAAAAAAATCGGCAGCCCCGCAGCGCGACCTGACTTGCTGAGCCGCACGGCGTTTTGAATCCAAGGCTTCAGAACCCTGGGTTTGCCAGGCTCCGGCGCGGGCACGTAGCCGTTCAAAATATCGAAAAAGAGCAGCGCTGTTTTCTTCAGATTGAAGTCATTCACATTCATGGCTTATCTCCTAGCGGGTTTGATGCTCCGGTTTCCCTTTTCCTCTATCACTTTC
>Ga0081455_10005232_pt1 | contig 14267 bp, 18 predicted proteins | sample TabmetS3T2R1_FD_70207 | JGI IMG/M metagenome (GOLD analysis project Ga0081455, IMG submission 70207) | Tabebuia heterophylla rhizosphere microbial communities from the University of Puerto Rico - S3T2R1 | ecosystem: Host-associated > Plants > Roots > Rhizosphere ... | reverse complement strand
CGATGCGCAAAGCAGGCTTCATTTCCGTTCAAAGTTTAACACATGCCAACGGTGCTGCTGGCGTTTGATTGCTTTTTTTTAGCGCCTGATTGCGGCGTCGGCCAACCAGTTGCCGTTAATACTTCAGTGACCTACGCTCACAATTCCATGGCGAAATATGTTCTGCGTCATGATTTGAAGGGGGAGGGAAAGCGGCTCGCATTGATGTCGGAATTACTTGATCCGATGCATCGCCGATACATTCAATCGCTCGGTGTCGTTAAACCAGATGCAAGAACACTGGAAGTTGGCTGCGGCAACGGCTCAATTTCCGCGTGGCTGGCACGCCAGATCGCCCCAGAGGGAGAAGCCGTGGCAGTCGACCTGGATCTTTCGCTGGTTAATGTGCATGTGCCGAATTTGAAGTTGCTCAAGGCGGATATCACCGCCGGGCCAGTGGACCCTGGCAGCTTCGATCTCGTGACGGCTCGCGCAGTTCTTCATCATGTTACCGACGTCGAAAAGGCGATCGCAAACCTTGTGGCAAGCGTGCGGCCCGGAGGGGCTATCCTCTTGATTGAGCCGGATTTCCTTCCGGCCACAATCGCCGAGCCGCCAAAGATGCGCGCGTTCTGGAACGGTTGGCTTACATGGTCACGTGATCAGGGAATTGATTATCAAATCGGTCGGACTCTAGCACCTAGATTGGCAGCCCTGGGTCTCAGGCGCATTGGTGGCACTGCAGAAACCGCGATTTACAACGGGACCAGTCCATGGGCAGATTACTGGGCACAAACCATCAAGGAGCTTCACGAGGACTTAATTAGCTCGGGTAAGGTAGACAACGCGCTGGTGAACATATTTCTTGGATATTGCGCTGATCCCAATTGGTGGACGCAAACAATAGCCTTTACTGCAGTTCACGGCTACGTCCCCTGATCACTATTGATCAGGCAGGTGCAGTGTCAGCAGGTGAAAGGATCGAAACGCTGGGCGGGCATTGTTGTGATTTGCTGCGAAACGAGTAATTTTCGGCGGTGCAACGAGCCCGGGGTTTTACATTGATAGAGCTGGCCCTGGCCATCTTCATTCTACTCCTAATACTGGTATTGGCGGTGCCTAGTTTTACGGGCGTGATAGCAAACCGGCGTCTGAAACAATCCCTGGATGACTTCAACGACCTTGTGCGTCAGGCGCAGACACTAAGTGTTACTGAGCGTCGTCCTTACTTGATCGTTTGGAGTAAAAACAATGTCATGGTGCGGCCCGAAGCGTTCGCAGAAAATGAGGAAGCCAAAGGAAAGGCAGAGTTTCGTCCCAGCAGAGGAAGCACGCTGAAGCTGTCGCTTCCCGGTGCGTTGGCGGAAAAATATCCGGCTGAATGGATTTTCTGGCCATCCGGCACGTGCGAACCGGCTGTCGTCCGTTTTCAAGGCCCGGCTGGTTCATGGACGGCCGATTACTCGCCATTGACGGGACGGCCAGAGATTACGAGTTATGCAGTTCGATGATTTTTGGTTAAAGCGTTCAAGCGCGACGCCATTAAAGGGGACGAAGCAGGCTCGATTACATGCTTTGATGCTTGGAGTCCGAAAGGTTTCCCGAGTGACGCGATTCAATGGGTTTGCGCTTTACGAGGTTCTCCTTGGTATTACGATTTTCGCGCTCGGCGTGATCGCACTTGGACACGCGGTCGAAAATTGCCTCAACGCGAGCGCCATTAACGCCGAGGAGGGGGTGGTGAGGCAGATTTTGTCGAACTACATGGCGGAGATTCAAGCCGCAAAAGGTGTTCCTGATGATTCCAAGGAAACCAAGATCGATACCAACTACGGCGGTATAAAAGTTGTCCAAAAAACCACCGCAGCGGAACTGACAGAACCGGACAATACGCTTCTCGACGGCATCTACCTTGTCACGTTAACGGCGCAGTGGCAGCAGGGGGGCGTTCCTCAATCAAAACAGGTTCAGTTTTATGTTTACCGTCCAGGGTAAGAGGCGATCTTTTCGAATCGCTGGATTCACATTGCTCGAAATCATGCTGGCAGTGGGAATTCTCGGGCTGATGTCGCTGGCTATTTTTCGTTTCGTGCAAGCCAACATGACGGCGCTGCGCCTGTCAGCGGATACAGCCGCCAGGGATTCGGAGTATGACGGGTTGCGCGACCTATTAACAATGGAGTGGCAAAGCCTGGACCCACAGCGCGGGAGGCTGACCGGAGAGCCCTTAAAGGTAAACGATCGCGAACGCGATGTGGTAGGGTGGTTTAGCAGCGCCGGACCCGGACTGCTTACCCGATACGCGCCGGGGGAATATAAGGTTGTCATGCGATTGCAACCCGAAAACGGAAAGGGCGACCGGCTCGCTCTCGGGCTTATGCGAAAACCGAGGGAAGATACCGCAGAACAGCACGAACACGAAACGTGGGTGCCGTTGATCAAGAACGTGAGCAGCCTCCAGATTAGCTATTTCAATCCGAACTTGAACACATGGATCGATCGTTGGTCTAACGCGACGCAACAGCCGTGGCTAGTGAAAGTGACTGTCGGGCGTACTGATTCGCCAGTGCCATGGGAGGCAATTATCCCTTTAAAGCGGACGCCGTATTAAGAATGTGAGGGCCCCAAATTCGAAATTGCGCAGCGGCGCGGCGCTCATGCTCGCCCTCTGGGCCTTGTTCTTGCTCAGCGCGATGATCATTTCGTGGACGCTGGACATCAATTCACGCCTTACGGTTTCCGGCAATGCTAGTCGCGTCCTGGATGCCGAAGCCATGGCATCATCGGGCGCCGATCTTGCATTGCATCCTTTGGTGAAGCCTGATTCGGCGAACTTGCACAGACAAATAGCCAATCAGCAAGGTTACGACGTCCAAATAATTGGTGAGTGTGGCCGGTTGAATCTGAACTTGCTCGCGCCCGGGGGAGCAGAGAATAGACCGCTGATTGAGATTTTGCGGCAATATCTCGGCCTTAAAGGAGTAGAGCTGAATGACGTTGATACGATGGTCGATTCTTTGCTCGACTGGATGTCGCCGCCCGGTCTTCACCGCCTGAACTCGTGCCCTGAAAACGACGATTATAAACCGCCGCATGCGGCGTTGACTTCAATCGACGACCTGAAGAAGGTGTGCGGGTGGGCTGAATTTACTTCCAAACCCGGGTGGGACGAAGATTTTACCATCAGTAACTGTGGCGGAGTGCTCGATCTGGGGTGGGCGTCTAGGGATATGCTGCGTGCTTTGGTGCAATCTTTAGGCATTGGGGGAGACGACCGGGTCGATCAATTTTTGCAATTGCGGCGCGGATCGGATGGAATCGACGGAACGCCAGATGACGGGCAGTTTGACATGCCGACCGCCCTTCGTACGCTGGGCTTCCCCGCCCAGCAGAGTCAGCAGCTTACCGGTCTAAACCTCGGATTGAAAAACACATTAGTCTTTCGCGTTACGAGCGTAGGAAAGTCAGGCGACGTTACGCGTACCGTTCAGATGATTGTATTAAAAGGAGGCCCCACAGGAGGGCGCCCTCAAGTGATGAGTTGGAAGGAACTTTGACATCGAGACAGGGATGCCATCCATTTTCATAATTCCCACCGCCCATGGATGGAATTTTCTCCGTTCATCCACAGCCCCGTCGCTCCGTGAAGCCGGAGCCAGCACTGCCGCCCAGAACGGCTCCTGGAACGTGCGCAAGTTGCAGACGCTTGAAGAAGCCGTGCCATTGCTTTCTGCCAGCGACGATTTTGTCCTCGGTCTGCCAGTAGCAGCGGTGCTGGCCCAGCGATTTCGCCTGCCGAGCGTCGATCCAGCGGAGTTTCCGGAAATGATCCGGATTCAGATCGAGAAGGTATTGCCGTTTTCGGCCGATGAAGTGACCACTGACTTCGAAGTGATCGAGCAAGACGAAAATGAAAGCGTGGTGTCAGCCGTCGCGATCAGGAATGAACAGCTCGCCGAGATTGCGGCTCCGTTACTCGACCGCGGTCTTATTCCACGTCAGGTCACGGTTTATGCAGCGCAGCGTGCCAGCACATACGCTCCCAAAGGAAATGCGCTCCTTATTTATCCTGAAGGTGAAACATTGGTTTACGCGATGACAGAAAACGGCAAACTGAGCCTCGCCCGCGTCTTCGAAGGTGGAAACGGGGAACAATTGCAACTTGAGCTGCCACAGTTGCGAATGAGTGCTGAGCTTCAAGGAATCAATGCATCCTTTCCAAATGTGTTGTTGGATGAGAGCTGCTACCAAATGCGGGAATCGGTTGAGGGAATCGTAGCCGCCCCTACCGAAATCGTGGGAGTCGAACTACCGCCCGCCTCCGTTAAACTGAATCTGCTTCCGGAAAGCTGGCGGCGCCGTCGCTCCCAACTGATCATGCAAGCAGGATGGCGAAAGCGCCTGGTGTGGATAGGGGGCGCTTACGTGGCGCTGGTTGTTCTCATGTTTGCTTATCTGGGCTTTCTTCGATTTCAGATAGGACGCCTTGACCGCCGCATTGCACATGACGCACCCGAAACGCAATTTGTCCGCGCAACGGAAGCCAACTGGAAGGCCCTGGCCCCGGCGATCGATGCGCATTATTACCCGGTCGAGATTCTGCTGCATTTGTTCGAAAGTCTCCCGTCATCCGAGGTGCGAATTACAGCGTACAATCAGTCGGGCCGGCAGATTTCCGTTGATGGCGAGGCGAACACAGCTGCTCTGGCTTATCAGTTTATTGAAAAAATAAAGAAGAATCCGGATTTGCGGGTCTTTCAATTTGATATGGCCGCGCCTCGCATTTTGCCAAACGACCATGCGCAGTTTCGACTGGAGGGAAAGGCGCGATGATGCCGGCGTGGTATCAGCGAATGAATCCGCGCGAGCGTGTGCTCGCGTGGGTGGCAGCCGGCACGGTGTTTGCGCTGGTGAATCTTTTTGTTTTGGACTGGATTTTCGGCGCGCTCGCCGGGGCACAAAAGCAAATTGCGACGCGCAGGGCGACGTTAGCGGAACAAGCTCTTTTCGTGAAAGAACGCGAGCTGTGGACGAAACGAGACGAATGGATCCGTCAAAATCAGCCGACGCTCAAGAATCCAGCAGAAGCCTCCTCATTACTCGATCAGTTAAAGGAAATAGCCGGCAAATATAATATTTTGATCGAGAATCCCGCGATTGGTTCCGGTGAAACAACGCCGTACCATCAGACGGTTTTCGCTTCCATTGAAACAAAAAGTCCGTGGCCGCCGCTGGTTCATTTTCTTTACGATGTGCAGCGACCGGATTCTTTCATCGTGCTCGAAAATGTGAATCTGGCGATTGACAGCAACGATCCCACGATGATGCGCGGCAAATTTAAAATCGCCCGCTGGTTTGCTCCAGCCCAACGAACGAAGTAATAGTAACCTCGTCCTCTATGAAATACTCAGTTCCGCTAATATCAGCCGCCGTATTGTTCGGAGTGGTTAGTGCGCAGGCCGAGGATGTTCTGCCGCCACTTTTTACGTATGATCGCTACTCCAAGATGGTGGATAATTCGCCGTTCGCGATTGCAACCGCAGTGGCTGCGCCCGCTGCTACTCCTGACTTTGCGAAGGATCTTTACGTAGCCAACGCGGCTCGCTCATCCGACGGCGATTTGGTAACGCTCGCTTCAACTTCCGATCACAATTTCAAGAAATATCTTACGACCAAAGCATCTGTCGACGGCTACAGTATCGCCAATATTGAATGGTCGGAGCGTGTTGGCGCTACGAAGGTGACAATTAGTAAGGACGGCAATTTTGCGACAATCACATTTAACCAGGCGCTGCTTCAGCAGGCTGCGTCAAACCCGGCCCTGGCTGCCAGAGCGTTCGCGCCAACCGCGCCCAATGTACCTCACGTCCCGACGCCAAAGTTACCGCAAAACTTGCCTGCCGAGATACAAAAGATGGTTCCTCCTACGCGAGAACTGCGATCCCCTCATGCGCGAGGTTTGATTCAACGTAGCCCCAGGGGCGGCTCGAAGTCACCTGGCGCTGCGCCTGGCGGCGCCAGGAATTAGCGTTGAATTCTCGGGGTTCGGTTAACTAACCGCCGCCGCCCCAATCGTCGTCTGCAGTATCAGCCGTCCGATCCGGGCCGGCAGAGTAGAGGTCATAGCCGCTGGGATTTTTGAGGCCAGGGCAGCGATAAATGTATTCATTTCCCCAGGGATCCTTCGGCATCTCTTTGAACAACTGATACCATCGAGCGGGCCTCGGATCTTTGTCCGGCTGAGTCACCATCGCCTGGAGGCCTTGCTCGGTTGTTGGATAAAAGCCGTTCATGCTTTCATAAAGCTGCAGTTGTGTTTTGATCGCCTGGACGTCGGCTTGAACGCGCATGCTTTTTGCGATGGCGGTGGTATTGCCCAGTTTCGAAATCGCGACTCCCAATATGATCACAATAATGCTCACTACGAGCATGATCTCGAGCAGCGTGAAGCCCTGTTGTTTTGCTTTGATTCTCATTGGATAAAAGGAGTAACCCCTCCCGTTTGGTGCGCGGTTACACTACCTTGCTCTACAAGAATTTCTAGTGGCCGGTGCGCAATAGATAATCCGACTTGTCCCAGATGTACTTTAACTGAATCTGGGTGCCGCGAATTGCCGCGGCTCCGGTCCCAGCGCCGTTAATGATCACCAAATCGTTCTCGCCCACTTTTAAATTCGCCGCCGGAATAATTTTCTGGGCCCGCAGCCAACCGGTGTAGTTAAAACCCATTTGCTTGGAAAGCGGTTCTACTTCGCCCCTGTACGCGGGATCAGAAAGGTCCGGCAGCACGAGGGAAGCCGGTCCAACGTTCTGGCCGTTGAGGTTGACTTCCGGTGGGGAGTCAACGTTCGGATTGGCAATTTCAAAGGTCAACAAAGCTGTTAGAGGTTGTGCTTCGATTGGAAATTGAAATGTGGCGCTTTCCTGGGTTTGTCCGTCGATGTGGATTGTCTCGGGCGAGAGAGTCGCCGTAACGGTTCCAAAATTCTCAACGTCGTCGGGCGGCACGTGCAGCGTTGGCACCGACGAAAACGGTTCAGGAATCATATCGCGATGCTCCGCGTTCACCGGATGCACGACTTCACTGCTGGTCATCCAATCGAGATACGCTGCTCGTATCGTCTTGCCGTCACCCGGCACTTCAATATCAATGGAAGACGCGCCAGTCATCGGAATGAGGACGGAATCTGAGCTCGGCAAATTCATCCCGGCCCCGAGGGTGCCAGAGCGCAGGACGTGTGTGCCGGACTCGTCCCAGGCGATCAGTTCAGGCTGCTGATTTGCTTTGTCGTCGAAGAACAAACGGAAAAAAAGAACCTGATAATCCGGGCTCGGCTGCGTAACGCGAATGCGAAAGACGCTTTTGGTCATGGGAGCGCCTTCTGTGGTTTCAGCCGGAAGAAGGGTGAGCCCTTCTACCCAGGTGGGAGCGTTCTGTGGTTTGGAATTTTGAAACGTGTTTTGGCGTAAATCGAGCCAGGCGCTTTCTGGCAGCGGTTGTCCCACCGTTGTTGCATCGGCTGCGGCGGGAAGAGCATCGGTGAATGCTTCCTGTGCGCCGACGCGACAAACAGCGGCGAACAGTATCGCAAAGACGACGCGAACTAACATTGAGCGTCCGAGATTATTCGAGCACAGGTTCACTTGCAAGCTCTCAGTTTCAATGCGGCCTGACTTGAAGGCTGTGTGTCATCTCGAATACGGCGGAGAGGATGCTGAAAACAACCAGACCGACCAGAGCAGCGATCACGACGATGATAACTGGCGGAATCAATTGCGAAATCAAGCCGACGGTCTTGTCCAGTTCACGCTCATAAACCTGGGCAATGGCCTGCATGGTTTCAGCGAAATGTCCTGTTTGTTCGCCCACCGACATCATATCCGTGAACAAATCAGGAAACAGTTTTTGCGCTTGCAGCGCAGCGGAAAGCGTCGCGCCGTCGATGACTGCTTTGCGCACTTCGCCCAGTTTTTGTTCGAGGAATCGGTTCCCTGCAATTTCAGTTACCAGATCGAGCGCACGCAGCAGAGGTATTCCATTTTCGATCAAGGTTCCCAGCGTACGCGAAAACTGCGCGTAGTAACGATGTCGAATGACACGTCCGTATCCAGGAATCATTAGCTGGAAACGGTCCCAACCAATGCGCCCTTCGTCGCTGCGGACCAGTGCGCGGAAGCCGACGACTGCGCCAATCCCCGTCAGCACGCCAACCCACCAGTACCCCGTAATCGCGTGATGAATGTGCAGCAGAATTCGCGTGGGCAATGGAAGCGCCCCCCCGGTTTGTGCCATGAATCCGGTTAACTGTGGCACCATGAACGTGATAAAAATCGTAACGAGAACGGCACCAGCCAGCGCGAGAAATCCCGGATAAATTAGTGCCTGCTGTACGCGGTCTCGCAGCTCCTTTGCTTGCATCAAACTCTTGACCACGCGGAGCAGAATCTGAGGCAACGCGCCGCTCGCCTCGCCAGCAGCCACCAGGTTTACATAGAGGGGTGGGAAAATCCGCGGCAGCTCACTTAATGCTTGTGAAAAACTGCGGCCATCGACCAGCGCCTGATGCAGCGTGTGCGTCATTTGCTGGACGCGCGGCTGCTTCAGACGTTTTTCCAATACCGATAACCCCTCATCCAGCGTCATCCCTGCTTGCAGCAGATGGGCGAGTTGCTCGGTAAAAACGAGCAACTGCCCGTGCGGAATTTTCAGATTTTGCGTGGGAGCAGCGGGCGTCGCGGCACCGTCTCGCTGAGCCGTTTTGGCCTCCGGTCCAACCAGCTCGATCCGGACCGGAATACATTTTTGCAATTCAATTTGTCGGATTGCGACGGCTCGATCCGGGCAATCGAGCACGCCTTCGACCAAGCTTCCCTGTGCATCACGGGCACGGTATGCAAACTGTGGCATCGGCGTTGCAAATTAGTCGGAAACCGGAGATCGCAAACTGAAATCTGGCTTCGCCAGCTTCGTTCGATCGTTAAATCGTTGAAGCGTTGAACGGTCGAAGCCAAAATCCGATGTAACGTTTTAACGAATCATCAATCACGAATCACGAGTCGCGTGCACGTCTAATTACCGCTTTCGCGAAAAAATTTTGCTTGCCATGGCGCTTGATCTTGCTAAGAGCGGCGGACATGAAGTGTGCAGCAGTATTCATCGTCATCTCCATTGGGTTTGCATCGCAAGCATTTGCGGTCTTGCGACCGCTGTTTCCGGCAAAACCGGCGCCACCGTTTAGCGGCGATTCGATTTCCATAGGGGATCATTCGGCTCGACATCCCGGCTGGAATTCTGTCGCGTCAAAATAGAGGGCGCATCCAGTCGCAACGCGTCGGCTTTTTGCCTTGCAGATTATCGGAGACGCAACGTACAAAGTTGCGCCACGATAATGAGAGCGCTATGCGAATGCCGGCTTTACGGCATCATTGATCTCGGTTACATCCGGCGACCGCAGGATTGCAATCGTATCACCCAACAAATGGTGAGCGGTGGCGTCGACGTCATTCAGCTTCGCGGTAAAGGGAAATCAGTCGAAGAACTGATGGATCTCGCCTCCGAGATCCATGAGATCACTGTTCGGTCCGACACCCCTCTGATTGTGAACGACCATGCCGAAATTGCGGTGCGAGTTCCCGTGGAAGGTGTACACGTTGGGCAGGACGACGATTCAATTCCCGTTGCGCGCCAAAAGGCTGGAAGAGATTTGATTGTTGGGAAATCGACGCACAGCCTCGAACAGGCGCATGCCGCGCAAGGCGAAGGGGCTGACTACATCGGATTTGGTCCGATCTTCGCTACACCAACCAAGCCGGATTACACACCCACTGGATTGAGCGCCATCAGGCAAGTCTGTCTTGATGTCGACGTCCCGGTCTTCTGCATCGGGGGAATCAACGTCGACAATCTGCAGCAGGTAATCGATGCCGGAGCGAAGCGGGTTGTCATGGTTTCTGGCTTGCTCCAGGCGCACAGCATTGTTGATTACGCGCGCTGTGCCACCGATATGCTTGCCTGACAAAACTACTAATTTACTGACGACTGCTTTTTACCTTTGTAACCCTTTAACTAGTTAACTCTAACCATGTCCGTTCTCGTTGTCGGCTCCATTGCAATTGATACGGTCAAAACCCCGGTAGAGGAGCATTCCGATTTGTTAGGCGGATCGGCTTCCTACGCGGCGCTAGGCGCAAGTTTCTTTTCACCGGTTCGACTGGTCGGAATTGTAGGCAAGGATTTTCCAGAATCTGAATTTGAGTTTTGGAAATCGCGCAAGATCGACAGCGAAGGCGTGCAACAGGCAAATGGAAAAACATTTCGCTGGTCGGGCGAGTATTCGTGGGATTTGAATACCCGCGAGACGCGTTCCATTGCGCTGAATGTTTTTCAGGATTTCAAACCGGTGTTGCCGGAGTCATATCGCAAAACGGATTTTGTTTTGTTGGCAAACATTGCGCCCTCGTTGCAAGCGCATGTGCTCGATCAGATGAAGCGGCCGCGTTTTGTCGTGGCTGATACGATGGATCTCTGGATCCAGACAGCCAGGGCGGACCTCGATGCCCTGCTTCGACGCGTGAATCTCCTTATCCTAAACGACAGCGAAGCGCGCGAAATAACCAACGAAACAAGCCTTATCAAGGCGGGCCGCGCGATCCGAAAAATGGGTCCAGACTACGTCGCGATTAAAAAAGGTGAGCACGGCGCGCTGCTTTTTGGCGAAGGCGACCAATTTTTCAGCTGTGGCGCCTTTCCGCTTGAAGACATTCACGATCCGACCGGGGCGGGAGACACATTTGCCGGCGGCATGGCCGGCTATCTCGCGGGCACCGTGAAAACCGTGCGCTTTAACGACCTGCGCCGCGCAATGATTCACGGCAGCGTATTGGCAAGTTTTTGCGTAGAAGCGTTTAGTCTGGAACGCTTGCGCACACTTTCCGTGGAAGAAATTGAAAAGCGCTACGAGACGTTCAAGCTCATGAGCCAGTTCGAGATGCCGGCGGCATGACCATGCTCGAATCCGAGTATCGCAGATTGCTGAGCCGGACAATAATCATAACCGTATTATGCATCGGTGCCGTGTTGATCTGTTATTTTTGGGTTGATCGCCCCGTGGCGTTCTTTGTCTATCATCACGGCATCGACAAGATTCCAGTTTTTCGATGGCTCACCTACCCGCCGCCGGAAATGCAGAATTGGTCGGCTCTTGTCTTGACGATCTTAATAGTTCGGCGGGCATGGGGACCATTTCTGCGCTGGCAAAAAACATTGTTTGTCGCGTGTCTCAGTCTGATTGTTGCCGATGATTTCCGGATCTCGTTAGGCGATGTTTGTGGCCGCTATTGGCCGAATACGTGGACTCATGATAATCCATCTCTCATCGGCACCGGAGCATACGGCTTTCATCCGTTCCAGCGCGGCGATGACGTCGGCAGTTTTCCATCCGGGCATGCCGCCAGAATCCTGGCCTTTGGCGCCGTGTGGCTGATCGCAATGCCCCGTAGTCGAAGTGTGCAAGTCCTCGTCTTTGTTCTCAGTGCTTCGATGCTGGTGAGTCTTGTGGCGATGAATTATCATTTCGTCAGTGACGTGATTGCCGGCACTGTGTTGGGCGGAATCATCGCGATGTACGCGGCGCAGTTAGCGCGATTGCCAATGCCTAATTGAACTGTGCTTCGAACATGATTCCTGTTTGCACGTTGGCAGCCAGGCAATTTACCCAACTGCCCCAGAAAATTGGACTTCTGGCTCTTGCAATCCTTTGTGCGGCGCCAGTCGATCTGGGTGCACGCGACTCCAAAGGTTGGATCGTTCTGCAGAATTGCCGCCTGATTCGAAATCCCGCCAATGACGGTGACAGTTTTCATGCCAGCGCTGGCGCCAGGGAATACATTTTTCGTCTCTACATGGTTGACGCGCCAGAAACGGACGCAATGAATCCCGCGCGGCTTGTCGAACAGGCGAAATACTTTGCGATCACTGTGCCTCAGGCCATCGAGACAGGCTTGGCAGCCAAAGAGTTTACGCGGACGAAATTGTCCGAGCCGTTTACGGTGTTTACGCGTATGTCGGACGCGATGGGTCGGAGTAAGCTCGAGCGCTTTTACGCCTTTGTGCAGACTAAAGAGGGTGATCTCGGTGAGCAGTTGGTTCGTAATGGGCTTGCGCGAAACTACGGATTTAAAGCTGTGCCGCCGGGTTTAAAAAATTCCCGACTGGAACTAGAAAAACTTCAACAATTCGAAGACGACGCGAGAGGGGAAAACATAGGAGGTTGGGGTGTGAATGCTGGTCGATTGAACTTGCATGCTCAAAAGCCGGACTCTTTCAGTGTCTTTGTAGCCGAAAAGACGCCTCCGGCTCATGCGTTCCCCCAAACATTTCATCGAACATCTGCGCCGTCTCCATTGAGCCTTCCGACCCTCACCGCCGTGTCAAGTCAGGCTAAAAAGTCGCACGCAAAGGAAAACAGTGAGCTCGGCGGGATCGAGATCAATACCGCCACGGAAAAAGAGTTGAGAATGATTCCCGGCGTCGGCCCGGTAATGACTGCTCGAATTATTGCCGCACGCCCGTTTCGCAGCGCAGATGACTTGAAGAAGGTCACCGGAATCGGCGACAAGAAATACGCGAAGATCCGGCCATATTTTCAGTGAGGGATTTCGGCGGCGAGCAAAAGCATCAGTTGGAAGAAAGATGCGCGCCCGAGAGGATTCGAACCACTAACCTTCTGATCCGTAGTCAGATGCTCTATCCAGTTGAGCTACGGGCGCCTGAGAAGAAGCGCTAATTTGCGGAGGAAGAGCACGGCGGTCAAATAATCCAGAAAAAGATGGAAAAATTTTCCGGCCGCTTTCGCCCGCCCCGATCTTCATGGGGAAAGTGTCTCTCTAGCCTACAGAGGCCAAAGCACGACGATATGGTTGAGAAGGCGTCGACGCTGCAATTCTATCAGGGCGGGATAACCGGACGTAGCTCTCGGATGAGTTAATCGCGTCCTCGGCTAATGCCCGCCACGACGCTTGAAAATACGTCCTAGTCAAGCCCTCCGGGAGGTCCGTGACCACTATCTGATTCGCTTTCTGTTCCTTCCTGTTCACGTAGATAAGCGTGCCGATGCACCCCATAGTGCCAAGCAGAGCCAAAGATAAAATGATCAGCAGTAAAATCACATTCTTGAATGCTTGGCGGTAATCCCCGAACAGATAATCATCATAAAAAAAAGCGCGATCGAACCAAAATCAACGAGCGCCGAATCGTATTCAAACCGAATTACGTCAAACACTGCGACCAGTGTATAACCCACGGCAGCGACACCGGACACAAAAAGACAAAACACTAAGCACCACAATTGCGCCGCCCGGTATTTACTGCGAAATGAAGCCGCATCAGCGATACTGCCAGCAGCCAGCCCAAAAGAAATTAGCAGCAACTCCCCCTTTCGGAATAAGAGCCAAATATGCTCCGGATGCTTGGCTAATCTGTAACCAAAAACGAGGAAAACGAAGGGCACAATTGAGGCGATGATCGTAAAAAGGAACCAGCGCGTAAGTCGAAATCGATCCCCAGCCATTCTACGAGAATAGTTTATCAGTTAATGGCTGGAGGGCGGTTCCCGGCCCTCGCATATCCGCGAGATACTGCTCGAAAAATGTTCCAAATGAGGACTTCGTGTAACTGGCGGGATACCAAGCGTCGATTGCCATGGTTTGCTCAAGAGTGTGGTATCGACTAACGATCGTCATCCCATTTGCTCGATCCAGAAAATCTAGCAATTCGCCGCGATTATCAGTAGCACCGTTGCCCAGGGTGAAAAGTGCGCGAAAGAGCACTCCACCTGCCAGAGTGTGAACCGAAAAAGCAGGTTTGGTAGCATGCTGTGCTGTTAGCACGCCTTGCTCATATTGAACCGAATATCCGAAGAACTCGAGATGACCTGACACTTGTTTTAGGAGTTCATTCATTTCCAGTTTTTTGGCAGGATGAACATTTGATATTTGTAGGTCAATTAAAACTCCCTACGCGACGGCGTTGATAATAGCGCCAGCGAAATTTTCACGGTTTATTCACGGTCGCAGCTTGAATTTCACAAACGTGCGCAAACCCTGGCGACGCGAAAACCGGAATTTTCCCTCTGCAGCGAAAGAAAAGCAACGCGGCGAAAACGGATGAAAATCGCCTTTTTTCAATCCGTAATCAGATGCTCTATCCAGTTGAGCTACGGGCGCTCGAGTAGAACTGCTAATTGCGGAGGAAGACCGCGGCGTTCAAATAGTCCAAATAAGTTCAAAAA
>Ga0081455_10005231_pt1 | contig 14268 bp, 15 predicted proteins | sample TabmetS3T2R1_FD_70207 | JGI IMG/M metagenome (GOLD analysis project Ga0081455, IMG submission 70207) | Tabebuia heterophylla rhizosphere microbial communities from the University of Puerto Rico - S3T2R1 | ecosystem: Host-associated > Plants > Roots > Rhizosphere ... | reverse complement strand
GCCGGTTTCCTTCATATCTTACAACCGCAAAACCACGAGTCTACACGGGCAAATTTGGCCAACACACAAAAGTGACGTTGTAGGGGTATCTGATCTCGGAGAACTAGCGGTATTTTACCTGATTCAGGTACATAAGGCCACCAGGCAAAGGCATGCGGCATTTCGAAGCGCGCGCCATGATGACTGACCTTATGGAGGTCGAACTGCTCCGAGCAAGGGACTTGGCCCTCTACGGGAACGCAGACGGCCCGACATTCGCATTTCTCGTCGACCAAGGACGCCGTTTAGGGTTTTTGGCCTCAATCGTAGGTTTGGCCTATAGAACACGGAGAATGGGCCTATGTCAACAAAAGTACAGAATTATCTTCAGGAAAAGATTGCTTGGAAATCAGGTCCAGAGCCGCTCTATCCCTATAGAGCAGAGCATGAGGGAGTGGAGTGCCTGATTCGCATCAATGATTTCCCAGACGATCATCTGTATACCTTAATAGTCAATGATCGAGAAGTGGTGCACTTCGACGACTGGCCTCTGTGCTGGAGTAGGCCGTAAAAGGATACACAGATCAAGCACAGCAACTCCCGATATACTGGAAGACTGGAAGATAGGGTGCTTCTCGTTGTGCTGCAAAATCACTTTCACCCGCTACTCAGTATGCGTCGCCGCTGGCAGGCCTTTTTTAACGTGTAGATAACCTACATCGTCTCAGCTTTGCATCAACGGCTGCCTGCAAGGTATTTTTTGGAAGTGAACGTACGGTTTGGTATCGCAATCTACGTGGTACCCTACCCGATGCGGAGAGCATGGCATGACACCTATTACGATTACCCTGCCAGATGAAATAGCAGCGCAGGTCAAAGCAAAGCACATTAGCCAACAGCAACTCGACGCGTTTGTTGTGATAGCACTAAAGGCCTGGCTGAATCGACGACAGATCAGCCAGGATACACAGAATAGCATGAACGAGGCTCTATGGTCTGAGGCCTTTCAGGATAGTGCGGTAGATTTTGTAGACCAACTGATCGACGAAAACAAAGGGTTGTTCGAAGAACTATCCTGCTTATAAGCTATGGCAGAGCCAGGCAGAGACGATGTCGATGTCATCGAACGTTTCCTCATGCGCGTCTATGAGATCCACGAGTGGGTCAGCCCCAGAGGAAGCAGCGGACTGGAGGGCATACGTGATGCTGCCTGGCTGCACGCCGCTATGGCTCGACCTTTTGCGACCTTTGGCGAGATCGGACTCTATCCGACAGATTTCGACAAGACCGCGGCCCTATTCCATTCGCTGATGGCCAAAGCTAACGAAGAAAACTTTCGTTGCGATTTATTAAGGAAAATTTTGCCAGGGAAATTTTCCTTACATACGGTAGTTCAGATCCACGCAGCCACTCGCTCCGCAGCCATGATAATAGTGGCATGCGTATTAGCCCGCGTCACATACGGCAAGATAGAGCCATCGACCACCCGCAGGCCAGTGAGGCCATGCACCCGCGCGTATTGATCCACCACCGCCATCGAGTCTGCGGCTGGCCCCATTTTGCAGGTACCGGAGATGTGGCGGGCCGTACCAATGGTTTTAAGCAGCCAGGTATCCAGGGCATCATCGGAGGCCAGGTCCTGGTCAGTGGGTGCCAGGCGTTCGGCAATAATGTCTGCATAGGCTTTTTGCCGGGCCAGTTGCAGGCACAGGCGTACCGCCTCGCGCAGGCGTTGCCGATCCCAGGGGTCTTCCAGATAGCGGTAATCGAAGTGCGGCTGCACATGCGGGTCCGTGGACGTCAGGCACAGCTCGCCAGCACTGACAGGCAACTCCAGGGCACAGGAAAAGCGGATGGTGCGATCTGGCAGCACATCACCGCTCAGCGGCGAGTAGACGGCATTGGTCATAATCATGATGTCGTTACGGGTGCTGGAGCCACTGGCGGTATAGCGCAGGCCCATGCGAGTTCCCCGGTTATCGGGCAGCAGCGTGATTCCCTCTTTGACGCGCATGCTGACGCTGGCAATAGGATGGTTGCGCAGGTTCTTGCCGACCCCTGGCAGATGATGCACTGGCGGGATGCCGACCTGGCGCAATTCCTCCGCCGGCCCGACGCCAGAGAGCAGCAGCAGATGCGGAGATTTCAGGCCACCGGCGCTGAGCACGACCTCCTTCCCCGTGATGGTAAAGACTTCTCCGCCGCTCTCGACCTCTACTCCTACTGCCCGCGTGCCCTCGAAGAGGACACGCCGGGTCAGAGCATTGGGCCGGATGGTCAGGTTCAGCCGGTGACGGGCCGGATTGAGGTGTGTCAGGGCCGTACTCATGCGGAGGCCGTCGGGGTTATTCATCGGCATGGCACCGATGCCACCAGACTCGGGGCCGTTCATGTCCGGATCTGCAGGGAAGCCTAAGGCCAGGGCGGCTTGATGAAAGGCCGCCTGAATAGGGGGCCAGAGCTCCTGCTGGCGGCGCAAGATGGGGATGGGGCCGTCCGTGCCATGCACGTCATCCTGGATGTCCAGATCACGTTCCATCTTCTTGAAGTACGGTAAAACTTTGCGGTAGCTCCACTCGTCATTGCCCCACGCAGCCCAGTCCTCAAAATCTTCGAGCAGGCCCCGCAGCATCACCTGCCCATTGATGGCCCCAGAGCCGCCCACCACCTTGCCCTGGGCCACGTGGATGGCGTCCTGGAGAGGGGTAATGGTGCCCCGCAGCGCCCAGTTGTGGGGGGAGTTTTCGGCTTCTGCAGCCCTGGTATGCCCGTACTTCAGAGGCTCTGGGAGCATATCCAGGGTAGGATAATCAGCGCCGGCTTCCAGGAGCAGCACGGACCGCCTGGGATCCTCAGAGAGCCGCGCCGCGAGCACGCATCCTGCTGATCCGCCCCCAACGATGATGACATCATACTGCATCTGGTCCTCCTGCTCTGGCTGTGCTGTCAAGGGCGTGCCCCCTACCCTGCTGCGAACCGCTTAACGAGCCGGGCCCAGCGGGCACCCCAGGTACGGCAGAAGTGGAAGAGTTCCTCCGTCGGCTCGCCCAACGCTACAGGCCCGTAATGCGGACCAAAGGGCTCGCCCTGGATGATCATGCCGTGATTGAGCAGGATATGCAGCACATTGAGCAGCGTCAATTCCGCACCGCTCCCTGCCCGTCCCCCAGCGGTGAAGGCGCCGCCGACTTTGCCTTCGAGCGGTCCCGGGTAGCCCTCGATGGTGATCTCGTCGAAGAGCCGTTTCACTTTCCACTCCACCGCACCAAAACGGGTGGGGGAGCCGACTACAATCCCGTCAGCCGCGGTCATGTCAGCCATCGTCACCTGCTCAACCTGCATGATCCGAGCCTCGACCCCTTCGGCACGAATGCCCTCCGCCACTGGCTCCACCATCGTGCCCGTCTTGCCGCGTAATGTCGTGTAGATGATCAGGATCTGTGCCATCTCCCCTCCGATTACCTGGAGTTTCTGGCCAACAGCAGTCAACATACGTGACTTTCTTTACAGGCTGGCTGGGGCGTTACTGGGCCGTTCTGCCTCCATCAATAACCAATTCTGACCCGGTCACAAAGGAGGCCTCGTCAGACGCCAGATACAGCACACCATAAGCAACTTCTTCAGCGGTTCCGAGACGTCCCATGGGCACGCGCTCCTGGAGGGATACCAGCCTGGCCGGATCGGTCTCCGGGTTGCGCACCATCGGCGTATCGATCGGGCCGGGATGCACAGAGTTACAGCGGATGTGATCTTTAGCGTGCTGCACCGCTGTAGCCTTGGTGAAGAGACGCACGCCGCCCTTGGTCGCGGCATATGCCGCTGAGGTGTCTGGGGCCGGCGCAATCCCAGCCCCGGAAGAAATATTGATGATCGAGCCGCCTCCGGCCCGGCGCATGGCTGGAATGGCGTATTTCGTGCCCAGAAACACGCCTTTCATGTTAATGGCCATGATGCGGTCCCATTCATCTTCACTGGTGTCCTCAATCGCTCCGCGGATGGCAATCCCGGCGTTATTCACCAAAATGTCTAGCTTGCCATACGTGGACTCAGCAGTGTGCACTGCCCGCTGCCAGTCCTCTTCACGCGTCACATTAAGATGCACATAGGTCGCCTCCCCACTCTGGGCGCGGATCGCTGCTTCGACCTGTTTGCCTTCCTCGTCCAGGATGTCACCAAACACCACTTTGGCGCCTTCCTGGGCGAACATTTTGGCTTCCACAGCGCCCTGCCCTCGGGCACCACCGCTAATCAGCGCCACTTTGCCGGCGAGCCGTGCCATATTCCTGTCTCCTTCGTAAGAACCGCACACGTGAGCTTCAGGGGTACCAAAAGCTCACTATTACTGCACTGTATATGCCAGCGCAAGCATTCCTGACACCCCAACCCGGTCGCCAGGCCAGGACGGCACCATCCACGAGCTATTATCAGGCGGGGATGGGCGGCTGGCAACCGTAATGATAGCTACGCGTGTGACGTTATCCGCACGGGCCATAACATGGACAACGCCTGTGGTATCGGCTTGAAAGATGGCCTGGGCTTTCCCATTGCGGGTGAGCGCCTCCGCAGGGGTAAAAGAAGCGTTCTGCGTCCAGGACGGCTCAACGGAGAACACCACCGCAATCCCATCAACTGGCTGCCCCTGAGCATTACGGACACGCACAACCACTTCGGCAGCTTGTGGGCGTCTCAGGCCTATAGAACCAAGGTAAATCAGCGTGTCAGAGACGTCCAAGGATACCCTATATCCATGCTCTGATAGCGCTGCAGGCTCATTGTGCTTTGGGGCACAAGCTGTGCTCACCCACAGTAGCAGACAACAGAAGCCTATAGTAAGAACGTACCGTACCATGCGCTTCCTTTCGTGCAAGACCTGTGCTCACGAGGCACGTCAAGCTACTGCGACTGGACGGTGTGCGCCAGCGCCAGGGCGCCGAGCACCCCGGCCTGGTCCCCCAATGCTGGCGGCACAATGTAGTTGTCGAGCTGCGTGCGGAGTTCTGGGACCTGTATATAGTCGTTGAGCAGCTGTCGTACCTCATGCCGCACGCGTGCAAGTAAATGCTCCTGATGTAGGATACCACCTCCCATGATGAGACGTTGTGGCACCAGTGTACAGATAAAGGCAACCAGACCCAGGGCCAAATAGCGGGCTGTCAACGGCCAGGCAGGATGGTCTGCAGGGAGCGTGTGCGCCGGCTTGCCCCAGCGTGCTTCCAGGGCCGGACCGGAAGCCAGTCCCTCCAGACAGTCGCCATGATAGGGGCACAGACCAGGGAAGGGATCCGCTCGCCAGTCGTGGGGAATACGGATGTGCCCCATCTCCGGGTGCAAGAGACCGTGGAGCAGGCGCCCATTGACCATAGCCCCACCCCCGATCCCCGTGCCTACTGTGACATAGAGAAAGGTATCAAGGCCCTGGGCGGCTCCCCAGCGCTGCTCAGCGAGCGCCGCAGCGTTCACATCAGTGTCGAAAGCGACTGGGAGGCTCAGAGCACGGCTGAGCGTCCCCACCAGGTCAGTGTGGGCCCAGCCTGGCTTCGGCGTTGAGGTGATAAAGCCAAAAGATGTGGAGTTGGGGCGAGGGTCTAGTGGTCCAAAGGAGGCAATCCCCAAGGCCCTTAACCCAGAGCGATACGCCTCAAAAAAGGCTACAGCGCGTGCCATGGTCTCAGACGGTGTCGTCGTCGCAAACTGTATGCACGCGCGTAGGTCGTCAGGCCCTGTGCCGACGGCGCAGACACACTTGGTGCCACCGGCCTCCAGGCCAGCATAGAGTAGCCCACTACCGGTGGCATGGAGCACACGCGTCATAAGTCCTCATGCTGTCCTGCGCCTTGCCCATGCCCTCTCTCAGAGCGAGAGAGCACAGGCGTGCACGGCGGGCTTTCAGGCCCAGCTCAAGTCATGGCTACTCAGCGGCAGTGAGCGGATGCGCTTGCCCGTGATCCTAAAGATCGCATTACACACCGCCGGGAGAATCGTGGGAACGCTCGGTTCGCCGATGCCACCCCACTTGTCACCACCACTGAGCGCCAGGTGCGTCTCAACTTCGGGCATAGCATTGAGGCGGAGCATCTGGTAGGTATCGAAATTGCCTTCGGCGACGCGGCCCTTCTCGATGCTGATCTGGCCATAGAGAAGGGACGTGAGACCATAGGCTACGCCGCTCTCCATCTGTTCCTCAATGGTGCGGGGGTTCACCACGTGCCCGCAGTCCACGGCGCAGACCACGTGCTCTACCCGTACCTCACCCTTCTTGCTCACCGAGACCTCGGCGATCTGGCCCATCACCGAACCATAGCTCTCGAAGATGGCCACGCCCTGGGCAGAACCCTTTGGCAATGGCTTCCCCCAGTTGGCCTTCTGGGCCATGGTGTCGAGCACGAGGAGCCAGTCCGCACGGTCCTTGAGGAGCATGCGCCTAAACTCTACGGGATCTTTCCCCGCCGCATGCGCTAGCTCATCCATAAAACTTTCAATGGCAAAGGCGTTCTGTGATCCGCCCACGGAGCGCCAGAAGCCTACCGGCACATGCGTATTCTGAATCAGGTGCTCGATGCGGTACTGGCCAAAAGCATAGGGCGTATTGGCCAGACCCTCGACCGAGCTACTGTCGATGCCGCTTTTGACGGCATCCGGGCGGACCCACGACAGAATGGAATGCGTCACCGACCTATTCAAATAGGCCACGGGCACGCCATTGGCATCGAGCCCAGCACGGAAACGGATGGCGGCCATGGGCCGGTAAAAATCGTGCCGCATGTCCTCCTCGCGCGTCCAGATCATGTTCACGGGCTTACCGGCCATGGCTTTCGCGATGGTCACCGCTTGCTTCACATCGTCGTTATAAAAACGTCGACCAAAGCCTCCGCCCAGGAAACAGGTGTGGACATAGACGTTGTCCGGTGCCACACCGAGAAGTTCCGCCGCCGCAGTCAGGGCGCCTTCCGGATTCTGGGTGCCGAGCCATAGATCCGCTCGCTCTGGCGTCACCTGGGCGGTGCAATTCATCGGCTCCATGGTAGCATGCGCCAGGTAGGGCACCTCGTAGTCTGCTTCCACTACCTTCGCGGCGCTCTTGAGCGCGGTGAGCGCATCGCCCTTTTCGTTGGCGACCACCCCTTCTTTATCCAGCCCAGCGCGGAACAATTTCTGGAGATCGGCAGAATTGACGTTGGCATGCGCGCCCAGGTCCCACTCGATCGGCATGACCTCCAGCGCGGTCTTGGCACGCCAGAAGCTGTCCGCCACGACCGCGATACCATTCGGTATCTCCACAGCCGCTTTGACCCCTGGCATGCTCTTAATCGCGTCAAAATTATGGCTCTTGAGTTTGCCACCAAAGACCGGGCAGGTCATCACCGAAGCGTAGAGCATATCCGGCAGGCGGACGTCGATACCAAAGGTGGCGGTGCCATTCACTTTCGGTGGCACGTCAAGGCGATACTGGGGCTTGCCCAGCAGGGTATATTGCTCGGGCTTTTTGATGGCGGGTTCGGCGTCGAGTTTGACACCAGCGGCAGCAGCAGCTACAGCCCCGTAGTTGACCTTGCGCCCTGACGCGGTGTGCACCACCGTGCCGTTTTCGGCCTTGCACTCACTTGCTGGGACACCCCATTGCTGCGCTGCAGCGGCAATCAGCCGCGCCCGGGCACTGGCGCCGGCTTGCTGCAAATACTCGCGTGAGGCCCGCACCGCACGGCTCCCACCTGTCGCCATGCGTTGGTACACGCGATTCTGGCGCAGACTGCGGTTGGCCGAAGCGTACTCGGCGCGCACTTTCTTCCAATCACACTCTAGTTCCTCAGCGACAAGCATGGGCATTGAGGTAAACACGCCCTGGCCCATCTCGGACTGGGCCACACGGATGATCACCGTGTCATCACTGCCAATGATGAGCCAGGCATTGACTTCCTGGCCCCCTTCCACGGGCGGAGTCCAGGGTTGCGGCGCAACGTTCGCCGCCTGCGCTGTGCGTGATGGTACGTGAAAGCCCAGGACCAGCGCACCGCCTACGGCTGCCGTGCTGATCAAAAATTGCCGACGACTGATCTCATGTGTGCTGCTCATCGCGTTGCCTCCTCCGGTATGTCGCCGTTAGGCCTTTTTGCTGAGTTCGGCCGCCCGGTGGATCGCCATGCGGATGCGCCGATATGTCCCACAACGGCAGATGTTGGTCATCTCACGGTCGATATCGTTGTCCGAGGGGTTCCGATTCCTCGCCAGTAGGGCCGCTGCCGCCATGATCTGGCCTGACTGGCAGTAGCCACACTGCGGCACGTCGTGCTCGATCCAGGCGCGCTGGACGGGATGCTGCATGTACGGATCTTCGATGTCTGGTGACAGGCCCTCAATAGTGGTGATGTCATTATTGAGGACCGCACTCAGAGGCAAGACACAAGAACGCGTCGCGCGTCCGTCCACATGGACCGTGCAGGCGCCGCATTGGGCGATGCCACAGCCATATTTCGTCCCGGTGAGGCCGAGGCTATCACGCAGGACCCACAGCAGTGGTGTCCCAGGCTCAGCGTCGACCTGATACGTTTTGCCATTCACGCGCAAGGTAGCCACGGCCAATCTCCTTCCACACAGGGTTTTTGTGCCCTAGGATACGCCCTTGTCGGCTGGCTGTCTAGCAGCATAGCACGAAGCCCCATGCCTGGATGAGCGGCGTTCGCTCGTCTGCAGGCGCAGGGCAAGACGAAGACGCTATGTTGACCGCGAAAAGTCAAGGGGATATCAGGCTCATCGGGGACTGCTCCACCTCTTATCAAGGGATCATGAAGCACAACAAAAAAATATTGACGATACCGGGAGTTTTACATATCATGCGATATATTCAGATTGTCCGGCAGTTGTACTGCATACCCGCCTGCACGTTTCTGAGACGCTCTGAATTGCGTCCAACAGTAGAGTATGCGACTTGAAAGCCCACGAGGACAATGCCCTGTGTACAGGGGAGGTTTAGAGGCGCTTGCTTGTTGCTACATCGTACGTACAGGAGAACTTATCAGTCTACCGTATCTTGCTATATGCATGGAGAGTGGATCCAAAGGAGGTGTCATAGCGCGCATGCCTATCTGTACTGCTTATCGAGTGTCCTAGCCAGTGTCGGTCACGTAGGATCAGCAATCCTGGTGAATGTAAGGAGAAGAGAAATGGCAGACGAATCTATTGCTCTCATGGCTCACCTGATGCGCCGCGCCGGATTCGGAGCACCATATGCCGAGTTGGAAGCCCGCGCCAAGAAAGGGTACGAGGCGACCGTAGAGGAGCTGCTGCACCCTGAAACGCAGCCGGACCTCGACGAAGATATCATGTTGCGGTACAAGACCGAATGGGTGAACAAGAATGCCATCGAGGGGCAGCAGGAAGAGTGGGTCTTCCGCATGATCAACACAAAGCGGCCGCTGGAGGAGAAGATTGCCCTCTTCTGGCATGGCATCTTGTGCACCGGCCACGCCAAGTGTGAGAACCCCAGGCAGCAAAACCTCGAGCTGGATATGTTCCGCCGTGACGGGATGGGGCGTTTTTCCGACTTATTGTTGGGACTCGCTGTCGACCCGGCCATGGTCTTCTTTCTAGATAATTGCATGAGCCATAAAGGCGCCATCAACGAAAACTGGGGACGGGAGCTGCTCGAACTGTTCTCGCTGGGCGTTGGCATGGACGGCAAGCTCAATTACAGCGAGGATGACGTGAAAGAGGCGGCCCGGGCGTTCACTGGATGGACGGTTGTCAATGCCATCCCGCGCTATCCCTACGGCAGATATCTGTCGAAGTTTGTCTACGACCCCAAAGACCATGATAATGGCGAGAAGACCTTTTTAGGCGAAACCGGCAACTGGAATGGCGAGGACATCATCAACATCATCGTCAAGCAACCGGCTGCCGCCAGATTCGTCTCGCGTCACCTGTACAACTTCTTCGTTGCCGATGAGCCGCAGGTACCGGCCTGGCAGCATACCGCGCCCCAGGACATGGAGGCGATCAAGCAGCTCGAGGCGGAGTACTTCCGGTCCAATTACGACATCCGCTCCATGCTGCGCCTCCTATTCAACTCTGACTTCTTCAAAAACGCCCGCTTTGCCAGGGTCAAGAGCCCGGTCGAGACGGTGGTTGGCACTACGCGCATGGTTGGTGAGTTCACTTTCCCCCAGCCTGGCTTTAATGCTTTGACTTTGACGGTCCGCTATATGGGTCAAGACATCCTGAACCCGCCCACGGTAGAAGGCTGGCATACCGGCAAAGAGTGGATCGACAGCGGCACCCTGGTTGAACGCATTAACTTCATCGCTGACAAGGTGGGCAATGTCAATCTTCCTGGCGTGCGTGACATCATTGCGCGGCTGCGTGCTGAAGGGCCGACGCTGTCGCCGGAGCGCCTGGTGGATGGCTGTCTGGAGCTCCTTGGTGGATACAAACTGGCGCCAGAAACCCACAGTGAACTGGTAGCGCTCGTTCAGAGTGGTGGCGAAATCCGCACCGGGGCGGCAGACTTCCCCCAGAGAGCGGCCCAGATGCTCCAGTCGATCGTCGCAACAACAGAATACTTATTTGCCTAAAGACAGATGGAGGGCACATTATGGCATCGAATACCAAAGACCCTGTGCTGGTTATCCTGCAGTTGTCCGGGGGTAATGACGCTTTGAATACGGTCATTCCGTACAGCAACCCCCTGTACCACGATAATAGGCCGAAAGTCGGCATTCCCGAAGACCAGGTGCTGCCGATCAATGATTCCATCGGCTTTCACCCGGCTATGGGGCCGATCAAGAAGCTCTATGATGAGGGCAAGGTAGCCATCATTCAGGGCATCGGCTATCCCAATCCCAGCCGCTCGCACTTCCGCTCCATGGATATCTGGCACACCTGTGAGCCCACCAAGGTAGGCGACGAGGGCTGGGTCGGCCGGGCTATTCGTGATATGGACCCCCAGAAGGAGAATGTGCTGACTGGTGTCAACTTTGGTCGTGGTCTGCCGCGAGCTCTGGCTGTGCCTGGCGTACCGGTAGCCTCGGTAGGCAACCTGGAGACTTATGGCGTCCTCACCGGTATAGAGGCCGAGGATCAGCGTCTCATGGCCTTGGAGACGTTCTCGCGCACCTACTCACCGATGCTCGGGAAAGGTCCAGTGCTGTCTTACTTCGCCCAGACCGGCCTGGATGCCTTGAAAGGGGCGGATATCCTCAGCACGGCCCTGGATAACTACACCTCCTCGGTGAAGTACGGCAGCGATGACGTGGCCCAGTATATGAAGAATATCGTCCAGACCCATCTGGCGAACCTGGGGACGCGCGTGCTCTACACCACGGCCCCGTACAACAGCTTCGATACGCACGCTGGAGAACTGGCGAACCATACCCGCCTGTGGACCCAGACGTCTAACGCGATCAGTGCCTTCTACGAGGATCTCAAAGAGCACCATGCTACCGACAATGTGGTGCTCTTTGTGTTCACCGAATTTGGCCGGCGCGTGCATGACAACGGCTCTGGAACCGACCACGGCGCGGGCGGTCACGCCTTCGTCATCGGCGATACCGTGAAGGGTGGACTGTACGGCGAGTATCCCTCCCTGGAGGCGGGGAAACTCATGGAAGGCGATCTGCACTACAATAACGACTTCCGCGGTACCTACGCCACCCTGCTGGAACAGTGGTTGCATCTGGATTCCAAGCCGATCGTGGGTGGCACCTTCGAGCAGCTTGACTTCCTCTAATAAACAAGAGCGGTGCGTGGTTAGTGGTTGGTGGTGAGAGAAAAACTGCCTGCCACTAGCCACCAACCACTAACCACTAAGTTTGTGAGGTGTATATGCCTTCTGCAGCTTCTGCTATCAATATTCAATACGGCTACACCATTGGCCGTGGCGAGCAGTTCGGACCGGGGTTCTCAACGCCAGTCTTTGCCGCTCGGGGTGAGGGCGACCTCCTGTACGTGCTCTGCCGTGCCTCTGAGTATCGTCCCGAAGGTACACGGATTACCGTCTGCACGGTAGACGAAGAGTACGTCACAACCTTCGCCCGCGGCGTGCCGAACCAGGGACCACACGAATTTAGCTTCGACGATGGCTCCCTGGTTTGGCCGACCGCCATTGCCTTTGACAAAGACTGGAATGTCTACGTCACCGACGAATGGCTCAATCGCATTTCCATCTTCAGCAAGGATGGGGACTATATCAGCAAGTGGCAGGAGCGCCCTGGCACAGGTGACGGGGAATTCAACCGTCCTGCTGGTCTGGCGTTTGATGCCGATGACAATGTGTACGTGGTGGATAGCGGTAATGACCGCATTCAGAAATTTACCAAAGATGGCCGATTCCTGGCGAAGTGGGGCACGACTGGCAGCGGCGATGGCCAGTTCAATATGCCCTGGGGTATCGACCTCGACAGCGAGGGCAATGTGTACATTGCCGACTGGCGCAACGACCGCATTCAGAAGTTTAGCCCGGATGGCCGGTTCTTGATGAAGTGTGGCAAGTCTGGCTCGGGAGAGGGCGAGCTCAATCGTCCCTCTGGAGTTGCGGTGGATAACGATGGTGTTATCTACGTAGCTGACTGGCTGAACAACCGGCTGCAGGTCTTCGACCCTGATGGCAATTTTGTCACGGCGCGGACCGGTGATGCAACGATCTCCAAGTGGGGCAAGGAGAAGCTGGACGCGAATGCGGAGATGTGGGGCGAGCGGCAGCGCGCCTACGGGTTGGAACGGGAAAAGGACTTCTGGGGGCCAACCGGGGTGTGTGTGGACGATGAGGACCGCATTTTCGTGTGCGAATCGGCCCGTAACCGCCTCCAGGTGTATCAGAAGCTCTCCCCGACTTTCGCTGGTCCTCGCCTGTAAGGCAACGAGGCAATCAGCGGTTCTGGAAAGCTGCCTATGGCACGGCACAGACGGCCTGGCGCCGTCTGTGCCGGCTTAGGAATGGCTTGCTGTATGTCCGCGTCTCTAAGCTGCATCTGTCCTGGAAGGGATTGAAAAGAAAAGACACATGAAAGTGGGTCACATTCCTTATCTGAGTTGTGAGCCCTTCTACTTCGATATGGAGCGTCGCGGTATTGCGTTGTACGACGTGGTACCCAGCGCCATGGCTGGAGCCGTAGCTCAGGGAGACATCGATGCCGGTCCGGTACCATTGGCGGACTGTTTCCGCCTGACCGACCAATGTCAGTACCTGTCAGGGTTTTGTCTGGCTACCATACGTAAAGCTGGCAGTGTCATGCTGCACGCCAAGCACCCTATCGAGACCTTGACTGGCGCTCGCATTGGGATCCCTGACGAGGCCGCTACCTCTCTCCGACTCCTGCAGATTTTGCTTGCCTTCAAGTACCAGGTACAGGCGGAGGCGTACGCGACGATCGATGATGCCTGTGATGCCCTGCTCGCTGTGGGGAATGAGGGCCTGCGCCGACGCGGCGGCTTCCCAGCATACCCCTACATCTATGACCTGGGGGAAGAATGGTATCAGTGGACCAGTTTGCCCTTTGTATTTGCCCGCTGGATGGTCCGTAAGGACCTCGCTCGCCAAGAGGCCATCGTCCTGGAAGATACCCTCTACGTCGGCATGCAAGACTGGGCGGATGGCCTGTTCCGCGCCACTGCAAAACGGGGCGACTTGCTCATGCATCCTCGAGATATCCTGGAGTACACGCAAGGGATTCGGTACTTTATCGGTGTGACGGAACAACGGGCGATTGATCGGTTCCAACACTATCTTGACCAACTTCCTCTCCCGTAGGGTACGCAGCATCCTGGAGATACAGTGATGGACAATGGTCAGCAGCCTGCTCAGCCTGTCTACTGGCCCAGGGTGAAAGCCATCTTAGACGACATTATGGCGCGCTGGGAAGCACGGTGGGAGCGCGAGCCATACCCCGGCATCCATGAGTATTACTGGGACACACCGCAGCAGCTCGCACAGGCTGTCTTGTCAGGATATCGCGCCATCGAGCCTGGCGTACCTGCCAGGGAGACACACCTGGTGCGTTCCCTGGCACGTGGTGTCGGAGGCTTTGGCAAGATGCCTCTCAACGGGCCCTTCTTATCGAATGCTGAGCTCGAAGAGATTGTGGCCTGGATTGACGCCGGTATGCCCGAAGGCCCGCCGGCCGATACCACAGAGGACGGATGAGGTGGCGGGGCAGTTTCTGTGTGAGGTGTGTTTCGACACGCTGACGAACCATATGACAGCAGTGTGGAACGGGGTCGATGCTGCTGTCTGTGAGGATTGTCTCGCGCCCCCCACAGAGCACCCCTGTTGGCAGGCACTGGGAGAAGCATACGGTGGCG